>JABLTO010156579.1_pt1 | contig 89846 bp, 81 predicted proteins | sample 7160091 | NCBI WGS metagenome assembly JABLTO01 (sample SAMN14651225, study PRJNA627086) | human gut metagenome | isolation source: feces | host: Homo sapiens | reverse complement strand
GTTGATAGGTCAGAGGTGGAAGTGTGGTAACACATGTAGCTGACTGATACTAATAGGTCGAGGGCTTATCCATGAAGGAAGGAAAGAGGAGTTATCTCCCCGGATGAAGGATTTCAGTGTGTGGTTTTGAGTGTATGATCAAAAAAGTACTTGTAATTTAGTACTGAGTATGTTATAATGCTCTTGATGGCCCGGTGGCTCAGCTGGTTAGAGCGCCGCCCTGTCACGGCGGAGGTCGTGGGTTCGAACCCCATCCGGGTCGCTATCAGTATAATATATAATTTATACAGAGGAGGTCGAAAGCATATCAAGCTAGCTTTCTCAACCTCTTTATTTTTTTCTTGGGATCTTAGCTCAGCTGGGAGAGCATCTGCCTTACAAGCAGGGGGTCACAGGTTCGAGCCCTGTAGGTCCCATTTATACTTCTTACAGTATAAATGATAAAAATGAATACGCCGATGTGGCTCAATTCAAGCTTATTGACGAATGTCAATAAGAGGAGAGCAGACAAGCGAAGCTTGGCTCTGCCAATTGAGCGATAAAAGGTATTTAAAACTTAATACGCCGATGTGGCTCAATTGGCAGAGCAGCTGATTTGTAATCAGCAGGTTAACGGTTCGAGTCCGTTCATCGGCTTTAATGGGCAGATTCCCGAGTGGCCAAAGGGGACAGACTGTAAATCTGCTGGCACTGCCTTCGAAGGTTCGAATCCTTCTCTGCCCATTACTTTTTAATTAAATATCGCGGGGTGGAGCAGTCTGGAAGCTCGCCGGGCTCATAACCCGGAGGTCATAGGTTCAAATCCTATTCCCGCAACTCAATGCCCAGTTAGCTCAGTTGGTAGAGCAGAGGACTGAAAATCCTCGTGTCTCTGGTTCGATTCCGGAACTGGGCATTATTTTTATTTACTAATGGATTTTCCATTAGTTTTTTTTTGCCATAAATAATTGCTTACTAATATAAAAAATAGTAATATAAATATATGTATATCACCCAGTGAGTGGAGGAATAAATAGAATTAACTACAAAACAAATTTATAGCACTGGCACACATAGAAATAATTAAAAGTAAAATAATTAAAACAAGATTACAAGAGGATAAATTAAATGAAAGAGCATCAGGCAAGAGAAATAATATTCGAAGAAAAGGTTAAAAAATTATTACAGGACAGCAATTATATTAATATTGTAGAGCAGAATATACCGGGGAGAAGTAGTTCCCATGGTATTAATTCTTATGGAAAGTTAAATCTTCCAACAGCTTTTATATTTCCTTTAAGAATAATATTTCAGTATAAGTATTATGCAAAAAATAAGGTTGAGTTAATGCATGTACGCGATTTTGGAGGAATCATTGCAGATATTTCTGAAACTAACTACGCAATACAGGGAGATATGGGAAATATATGCGACAGATATAATTACACCGGTTGTTATTTTAGCGCCACTGCTTTTTCAAGAGAGGCTCAGGAGTATGCTTGGGCGCACAATATTTTTATGGTATCTTTGGAGAGAATAGGAGTGATGCAGCCTATTTTGAAAAAGATAGATTCTTTTGTGTCAGGTTTAAGCGAGAATGTAATTAATAACATAACAAAGCAGGAATTGTTGGAGGGTTACGAGCGTGAGGTAGACGAGGAGAATATAATTCCTGAAGGTGCAATAGGAATTATTAATGATGTTTATCCTGTAATGATTTTAGGAACGAATGGGTGGACTAAACCGGTAATAGAGGAAGCTACCAAATCTGAGATAAATAGAGCTTATATTGACAGTGTATATAGAAGTGAAAATCAGTTTGAAGCTAATTTTGAACTTAATTTTATGGAATGCAGCGCAGAGTTTTCTGTTCCAATTACTGTTGTTGAGAAGCTTATGAATAGAGAAGATAATGAAACAAAAAATAATGTAATATTTAATATAGATATTCCTTTTATAAGTGATAAGGGAATTAAAAAATTTGTTTCACTTGAGGTATTTCTTGAAGGATTTAATAGAGGAGACTATACAAATAAGCAGATTTCATTTTTTAACTTTGGCGAATAGTTAGTGGGAGTATGTAATGGAAAGTAATAGTTATAAAAATTATAACAATAATAGTAGAAATAATTATAAAGATAATAATGAAGACTACAATTGTCAGAAGAAGAGTTTTTACAATGAATTAATTGAATATAGTAAAAATGGAAGATATCCATTACATATGCCGGGGCATAAAAGAAATGAAAGGCTTTTTGATGGAATTGATCCATATAAAGTGGACATTACGGAAATAGAAGGATTTGATAATTTACACAATCCTAAAGGGATAATATTGGATGCAATGAAAAATGCATCCGATTTTTTTGAGACGGACAGAACTTGGTTTTTGGTAAATGGAAGTTCATGTGGGATTTTAGCTGCTATTAGTGCAGTTACTAATATAGGAGATAAAATTATCATAGGAAGAAATTGTCACAAGGCAGTTTATAATTGTGCCAAGTTGCGTAATTTAGACGTGGAATATGTATATCCGTCTTATATAGCTAAGTACGGAATAAATGGTGGTTATAATAAAGGCGAAATAGAAAATATTTTGAAAAAAAATAGAGATGTAAAGGCGGTTGTTCTTACATCCCCTACTTATGATGGAATCGTATCTGACATAGAGGAAATTGCAAGAGTAGTTCATAAATATAATACAGTCTTAATTGTGGATGAAGCCCACGGAGCCCATTTTGGAATAAGTGAGAAACTTCCGGTTCCGGCTTATAAGTTGGGAGCTGATTTAGTTATCGAAAGTACCCATAAGACTTTGCCGGCAATGACACAGACAGCTTTGCTTCATTTAAAGAGCGATAGAATTGATGCAGGAAAAGTGCAGGAAATGTTGTCTATATATGAAACAAGTAGTCCTTCATATGTGCTAATGTGTAGCATTGACAAGTGTATTAGGGAGATTCAGAAAAATGGTCAACAAAGATATGATGAATTGTTGAATGTTATTAACAAAATCAGAAAAAATGTTAATAAGTGTAAGTATATTTCAATACCATGTGAAGAATTAAAAAATCAAAATAATGTTTTTGATGTAGATGTAACGAAGCTTATTATTAATGTAAATAATAGTGGAATAACAGGTAAGCAGTTAGGGGATATTCTCAGATACAAGTATAATATTGAAGTTGAAATGGATTCACTAAAGTATGTGCTCGGGATAACTACCATATGCGATGATTATAAAGAACTTGAAAGATTGGCAGCGGCTTTAAAGGAAATAGATAAGTCCTTGGAAGAAAAGCAGAATGAAAATATTTCTGTAGAGTTACTGAAAAATAAAAGAATGTATTCAATATACGAAACAGATTTGAAAGAAAAAAATACAGTTAATCTGTTTGATTCAAAGGATTGCATTTCAGGTGAATTTGTTTTTCTTTATCCTCCGGGAATCCCATTGGTTGTTCCTGGTGAAGTGATTACAGAAGAATTATTGGAACAGATTAAAGTGTATTTGGAAGCAAATATGAATATTAGCGGTTTAAAAGATAATTCAAATAAAACTATTGAAGTTGTAAAATAAATTGGAGGAATAATGTCAAAGATATTTTTTGTGTTAGGAAAAAGTTGCAGCGGAAAAGATACTATTTTCCAAAGCTTAAAAGAAAATAAACAATTAAATTTAAAAACTGTTGTAGGTTATACGACAAGACCTATGAGGGTTAATGAAAAAGACGGGGTGGAATATTTTTTTGTTGACCAAAATAAGCTTGAAGAATTGAAAAAGGCTAAAAAGGTTATTGAGTGCAGAGATTATAATACTGTGTATGGAATATGGAGTTATTTTACAGTTGATGACGGCCAGATAGATTTAAATAACGGAGATTATTTGTATATTGGTACTTTGGAATCATATGAGCAGATGATTGATTTTTATGGTGAAGATGTTGTGGTGCCGTTATATATACAGGTTGAAACAGGTGAAAGATTGGCAAGGGCTGTTAACAGGGAAAGAAATCAAAGTGAGCCAAAGTACAAGGAGTTATGCAGAAGATTTCTGGCTGATGAGGAAGATTTCTCAGAAGAAAAAATAGAGAAAGCCGGTATAAAGAAAAGGTTTGAGAACAATAACTTAAATCAGTGTATAAAAGAAATAGAGCAGGAAATAGTAAAAAAAATAAAGTAAGAATAAAATAAACAAGTATTATATTATTTTTAAGGTTATGTTTTATCTGGAAATGGCTAAAGCATAGCCTTTTTTATTTATTTATGTTATTATAAATTAGTATGACCATAGATTAATTTTTAGGAGTGAAGATGGAATCAGAAAGAATTCTGGGACAAAATCATATATTAAGACATTTTGAAAATGCTATTAGAATGGGAAAAATTTCTCATGCCTACATTATAAATGGGGAAGAAGGATCGGGAAAGATGAATCTTGCAATTCATTTTGCCAAGGCTTTGCAGTGTGAGAGAAACAATTCTAATAAAGCCATTAATGAAGATGGTGAAAGAATTACCGTTCCAGGAACTGCATGCGGGCAGTGCAAGTCATGTAAGCAGACGGATTCAAAAAACCAGCCGGATATTAAGTATATTACCTACGAAAAATCAGGTATTGGTGTTGATGAAATAAGAGAGCAGATAAATGATGATATTGACATTAAGCCATATAGCAGTCCATATAAGATATATATTGTTCCGGAAAGTGAAAAGATGACAGTGCAGGCACAGAATGCATTGTTAAAAACAATTGAAGAACCACCGGAATATGCCATTATAATCTTGTTAACTACAAATGCGGATACTTTTCTTCAAACTATTTTATCGCGTTGTGTTATGTTAAATATCAGACCTGTAAAGGAAGATATAATAAAGAATCAATTAACATCACAGTATGGTGTAGGGGATTATGAGGCAAGAGTTGCAGCAACATTTTCTAATGGAAATCCGGGTAAGGCGATTAAACTTGCAACATCTGAAGAATTTAAAGAATTAAAACAGTACGTTGTTGGAATGTTTATGTCTTTGGAAAAAGGCGGAATGGATATTATTGGGGAAGCAATTAAGAAAACAGGAACTTTTAAAAAGCAGATTGATGAATACTTTAGCTTAATGCGAATTTGGTTTAGGGATATACTTGTCTATAAGGCAACTAAGGAAGAAGACCAGATTATTTTTCAGGATGAGTATATGACAATAGAAAAAATGAGTCAGACATATTCATTTGATGATATTAATGATATTCTTAAGGCAATAGATCTGGCAGAAAGCAGAATTAAGTCAAATGTTAATTTTGATTCCACTATAGAAATATTATTACTTTCCATTAAGGAAAAAACTTCAGGAAAATAAACATAGATTGGATAACAGTTAGAACAAGGAGACAGAAATGATTAAAGTTATAGGCGTTAGATTTAGACAGGCAGGAAAGATATACAATTTTAGCCCCGCAGATTTTCAGGTAAAGGTAGGAGACCATGTTATAGTTGAAACTGCAAGGGGAATTGAATATGGTTCAGTTGTTCAGGGAATAAGAGAAGTAGCGGATGATAAGGTTATTATGCCATTAAAGTCCGTTATACGTATTGCAACTGAAGAAGATGATAAAAAAGCAATTGAAAATAATGAGAAAGAAAAGAAAGCATTTAAAATCTGCAAAGAAAAAATTGCAAAACATGGTTTGGAAATGAAACTTATTGAAACAGAATATACTTTTGATAATAATAAAGTTTTATTTTATTTTACGGCAGATGGACGAATTGACTTTAGAGAACTTGTAAAGGATTTGGCTTCAGTATTTAAGACAAGAATTGAACTTAGACAGGTTGGCGTTAGAGATGAAACAAAAATGCTTGGAGGAATAGGCATTTGTGGCAGACCACTTTGCTGTAATACTTATTTGTCAGAATTTATTCCTGTGTCAATTAAGATGGCAAAGGAACAGAGTCTTTCACTTAATCCAACAAAGATTTCAGGTATTTGTGGAAGATTAATGTGTTGTCTTAAGAATGAGCAGGAAGCATACGAGGAATTAAATTCTAATTTACCTGACATTGGAGAAAAAGTTAAGACTTTTGATGGCTTTAAGGGTGAAGTTGTAAGCGTAAATGTTCTTAGACAGAAGGTTAAAATAGTAGTTGAAGTTGATGACGAAAGAGAAATTAAAGAATATGCCATTGACGAGTTAAAGTTTAAGCCAAAGAAGAAGAAGTTTAATCTTGCTTCAGAGGAATTAAAGGCATTAAAGGGACTTGAAGATAAGGGAGAGTCCAAATTAGATTAATTGTAAAGGCAGAGATTATAATTGGAAGTAAAGTTGCAATCAGGTGAACAAATTGTAGATTTGGAGAGAAATGGATATAAAATAATTCAGAACAGAGAGAGATTCTGTTTTGGAATGGATGCCGTTCTGTTAACAGGTTTTGCTAAGGTAGGAAAAGGCGAAAGAGCTTTAGATCTTGGAACAGGTACTGGAATTATTCCAATATTACTTGAAGCAAAAACAGAAGGACAGGACTTTGAAGCATTGGAAATTCAGCCTGAAAGTGCTGAAATGGCAAGAAGAAGCGTTATGCTTAATAACCTTCAGGAAAGAATTAAAATAGTTGACGGAGATATAAAAGAAGCTTCTAAGATTTTTGGGGCAGCAAGTTTTAATGTTGTAACAACTAATCCACCATATATGACTGAAAATCATGGTGTAAAAAATCCCGATGAGCCTAAGGCAATTGCAAGGCATGAAATTAAATGCAATCTTGAAGATGTAATAAGAGAGTCAGCTAAGTTACTAAAGCCTAAGGGAAGATTTTATATGGTTCACAGACCTAGAAGGTTGGCTGAAATTATTAGTCTTATGAAGGAATATAGAATTGAGCCTAAAAGACTTAGAATGATATATCCTTTTGCGGACAGAGATGCAAACATGCTTCTAATAGAAGGGGTAAGAGGCGGAAAGTCAATGATGGTAGTGGAACCGCCACTTATTGTGTACGATGAACCGGGAGTTTATACTAAGGAAATACACAGAATATATGGATTTTAGCATTTTGCAGAATAGAGGTAGAAATGGCAGGAAAATTATATTTATGTGCCACACCAATAGGAAATCTTGAAGATATTACATATAGAGTTGTAAGAACTTTAAATGAAGTAGATTTGATTGGGGCAGAAGATACAAGAAACAGCATAAAATTGCTTAATCATTTTGATATAAAAACACCAATGACAAGCTATCATGAGTTTAACAAATATGATAAGGCAAAACAGTTGGTTGAAATGATGAAGGAAGGCAAAAACATTGCCATTATAACTGATGCGGGAACGCCGGGAATATCTGATCCGGGGGAAGAAGTTGTGAGACAGTGCTTTGAAGCAGGCATACAGGTAACATCATTGCCAGGCCCTGCGGCATGTATTACAGCGCTTACAATGTCAGGTCAGAAAACAAGAAGATTTTGTTTTGAAGCTTTTTTACCAAAAGATAAAAAAGAAAAAGTAGCAGTTCTTGAAGAATTAAAAAATGAAACAAGAACAATTATAATATATGAGGCACCTCACAGGCTGGCAAGAACCTTAAAAGAATTAAGGGAAACACTTGGAAACAGACAACTTACATTATGTAGAGAGTTAACCAAGAAATATGAGGAAGCTGACAAAACAACAATAGACCAGGCAATAGAGAAATACAATGAAAAAGAACCTAGAGGAGAGTATGTTCTTGTGATAGAGGGAAAATCTCAGGAAGAAATACAGGAAGAAAACAAACAAAAATGGGAATCAATGACAATAGAAGAACATATGGAATACTATATAAGTCAGGGGAACGACAAAAAGTCAGCTATGAAACTTGTTGCAAAAGACAGAGGAGTTTCCAAAAGAGACATATATAACCAATTAATAAAGTAGAAGTAAGAAGCGCATCACTTGGTGTGCTTTCTTTTTTATATTGTATACTAGGAAATAGTGGGACTGAAAACAATAGGCAGATTTTTGAAATTTTGCGAGCATAGTGTAAGCCAAAAATCAACTGTCTGAGCCGTAGGCGAGTTTTGATTTTTGGACTTACGATAAACGGCGGAGCAAAATAAGAAAATCAACGTGTTTTCAGACCACTATTTCCTGTTATACAACAAAGAAGCACATCAGATGATGCGCTTCCTTCTTCATTATTGGCTTTTGTAAAAAAGCCTTTGAATCCAATTGTTTAAGTTTTTATTATTTATATAAATTCTCTATTGAATAACTGTACTTTTGTAATACAGGTTGAACCTATGGGCTCTTTAGCAAGTGTAGTCGCTAAGAGCTGCAGCGATTGCATCGCCCTGGTACTGTGAATGAATGTTAAGCTGTAAAGGCTTAGAAAGGTCAAGTGCAAAAATCCCCATTATTGATTTTGCATCAATAGCGAAACGGCCTGAAACTAAGTCAAAATCATTCTCAAACTTGTTTAAATCCTTTACGAAGGACTTTACTTTTTCAATTGAATTCAAGTTAACTGTTACTGTTTTCATAATAAATACCTCCTAAAACAGAAATGTGATTACTTGAATGGGATTTGTTTAATCCTTCATTCGGCTTACATATTATATCCTGTTTGGAAATTAGTCAAGAGAAAAATGCGTTAAATATTTAACAAAGTTTAAGAGGATTTTTTACAAAAAACTAGTTAATTATATGGGAATAATAGACGAAAAAGTTAAAATGTATGAATAATAACGTTACAAATAACTGATAAAAAATATCAAAACTGTAAATATTTCATATAAAAATGACTAAAAGTAATAGGACAAAATAATAAAGAATAATATATAAAAATAATAAATAAGAGTAGAAAAATGTTAAATTATATATGGTTTTTTATGATTGTCATAGGTGTAATTTATGGTTTTATAACTGGAAATATAGAAAAAGTAGGAAGCGGGGCAATTGAATCTGCAACGGAAGCTGTAAAATTATGTATTACTATGGTGGGTATAATGAGTATGTGGATGGGCTTTATGGAAGTTGCAAGAACATCCGGCTTAATTAGAAAAGCGGAAAAGGGATTAGATCCGGTTGTAAGTTGGCTTTTTCCCAATATTCCAAAGAATCATCCCGCACTGGCAAGTATAACAACAAATATTATTGCAAATATATTAGGCCTGGGCTGGGCAGCAACTCCGGCAGGTTTGAAAGCAATGGAAGAATTGTCAGCAAAGCCTGTGGAACAAAAGGGTGGTAATTTGCCGGCCTATGTGGCAACAGATGAAATGTGTACTTTTTTGGTTGTAAATATTTCGTCTCTACAGTTAATTCCGGTTAATATTATTGCGTATCGAAGCCAGTATGGAAGTGCCAATCCTGCAGCAATTGTTGGACCGGCAATTATTGCCACAACAATAAGTACATTGGTGGGTGTGATATGGTGCAAGATTAAGTGCAAAGGAAGAATAAGGAATAATTAATATAATATTTGAAATTATCATATGTAAAGGGTATACTAAAAATCAAGTTGAATAAATTTTGATAGAACATATGGAGAAATTAATGGACGGAAGAAGTAATGTAGGAATTAAAAAGGCAGAAAAAGTATTTTGTATGGTTTTGGCAATGTTAATGGCAATTGTAATAACCATAAATGTTTCAGCAGGAGAAAGCATAAGCAAAGCTAAGATAGATGAATATCTGTATACAATTGCGTACAGTCAGCAGGAACAGGTTAAGGAGCCAATATATGGCTCAATAGATGGAGAGTGGAATATTATAGGTCTTGCCAGATATGGAGCAGTTACAAAAGATTATATTTCTAAATACAAAGAAAATCTTTTAAAAGAAGTAAAGGCAAAAGATGGTGTTTTGTCCACAAGAAAATATACGGAATATTCAAGAGTTGTTATAGCGTTGACTTCAATAGACGAAAATCCAACAAATTTTGGTGGGTATAATTTGTTAAAGCCATTGGCTGAGTTTGACAATGTAAACAAGCAGGGAATTAACGGCTCAATATATGCTTTAATTGCCATTCACAGCAGTAATTACAAAATTCCAAAGCCTGACAAAAATTATACAGGGGAAGTTACTACAGTAAAGAAATTAATAGAGTATATCATTAAAAATCAAAACAGTGACGGTGGTTGGAGCATGGCGGACAAGTCTGAGTGCGACATTACAGCCATGGCAGTGCAGGCGTTGTCTTTTTATTATACAGGCAGTGATAAAAGTGTAAAAAAATCAGTTGATAAGGCATTAAAGTTTTTAAGCAGGCAACAAAACAATGATGGAGGATATTCAGCAGAAGGCATTAGCAACTGCGAAAGCACAGCCCAGGTTTTGATGGCAATATCAGCTCTTAACATTAATATAGAAGATTCGCGTTTTGTAAAGAATGGAAATACAGTACTTAACGGGCTTTTAGATTATTATAGTAATGGAAAGTTTTCACATACTAAAAACGGTGGTTACAATCATATGGCAACTGAGCAGGGTTTTTGTGCTTTGACAGCATATTATAGAAGTTTGACTATAATGAATGGATTTTATGATATGGCAGACGGAATTTCATATCAAAAAGTATCCAAAAAAGTTCTTGAAAAAAAGAAGACTGCCGCTTCCAAAACTAAAACAACTAAAACCGTAAAGAAAACAACAAAAAAGAGTACTAAAAAAAATACCTCAAAAAGCATTGTAAGTGATAAGGATAAAGAAGAAACTACTTCAGTAAAAAATAATAAAAAAAGCAGCAGTTCAAATAAAAAGTTTAACAAGAACACAAAAACTAAATCAACAAAAAACAGTAAATCAAAAACAAACAAAAAAGTAAAAAAATCAAATAAATCAAATAAAAAAGAAGAATCAGAAACAACAGTTAAAAATTCAAAAAATAATACAAGTGATGATGCAAAAGTCGGAGAAAAAGAAGCTAAGATTAATGATGTAAATGGAAAGAAGAATCAATCTAACAGAACCGAGATAGTAATAGGCGTTATTGCAGCAGTTGTTATGGTTATTGCAATTATTGTTTATATAATAGGAAAAAGGAAAGCAGAAAATGAAAAATAAAATTACCGGAAAATTATTAGTTCTAATTATAAGCATATGTATTTTGCTATGTGGTTGTGGAAACAGTAAGGATGATACAACAGGCAAAAAAAGTGCGGGAAAGTGTACCATATCTGTAGATTGTTCTACTATATGGGACAATGAGGATATGCTTGATAAGTCCATAAAGGATTATGTGCCAAAGGATGGTGTAATTTTAAAAGAGAGAACTGTGTCCTATTATGACGGAGAAACAGTTTATGATGTTTTGAAGAGAGAATTAAAAAAAGACAATATTTTAATGGAGGCATCATTTACGGGCGATAGCGTGTATGTAGAAGGCATAAATAATATTTATGAATTTTCATGTGGTGAGCAGTCAGGATGGATGTATGAGGTAAACGGAGTTTATCCGGGAAAAAGCTGTAGCAAGTATGATGTTGAAGATGGCGATATAATTAAGTGGAATTATACATGCAAATTAGGAAAGGATTTGGAAGGTGAATGATGAATTTTCAAGATTTCATCCTTTAGTCAATATAGTATTTTATATTTGTGTACTGGGTATAACAATGTTTCAAATGCAGATTGGATTAATAATTATTTCCTTTATTGTAGCGTTGATATACTACATTTTTTTAAAAAAAGAATGGAATCTAAAATTTTTTTGTGGGGTAATAGTGGTATTTTTGACTTCTGCAGTTATAAACCCTCTATTTTCTCATAGAGGAAGCACTCTTTTGTTCTATTTATTTACGGGAAATCCGGTTACATTAGAGTCAATAGTATATGGGTTTGCAACAGCAGGAATAATATGTGCAATGATTATGTGGTTTGGGAGCTTTAACATAATCATAACAACAGATAAAATATTGGCAGTTCTTGGGAAGACAATGCCTGTAATAGCAACTTTGTTGACTATGATTTTAAGGTTTATTCCTAAGATGACAGAGCATGGAAAAGATACTTTGGAAGCCAATCAGGCATTAAATGGAGTTAAAAGGCAGGATGAAGGCAAAACAATAAAAGCAAAAATAAAAAATCTTAAAGACAAGTTTAAGGAAGAAGCAAAGATTTTTTCAATTATAACAACATGGTCTTTGGAAAACTCAGTGGATACGGCAGATTCAATGAGGGCAAGAGGATACGGAACAGGAAAAAGGACAAGCTACAACAATTATAGGTTTACGGTAAGAGATGGAATTATTTTATTGTGGAGCATAGTGCTGACGATAGCAACAATTGTGGCATTGCATAATGAAATAATAATAACTTATTATTATCCGACAATAAGTATTAAGAATGATGTAATGGCATATGTAATTTTTGGACTATTATGTTTAACACCTGTTTTGATAAATATTTGGGAGACATTAAGATGGAACAGATTAAAATCAAAGATTTAACTTTTTTTTATAATAAGCAGGAAAAACCGGCAATAGAAAATCTCTCTTTTAATATAGAAAAGGGAGATTTTGTTGTGCTGTGCGGAAAATCAGGCTGCGGAAAAAGTACTCTTTTAAGATGTTTAAAACCTATAATTAAGCCTTATGGGAAAACTTTAGGTGACATTATTTTTGAAAATGAGAAATTGGAAAAATTAAGTGAAAGACAACAGGCTGAGAAAATAGGCTTCGTTATGCAAAATCCCGAACATCAGATAGTAACGGACAAAGTTTGGCACGAATTGGCTTTTGGTTTGGAGAGCCTTGGGTATTCCACAGACGAAATACAGTTAAGAGTAACGGAAATGGCTGAATATTTTGGAATAACGGATTTGTATTATAATTCGGTAAATCAGCTTTCAGGAGGTCAGAAACAGTTACTTAATCTGGCAGCAACTATGGTAATGGGACCGGAAATATTGATTTTGGACGAACCTACGGCACAGCTTGATCCTATTGCAGCAGAGAACTTTTTAGGAACATTAAAAAAGATAAATGATGAACTTGGAATAACTGTAATTTTGTCAGAACACAGGCTTGACAATGTTTTGGCTTACGGAAATAAAGTTATTGTAATGGATAGTGGAAAGATACAATATTGCGGAGAGCCATATAAAATATTGGAACATAATATAGATGAAGATGTGCTAAAGCTTATGCCTATGGCAACAAGGATTTATTATGAGTCAGGTATGGAAGGAGCAGATGAAAAGACTCCAATATCCATTTCAGACGGAAGAAGATGGCTTGAAAGATTGGTTAAAAACGGAAGCAAAAATGTTGAAGATATAGAAAAAGGTTTAGATAAAGAAATAAATGAAAATACCAAAAGAAATACAAGTGAAGATATAAATAAGAAAGTAATAGTTAAAAATGATTATGCAATTAAGTGCAAAAATGTTTGGTTCAGATATGAAAAAGCCAGTCCTGATATTATAAAGGGATTAAATTTTGAAATAAAAAAAGGTGAAATTTTTGCTATTCTTGGCGGAAATGGAACAGGAAAAACTACAACTATGGGCATAATAAGCGGAATTAGAAAAGCCTATAGAGGAAAGATTAAAATTAACGGAACAGTGTCAGCTTTGCCACAGAATGTGCAGACTTTGTTTAAAGAAGAAACTGTGGAAGATGAACTAATTGGGGTTAGCAGCAACTTAATCGAAAAAATGGAATTAATCAATGTGCTTAAACAGCATCCATACGATATAAGTGGAGGGCAACAGCAAAAAGTTGCTTTGGCAAAGGTTTTGGCAAAAAATCCTGATATTCTGTTACTGGATGAGCCTACAAAGGCAATTGACGGAATATATAAGGAAAGCCTTGGCAGGTTAATGATGGATTTGAAAAATCGGGGCAAGACAATTGTTATGGTAAGTCATGATTTGGATTTTTGTGGACAATATGCTGACAGATGTGGATTGTTTGCCCAGGGAAACCTTATTGGTGTTAATAACGTTAGAAAATTTTTTACAAAAAACAAATTTTATACCACATCTGTTAACAAAATGGCAGGAAGAAGTATAGAAAATGCAGTCAATAAGGAGGATGTAGTATGCTTTTTAAAGGCAGAGAATATTATTTAGCGGCAATTCTTATTATTGTAATTTCCATATTTCTTTTTATGTGGTCTTTTGAGAAAAGAAAACCTAAAACAAGAGAAGTTGTTGTGTTGGCGGTAATGACTAGTATTGCAACATTGGGCAGAGTAATGTTTTTTATGTTGCCTCAGTTTAAACCATGCGTGGCAATAATAATTATTACGGGAATTATGTTGGGAAAACAATCAGGTTTTTTATGTGGTGCTTTAACGGCTTTTGTGTCAGATTTTTTCTTCGGTCAGGGACCATGGACGCCATGGCAAATGTTCGCCTTCGGAATTATCGGATTCATTTCTGCAATAGTTTTTCAAAAAAGAAAGTACTTAGCCTACAACAAAGTAGTACTTTGCGTATATGGATTTATAATGACTTTTGTTGTGTATGGGCTAATACTTGATACGGCAACAGTTTTTATGTACACGGATAGACCTAAAATTAGCAGTTTTATGTCAACCTATGCCATGGGAATACCTTTTAATATAGTACATGGAATTGCAACAGTTGTTTTTCTGTTACTTCTTGCAAAACCGCTCTTTAATAAGCTTAGCAGAATGAAAGAGAAATATGGTATGTATAATAAAAAAGACAACTTAAATTAGTAAAGTTAAATAGGTGTTAAAAAATAAAAAAATAAGTTGAATTTGGTCGGGTATGGTGCTATTATGAATCAGGTTTGAAAAAATATTTTTATAATAAAAGAAAGAGTCTGACAGTTAAAAGTCAGACTGTCGGTGTGTGTTGTACCGACATAGTTTAAGGAGGAAAAAACAATGGAAGAGTACGGATATTTGTGGCAATTAGCACTTATTCTAATGAGTACTAAATTTCTAGGCTTGCTTACTAAAAGATACAAAATGCCACAGGTAGTAGGTGCCTTACTTGCAGGACTTTTACTTGGACCTGCAGTATTAGGAAATTTGTTATCAGGTGTAGTTATTGGAGGACATCATTTAGAAAATTTGGCTTTACACCAGACAGATTTTATTGAACATTTGTCTGAAATTGGTGTTATCGTTCTTATGTTTTGTGCCGGTCTTGAAACAGACATTAACGAACTTAAAAAATGTGGAAAAGCATCATTTATTATTGCAGTGTTAGGTGTTATTGTACCACTTATAGGTGGTGGAGCATTTACATATTGGTTCTTAGAAGAAGGTTGGATTGAGGCAAGCCCTGATAGTTCATTATTTATTCAGGCAGTGTTTGTAGGTGTAGTTTTAACTGCAACATCAGTTAGTATCACAGTTGAGACATTGCAGGAAATGGGAAAACTGAAAACAGCATCAGGAAATGCCATTCTTGGAGCAGCCATTATTGATGATATTTTAGGTATTATCGTTCTTACAATTGTAACAAGTCTTGGTGGTGGAAAGGCTACAGCAGGTGATTCAGCACCATTATGGTTAGTATTATTAAAGATAGCATTGTTCTTTGTATTTGTTGCTATTTTTGGATATGTTGTTTATAAGTTCTTCAAATGGTGGAGACAGAGAGACGGAAAAGGAATGCACAGACACGCAATTATGGCATTTGTTATTTGTTTATTAATGTCATTTGCAGCAGAGTATTTCTTTGGTGTAGCAGATATTACAGGTGCATTCTTCGCAGGTGTAATTATTTCAATGACACAGGAAGACCAGTTTATTGCATCTAAGTTTGATATAATTGGTTATATGTTCTTAAGCCCTATTTTCTTTGCAAGCATTGGTCTTAAGGTAGACGGTGATGCAGTTATGTCTATGGGATGGACAGTTGCAGTATTTGCAGTATTGTTGACAGTTATTGCTGTTGTAACCAAGATTATCGGTTGTGGACTTGGTGCAAAGGTTTGTGGTTATAAGAATTATCAATGTATAAGAATTGGTGTAGGTATGATTTCAAGAGGTGAAGTTGCCTTAATCGTTGCAAACAAGGGTATTGAAGCCGGACTTATGAGTTCAGCAGTTGTTGCACCGGTTATTATTGTTGTTATTGTTACAACAATTGTAACACCTATCGTATTGAAACCTGTATTTATGAGTGGAAATAAGACAGTATCTGATGTTCCTACAACAAGTAAGTTAGTAGAAAATTACGAGCAGAGAGAAGAAATCGGAAAAACAAATAGATAATTAATATGAGATAATAGGAATCTCCATGTCGAAATGATGTGGGGATTCTTTTTGGTTTAGGATAAGTAATAGGTATCTTTTTTATATCATAAAATAGAGTAATAAATATTAAAGAGGTTGCTATGTCGATAATAGTAACAGTATCTTCAATGATTATTCCTGCAATAATGCTGTTTATTGTGGGTTATGGCATGATAAAAAAGAAAAATGTTTATGATGATTTCGTAAATGGTGCAAAGGATGGTTTTACAACAGTAATAAAAGTTATGCCAACGCTAATAGGACTTATGGTGGCAGTGGGAGTTTTGAGAGAATCAGGTTTTATGACGGATTTAGGCAATGCGCTTGGAAAGTTTACTGATCCCATAGGCTTTCCGGGACAGTTAATGCCGGTAACAATAGTAAAAATATTCTCATCCTCAGCGGCAACCGGTATGGTTCTTGATATATTTAAGGAGTATGGACCTGATTCGTACATAGGAAACGTAGTATCTTTAATGATGAGTAGTACTGAAACTGTATTTTATACTATGTCAGTATATTTTATGGCGGCAAAAGTGACGAAAACAAGATGGACTTTATCAGGAGCATTAATTTCAACGTTGACAGGTACAGTTGCAAGTGTAATATTAGCAGGATTGTTGTAGTAAAAGAAAACCCCGAAATCAGACATAACTTTGATTTCGGGATTTTTGTAAAATAAAAAATTTATTAAACATTATTAAAAAATGGATTACGCGGATTGTGAACTGTTTTCAACTCTTACAATATTATCCTTATCAGTAGAAGGCGTATATCCACTTTTCAACGGTTTTAAAGTCGGCAGGTCCGATTGTTAGAAAGCTTTTATGAAAATCTTTTAAATTAAAGTCAGTTCCAAGTTGTTTTTGAACTTTTTCTTTTAACGCTGTTATTTCAAGGTAGCCTACGTAATATTGCAAATAGTTTGCAGGTTCATTGATTACAGTCTGATAAATATTTTTGCAAATATCATCTCCGGTAATATTATAATTTTTCAAAAAATCTTTTGTTTCCTTAAAAGACCAGCCTTCATAATTAATGCCAATATCGCAAAGAGAGTAAAGTGCCAGGGAATAGGAGGCACTACAACTTAGGGCTTTGGCCAGTCTTTGGTCGGAATATTCGTAGGAATAGGACAAAAATTCAACATACGTAGCCCAACCTTCCGTATAACCACCATAGCTTAAAATGTGTCTGACGGGAAGGGGATTGGTTTGGAGAAAAAAAGCCGATTGGTACATATGTCCCGGAATCCCCTCATGGGCAAGGGTGGTGTAAATATCCTGTTTGCTGAAAGCATCACTTTCATTAATATAAATAACATTATTGTTTGTATCATCAATTGCAGGAGTTAGAAAAAAAGCAGGGCTTAAATAATCCTGAAGATTTTCGTCTACGTATTTAACAGTGTAATTAATGTTTCCAATATTAGGAAAATCATCAGTGTATTTGGAATTAAGTTCTTTTAAAATAGCTTGGGGACTTTTGGACTTATGTTCTTCGCTGTAAAACATATTTTCAAGTTCAGGATTAACGGTAAGTATGGAATACATAGTTCGCATATCCTTCATTAACCGTGACTGAATATCTGATTTTAATTCAAGAACAGATTTGCTACTTCCGGTATAATTTTTTACAAGAAATTCATAATAGCTTTTGCCGTTTTTTAAATGACAGATGCCCTTGTTATTTTTGCAATAACCACTTTTCTGCAAGTCTTTAAGAGAGGATATAATTTTGTTATATCCCGGAAAAACACTTGAATTAATCAGGTCTAAATTTTTATTTATATAATTATTTTTTTCACTGTCGGAAAGAAATTTACAGTTTGAAATTTTGCTGACAAATGAAGTATGGAAAAGATTGTCCTTAGGTTTGTTTTCTGCTAGAAATGAAATACATTGTTTAATAACAAGATTACAGGTTTCAGAACCTAAAAAACTGTTGTTCTTTGCTTTTAATATTTGAAATTCACATATTTGGTTAAAAAAATCATTTATTTGTGAGACAAGAGTAAGATAATTATCAATATCTTTTTTGTCAGCAAAGGTGTATTCGGCAAAGAGAATTGGAAGCTGTGCCTGAATGCCTGTGGTGGGACTTAGAACCGGATTGCAAAGGCAAAGATCTCCGTAATCAAGTTGATTTCTAAAATAATCCAATAAAACATCATAGGTAAGCTGTTCTTTTTGGGACAGTTTTTTATAGTTAAAATCCTTTAAGATGTTAATTTGATTAATGTAGTATTGCTGGCTTTTTACCATGGAATCATAAGAAAAGTCCCCTAAGGTAACAGGAGAATTTCGAATGTTTTTATCCGGTGTTTTTATATAAAAATGCATACTTAACGAATCAGAAAGAAGTTGTTCATCAAAAAGATTTTGGGCATAGGTTTGAAAATCATTGTTAGCGTTGCCAGAGTGTTTTTGATCTAAATTAGAATAATTATTATTTTTTAAATAATAGGAAAATAAAAGAATACAGGTAAGTGTTAAAAGAGCAACCATGTATCTTAAATATTTTTTCTTTAAGAAAAAAGAAGTGTTTGACTGATTTTTTAAGTTCATAAGCTGTAATCCGGAAAATATTACTTTATACTAGAATATTATTTTTGATGTGAATGTATGATATTTAAAAAAAATATGGTACAATTAAAAAGAATGTACGAAAAAATAAGTACAGTAGAATAATAACAAATTAAAAAATACAAAAGAAAAAAAGACTGAAAGGGTAAGGTATTGAAATGGATGTATTAATGTTAAAACCGGTATTTAAAGATGCTATTTGGGGCGGAAAATTACTTTCTGACTTTGGATACAAAGAAGCAGGTGACAGCGCAGGCGAATGCTGGGGAATTAGTGCTCACAAAAATGGTGATTGTACAGTAATGAACGGGGAGTTTGCAGGAAAGACTCTTTCATGGTGCTGGGAAAATCATAGAGAATTATTTGGAAATATGGAAGGGAATGTTTTCCCTTTATTAATAAAGATTTTAGGAGCTGAGGATGATCTTAGCATACAGGTTCATCCAAACAATGAATATGCAGCAGAACATGAAAACGGTGCTCTTGGGAAGACAGAGTGCTGGTACATTCTTGACTGTAAAGAGAATGCTACTATTGTTATTGGTCATAATGCTAAGGATAAAGAAGAATTGGCAGATATGATTCATAATGCAAGATGGAATGAATTAATCAGAGAAGTTCCAATTAAGAAAGGTGACTTTTTCCAGATTAATCCGGGATGTCTTCACGCAATTAAAGGTGGAACACTTTTAATTGAAACACAGCAGAGTAGTGATGTAACATACAGAGTTTACGATTATGACAGACTTCAGAATGGCAAGCCAAGAGAGCTTCATGTTCAGCAGAGTATTGATTGTATAGTAGCTCCTCATGAAGATTTTAAACAGGAAAGAGTAGTTAAAAACTTTGACGGAATGACAAGTACACGTTTAGTTAAATGTCCATATTATACACTGGAGAAATGGGATGTAGACGGAAAGTACACATTTAAAATGGACAAGAACTTTATGAATGTAAGTGTTATTGAAGGTAACGGAAAAGTTAATGGAAGAGAAATAAGCAAGGGAGATCATTTTATTATCCCATCACTTATGGAAGAATGTACATTAGAGGGAAATATGTCAGTGATGGTATCTTTTGCTTAAAAAGATAGAGAGGTACGCCGGATGTTATCAGAAAGAGGACTTCAGATTGTAGACAAGTTAATAGAGAATAATCGAATACCAATAACATCAAAAACTCTTGCAATATATCTTGGTGTTTCTGAGCGAAGTGTAAAAACGTATATTAAGGAAGTATCAGATTTTTGTAATGAACATAGTATGATTTTGGAGAGAAAGCCGGGAATTGGTTTTGTAGCTAATTTTACTGACCAGCAGATTAAGCAGGTAGCCGACTTAAAGAGAGATAAGAAGATTGTTATGTCTAAAGAGCAGAGAATGAGCTATATTATGTACATTCTCTTAAGTGGTTGGGATACTTACACATTGTCACTTTTTTCAGAAGAATTAAATGTAAGTAAGAAAGTTATTAGTGATGATATTAATTCTATTTTTAAGGAATTCAGTAAGTACAATATTCGAATTAACAGAGTTGCAGGTCACGGCGTGTTTATTACCGGTGATGAATTTTCAATCAGGCGTGCAATGAAGAGTTATTGCAAGTACAGTATTGGAAATAAAGTTATACGGGAAGCGTCTGATAACAGAATAAGCGTGGAAGACCAGGAACTTTGGATTAATAATTTCGGTCAGGATAATTTTGAAAAATCTGTTGAGGTAATTCATTATATTGAAGAAACCTATGGAATTGCGTATACGGATTATTCATTTAAAATGTTGGCTGACTATCTTTGCATACAGTTATTCAGGGTAAGAATGGGAAATGTTATTCCGGAAGACATAATTCCGGAAGATGAGAACATTAAATATTCTGACATTGTGGACAAGGTTGTTGAGAAGTTTAGCAGTTTAAGCAAGTGTAATCTTAACGAATATGAGAAGCAGTATATAGAGATTCTTCTGGCGTCAGCGTCAGTTCAGAGCAATACTGATTTGTACAAGGCCATAAGCAGTGACAAAGAAGAAAAAGCTAAAAAAATATCAGGTGAAATGCTTGAGTATCTGTCAGAGATTTTAAATATTGATCTGACATCTAATGAATTGTTAAAAATAAGTATGGAGAATTTTGTTCCGTCATCACTTATAAGAACTAGGTACGGAATTGAGGCAACAAACCCATTCCTTGGTGACATAAGAGAGATGTATTCAGGAATATTTGCGACATGTTTTACGTTAACAAAGTTTTATGAAAAATATTGTGGAGCAATACCAACAGATCATGAAATATCGTTTCTTGCATTGTTTGTAGGTGGGGCACTTCACAGAAATGTAAAAACAATCAGGGCTGTTATTCTTGGAACAAGCGGAATTGCTGCATCAACAATTGTTGCCAGAAAGATTGAAAGCAGAATAGAAGAAATAAAGATTGTGGCGATTTTGTCATCAGAGTTAATGGACACTATTGACCAGTATGATTGTGACATAGTTTTATCTATGATTTCTTCTTTTGAATATGAAGACAAGGTGGTTCATATATCACCGATTATAAGTGCAGAGGATGAGAAAAACATAAAGAGCAAGTGCTTTGAAATAATTTCACATCCGGAGCTTCAGAAACAGGGCTTTTATTCGTTAATAGATATTGACAATATTCTTTTTGTTAATGAAAAATTAGATAAAGAAAGAATCTTAAAGGAAGCATGCAAAAGGCTTTACAACAGAGGTTATGTTAACAAAGATTTCTTTGATGACGTAATGAAAAGAGAGAAGATTGAACCTACGGCAATAGGTAACGGCGTGGCAATACCACACGGAACTCCTGATAATGTTATAAAGCCTAAGGTATTTGTTGTACGACTGGCACATCCTATTAATTGGGGGGAAAAGATGGTTGATACAATATTTATATTGGCAATTAATTTCGACAATATTGGAAGCACTAAGGCATTCTTCCATGATTTTGCAAGACTTTTGGGATCTGGTGACAAGATTGCCAGAATAAGAAAATCATCGGATATTAGAGAAATGGAGAAAATTCTAAAGGAAGAATTGTCTTGGGAGTAAAAATATAAAAACGATACAACCTTTATAACTAAAAGGCTTGATGGAAATTGCACTAAGTTTAGTGCAATTTTCTTTTTTTGGAGAAATTGAAAAAAAAATTATAACAATATAGAATGAAAACACAGGAAAGTGGTAATTTAAGAAAAGGAGGCACGGTTTTGGCTGAAAAACTTATTGATAACGATTTTGTTATGTTTGATTTAGAGGCAGACAGTGCAGAGGAAGTTATTAGAAAGATGGCAGATGCCATGGAACAGAATGACAGACTGATTGATAAGGAAACATATGTGGCAGATGTGCTACAGAGAGAAAAAGTGTCAGGAACAGCAGTAGGATTTTCAGTTGCAACACCTCATGCAAAGTCAGAAGGCGTAAAGTACGAAACCTTGGCTTTTGCACATCTTAAGAAACCAATTGTTTGGGATGGAAAGGAAGAAGTCAGCATTATATTTATGATTGGCGTTCCATCACCTGCAGCAGGAAACAGACATTTGGAGATTTTGGCATCACTGTTTAGAAAAGTTATTTATGATGACTTTCGTGAGAAACTTGTTGAGGCTAAGAAACCTGAAGAAATAGTTTCACTGCTTGAAGCATTATAGAAAATATTAAAAATTTTATTATTTAGGAGGATTAAAAAATGTTATCAAAGACTTTAACAATCGAAAATTCAGAAGGATTACACATGAGACCGGCAGGTGTTGTAGCAAAGGAAATGGGAAAATTCGTATGTGACGTAACAATCGTATTCGGCGATAAGAGAATCAACGCTAAGAGTCTTATCAACATTATTTCAGCTTGTATTAAGACAGGTGCAGAAATTACATTTGAATGTGACGGAGAAGATGAAGAAGCAGCAATGGCTAAGGTTGAAGAACTTGCAAGCCAGAACTTTGGTGAATAATTTATAAGAGGTAAGAGATATGTACAAGGGTATAGCAGGATCTGAAGGAATTGGTATCGGAACAGTAGTTTTAATTGAAGAACATGAAATTAATATTGAAACTAAGAGAGTTGAAGAAACCGGAGCTGAAATTGAAAGATTACAGAATGCCATTGAAAAGTTTGTGGCAGATACAAATGCTATGGCTGAAAAAATGGATATTACTGTAGGAAAGAAGGATGCTGATATTTTAAGAGGTCATATCCAGATGCTTCAGGATCCAATGATTGAAGAACAGATTTCAGCTTTGATTATTAGTGAAAAGATTACAGCAGAAATGGCTGTAGAGCAGGTATTAGAACAGACAGCAGAAATGTTTTCACAGATTCCTGATGAATTACTTCAGCAGAGAGCAACAGACTTTAGAGATATTAAGACAAGAATGCTTAAGATTTTATTGGGAATAGAAGATGTTGATATTTCACAGGTACCCGCAGGAACAGTTATCGTAGCAAGAGATTTAACACCTTCTATGACAGCAGGAATTAATCCGGAGAACATCGAAGGTATTCTTACGGAAGTAGGTGGAAGAACATCTCATTCAGCTATTCTTGCAAGAGCAATGGAAGTACCTGCAGTATTAAGTATTGAAAATATTTGCAGTATTGCTAAGAATGGAGATAAGGTAGTTCTTGACGGAACAAGTGGAGAAGCTATTTTAAATCCTGATGATGAAACAGTTGAAAAGTTCAAAAAGATGTACAGCGATTATCAGAATGAAAAGGCATTGTTAAAAGAATATGCAGGCAAGCCTTCACAGACTAAGGATGGCGTAAAAGTTGAATTAGTATGTAATATTGGAAAACCTGCAGATGCTAACAAGGCTGTTGAATGTGATGGCGAAGGTATTGGACTTTTCAGAACAGAATTTTTATTTATGGATAGAGATTCTATGCCTACAGAAGAAGAACAGTTTGAAGCATATAAGGAAGTAGCAGAAAAGATGAAAGGAAAACCGGTTATCATCAGAACACTTGATATCGGTGGTGACAAGGATGTTCCATATCTTGGATTGGAACATGAAGACAACCCATTCCTTGGTTTTAGAGCTATTCGTTATTGCTTACAGAGAAAAGATATTTATGATATTCAGTTAAAAGCTTTGCTTAGAGCCAGTGCATTTGGAAAGATTAAGATTATGGTTCCACTTGTAACAGGTGTTGATGAATTAAGACAGGTTAAGGCTATGATCAAAGACATTATGGCTGAATTAGATAAGGAAGGCGTAGCTTACAATAAGAACATTGAAGTTGGTGTAATGATGGAAACACCTGCAGCCTGCATGATGGCAGATGCTCTTGCAAAGGAAGCAGCTTTCTTTAGTATCGGTACAAACGATCTTACAGGATACACAATGGCAGTAGATAGAGGAAATGCAAAGGTTGCATATCTTTATTCAACATATAATCCAGCAGTACTTAGAGCAATTAAGCGTATTATCGAATGTGGTAAGAAAGAGGGAATTATGGTAGGTATGTGTGGAGAAGCAGCAGCAGATTCAAAACTTATCCCACTTCTTTTAGCATTTGGTTTAGATGAATTTAGTGTAAGTGCTACAAGTGTATTAAAGACAAGAAAGACTATTTCCGATTGCACAATGGATGAATGTAAGGCATTAGCTGATAAAGTTATGGCATGTGTAACAGAGGAAGAAGTTTTAGAAATTTTAGGATAGTCATAAATCAATAAATAAATGCATATTTTTGGTTTGTTAACGAAGAGCAATTATAACTGGGAGAAATCTTTGGTGTAATTGCTCTTTTCCTTTCTATTTTTTCCGAAAAATAAGTAGTTTTATACAAAAAGTTATGTAACCCTTGACAAACCCCTGAAAATATTAAAAATATAAAGTATAGATTAATGTACGAAGAAGGGGGAAGTTATGCTTGCAAGAGAACGACAAAATACAATTGTTGAAATAGTAAACAGAGAAGGCTCAGTAAGAGTAAAAAATTTAAGTAAAAAATTTGGAGTAACAGAGGATAGTATTAGAAAAGACTTAGCTCATTTAGAAAAAGACGGAATGTTAAAGAAGACTTATGGTGGGGCAGTAAGAGTCAGGACAAACAGTCATGACAGATATGTTTCACAGAGAATAGGTAAGAACGTAGAAGAGAAGCGTGTAATAGCAAAAAGGGCTTATGAAATAATTCAGGATGGCGATGTTATTTTTCTTGATATTTCAACCATAAATATTGAACTGGTAAAACTTATAGTTGAGGCAGACAGACCGGTTACAGTTGTTACAAATATGATTGATGCCATACTTATAATGCTTCATGAGAAGGATACCAAGACTAAACTTATTTTCCTTGGTGGAAAATTAAACAGGGGCAGAGATGGTTTCGTTGGAACAATAACTAACAGAAATATCTCTAACTATCAGTTTGATAAGGCATTTATGGGAGTGGTTGGAATAGAGGTCAACAGAAACAGAGTCTATACATATGATACGGAAGATGCATTAACAAAGAAGTCTGTAATGGAAGTAAGTAATGAGTGTTATATGCTTATGGAAAGAGAGAAACTTTCTAAGGATGGCAATTACAAATATGCCGGCATAGACGAGTTTACCGGATTAATTATGGAAGAAAGTGTAGAAGGCACCATAATGTCAAAATTAAAGTCCTATAATATTAATATATATTGTTAACAGATAAGCTGTGTAATTAAAATTAAAATTGACAAATTTGCCATTAAATAATAGAATTGTTAGCAGATGGTAAACATAGTGAAGGGAAGAGTATCCTTAAAGATAGCATACAGAGAGTCTGAAATGGTGAGAACAGGCAGTGAAGAGTAAGGTGAAGATGGCCCCCGAATGGCATCGGTGAGTGCTACATAAGCCGGTGACGGGAACACCCGTTATAGTGTAAATAAGGTTGGAATGTGTTTTGTAATTATTAAGACTACTATTCCGATAAAGTAAAGTGGTACCACGAAGTTTACGCTCTCGTCTTTATGATGAGAGCGTTTATTATATTTGAAATTCTTATTTTGGAAAGGAAATTGGCAGGAAAATGAGTAAAACGTATTATTTAACAACAGCCATTGCTTACACATCAGGAAAGCCTCATATTGGTAATACTTATGAAGCAATTTTGGCTGACAGTATTGTAAGATTTAAAAGACAGCAGGGATATGACGTAAGATTCCAGACAGGAACTGACGAACACGGTCAGAAAATAGAATTAAAGGCTGCGGAAGCAGGAATTACACCAAAGGAATTTGTAGATAATGTTTCCGGTGTTATTAAGGAAATCTGGGATTTAATGAATACATCATATGATAAATTCATTAGAACAACTGATCCTGACCATGAAAAACAGGTTCAGAAGATTTTTAAGAAACTATATGATCAGGGAGATATTTATAAGGGACATTATGAAGGAATGTACTGTACACCTTGTGAATCTTTCTTTACAGAATCACAGTTAGTAGATGGAAAGTGTCCTGACTGTGGCAGAGAAGTGACACCTGCAAAGGAAGAAGCATATTTCTTTAGAATGAGCAAATATGCAGACAGATTAATTGAACATATTAACACACATCCTGAATTTATTCAGCCTGAATCAAGAAAGAATGAAATGATGAATAACTTCCTTCTTCCGGGATTACAGGATTTATGTGTATCAAGAACATCATTTAAATGGGGAATCCCTGTAGACTTTGATCCAAAGCACGTTGTTTATGTATGGATTGATGCATTATCCAACTACATTACAGGTTTGGGATATGATGTTGATGGAAACAATGATCCTTTATATGATAAGTATTGGCCGGCTGATCTTCACCTTATTGGAAAGGATATTTTAAGATTCCATACTATTTATTGGCCAATTATGCTTATGGCTTTAGATGTTCCACTTCCAAAGCAGATTTTTGGACATCCTTGGTTATTACAGGGTGACGGAAAAATGAGTAAGTCAAAGGGTAACGTTATTTACGCGGATGACTTGGCAAATCTTTTTGGTGTTGATGCCGTAAGATATTTCGTGCTTCATGAAATGCCATTTGAAAACGATGGAACTATTACTTGGGAATTAATGGTTGAGAGAATGAATTCAGACCTTGCTAATACATTAGGAAATCTTGTTAACAGAACAATTTCAATGTCAAATAAGTATTTTGACGGAGTTGTAAGCAACAAGGGAGTTGACGAAGAAGTTGACGATGACTTTAAGAAGGTTATTTTGGATACACCTGTTAAGGCAGCTGAAAAGATGGATAAGTTAAGAGTTGCAGATGCAATTACAGAAATCTTCACATTATTTAAGAGATGTAATAAGTACATTGATGAAACAATGCCTTGGGCTTTGGCTAAGGAAGAAGATAAGCAGGACAGACTTGCCACAGTACTTTATAACTTAATTGAAGGTATTACAATTGGCGCAAGCCTATTAGAGCCATTTATGCCTGAAACATCAAAGAAGATTCTGGCTCAGATTAATGCACAGCCAAGAGCTTTTGAAGACATGACAGAATTTGGCAAATACCCATCAGACAACAAAGTAACAGAAAAACCGGAAATCTTATTTGCAAGAATGGATATTAAGGATGTTATGGAAAAGGTAGAAGAAATTAAGGCAGCTCAGAAGGCTGAAACAGCAGAGGAAAAATATCCTGAAGTTGAAAAGAAACCTGAAATTACAATAGATGATTTTGATAAGGTTCAGATTCAGGTAGGTGAAGTAATTAAGTGTGAACCTGTTCCAAAGGCTAAGAAACTTCTAGTTTCGCAGATTAAGATTGGAGCAGAAACAAGACAGATTGTTTCAGGTATTGCAAAATACTATAAACCTGAAGAAATGGTAGGAAAGAAAGTTGCCGTTATTACTAACTTAAAACCATGCAAGCTTTGCGGAGTGGAATCACAGGGAATGATTTTGGCAGCAGGAGATGACGAAGGAAACCTTTCAGTTGTAACAGTTGATAAAGATATTGTTAGTGGAAGCGAAATCTGCTAAATCGGAGGAAATATGATTTTTGATACACATGCACATTATGACGATGAAGCATTCGATGATGACAGAGAAAAGTTATTAGAGAGAATGCAAAACAGAGGTGTAGAATATATCGTAAACGTAGGCGCAAGTATGTCATCATGTAAAAGCACAATAGGTCTTGTGAGACGTTTTCCATATGTTTATGGAGCATTAGGCGTTCATCCGGATGAAGTTTCAGAACTTACGGAAGAAGATTATCAGTGGCTTAAGAAAAGCATTTACAAGCCTAAAATCGTTGCAGTAGGCGAAATAGGCTTGGATTATCATTGGAATGATAATAAAGAGCAGCAGATAGAATGGTTTGAAAAGCAAATGGATATTGCAAGAGAGGCTGAATTACCTATCATTATTCACAGCCGTGATGCGGCAAATGATACATATGAAGTTATGAAGGCTAACAAGGCTGATGAAATCGGTGGAGTAATTCATTGTTTTTCTTACACAAAGGAAATGGCAGAAAAATTCCTTGACATGGGATTTTATCTAGGAATCGGTGGTGTAGTAACATTTAAAAATGCTAAGAAATTAGGGGAAGTTGTAGAATATATGCCAATGGATAGAATGGTAATAGAAACAGACTGTCCTTATTTAACACCGGAACCAAACAGAGGAAAGAGAAATGATTCCTTTAATCTGCCTTACGTTGTAAATAAAATAGCAGAGATTAAGAACATTAGCCCTGCAGAAGTTATTGATATTACTTCAAATAATGCAAAAGACCTTTATGGAATAGGCAGAAAGAGGTTTGATTAATGGCATATCTTGGAACACCAAGTGCAACAAAGGAAATAATAAATAAATATAGCTTTGCTTTCCAAAAAAAATTCGGACAGAACTTTTTAATTGACTCAAATGTATTGGAAAGTATTATCAGAGGAGCTGAAATAACAAAAGATGATTTCGTTTTGGAAATCGGTCCGGGAATAGGAACAATGACACAGTATCTTTGTGAAGCTGCAAGACAGGTTGTGGCTGTGGAAATTGATAAGATGTTAATTCCTATTTTGGAAGATACATTGTCAGAATATGATAATGTGGAAGTTATAAATCAGGACGTGCTAAAGGTTGACATAAAATCTTTAGCAGAGGAAAAGAATAATGGTAAACCAATTAAGGTTGTTGCCAATTTGCCATATTACATAACAACACCTATTATTATGGGATTGTTTGAGAGTGGTGTGCCAATTGACAGCATTACAATAATGGTTCAAAAAGAAGTGGCGGACAGAATGCAGACAGGGCCGGGTTCAAAGGATTATGGGGCATTGTCATTGGCAGTTCAGTACTATGCCACTGCAAAGGTTATTCTTAATGTGTCAGCAACATGTTTTATGCCAAGACCAAATGTTGATTCAGCGGTAATAAAGCTAACAAGACATAAAGAACCTACAGTTAATGTGGCAGATGAAAAATTAATGTTTAAAATCATAAGAGCTTCTTTTAATCAGAGAAGAAAAACATTAGTTAACGGATTGAAAAATTCACCGGAGCTTAGTTTTTCTAAGGAACAGATAGTTAAGGCCATAGAAAAAATAGGAAAACCGGAAACTATAAGAGGTGAGGCATTGACTTTGGAAGAGTTTGCAGAACTTGCAAATGCCTTTATAGAATTAAAATAAGATTTTAAATTAAATCATAAGACAATAAAAATCATATTAGAAACGCAGAATAATTTAGATGGAAGTTTAAATAGTTCTGCGTTCTTTTTATGCTTAGAAATTCATATATTGTAGAAAAAAAATGGAATGTTTATGCTTAAAAATAAAATAAAAATCAATATGGTAATGTCCGTGGTTCTTCTCGTGTCAATGACAATAATAGCCTGCAACATGGATAAGGTAGCTACAGTTGAAATGGAAAAAGAAAATAAAAATGTTAAAACTAAAAATGGCAAAGTTGTTGTAATTGATCCGGGACATGGGGGAGATGATCCGGGAAAAGTAGGTGTTAATGGCACAAAGGAAAAAGACGTAAATCTTGCTATTTCTAAATGCCTTAAGAAAGTTTTGGAAGATAACGGATTTGATGTGGTAATGACAAGAAATAAAGATGAGATTCTAAATGAGGGAGGAAAGTTTTCCAAGGTTGGAGATTTAAACAAAAGATGTAGCATAATAAATAATACATATCAAATAAACAGTAATAGCATTATGATAAGCATTCATCAAAACAGCTTTACAAACCCAAATGTAAAAGGTGCCCAAAGCTTTTTCTATGAAAAATCAGAAAACAGTAAAAAGCTTGGATTAATACTTCAAAATCATTTGAACAAAAAAATTAATACAGAAAAAGAAAAGGCGGCAAAGCCGAACAAAAGTTATTATATGCTTATAAATTCTAAATGCCCGGGAATAATAATAGAGTGTGGTTTTTTAAGCAACCCAAGTGAGGAGGAAAGTCTTTCAAAGGAGGAATATCAGAAGAAACTGGCGGAAATAATATGTACCGGAATTAAAGAATATTTTGGAGAAAAATAGGTAATGGTAATAGTTAATATGATTTGTAAAATGGGGTAATATATGATAAAATAGACAAGATAAAAATTAGATGAGGCGTAAGATGAAAACTATAATAAAAAAAACCAGTGTAGACAATATAGATATGGATACAATTAACCAGGCAGGAGAGATTATAAGACAGGGTGGTCTGGTTGCTTTTCCTACAGAAACTGTTTACGGACTGGGAGCAGATGCATTAAATGAAGAAGCGGCAGCAAAGATTTATGCTGCAAAGGGACGCCCATCAGACAATCCGTTAATTGCCCACATAGCAGATTTGGAAATGCTTAAACCGTTGGTTGAAGAGATACCACCGGTGGCTGAGAAATTAATGGATGCCTTTTGGCCGGGACCTATGACACTTATATTTAATAAGAGTAACCTGGTACCAAAGGGGACAACAGGAGGCTTGGACACAGTTGCAGTCAGATATCCTAATCACCCTATTGCACAGGCACTTATTAAGGCGGCTGGTGTTAGTATTGCGGCACCAAGTGCTAATCTTTCAGGAAAACCAAGCCCGACTTTAGGGGAACATGTAGTAGATGACATGGACGGTCGTATTGATATGATTATTGATGGCGGAATGGTAGGAATGGGACTTGAATCAACTATCATTGACGTAACAGTTAATCCACCAATGATTTTAAGACCAGGATTTATTACATACGAAATGGTAAAAGAGATTGTTCCCGATGCAACAGAGGACAGAACTATTTTTACAAAACCAACTAAGGAGTTTAAACCAAAAGCTCCGGGAATGAAATACAGACATTATGCACCATCGGCAGATTATACGATTTATAAGGGCGATGAAGTAAAGGTGGCAGAAAAAATCATCGAACTTGCAAATGAAAAAGCAGATGAAGGTAAGATTACAGGAATTATAACAGCAGACCAGCATTTGCATATGTACCAGGGAAGACTAAACAAGAGCATTAAGGTAGTATCACTGGGAGATATAGAAAAGCCGGAAACAGTTGCCAATCATTTGTTCAAGGCATTAAGAGACTTTGACAAAGTGGATACAGAATTTATTTTTGGTGAAGCATTTTCAGAGAAGAATGTGGGACAGGCAATCATGAACAGGCTTACTAAGGCAGCAGGTTATAACATCATTGATGTATAGCAGTTCGGAGGTAAAATGCTAGAATTTTCAAAAATTTTGTTTGTTACGGATATGGATACGTCACCGGGACCACTTGCAGCAACTTTGCTAAAACATTATTTGCCATTAGAACAGGTAAATATTGATTCAAGAGGACTTGCAGTTCTTTTTCCGGAGCCAATGAATCCTAAAACTGTAGCAATCGCAGCCTCAAAGGGATTGGACATTAACCGTACTTCAATACAGCTTGAATCGGAAGATTTTGGACAAGACGTATTGGTACTGGTATTAGATGAGTCAAGAAAGCAGGCAGTATATGATGACTATGCAGAGGCAGTTAATGTTTATACATTAACAGAGTATATTAACGAGGCAGGAAGCATAGTTAATCCAGATGGTGGTGAGTTAGCGGATTATGCCAAGATGTATGAAACATTAGACAACATAATTCAGAAATTAGCTAACAAGCTTAAGGAAAGTAAATACAAAAACTAAAAAAATACATAAAAAAGCACGGAGGAAAACAAATGGGAAAGACATTTATAATGGATCATCCATTGATCCAGCATAAGATTGGAATTATTAGAAGAAAAGAAACAGGAACAAAAGATTTCAGACAGTTAATCAGCGAAATTGCAATGCTTATCACATATGAAGCAACAAGAAACTTAGAATTAGCTGACCAGGAAATCGAAACACCGATATGCAAGACAACAGTTAAAGAATTAGGCGGAAAGAAGTTAGCAATCATACCTATTCTTAGAGCAGGTCTTGGTATGGTAGACGGAATGCTTGCAATGATTCCATCAGCAAAAGTAGGACACATTGGACTTTACAGAGATCCTGTTACAGCATTGCCTCACGAGTACTACTGTAAATTACCTGAAGATTGTGACAAGAGAGACGTATTCGTAGTGGATCCAATGCTTGCAACAGGTGGTTCTGCAATTGCAGCAATTCAGATGCTTAAAGAAAAGGGTGTAAAGAACATTACATTAATGTGCATTATTGCAGCACCTGAAGGCGTAAAAGCAATGGAAGAAGCACATCCTGACGTAAATATGTACATTGGTGCATTAGATGAAAAATTAAATGAACACAAGTACATCGTTCCGGGACTTGGAGATGCAGGAGATAGAATCTTCGGTACAAAATAATAAAATTAACGTGTTTGCAATAGAACTTTTTCCGTGGCAAATAAATAGTAGCATTTCACTTTTGACAAGAAATTAAAAGGAGAAAGAAATGGCTAGTAGTAAGAGAAAGGATTACATTTCATGGGATGAGTATTTTATGGGAGTTGCATCTTTGGCGGCACTAAGGTCAAAGGATCCAAATACTCAGGTGGGAGCATGCATAGTAAGTGACGATAACAAAATTTTGTCAATGGGCTATAACGGGCTTCCGGTAGGTTGTAGCGATGATGAATTTCCATGGAATAGAGAAAGCGACGATCCATATGACAATAAATATTTTTACACAACTCACAGCGAATTAAATGCCATTTTGAATTATAGAGGTGGCAGTCTTGAAGGAGCAAAGATTTATGTAACTTTGTTTCCTTGTAATGAGTGCGCCAAGGCCATTATTCAGTGTGGCATTAAGAAGGTTATATATGGCGATGATAAATATGGAGATACATCTTCTGTAAAGGCGTCAAAGAGAATGATGGCAGCAGCAGGTGTGGAATATATTCCATATGAGAAATCAGGCAAAGAGATTAAAATAAAGCTTTAGTAAACAATTCTATTTTTGCTGAATATACTAGACTGATAAGGTTTTTGATTAGTTTAGGATAGTATATGGATTATAAATATATACCTTTTTATGTTCAGGGAAATGCAGTTACGGGAATGTATTACGGACAATGGGGAATGGCGGAAGATAGAGACATTGAATATGTTAAAGAGATGTACCCTCTAACTTTTATGACCATTCAGGAGATGGTAGAGAAGGAATGTGATTATCAGGAGTTTGCAGGAAGTATGATGTTTGACGAATATCCTGACAAAATGGGAATCCTAAGGATTGTTAATCGTATTTTTGAAAATATTAAAAAAGAAGAGGCATCCTGTAATGGCAAGGAATGCATTAAGTATCCTGATGACCAGTGGCTTAAGGATATAATAATGGTATTGCTGCTTAATGAAATTTATAGAAGAAGACAAAAAAGAAAAAGATATTATTAAGATTAAAAGTGATTTAGTCTTAACAAAAAAAGCACTAAGAATAAAGGGTTGAATGAAACCTAAATCTTAGTGCTTTTTCAATTAACAAGAAAATTCTTTGGAAAATCTATTAATTGATATTTCCAATGTGTGAAAACATCATTAAAGGGCATAAAGTATTATTGCAAAAAAATGTAATATACTTCCTGCAAGAATAAACAAATGGAAAATAGAATGCATCCATTTATGACTGCTTCCAAGTCCGTAAAGAATAGAGCCTACAGTGTAGGCAATGCCTCCGGCAACAAGTAAGATAACGCCACCTGTGCCCATAACTTCAATGGTAGGTTTTATGAAAATAATAATAACCCATCCCATGGCAAGGTAGCAAATCATAGAAAATACGCTGTATTTCTTTAAGTCAATTGCAGTAAGGGTACAGGCAATAACTGCACAACCCCAAACTAAGCCAAATAAAGACCATGCCAAAACGGGATATTTGGCTCTCATTGGAACAAGAAGTATTGGTGTGTAACTTCCTGCAATAAGAAAGTAAATGGTGCAGTGGTCAAGAACCTGCATAACCTTCTTACCCATTCCCGGTCTTAAACCATGATAAACACTAGACATTGTATATAAAACAATTAAAGTTACCCCATAAATGCAACTGGAAACAACGCCGATTCCACTGTGATGCTTGGCCGAAACAATAATGCAAAGCACAAGAGCTGCAATACCTAAAGCCGCACCAACGATATGGGAAACCATATTAAAAATTTCTTCACCTTTAGAATAATTAGGAAGCTGTCTGTCAGCTAATTTAATTCTTTGTTTCATAAAAAGTTCTTCCTTCCTTAAAAATGACTACTCAACGATATGTAGTATTTAATACTACGTCAAAGTATATATATATTATACGTAAATGTCAATAAAAAATATGCATAAAAAATGAAGGCTGTATAAGTGACTATTGAAAATGGCAAATTTTCCATAGGAATAATAAGTGATGTCATAGGACAATATTAATAAATATATAACATATTCAAAATATGTTTTTTGTCTAAATTATATTAAGAAATGAATAAAAACTTTTTGTGTAAAAAGCGTATAGACTTTGACAAAATCAGTATATATAATATGCGTATATTCAAAAACAAAACACAGAACAACAAAAACAAAGAAAATTTGACATATGTGCAAAGAACTGGTTTACCCAATAGGAAGAAACAGAGGCGAGAGCGTTGCACATGTTAAAGATGTAATAAGTAAGGGGGGGAAAACTATTGAAGAAGGGTAGTTTAGCTGTTTTTGATAATGACGAGAATTATACAGAATTTTTTTTGGAGTATATAGAAGAGAAGAAAGGAATGCCTTTTGAGATTCAGGTATTTACGAAACAGGAGTCATTATTACAATATTTGGAAAGTCGGGAGCCACAATTATTATTGGTAGCTTCAGATGTAATGTGCCATGAGATAGAGAAGGTTAACAGGGAGAAGATTGTAATATTGGCAGGTGAGGAGGTTTCGTCTTCTTTTTCTGAATACAGAACCATCTATAAATATCAGTCAATGGAAAATGTTATCCACCAGGTTATAGATTACTACATTGATATAACAAAGGACAGTATTTTTGTACCTGTTACAAAGAACAAGTCGGAAATAATCGGTATATATTCGCCTGTAGGCAATGTGGGAAAGACTGCAGTTGCGTGGGCTATGGCACAGACTTTAGGAGCAGATTATACAGTTCTTTACATAAATATGCAGGAATATTCAGGAATGGATAGAATGTTTGATACGGATTTTGGAGCGAATCTGTCAGACTTAATGTATTTCTACAAGCAATCCCCGGAATCAATGGCCGTTAAACTTAAGGCAGTAACCTATTCGGCGGAGGGATTTGATTACATACCGCCTTTGGTATATTCCTGTGATTTAAGAAATATTGATACAGGGCAGTGGCTTCAATTTATACAGAATATTGCAGAATTAACAGAATATGACAAGATTATTATTGAGTTCGGTCAGGTACTTAACAATCCAATGATTTTGCTTGAAAGTTGCAATAGAATATTTGTGCCGGTTTCTAATGACTGGATGAATCAGTGCAAGAAGAAGGAATGGGAAGAGTATCTTTTAAGAACAGGTTATGAGGAAATATTAGACAGAACGGAAATGCTGCAAGTGCCACAAATAAGGCAATGGAGCAGCTTGGATGAATATAGAGAATGTTATTTGTGGGGAGAACCCGGAGATTACATAAGACAGGTATTGGGGGGATTATAATGAACAAGTCAGAAATAGAACAGTTAAGAGGTTTGGTAATTGAAAGAGTTGATATGTCAAGAGAACCTGATGACAGTGAATTGCACGAAATTATAGACAGTGTAATTGAAAAAAATCAGGATTACAGATATATGTCAATTAAGAAAAGACAAATAATACATAAAAAAATATATTCCTCAATTAGAGGGTTAGGCATAATAGAGGAACTGCTGGAAGAACCTGATATTACAGAAATAATGATAAATGGACCTAACAATATTTTTGTTGAAAAAAAGGGACGTATAAACAAAATAGATGAAAGGTTTGAATCTGAAAACAGGTTAAATGATATTATCCAACAGATTGTGGCAAAGACTAACCGTAGGGTAAATGAGTCAAATCCCATTGTGGATACACGACTTGAAGACGGTTCCAGAGTTAATGTAATATTGCCACCAATTGCTCTTGAAGGACCTATAGTTACAATACGTAAATTTTCAAAAAGAGGAATTACAATCGACGATATGATTAGTTGGGGGACAATTTCAAAAGAGGCTGCTGATTTTTTAAAAATGGCAGTTATGGCAGGCTATAATATTTTTGTAAGTGGGGGGACAGGATCCGGTAAAACAACATTTCTAAATGTGTTATCTAATTTTATTCCTAAAGACGAAAGAATAGTCACAATTGAAGATTCGGCAGAACTAAAGCTTGATTCTGTTGATAATATTGTCCGAATGGAAACAAGACAGGCAAACAGTCAGGGGGAGAATGTTATTTCCATAAGGGATTTAATTAAAGCATCATTACGAGTCCGTCCGGACAGAATAATCGTTGGCGAGGTAAGAGGTGGGGAGACTTTGGACATGCTTCAGGCAATGAATACAGGACATGATGGTTCTATGTCAACAGGACATGGAAATTCTCCATCAGATATGATGACAAGATTGGAAACAATGGTTCTTATGGGAATTGATATGCCATTGTCGGCTATAAGAGCACAGATTGCAACAGCAATAGATATAGTTATTCATTTAGGAAGAATGAGAGACAAAACAAGAAAAGTATTGGAAATTAATGAAGTGGTTGGGATAAGAAATGGTCAGATAGAACTAAACAGGTTGTATGTTTTTAAGGAAGAACCTGAATCTGACAAAAATAAAGTTGTGGGACAATTGGAAAGAACTGAAAATCCACTAATTAATAAGCAAAAGTTGGAAAGAAAGGGTTTGACTTAAGATAATTGTCCGATAAGGGGGAATATGAATTATTGTATGTCAGGAAAGAAGAAGACTGTAAGTCTGATAATAATAGGTCTGTTGGTGATTTTAATGGGAAGAATGTTTTATGGAAGTTTTAAGGCGGGAATTATAATTCTGCCATTAGTAATACCAATATACAGGCAATATTCAACGAAATACAAAGACAGGGCAAAGGCAGAATTTGAACATCAGTATAAAGAAATGCTTGTAGCTTTAAAGGATGGAATTGTTACAGGATATTCCGTTGAGAACGGATTAAAAGAAAGTTATCGTGAGATGGTTAATATTTATGGATATGATGGATTAATATGTTCAGAGTTAAGATTAATGACTTCAAGACTTAAACTTAATACACCAATAGAGATGGTTTTTAAAGATTTTGCGGAGAGAACTGATTTAGAAAGTGCTCATATGTTTTATAATACTTTTTCCATAGCACAAAAATCAGGCGGTAACATGAACAATGTAATAAAAAGAGTTATAGAAAATATTGTTCTTAAGGAATCAGTAAAGGAAGAAATTAATGTCGCCATAAACGACAAGAAACTGGAGCAGCGTATTATGACTTTGATTCCGTTGCTTTTAATCGGATATATAAGTATGGCTTCCCCCGGTTTTCTGGATATAATGTACAAATCCATAATGGGAAATATAGTTATGACAGTATGTCTAATAGTTTATCTGCTTGCATACTTGTGGAGCGAAAAAATAGTAAAGGTAAGCATATAAGATTGCAGAAATTGTGCAAGTATAGGATAAGATTGTTTGACACGGTAAACACAGTGATTAAGAGAGGGGGATGACATTGAAGGTTTATACAGTTCTACTTGGTTTGATTTTAATATTTTATATATTAACAGTCAGGTATAGACGAACCTTAAGAAAAAAGTTTAAGAAAGATAAACTTAGCCCATTGTACGGAATGTCGATGTTTATTGCTGACAGAATACCTAAAGGACTTTTACATAAAAATACATATACGGAATCTTTAATAAAAAAGTTAAATGTACAGGAAAACATAAAAAAAGAGATTTATATGTATCGTGTAAATAAAATAGCTTTGTGCCTTGGAATGTTTATTTTGTTTCTGATATTTGGAATGGCAATAAGTTTTTCTGAAAATAAGGATAATAAAGGGCAAATAAAAACATTGGATAGAGACGGGCAAAGTATTAGCAGTTATAGTTTTTTTGCAAAGAATGGAGACAATGTTGAAAAAATTAATGTTGAAGTAGACCAAAGACAACTGTCAAAAGATGAATCCTTAAAACTAATGGAGAATAGTAGAAATAAGTTAGTTAAGCTTGTTTTGGACAAGAACAAAAGTGCTAACCATATTGATAAGCCATTGAATTTGATTCGTGAAATACCAGACACCGATATTTCGGTAACATGGGATATAAGTGATGGTAGGGTTTTGAATTATGATGGACAGATTATGTCTGATGTTTCACAGGAAGGTACAATTGTTAACCTTACGGCAAATATGGAATTAAATGAACTAACATTAAGCTACACATTTGCCGTAAATGTATTTCCAAGAAATTACAAGGGAGATATTCAGGAAGCAGTTCAGGAATACATAAACAGTCAGGATAGTGAGCAAAAGAAGATTTTTTTGCCGGAAAATATATCAGGCGAAAAGATTAGTTATTATAAAAGTGCATCAAAAATAGGAAAATATGTTCCAATAGTAGCATTTATTATGTGTGTGGCAGTATTTTTCCTGAAGGATAGAGATTTAAAGAGTGAAGTGAAAAAACGAAATATACAACTTCAATCTGATTACCCTGAAATCCTAAGCAAAATTCTATTATATAGCAATGCAGGACTTTCAATAAAGAGCTCAATTGAAAGAATTGTAAGGCAATATGAGGATGAGAAAAAGAAAAATCCAAAAGAGTATCATTATGCTTATGAAGAGTTGAAAATGGCAACGGTAAAAATGAAAAGCGGAGTGTCAGAAATTAATGCAATAAATCAATATGGAGAAAGATGTGGGGTGCACAATTATATAAAGTTGGCAAATATTATTGAACAAAACATACGCAGAGGAACAGGAGAGTTATCTTTTGCCCTTGAAAATGAGTTAAATAGGGCACTGGTTGAGAGAAAGAATACTGCTTTAAAAAGAGGCAGCGAAATATCAACTAAACTGTTAGGACCAATGACGGTTATGTTAATAGTGGCACTGGTTATTCTAATGGTACCGGCATTAATGTCAATAAATATGTGAAGAAGTGAAAACACAGTATAAAAACAATATGAAAATTGAATATAAAAAATAAAATAGAAATGTGAAAATAAATAATTATAACAAGTGAAAACAGGGGGTATAGAAATGTTGGAAATTTTGAAGACAAAAGCAAGAATTATTTTAGGAAAACAGAAGGCAATGGGCGTTATAGAGGTAGTGCTGATAATTCTGGTACTTGTAGGACTTGCCTTAGTATTTAAATCACAGATAAGTGGAATAGCTGATGGAGTTTATACAACAATAAAAACTCAGATTAAAAAGTTTTAAAGTGGGGGAAAAACAAACTTTTTAAGGTAATAAATTTTACGAAAAGTTTTATGGGAAGTAAAAAATGAAAGTAAAAGGAAGTATAACCATCTATTTAAGCATGATACTTATAAGTGTGATGTTGCTTGTTAATGTAATTGGTGAAAGTGCAAGAATCAGTGCAGTACAGGCGCAGATAAAAAGCTATACATATATGAGTGCAGAGTCAGCACTGGCAGGATATGGAAGACAGGTTTATGAAGATTATGGAATATTACTTGTATGGGAAAAGCAGACTGTTGAGTCGGTAATAAAAAAGAACATACAGGATAATATAAATATGGCAGATTTAAATGAGCCGGGCCTAAATTTTTTAGGAACAAATCTGGTTAATTTAGAAGTAACCGGAAAGGAGTATTTAACAAAAAAAGGAGGACAATATTTCTCAAATCAAATTAAATCTTATATAAAATATGCAGGTGTAATGGAAACTGTTGAAAGACTTGTGAAAGAATGTGAAACATACGAAAACTGTAATGACCAAAATAAAAATAAGTGTGACTTGAATATTGTAGTCGATGTCAATAAGGGGGAATTGCAGGAACTTGTAGAAAATATTAATAGCATAGTTACAGGTTTAAAAGAAACAAAAGATTTAAGTAATAAGTATGATTCGGTTAGTCAGAAAATAGAAAAACTTCAATCTGATTTTAATAAAAAAGAGGGAAAGAAAGTTTTGAAAGAGTATAGAGAGCTGATGGCATCAATCGAAATAAAATCGAAGGATGTGGACAGTGCTATTTCCAAGATAGAAGTGTACGAAAGAAAAAAAGAACAGTTTTTGAAAAAGAATAGCTATACATCTGATGCAAAAGATTACATGGATACTAATTTGGAAATTTTGGAAAAAGTAAGGGATGAGATAAAGAGAGACAAAGAGCTTAACGTTTTGAAAATTAAAAAATTAGATTCAGGCAATATAAGCAAAGTTAAAAAGTCAATAAGCAACATGGGGAAAGTTATAAGCGAAATGGAGTCTTTAATTACACTGGAAAGTACAGAAGAAGATAGAGATAATTATTCAATATTTGAAAATTTAAAAGATTTTATTGATAGTGGAGTATTGTCACAGGTTTTAGAAAACCCGGAAAATGTATCAAAAAATACTTTATCCGGTTCTAATCTGCCATCAACTTTGAAAGGCAAAAAAAATAATAGTTTGTCAAAAGAAATAAAAAATAAATGTGTTAATGCACTATATGCAGGATTAAAGTTTGGTAACTACAATAATCCGGAAAAAAATACAGTATTAAAGTATGAGCTGGAATATGTTATTTCAGGAAAAGACAGTGATAAGGAGAATCTTGCATCTGTAGTGGAGAAAATTGTTTTGGCAAAAACAGGGATAAATATGGCTTATCTTATTACTGACAAAGAAAAAATAGAACAAGTGTCAGCAATAGCAGCATCTGTGGCAATTGTAACAGGCTTGCCTTTCTTAGAGCCGGTGGCAAAGGGAGTGCTAATTAGTGCATGGTCAATGGCGGAGGCAGTTAATGACATGAAAATATTGTTATCGGGAGGTAAGGTTGCTTTGACAAAATCAAAGGGAGGCTGGAGAACTTCCATAGACAACATAACAAATGGTGGCAAAAAAGAAGATTCAAAAGGACTAAGTTACAAAGAGTATTGCCAAATACTAATTGCAGTACAGAATACAGGGGACAGTCTATATAGAATAATGGATTTGATACAGATAAATATACAGAAAAGGTATAACAGTGAATTCTTAATGAGTAAAAGTCTGACGGGTTTTAAGCTGAAAGCTACTTATGAAACTGCACCATTGTTTACTGCTATTCCAATAGTAGTAAATAATCTGACAGAGGAAAATAATGCCTATAAATATAGTATGGCTTATTATGATTCTTATTAGGAGATAAGTATTATGACAAAACAACTAACTGATGAAAATAATTTAAAACAAATTAGAAAAATAGAAATACTAAAGAAAAGAAAAAGAAGATTGGAAAAGGCATTAATTCGTAAATATAAGGAACAAAAATTAGCTAATTCCAAATTAGAAAATCAAAGATTAAAAAGTCAGAACAGCTTAAACTTTAATGCAAGAAGAGGAGTAGCGTGTAGAAAAACTGCAAATATTATAAAGAATGAAACTATGATTACAAGAATAGAAAAAAGATTATCAAATTTAAAAGGATAGAAAATAAAAGGATGTACTGATTCGTTAGTCAGGAATTTAAGCCTATGGAGAGTATGTATGTGTTGTAAAGTATTCAGTGAAGTAGGAATGAAACATAGATGTGATTAAAGATATGTTTCAATAACGGAAAGGATGTTTTCGTAGCTAATATGTTATGGTCAAATAAAAAATAAGATGATGTTTCTCTCCAAGTACAAAAGCTATTTTTTAATAACCCTTTTTATAAAAAGCACCCAATAAGACGAAAAGAAAACATCCTTTCATAAAAATAAAAGAAGGAGAACGGAAAAATGTGGAGACAAAAGATACAAAGATAAAAAATATAATTAAATGTACAGCAAAAGCTACAATTACTATAGAGGCAACAATTTCATTAACTTTATTTATGTTTGTTGTGGTATTTCTAGCCGGTTTCATAACTGCTGTTGACAAGCAACTTTCAACACAGATTAAAATGAACCGTTTGGCAGAAAATATGGCAAAGCAAATGTTTTACATAAAACAAGTAGATGAAATTACCGATTATAGCGAGAAATTAAAAGAATATAAGGACAAATTTAAAGAGAATATAAGTGAAATGAAAGACACTTTGCCTGAAAGTAATTTAATAAAAGATGATTATATTGACATGGTTTATACATATAATTATAAGTTACCTGTTTTAAGTAAAACCATAACCATAACTCAAAGAGCAAAGGTTAAAGACTGGACAGGCACGGATATGACTAAAGATTATGAACTGGTTTACATAACTAAGTATGGGAATGTATATCACAGCACAAAAGAATGTAGTCATTTAATACTTTATATTACGGGAACAGAGTATGGTAAGGTTGGTGAAGCAAGAAATGAACAAGGAGAAAAATACACACCTTGTGAGTTTTGTGGAAATAAGAAAATAAGTGATACCACAACAGTATTTATTACAGCAGATGGAAACAGATATCACACAAATCTCCAATGTAGTGGAATAACAAGAAATATTATAGAAATTGATATTAAGGAAGTGGATAACAGAAAACCATGCAGCAGTTGTAATGGGGGATAAAATGTATTGGATTTGGATAATGATTTTTTTGTGCATATGCACATTTACAGATATAAAGAAAAGAAATGTTTGTGGTTGGTTATGTATTTTAAATATAGTGGCCGCAATTATGTTGCATACAATATTTAGGGATATAAGTGGAAAATCCCTTATTGAGGGAGCAATTATTGGGGGAATATTTCTAATAATCAGTGTGGTTACAAGGGAGAAAATAGGATACGGTGACAGCTTAGTTTTTCTTGCAATAGGTTTGATTATAGGCGGAGAAAAATGCTTTGTTATAATTCTTTGGAGTTTTCTGCTATGTAGTATCTTCTCACTAGTGGCAATAATTCTAAAGAAAACAACATTTAAAAGTACCGTTGCCTTTATGCCCTTTGTGTTGGCAGGAGCATTAGTAACATTTATATCTACACAATAAAGGGGGAAAAATGAAAGGCAATAAACTAAAGGGAGAAATAACTATTGAAACAGCAATTGTGTTTCCTATTGTAATGCTAATGGTGTTACTTTTAATTTATTTTTCTATGTTTTTACACGATATTGTAAAAATGAAAAGCTATGCCTATGGAGCCGGATGCACATATGCAGAAATGGAATTTAAAGATTTTGAAAGTAATGTTGAAAAGAAGTTTCAGTCAATACCATTGTTTATTACAAAAGTAAGTGCAAAGTGCGGTGAAAGCACAAATCAGTATAAGATAACACTACAATATACATCCATAAGCAATATTAAGTGGATGGAAGAATTCATTAATAAGGGAAATAACAGTTATGAAATAAATGTGGAAAAAAGAATGAGTCGAAAAATTTTCGGAATTACTTCGGCAATTAGAGATAACATACAAAAGGGGGACAGTGATAATTAATGGAAGTTGTTAACAAAAAAGATGGAAACAAAAATTTTATGATAATAAAAGGGATTGAAATTGATGAAAATGATTATAAATTTAAAATGCTTAAAAATAATAATATAGAAAATGTAATCCCAATAGGTCTTAGAGTTATAGATGGAGAAAAACAATTGTACTATAACGTAACAGAGTACATTACTGTAAAAGCTATGTTTTCGCGGAAAAAGATGTCAGGAAAAGACTTATATAATTTAATAAAGGACATTAAAAAGTTATCTAAAAGCACAAAAGAATACCTGATGGATTTAAACGATTTTTTGTTTGACATTAATTATGTGTACATAAATAAGAAATCGGGAGAATATGGTTTTTGTTATTGCCCAAATGAGTATGAAGATGTGCAGCAGAATATGAGAAATATTTTTGACAGCATATTAGAATGTATTGACCATAACAATAAGCCTGCAGTTCTTATGGCTTATGGAATACAGCAGATTACAATTAGCGACAGTTATACTGTGCAGGATTTGTATAATTGTGCCGTTGAAAACTATAAAGAAGCAAAGGAAAGTACATATAAAAAGAAAGGCCGGGAAGAGTTTGTTAAAGGAGTTGAGAATATTGTTATTAATACGGAAAAGAATGTAGTAATAAAACCATATGAAGAAAAAAAGAAAAGTCTTTTTGAAAAAATAATGGAAAGATTAAAAGGGAAAAATAAATATGAGGATGAAGATGAACTGGAAACAGAACTGAAAAATCCTTCGAAAATTAATAAAAAAGAGAGTGGTTTAAAAGAAATTTCAGGACAGGCTACAGAAGAACCACTGTACAATTACTCAGATTATCAAATGGCAACAATAGGAGAGGAGACAGATAATTACAGAGACAACTATGAGAAAGGTTATGATGATAATTATGACGGAGATTATGAAGAAGCTACAATGTTATTAACATCATCAGGAGTAATAAATAGAATAACCCTAAAAGAAATTAGTAATCAGGGAAGCATGGAAATCGAACCAAAGGGTTATCCGTGCATATTAGGAAAGAGTAAGTTAAGCAGCGATTATATAGTGGACAGTCCTGTAGTAAGCAGGGTTCATTTAAGACTATCGGAAGAAATGTCTAACTATTATGTTGAGGATCTTAATTCTACTAACGGAACTTACGTTAACGGGCAAAAACTTGAACCTCATAAACCTAAAGAAATTAATGTGGGAGATCAAATAACTGTAGCAGATATAGACTTTATAGTGGAGTGATAAAGTCCGTAGTGGTATAATAGTCTTAGTGTAAATTACGGAATAGTCCGTGTAATCAAGTGCTTAAGGAGGCTGTTATGGACGAAAAAATTCAAAAGTTAAAAGAGATTATTGATGGAAGTGACAATATTGTATTTTTTGGCGGAGCAGGAGTTTCCACAGAAAGTGGTGTTCCGGATTTTAGAAGTGTGGACGGATTATACAATCAGGAATATGATTATCCACCGGAAACAATTTTAAGCCATACTTTTTATAGAAGGAATCCGGAAGAGTTTTATAGATTTTATCATAATAAAATGTTATTTCCGGATGCAAAACCGAATGCAGCCCACAAAGCTTTGGCAAAATTAGAAAAGAAAGGAAAACTAAAGGCTGTAGTTACGCAGAATATTGATGGCTTGCATCAGGCAGCAGGAAGTGAAACTGTTTATGAGCTTCATGGCTCTGTTCATAGAAACTACTGTGAATCCTGTGGCAAGTTTTATGGACTTAAAGATATAATGGCGCAGAAAGGAGTACCTAAGTGTAGCTGTGGAGGAATTATTAAGCCTGATGTGGTTTTGTATGAAGAAGGACTTGATCAGAATACAATAAGAAAGTCTATGGAAGCCATTTCCAATGCAGATGTACTTATAATAGGAGGAACTTCTCTTGCGGTTTATCCGGCAGCAGGGCTTATAGATTATTATAGAGGAAACAAGCTTGTTCTTATAAACAAGAGTTCCACGCCAAAGGATTCAAGGGCAGACCTGATTATAAATGATGCGATTGGTAAGGTTTTAGGTCAGATTGTAGAATAATAATTTTCTTTTTGTATAAATAGAAGTGTCGGTGTTTAATCGGCACTTTTATTGTCACAAAGTTTATGCATACAGGGTAGAGTTTTTGACAAATTAATACAGCACCACTATGGTATTATCTCTTTCGTAAAACAAAGAAAGGAGAGGTATCATGATAGAAGTGGTATATAGTGGAGAGGAGCATGAAGAGCAGGATGAGGTCAGGATTCCGAAAAATATTCATCAAATAGGAAATAACAGTTCAAACAAGAAAATATACATAGAAGATTATGTAATGACATATTTAAAGAAGAGCCCTTCAGGTGAGGATAATGTTAAATATGGGGTATTACTGGGAGATGTAAAAAGGGCAAAAGGAAATGTTTATATTTTTGTAAAAGGAATGGTGGAAGTTCGTGATGTAATAGAAAACAGTATTATTTTTAATGATGATATCTGGTCCGGAATTTACAAAGATATAAAGCAGTTTTTCGAACAGTTAAATATTGTGGGCTGGTATGTTTCGGTTCCTTACAGGGTAAGTGAGGATATGAATGGAATAAAAAAGATTCATCTTGATAACTTTGCCGGAAATGACAAAGTATGTTTTTTGAAAGACAGGGCAGAAAACGAAGAAGGCTTTTATAGCTATGAACAGTCAGGTCTTGAAAGGCAGCAGGGCTACTATATCTATTATGAGAAAAATGAGAAAATGAAAAAATATGTTAAAAACTTAAAAAACAGTGCAACAAACAGTGGGATAGCTAACAATGAAATAAAAAATATTAGCGTGGATGACAAGATAGGAGGCGAGGATAAAAAAGATAAGAAATCATCCAAGAAGAAAATGGAGAACATAGAATTAAAAGCGGATGAGGCAAACGGTAAAACTATAAAAATTTCAAAAGAAGAAAGTAAACAGGATAATAATTTAAACAAAAAAGATTTAAAAAATAAAGAAAAGAGTCAATGGTTTAAAAATAGCAAAAGTAATAATAATACAGTGGAAGAAACTGGAGAGCCGATACGACAGGGAAGGATTGCATATGGTGTAAGTGGTCTTTTAATTGTAGCTTTATTATTATCAACGGTTGTAATGCTTAATAATTATGGAGAATTAAAAAATATTAAAAGTACTTTGGCAGGAATTAGTAGAGAAAGAGAGGCTCAGGCTGTTAATAAAATTTTAAGTGCATACACCGAAACAACAAAACAGAGTGCCACAACCGTAGCAGGATTGGAAAGCAAGAAAGCAACAGCTGCCAATGGTAGCAATGTTACTCAGAAAAAAAATGACAACGGAGAGGTTGTTTCAAAACAGACAACGGGAACTAATCAGAATAATAACAGCAGTAACAATAGTATTACCAATACTACAAATGATAGTAATAATACTAATAGTAATAAGCATTCAGGTAGTGAAACGGAAAATAATAAAACAAAAAGTATTTCCAGTGCTTATTCAGGACAATACCATACAGTCAAACCGGGACAGACATTGTATGATATTAGTATGAGTTATTATGGAACAAGTGAAATGGTAGATGAAATAAAAGACAGAAATAACATTGACGATGATTACACAATCAGGGAAGGACAAAAAATATTATTGCCTTAATAAAAAAATGGTGTCATTATTCAGCAGATATTGTATAATCTTTAATAGATTTAACAAAGGAAGTGAAATCGTGGCAAATAAATACATTAGAAAATTCAGAAGACTGAAAAAAGAAGGTCAAAATTCTACATATATGAAAAATACCAAAAAGGTGTTTGAGAAAAGGGCTGTAAAGCTTGGAATAATAGTAGCTGTGATTTTGATTATTGTTGGAGCGTTGTTCTTTTACAAAAAATATCACAAATACACCACCTACAGGGTAATTGAATCCACTAATATTAAAGGTGGAGCGAGCAGTAAATATATTCCTTTTGGTGACTATGTTATTAAGTACAGCTATGATGGAATAGCCTATATTAAGGACAAAGAAACTGTTTGGGAAGAAGCATATGAAATGAAGCAACCTATTATTGATGTATGTGACGACTATGTGGCGATAGCGGATAAGAATACCAATGATATTTTCATATACAACGATAAAGGTCGTCAGGGACAGGTTTCCGTAAGCTATCCTATTGTGAAATTAGAGGTGGCAAAGCAGGGAGTTGTTGCTGCGTTGCTTGAGGACAAAACATCTAACTATATTGAGGTGTACGATAAAGAGGGAAAACAGTTGGTATCTCACAAGTCTATTATTGATGAAAATGGATATCCGATTAATTTCTCAATGTCAGATGATGGGGAAAGAATGGCAGTTTCGTACCTTACCGTGAAAAATGGCTCTTTTGAAAACAAGATACAGTTTTATGATTTTTCCAATTCAGGGAAAAACATAGAAAACCGAATGGTAAAAGAGTTTAGCGGATATGATGAGACGATTGTTCCTACAATCAGTTATGTTTCAAACAGTCAGGTAGTGGCAATAGGCGAAGATATAGTTTCTATATATAAGGTGGGTAACAAGGATATTACCAAAAAGGATATAAAAATAAAAGAAGAAATACAGAAAGTATTTTATAATGACAAATATGTAGGATTGGTATTTAAAAATGCCAGCACGGACAGACCTTACAGAATTGAAGTATACAATTCAAGTGGATCCCAGATATTAAATTCTACAGTGGATATGGATTTTGAAAATGTTACATTTGCCGGAGATAATATTTTAATGTATAGTGATATGCGATGCGAAATATTATCAATAAAAGGTGTGAAAAAATTTCAGACTAATTTTAAGGGACAGATTTATGGATTAATGCCATATGACGATTCCAAAACTTATTTGTTAATGACTAATTCAAAAATACAGAAGATTCGATTGAAATAACGGAGGAATGAAATGGGCAATATAATACTGACAGGGGTAACGGTTTTTGTTGTGGTAATGATTGCTATAGGAATGAAGAGAGGACTTGTAAAGACGGCATTTTCTTTCGGCTCGATTTTTATAGCACTTATACTGGTGAATATTTTAACACCTGTTGCAAAAGAGGCAATAAAAAATACACCGGTTTATGACTCAATAAACCAAAATATACAAAGCTATGTAAGTGAACATATAGCAACATCTACAGAAAACATGACGGAAACAGGAATCAATAATCAAGAGAAAATCATTAATGAACTTCCATTACCTAATGGACTAAAAGAATCATTAACGAAAAATAATAATCAAAGCAGTTATGATTCATTGGCAGTAAATACATTTAAGGAATATGTTGTGGCATATTTAACAGATGTTGTTTTAAACGCAGTGGTATATATTTTGCTATTTATGGTTATATCTATATTAATGAAAACATTAGTGGAAGTGTTAAACATAGTAACAAAACTTCCGGTTATTCATACATTTAATATGGCAGGTGGAGCATTAATCGGTTTCGCACAGGCAATATTAATTATATGGTTATTGTGTATGGTAGTTACGATCTTCAGCTCAACATCCTGGGGACAGACAGTTTGCAAGGCAATAGCAGACAACGGAGTGTTAAGCATGATTTATGATAACAACTTAATACAAAATATAGTAAATAGCTTGTTTTAGATAACAATAATAATTAAAGAGTTTTATGGCTAAAATAAGGTGCTTAAAATTTTTTGAAAAAAGTTTAAAAAAGTTATTGACAAAACAAAAGGTATTTGATACATTATAAAAGCTGTTTAGCAAGTGGATTAAACAATCCACTTATGGCTCCATGGTCAAGCGGTTAAGACACCGCCCTTTCACGGCGGTAACAGGGGTTCAAATCCCCTTGGAGTCACTTCCGTCAGCTTATCTGAAAAGATGAGTCTTGACGATAAAAAGAACCCTTGCTATAATGTAAGAGTTCTATATATATGGCGAGTTAGCCAAGTGGTAAGGCATCGGTCTGCAACACCGCTATCACCAGTTCAAATCTGGTACTCGCCTCTCAAAAATCTCAGGAATGTTCCTGAGATTTTTTTTTCGCACATTTTTCCAATGCAGCCGAAAAATTTTCAAAGCAAACAATAGGCAGAGATTCGCAATTTTGCGAGCATAGCGTAAAGCAAAAATCAACTGTCTGAGCCGTAGGCGAGTTTTGATTTTTGTTTTACAATAGGCGGCGGAGCAAAATAAGAACTCTCAACGTGTTTGCATAAAAATTTTTCGGCTGCATGGGGATAAAATGTAAAAACAAAAAAATATCGAAAAATTTGTAATAAATATGTAATATATCTTCAGGAATATGTTATAATCAAAGTAACGTGCGAAAAAATGAGGTTCGGAAGGAGATATTTAATGAACAAGAAGTTAATAAGTATTGTGACAATTATGGTAATGCTTGCGGTTATGGTTATACCAGCATGGGCGGATGGCGGTGATAACACAGGCGATGACAATTTTGGCGCAGCTATTTATGTTAAGAAAGATGGTGTAGAAGGTGCATACACATTAGGAACAGCTAAGGAATTTAAGCTAGAGTTCTGGGCATCAAGCAGTGTTGGAAAGCAGGTTGTAAGAACTGTTTCAGTAACAGGCGACAATCAGGTATCATCTATTGAATACAAAGATGGCGGAGAGTGGTACGACATTAGCGGATTTAATAAGGAAATGACTATTGCAGGTAATGATTTAGACAGAACCATTAGAGTGGTTTTTGATAAGGAAGGTAGATATACAATTTCTTATGGATTGGTGAATACAGAAGGTCAGGATGTTGTAAAGGATCAGTTAAATATTGAAATAGCAGACGGACAGATTAAAATTGTTAAAGAAACTGAGACAACTACAACTGTAGCGGCAGAAACAACTACAACTGCAGCGGCAGAAACAACTACGGTTGCAACAGCAGAAACAACTACACCTGTAGTAGTAGAGACAACAACATCAGCATCAGTAGAAACAACTACAACAACAGCAAAGACAACTACAGTTGCACCAACACCAACTACAACAGCAAAGGTAACAAAAACTCAGAAACCTACAGCACAGAAAGTTAGCGTTGGGAATACAAGGATAACAAAGATCGTAAAAACTAAGAAGAGTGCCAAGGTAATTTATAAAAAGATTGCAAAAGTATCAGGATATCAGCTTCAGTTGTCTAGATCTTCAAAATTCAAGAAGGCAGTAACAAAGACAACTAAGAAAGTTAGCTATAAATTTAAAAAGTTAAAGGCAAACAAAAAATATTACGTAAGAGTTAGAGGTTATGTAAAGACTTCAAACGGTACAGCTTACGGAAAATGGAGAAAGAAGAACTTTAAAACAGCAAAATAATGTGACGGATAAAGAATGAAAGAAGGAAAAGATGAAATTTTTAAAGAGAACAATTGGAATAATAATCGTGATGGCGGCTATTATTTCAGGACTTCAATTAAAAAGTGAATTGGCTTATGGAGCAACACCTACGATTTCTAAAAGTACAGTAACATTAGAAAAGGGTAAAAGAAAAAAAATAAAAGTTAAAAATGTTTCAGCGAGAACGAAAGTTAAATGGAGAACATCTAATAAATTTGCAGTTACTGTTTCAAAAAAAGGTAGAATTAGAGCTGTAAATTATGGAGCTGCAACAATTACTGCAACTTGTAAATCAAGAACAATGACTTGTAAGGTTACAGTTCCTGATACTTCTAAGAATGTTGTCATAACGAAATATCCTACAACATTAACAGAAGGCCAGACAGGTATGGTTGTAGCAAAGTCAGTTAATAAAATTTCATATATGTCTTCAAATGACTCAATAGCAAAAGTCAATAAAGAAGGTACTGTTGAGGCGTTAAATCCGGGAAAAGCGGAAATAACAGCGAAATCCTCACAGGGATATAGCAAATGTACAATAAATGTTTTGTCAAGTGATGTAAATAACAGATTGTATGATTCTAACGGAATCAGTATTAAGAAAGTTAACGCTGACGGAACAAAGGTTAACGGTTTTGTAAGCCAGGCAAAAGGTCAGAATTTTTCTGTTATGGTAGATGGAATAGACGAAAGTAATGTTAAGTCATGCAAGTGGAGTGTTGGGAATAGCAATGTTGTTTCAAAACTTTCAGCAGTAAGTGGAAGCAAGCTTAAAGCAACTTTGAAAGCAGTAAATGAAGGCAAAGTTAACATTACAGCAAAGGTTACATACACAAACAAAAATGTTGTTACATATACAAATACAATTTATGTTTCAAACCCTGAAACAGAAGTTCAGAAGTTAATTGTTTATGGAACAGCATTAGGCAATGAAAGACAGCAGTATATTTCTTTTAAAGGTTTAGGAGAACATAGTACTATTACTTGGACTAATTCAAACAAAAAATGTGCCACTTTAACAACTTATGAAAAGAAAGCGGCAGTTTTAGGCACAAAACCGGGAACGGGTACAATTACAGCAAATGTAGATGGAAAAGTATTCAACATAAAGTATACAGTTGTTAATCCAACAGTTAATAATTTAAAGGCAGTTATAAAAAAAGGTGAAAAAGTACAGTTTCCTATTTTGGGTGACACAGGTACAGTTCCTGAATTTACAAGCAGAAATGAAAGCGTTGCCACAGTTTCAAGCGATGGTATCGTTAAAGGTGTAAATTCAGGAGTTACATATGTTGATGTAAAAATCGGAAATATTCACAAGTCTTATAGAATCGAAGTATATGCAAAAGGTATGTACAAGATTGTAAATAGGGCTATGTACATAGTTAATCATTGGAAATATAGTCAGCCAAAAAGAATGAGAAAAGGATACTATGATTGTTCAGCTTTGGTTTGGAAAGGCTATAAATCATACAAGCGCTACAACAAGAAACTTGGAAGTGGTTCTTATGCAAAGACAGCAGCAAGCCTGTTTGATTATTTAAAAGAAAAAAATCAAATAGTATATTATGGTTTTATTGACATAGATGATATGAAACCGGGTGATTTAATTTTTTACGGAGATTACAATGCGGCAGTAAAATACAGCACACCGGGAAGAACTTTAAATATCTATCATGTATCTATGTATGCAGGTGCAGGCAAAGTGGTAGAAAAAGGTGGACAGACTATTAACTACAATAATATTTCGCATATAGTTGGAATAGGAAGAGTGGTAGACTAATGGAATATAATATTGGAACAGTAGTAACATTAAAAAAAGGGCATCCTTGTGGAACTAATGAATGGGAAATTATAAGAACAGGTGCAGATTTTAAGTTGAAATGTAAAGGCTGCGGTCGTATAGTAATGGTTCCAAGAAAAACTTTCGAAAAAAGCGTAAAGAAGATTTTGCAGTAAATAAAAAAACGAAAGCTTTGTTTAAAACCAAAAGATTTCGGAAAAAAATTCACAAAATGAAAAAAAGTCCTTGAACACAGGGACTTTTTTTGATATTATAGTAATTCGTGATATATATTAATTACGCATAACGAGTATTCGTTATGATCCTTGCTTTTTCAAACGAAAAGGCCAGAGACCAAAAGGAGGTAGAAGCATGAACAAATATGAATTAACAGTTGTTGTTAGTGCAAAACTTGATGATGAAGGAAGAACAGCTGAAGTAGAAAAGGTAAAAGCACTTATCGAAAAGTTCGGTGGTACAATTACAAAGATCGAAGAAGCTGGTAAGAAGAAATTAGCTTACGAAATCCAGAAGATGTCAGAAGCATTCTATTACTTCATTGATATTGACACTGAAAACACAGATTTTCCTAGCGAGTTAGAAAGCCAGCTTCGTATTATGGAAAATGTTATCAGATTTATGACTGTTGCAGTAGAAGCATAGTTTGATACATTAGAGAGGTATAATATGAATAAAGTTATTCTTATGGGTCGTTTGACTCGTGACCCTGAAGTTAGATATTCAACATCAGGAGATAATCAGTTGGCTATTGCGAGATACACATTAGCAGTAGATCGTAGATTTAAGAGAGATGGAGATCAGAGCGCTGACTTTATCAGATGTGTAGCATTTGGTAGAAGCGGTGAATTTGCTGAAAAATATTTCCATCAGGGAACTAAGATAGTTGCCGAAGGTCGTATTCAGACAGGCAGTTATCAGGACAAAGATGGTAAGACAGTTTACACAACAGAAGTAGTTGTTGAAAACCAGGAATTTGCAGAAAGCAAAGCTACAGCAGATAGCAATAATAACTATCAGCCACAGCAGCAGCCGGTTGCATCACAGCCAACAGCACCTGCAGGAGACGGTTTTATGAACATTCCTGACAGTGTAGATGATTCAGGTTTACCATTTAACTTTTAACAGATTCGAATAGAATCTTATTAACGAAAATAGGAGGTCAAGTTATGCCATATAATAAGAGTGAAAGACCAGATTCTCCAATGAGAAGAAGAGGCGGTCGTAGAAGAAAAAAAGTTTGTGCATTTTGTGCTAACGAAAACAAGGCAATCGATTATAAAGATGTAGCTACATTAAAGAGATACGTATCTGAAAGAGGAAAAATTCTTCCTAGAAGAATCACAGGAAACTGTGCTAGACATCAGAGAGCTCTTACAACAGCTATCAAGAGAGCTAGAAATATCGCATTAATGCCATACACAGTAGAATAATCGCGAAGCACACAAGCAACGTGTGCCTGCACTACAAATAAAAAAGAAGAGCCCGTCTTCATGCTTGCATGAAAAGACGGCTCTTCTTTTTTATTTGTAGCGGCTGTCGCATGCTGCGACAGCCGCGTGCTTATAGACATTCTATTTATCATCATTCCCCCATACCCAAAAAGTATACGATAGATGATAAAGAGAATGTCTATAAGAAGTGCGGGCAATATTTCTGGATAATTACTGAAAAGTAAGTGCGGACAAAGATATTTCCCAGTAGTGGGAGAGCCCTTTTTTTTTTTATGGTTTGACACCAATTTGACACCAATTGAAAAAGAAAAGGAGGTATCGCCAACATTCAAATCAATTTGATCAGACTGAAAACTATGATTATGTTGTTAAACTGATGAACTTTTAAACAGTTCTTCATCTTTTAATGTATATAATTTTAAACAGTTATTGTCGGATATACAGTTAGAATCAGTTAGTACACAATCAAGTAAAAAACAAAACATAAATGTACAAAAGCAAAGTTCTAATATTTCTTCTCAGGCACCATTTTCAGTCCCTGGAGCTAATTTCTCAGTGCTGGGATTGGAAACACCTAAGATGCAAGACAGTGTTGCACCACAATCACCTGTAGAAAAAAATCATATGTACAAGCGGTACAAAATGCACAGCAGAATGTGATTATGCAACCGAGAAAATCATATGCAGACGTAGCAGCTGATTTTGGAGAAACAACAATTTTAGGTGATGGAGCAGACTTTAGTGGAACAACAGTGTTGTCAGAGCAGGAAACTTCTATAGAACCAACACATATAATACCTTATTTAATTAGACTTAAAAATAATGAAAGAATATTAATTAATAAACCTAGATATCGTTTAGGTAAAGAAAAGAGTTATGTGGACTATTTTATAGGCGATAATGCAGCGGTTAGCAGAAGTCATGCGGATATTGTTACCAATGGTGAAGAATATTCCATTATTGATATGAATTCTACAAATCATACATATATAAATAATCAGATGATACAAAGTGGTGTGGAAGTAAAATTGAATGATGGCGATAAAGTAAAGCTTGGAAATGAAGAGTTTGAATTTAAAGAGAGATAATATAAAAATTCATTTGTAGGTTTAATGGCAAATGATAAAAGCAAATCAAAAAGTTTATATTGTTGTTGAATTGTTTGGACGATATGTATTATAATGTAACAGTAGTTTGTCTATAGGTGTATTTGAATAGTAAAATATACTGTTTTTTAGAGACTATAAAAAAGGAGTGTTATTTGACACTACCAAGAATAAAGAGGGAGAAAAAGATGGAAATTAAAGAAAAAATTATTTTAGGTGTACTGGCAGTAATGGTGCTGCTGGGTGGAACAAAAGCTGTGTCAGCTAAAAATATAGAACAGGATGCAGTTGTTAATAAGGTGGATTCTATTATGGTTTCGGATCCTTCAAGTGTGAGCAATACATATAATTGGGGTTCTGGAACATCAAGCATAACAGATGTATATAAAGTTAAATTCACATTAACAAATACTGCTTATGTGAAAGTATCTGTAAATTCTACGGTGTGTTATGATGGTTTATCTGTTCTTGGAAGTTTAAAAAATGCAAAAATAACAACTCTGGGAGGTAAACAGCTTGGTGATTCTGTAGGAAGTCCAAATGCCGGCATTACTACAGATAAAGATTATGTAGGATATTACCTTTTAGAACCAGGTTCTTATTATGTAGAATATGACGGAAAAGAAGATAATAGCAGTGACTCGGAAAATTCTGCCGGCAAGGTTACCACAACAATAGAAGCACAGTATGTAAATAGAACCGGAAATGTCAGTGGTATATCATCAAAGTCAATGATTTCACTAACAAATGGAAAAACTAGTTATGGATATATTTCAAACTTATATGATGAACAATATTTTGCAATTACATTAGATAAAACATCAAGGGTTAATTTTAATATGTCTATAGCTGACACTCCATCAGCATATACTCCATCATTTAGTTATTCATTATATTCTATAAATGGAATAGATTATAAAGAACATATAAAACAACAAAAAGCACTAAATTATGATTCTTTTGATAATTATTTATTAGGTCGTAATATTAATTTTACATATCCAAATAGTGGTGAAACGGGATATGTAACATTGCCTGCCGGAACATACTATTTAAAGATTTCAAAAGACGATAGCTGGGGAGTTAACGCTGGAGAAATAAAAGTAACTCCAAATGTTATTGAAGAAAATTCAAATAAGAATACTAATCCGGTTGTTAAAACATTAAACCCACCTAAACTTAAATCTTACAGGAAAAATACAAAGAAAATTACGGGTATGGCAACAAAGGGAAGTATTGTAAAAATTAAGATTGGAAAGAAAACATATACAGTAAAGGTTAAAAAGAATGGAAAGTTTAAGGTTAAGTTGAGAAAGAAACTAAAGAAGAATCAGAAAATTAGAGTATATGCTAAAAAGAATGGATATAAAATGAGTAAAACAATCGTATTTAAAGTGAAATAAAGAGTGGATAATATAAAATTATATAGCAAATTAATTCTGAAGTAATTAAAAATAATAGCAATAAAAAATAAAGGGGGCAGCCAAATTGGTTGCCCCTTATAAAATATATTATCGATTCCATTTCAGGGCGGAATCCAGCCATAAAAGAATCAAACAGTGATTTGGAAGAAGATTTTATACGAATTAACTAGCAAAACAGGGAATTTTTTCTTATCATAATAGTGTTAGTGTGACTGCTATTAGCAAAGAGCCGTTATCCTTAGGACATAGATCCTGTATTTAGGCCATGCTTGCGGCATATGAGGCAGAGAGAAAGAACGAACTGTGGTAGGGGCTGTTCTTTCTCTTTTTTTCAACGATGATATGAAATGCGTTATCATGTGGTCGAAACTGTGCAAATATAGTAAGATAGAAGTGATAGAAAATATAGAATAATGCAGTAAAGGAATACATTTGAATACGCTAATGAAAAAGAAAAACGAATCCAGTGAACAGTTGAATATACAGCTCTTTTTGCTATGTATGCTCGCGGCATTGCTCTGTCGCAGATTAGGAAAAATAAGTTCGCTCCGCATTATATGTGGTATGCTGCGGACAATGATCTACGTTGGAGTATATATCGGATGGGGCATCAGTATTTATAAAAGAGTTATTCAGAAATCGGTGCGGAATGTATTGATTTTTATAGCAGAATTGATCATATTCTGGTTTGTTGTGCGCACGACAAAATATTTTTTCACAATGGATAACCAGATCGTGCGTTACTTGTGGTACAGCTATTACATACCGATGTTGTTCATTCCTGTAGCAGTATTGCAGGCAGCATTCTTTCTCGGAAAGTCGGAAGAATATCGGTTGCCTAAATGGTTAAAAGGAGTATATATTCCAACAGCTGTCTTAGTTCTGCTTGTGCTGTCCAATGATTTGCACCAGCTCGTATTTTCTTTTCCGGTAGGGTCTGCGTGGTCAGATAGTCATTACACATACGGATGGGGCTATTATGTGGTGTTGGTTTGGGAAGTAGTCTGCGCTCTAACTGCTTTTGTTCTGATGATTTACAAGTGCAGGCATTCACAGAAAAAGAAATACCTTCCCCTTTTGGGAATCGGCGCTGCAGTTCTCTATACAGTGCTTTTCATAAGCGGTGTGGCGTGGGTACAGGAAATTGGTGGAGACATTACCGCTGTCTTATGTCTGTTTTTCGTTGGCATACTGGAAAGCTGTGTGCGCTGCGGATTGATCCAGACAAATACTGGGTACGATCAACTGTTTGAAGTCTGTACATTGGGTGCTCAGATCACGGATCAGAATTACAACGTTTGTTATGCGTCTGCGAATGCAATACCATTATCGAAAAAGATGATGAAGGATGCGGTGGAGAAGGATGTGGTGATCGATAAAAAGACGCGAATCCAGAATCGAACAATTCGTGGCGGTCATGTTCTCTGGCAGGAAGATATGGAAGACATTATTAAGCTTCTTGAGAGAATGGAAGAAAATAGAAAGACGATCGAAGAAAGTAACTGTATCGAGCAGGAAAATTATCAGACGAAGGCAGCCATCAATATGCTGCGTGAGAAAAACCGCTTATTCGACAAACTGCAGACACAGACTGCCAAACAGATCAATCTTTTAAATGAATTGCTCAATCGTTACGAAGAGGAAGAAGAGCTGGAGAAAAGCCGTATCCTTTTAGTGAAAATCAGCCTCATTGGAACATATATAAAAAGACGCGGAAATCTAGAGTTTATCGAAGAAAGATCAAAAGTATCAGACGTCGTCGAGCTGGAAGCCTGTATAGAGGAATCCTTTTCCAGTTTACGATTGTTAGATATTGACTGTGCATGCTCATTCCCGGAAGGGGAGAAAATCTATGTAAGAGATGCTGTTGTTATGTATCAATTTTTTGAAAATGTAGTGGAAAAATGTGTAGACAGCTGCGCTTCGGTGTGGATAAAGCTCCGCAGTCAGAGTGAAGAGGTTCTATTCTGTATGGAAATCGAAAGCGAGACCGATCTTGCCTGTTTTTCAGAAATGGCACAGTCCTGCACATGCGAAGATGGCATATGGCGATTTGTATTTACAGTGGAAAAGGCAGGTGAATCGTAATGCAGACATTTTTGATGCTGGCAATATTATTAAGTCTCGTGGCGAGTTTGATCTTGCTTCTTGTTTTCCACGATATGAAGATCGACAATCGAAAGTGGCATATGAATATCGCAATCTTCGTATTTTTGTTTCTTCTTGTAAATGCATTGGCCTATTCTTACGAGGCAGAGCGAGGAAAACCAGCTTATTTTCAAATGCCGGATGTCTCACTGTGGATTTGGTGGTGCATCGTCGGTGTGATCGATGGATTGCTTATCTGGGAAGGATTTTGGCTGCATCGTACAAGAAAAGAAAAAATCCGACAGAATTCTATTAAAGAGGCGATGAATGTATTGCCCATTGGAATCTGTTATTTTACAGAAGATGGATATGTGAAACTTTGCAATGAACAGATGTATCGCCTATTTCAAACAATCGCTCACAGAGATTTGCAAAAGCAAGAGGAATTAAAAGAGGCACTGTGCCTGTGTGAGCGTTATGGCGTGAGCCGGATTAACAACAAAGAAATCTACCTTTTTCCTGACGGGAAGGCATGGAGCTATCGGGAAAATGAAGTGACAGACCGGAAAGGAAAGGCTTATACAGAAGCTATTTTCCTGGATATTACAAAAAAATATGAAGAAAAAATAAATCTGACAAAGCAGACCGAACAGTTAAAAGAAATAGCAAAAGAACTCCGCTATCTGTCGGAAAATGTGTTAATCTTGACGCGTGAACGTGAAGTACTTGCGGCAAAGACAAAGCTTCACGATCAGATGGGAGCCGGACTGACTGCAATCCGACAGAGTCTGACACAGGAGAATGCAGATGATAAAGAGGCGGTGCGCTTATTTCGCCACGCCGTAAATGCAATCTGGAACGACAACCAATATCCGCTGGAGGAAGGCGATTTTGAAAGATTTCTGCAGGATGCAAAGACACTTGGCGTAGAAGTGGTGTGTGTGGGAGATTTGCCGGAGTCAGAGGAACTGGCTAGTATCTGCATCCTTGCAATGCGCGAGTGTCTGACAAATGGCGTCTGCCATGCCGGTGCGACAGAGCTCTCCATCAAGATGCAAAATGAAAATCATCAATACAGCATTTGCATCACAAATAATGGAGCAGCGCCGGATAAAGAGATCGTTCCAAAAGGCGGATTGTATAATATTTCCCGACATGTATTTGACTATGGTGGAGAAATGCGAATACAGTCATTTCCGTACTTTGCGTTGACGATTACATTTCAAGAGGAGAGAGTATGAAACAGGTATTAATTGTAGAGGATCAGAGAATGCCCCGTGAAAATATGGAGAGGGTCATCTCAGAGAGCAATAATTATAAGTTTGCGGCAAGCGTAAATGGGGCGGATGTTGCCCTTGCTATATGTAGAAGACAGCGGATCGACCTTGTGTTGATGGACGTATGCACAGCCGGAAATAAAGATGGGATCGAAGCGGCAGCAGAAATAAAGGCAGAGTTTCCAAATATAAAAATCATTATCGTAACTTCCATGGTGGAAGTCGGATATTTGCAGCGGGCAAGAGAGGCGAAAGTAGACAGCTTCTGGTATAAGGATATTAGTCCTGAGCGATTGATTGATGTGATTAATCGGACGATGGACGGGGAAAGTGTATTTCCGGATAAAACACCGAGCGTACAGCTTGGTCTCGCGGATAGTTCAGAATTTACCAATAAAGAGATAGAAGTGCTTCGCTTTGTGTGCGATGGGCTTGAGTACAGCGAGATCGCAGAGCGGATGAACATTTCCGTAAGGACGGTGAAATACCATGTCTCTAATATTTTGTCAAAAACCGGTTATGCCAATAAGACGCGGCTGGCGATCGCAGTGACAAATAAAAACTTTATCATTCCGAGTAGCTCGGAAAAAATTCAATAATATTCGCACTTTGTTCAGAAAATATTTGTTTACATATTGAAATTCTCAGTAAAATAACGAAAACCTGTCCTTGAGTACAGGGTAAAAAACGAATGCATTTGTTATAATTTAACTAGAAAAATCGTGTCGTTTTTAAAAGATACTCTGGAACTTATTAAAAGAAGATAAGAAGGAGGGACAAGTTATGAGGAAATTAAAGTCGAAACGAATAGGTAACTATTTACTGAAGGGATTGCTGCTATGCACCCTGGTTGTAGGTGGCTGGTTCACAACTGATATTGGAGTGAAAGCGGAATCTGTTGCGCACTCAGTGGAATTTAAATCTGAAGAATCACAAATAGTACAATTTGAGAGAACAGATGGGCTTGAACAGCATATTGAAGTAACAAATAATACACAGAGGCCGATGAAAGTAACATTTTCGCACAATATTCCTATGCGGAATTACCATACGAAATTATGGATAGGCGGTCATGAAGTTGCCAGCCGTATGGCTACAGCAGTAAAGGATGCAAATGTACTTTATTTATATCCGTGTCAGTGGGTAGAAAAGGCCTGTGAAGTGGAATTTACAAGAAATGCACCAGCTTATACGGATATTACTATCACAGCAGAATTCATTGATCAAAAAATCGGATTCAAAGAAGACGAGATTGGTCTTACAAAAGATACAGCATATGAGATTCCGTTATCCGGACATCCGTACAGTCTTTATGAAGGTCTGACAGGAACGGGAACAGATGAACGTTGGTACAAGTTTAATGTTGCAGACAAAGCAGTGATTGATCCAAGCTTCCACCTTGTTAACACAGAAAGAGCAACTTATTTCGGACAGAATCGTACGTTCATTCGTGTCTATGACTCTAATAATAATCAAATCTATAGCGAAGGATCCTCACAATACAATGGCAAAGAGGCGTGGGAGCCTGGAGCAAAGGTACTAACGCGTGGAATATATTATGTATGCATATCTACTAGCAAGGGTGCTTATTACCCGGCAATTTTTGATTTTAATCTGAATGGACATAACTATATTTCGGCTGAGAAGATTAAATGTTCTCATGAAGAAGTAAAGAAATCACAGTTAGGAAACATAAAAGTCGTTGCAGAGACGGTACCTGCAAATTCCGATGATAAAATCGTAGAAGTATACGATCATATTTCCGGAAAGACATGGAACTATAACAGCAACAAGGTTGCTCATGGCGAAGTTCCAATCTATAATATTAAAGCTGGTAGACAGAGTTGGCTTACCTTCAAAACAAAGAATGGAAAGACTTATACAACAAATCTTTATGTACCGGCAGAGAAATTAAAAAAACCTACAGTAGTGACTTATCATAATTATGCAAAAGTAACCGTAGGATCCACGAAGATGATGGGTACAAATGCTAGAATTCAGATTTACAAAGGTGGTAAGTGGATAACTGTAAAAACAGTGAAAGATTATAATTGTTATAAAGCAACTACAGTAAAGAATCTGAAGCCGTTGACAACTTATAAGTTCCGTACGCAGGCTTATGCGAATGGAACAACCGGTACACCGTCTGACGTAGTGACATTGAAGACTGGTTCGGCAGTAAAACCGGCTGTGAAGTCTATTAAGATTGTACAGAAGAAAAAGGTGAAAGTAAGAGGCTGGACATCTCCAGGACACTGGAGTGGAGATTACTGGTACCCACCGATTTACCACAAACCGTACACATGGACAAAATACAAAGTAAAAGTAACATTGAAGAAGAAAGTTCCGAAGATCGGCGGTATGAGGATTGGTGATACATGGATAAAAGGCAATAAGAAAAGCTACACTGTATGGCTGCCAAAGGGAGCACAGACTGGTAAGAAGCTGAACATTTATATGAATACAGGATTAAGTAAGAGCAATGGTCATGGACCGCAGATTAAAAAAGTGATCAGAGCGAAGTAAAACTTCCGAAATAAAACAAATCCCTGGACGGAACAAATGTAAAAACAAGTGTAAAAATAAAGTAAATACATAGTGAGAAAACGAAAAACCCGACGGTCTTGTGATCGTCGGGTTTAGCTCAATAATAATATCAACGTCTAAACTACATCTTAGTCAAATCTTCCTGGTCAACAGTTTTCATTCCACTCCTTACCAGCAAAGCAGCAACTTTGTCAGTGTCTTCATCCTTAACACGGAATACCATAAGGGCATCGTCTGTGCCTCTTGCAAGAAAAGCATACACATAATCTACACTATAGCCGTTAGAAGCAATAACGTTCATTGCCTTAGCCATTGAGCCCGGCTCATCCGGAAGCTTAACACCAATAACATGTGTAAGGTTACAGATCCAATTGTTGTCTCTTAAAAGAGTAAGAGTATTAAATGGATCATCTACAATAATACGGATAATTCCAAAATCACTTGAATCAGCAATCTGGAATGCACGCATATCTATTTTGTGTTCAGCCAAAAAGTTGGTAAAGTTTGCAATATTACCCGGCTTATTTTCAACGAATACTGAAATCTGATGAATATACATATTAAAACCTCCTAAATTTTACGTTTATCAATAACACGAACGGCTTTTCCTTCAGAACGTGTAATGGACTTAGGTTCAACTAATTTAACCTTAGCATAAATACCAAGCATGCTCTTAAGAGCAGCAACAATTTCCTTCTCCTTAGACTCAATTGAGCTAACTGTATCAGAGAACATTTCAGGTGTTATTTCAACCAAAACTTCCATAGTATCGCTATTGTTTACACGGTCAACAATAAGCTGGTAGTTAGCCGGCATTCCCTGTTTAATAAGAACTTCTTCAACCTGAGAAGGATAAACATTAACACCTTTGACAATAAGCATATCATCTGAACGTCCCATTAATCTGTGAATACGGGCATGAGTACGTCCGCATTTACACTTCTCTCTTGTAATATAAGTAATGTCTTTTGTACGGTATCTGATAAGTGGAAATGCTTCTTTAGCAAAACTTGTAAATACTAATTCACCAATCTGTCCGTCAGGAACAGGTTCAAATGTGTCAGGATCTACGATTTCCGGAATGAAATAATCTTCACAAATATGCATACCATTCTGTTCTTCACATTCAAAAGCAACACCCGGACCTTCAATTTCAGTAAGTCCATAAATATCATAAGCCTTAATGCCAAGTCTGTTTTCAATATCAGCTCTCATATCCTCTGACCAGGCTTCAGCACCAAAAATTCCGGCTTTTAATTTTATCTGGTCTTTGATACCACGTTCTTCAATTGATTCAGCCAAATATGATGCATAACTAGGCGTACAACAAAGAATTGTAGAACCTAAGTCAGTCATAAACTGAAGCTGTCTGTCAGTGTTACCTGATGACATAGGAAGTGTTAAAGAACCAACCTTCTGTGAACCACCGTTTAATCCGAAGCCACCTGTGAAAAGACCATATCCATAAGCTACGTGAACTACATCTTCATCTGTTCCACCGGCAGCCACAAGGGCTCTGGCACATCCATCTTCCCACATATCAATATCTTTCTTAGTATAAAAATCTACTACACGCTTACCTGTTGTACCTGAAGTTGAGTGAATACGTACACAATTTTTAAGAGGTACTGCTAATAAGCCGTATGGATAAGCATCTCTTAAATCGTCTTTCGTTAAAAAAGGTAACTTAGAAATATCTTTTAAAGATTTTATATCGTCAGGTGTTACACCTTTTTCCACCATTTTTTTCCTGTAAAAAGGTACATTCTCGTATACTCTTTTTACCACGTCTAAAAGTCCGTCTGTTTGAATCTGCTCAATCTTTTCACGAGAGGCAGTTTCAATTTCTTCCTGAAAATATTTTCCCATTGTTTCATTCCTTTCTGTCGTTCAAGTATAGTAATATAATTTTACAACATATAACGCTTTAAAGCAATAAAGTACAAAAAACAAAATTAACAAAAATAGCCATAAATAAATAGTAAAAATACATAAAAAAACCCAACTAAAAAAATTTTTACAAGCAAAGATGTGTTTTTTTATGGGGCAAAAAGCCTAAAAAAATTGCACAAAAGGGGGGCAAAAACGCCCTTAATAAAAACGTTTTTCCTCCCATAAAATCTAGCAATTGCAAAAATTATATGATATAGTGATTTTTAGTATAAAACATGAAAAATGAAAAAAATAGGCTATATGAGAATAAGAGGAGGAAAAACCAATGGACAACAATTTAAGGGGGGTACCTGTTGAGGGGTTTGCTGACAAAAGTCGCGAAGCGGCAGTCGAGGGAATAGTATTATTAAAGAATGAAAACAACACACTCCCATTAACAGAACAGGATAAGGTTTCAGTTTTTGGAAGACCAATGATTGAGTACTACAGAAGCGGAACAGGTTCAGGAGGAGCAGTAAACGTTGAATACACAACAAATATTTTGGACGGATTTGAAAACAGCAACCTTAACTTTAATAAGACTATAGTTGAAGACTATAAGGAATGGTTAAAAGACCATCCATTTGATAATGGTGGCGGTGGCTGGGCATGCGAGCCATGGTTCCAGAAAGATATGGAAATCACAGCAGATTATGCAAAGAAACAGGCAGAATCAACTAACAAGGCTGTATACATTATCGGACGTACAGCAGGAGAAGATAAGGACAACGCCAACTGGGTAGGAAGCTATCTTCTTACAGATGAAGAAAAAGAAAACCTTAAGAACATAACAGAAGCTTTCGAAGATGTTTGTGTAGTTCTTAACGTTTCAAATATTATCGACCTTAAGTGGATTGATGAAGAACAGTTTAAGGGACACATCAAATCAGTAATTATTGTATGGCAGGGCGGTATGGAAGGTGGAAACGCAGTAGTCGAAGCACTTTCAGGCAAGGCTACACCAAGCGGTAAATTACCTGACACAGTAGCTTATGATATTGAAGACTATCCTGCCAATGACAACTTTGGCAACGAACTTACAAACCTTTACAAAGAAGACATTTATGTAGGATATCGTTATTTTGAAACATTTGCACCTGAAAAAGTTCAATTTGAATTTGGTTTCGGACTTTCATATACAACATTTGATATTGAAACAGTATCAGCCGATGCAGATGATGAAAAAATCACATTAGAAGTTAAAGTAACTAACACAGGTGATAAGTTCTCAGGAAAAGAAGTTGTTCAGGTATACTACGAAGCACCACAGGGAGCTTTGGGACAGCCTGCAAGACAGCTTTGTGCATACGAGAAAACAGAAAATCTTGCACCGGGTCAGAGCCAGACATTAAAGATTGCTTTCAATATTAACGGAATTGCATCATATGATGACTCAGGCGTTACAGGCAACAAGTCATGCTACGTATTAGAAGCAGGAGATTACAACTTCTACGTAGGTAACAGCGTAAAAAATAATAAACTAGCTTATACATATAAAGTTGAAGAACTTAAAGTAACAGAACAGCTTTCAGAAGCTGCTTGCCCTAACAATGAAAATCTTACATTAATGAAGCCGGGCAAGAGAAGAGAAGACGGAACATACGAAATTACATATGTACCATCACAAAAGCCTACAGTTGATATGGCTAAGAGAATCGAAGACAATCTTCCAAAAGACATGAAAATTACAGGCGATGTAGGAATTACATTACAGGATGTAAAAGCAGGTAAAAACACTATTGAAGAGTTCGTTGCACAGCTTACAGTTGCAGAATTAGCACAGATTGTAAGAGGTGAAGGAATGAGTAACCCTAGAGTTACAAAAGGAACAGCTTCAGCTTTTGGTGGATTAAGTGATACATTGTTTGCTTACGGAATCCCTGCAGCATGTTGTGCTGACGGTCCTAGTGGACTTAGAATGGAAGGGAAAGCTACACAGCTTCCTATTGGAACAGCACTTTCAGCATCATGGAATCCTAAGCTTGTAAGAGAACTTTACACAATGGAAGGTCAGGAATTATACGGAAATCAGGTAGATACATTACTTGGACCCGGAGTAAACATTCACAGACATCCTTTAAACGGACGTAACTTTGAATACTATTCAGAAGATCCATACCTTTCAGGAACAATGTCAGTTGCATCAACAGGCGGTATTAAAGACGGTGGTGCTTGGGGAACAATTAAGCATTTCGCATTAAATGGTCAGGAATCACATAGATTTAAGGTTGACGCAGTTTGCTCAGAAAGAGCAATCAGACAGATTTATCTCAAATCATTTGAAATGGCAGTAAAAGCCGGCACAGTTAAAACATTAATGACAGCTTACAATCCTATTAACGGACACTGGGCAGCTTCAAACTACGACCTTTGTACAACAATCCTTAGAAATGAATGGGGATACGATGGTATCGTAATGACTGACTGGTGGGCCAAGATGAACGACGTTGTAGAAGGTGGCGAAGAATCAAATCAGGATACAAGAGATATGGTTCGCTCACAGAACGACGTATATATGGTTGTAAACAATAACGGCGCAGAAGTTAACTCAAACAACGACAACACAGAGGAATCAATTAAAGAGGGAAGACTTACAATCGGAGAACTTCAGCGGGCTGCAATCAACATCTGCAACTTCATTCTTTCAGCACCTGTTATTGAAAGAGAATTAGTTGATACAGACGTTGCAAAACATTACGATTCAGTTCCAAATGCTCAGGCCAAGTATGAAGTATTTAACATTGAAAAAGACAATAAGGTAATGTTCAATAGCGGAGCAGAAGCAACATTGGAAGTTGAAGACGAAGGGGAATACACAATTATTGTTAACATCTCATTTGACAAGTCCAACTTATCACAGTCAACAGTAAACGTTAATGCTAACGGCACAACAATGGTAGTAATACAGACTAACGGAACAGACGGCAACTGGATTATACAGAAGCTTTGCAAGGTTAAACTTGACAAGGGTGTATACAACTTAAAACTTGAAGAAGTACTAGCAGGAATCAAAGTTAAATATATTCAGTTTAAGAAGATTCCTAAGAAAAATAAATAAATGTAAAAAGCAAACAGTCTATTATGATTGGTTAGTCAAAGCATAGCATATAACAATTGAAAAAGGTCTGCTGGAGATATTGTTCCAGTGGGCTTTTTCTTTACTACTTTAGAGGGGGACCTTAATGTTTGGCATATAACAGAGAAAAAAATAATGAAATTGTGCAAAATCATAAGAAGAATAAAAACGGTTTTATAGTAAAAACATTATAACACCAAATAATTGTATAAAATGCACAAAAAGAAGCAGATAAAATGTGCAAAAAACATAGGATAAATGTATAAAAAACAGGTTAGGTTATAAAAAATAAACAAAAAGTATATAACATAACCTATGGGTAGTTGAAAAAAACTTTTTAATTTGGTAAAATTATCTGATAAAGGATAAATAATTGAAGGGATTCGACAAGATCTTGGATGAAAGGAGAAAAAACATGAATATTTCAAAAAGGAAACAAGGAATACTCGCAATAATATGTACTATTGCGATGATTGTAACATCAATTACGGTGTACAATCCAAGGGAGGTAAAGGCTGATACGGATTATAGCAAGCTAACATACAACTATAAAAATAAGGGTGAAGCCTACATGAAGGGTTCAGAAAATACAAAATCACCTTGGAGAGTAGCTATAGATGAATCTCAGTCAAAAGGAGATATTGTAAATTGGATGACAACAGGCGCTGGAAGCTTGGATTTTTATAATGATATGTTTATGAATGTTACTTGGCATGGGAATTACCCTGATGCAACATTGGAAATAAACGGTGTCAAGGTTGAAAACGGAGGAGTCGGAGTTCAGGTATTTGCAGCTGCTGAAATTCATGTAAATGCAAAGGAATGGATTAATAACAATGCATATAATGTTGTTAAAGTAACTAGTAAAGATGGATCACAGTATGTTACTTTTATAGTTGCAACAGGTGATAAGGCAGTTACTTCATCAGAAGAAACAACAACAAGAGATCCTTCAGCAGTAGTTTGGAAGGACATCGCTAATGGCTCAGGATATTCATATAATGATAATACAACCGTGCAAGTGGTTAGCGTACAACAACCAGAATTTGCAAGTGAGCAGGGTATATATATGACTGTTCCTGGAGCAATAGAAAGTATAAGCATTAATGGAGTTGATTCAGAAAAGTATGCACTACAAGGTGGTGGTGCAGTTGTATACTTATCAGGATTAGTAAAAGGTGAAAATACAATAAACATAAAATATGCTGGAGGGGAAGCAACAGTTATAATAAAAAATGAAAATGAAACTATTAATCCGGAAGAAACAACTACTACTCCATACAAAGATGGAGAAGTTTTAGTTAATGAATCAAACAAAACTATAGAAGTTCCAAGCTATTCGGGTGGAGATTCTTGGCAGAATGAATATAACAATACACCTGTAAAATATGTTAAGGGAAAGAAGTACGTTGCAGAAGTTGTTGTATCATCAACAGCAGAAAAGAAAATTAAAATGGTTTTCCAGAGAAATAGTATTTGGGATTTCGTAGATTCAAATTCAGGATATGAGGTAACTATTGCAGCTGGGAATAAGGTAAAGATTACATATGTATTTGAAGCTACTCAGAGTACAAACGATGGTAACTTTGATATTCATTTAGGTTCAGCTGCAGATGCAACAACATTAGTTTTTGAATCTAAGAAACTTACAACATACAATGAAGTTCCTGATGGTGTTCAGACGGGAGTTGAAGTTCTTGAAGCACCTGGAACAACAAAATACACAGTATCAATTGATGGAACAGAAAAACAGTACGAAGAAGGTGCAACAATTACTGTACCAGCTGATGGTCAGGGTTACTACGATGTTACTGAGAAAGTAGCTTATGCTCCAGGAACAGAACTCAAAGTAAATAAAAATATGACTTTAAAGAGCATTAAATTAAGTGTAACAATGACACCGGGAGCAAGTATTAGATTAGCAGCTCCAACAGGTTTAAGATTTAAAACTAACGTTACAGGAACTACTGATATTTTGAGCCAGAGCGATATTATTAAAACAGGTACAATTATTACAGCATCTGACATATTAGATGGTGGAACTGTAGATGATAATTTCGTAAAGAGCGATAAATTAAAGTTAAATATCAAAAACGAAAACAATGGATGGTATGGAAATACAGTTGGAACATTCTGTGCTTCTATCGTAGAACTTCAGAAAGCAAATTATACAAGAGATTATGTCGGAGTTGGATATGTAACTATTACGTATAATGACAAGACAGAGAAAACAATTTATGCACCTAGTGGTACTGTTAGAACAGTAGCAACAGTTGCTCAGAATATTCAGAAGAGCGAAGCTATTTATCAGGACGGTAAGACTTATTATAACTACTTAAAGAGTTTAAATAAAGGCTATGAAACTATCATAGATACATATGCAGCAGCAACAAAGAACAATCAGTAATTTGACGGAGGTAAGGTTCTATGAAAAAGAAATATACAAGTCCGGAAATGGACATAATGAAATTAGATAAGACAGACATAATTATTACAAGCGACCTTGGCGGAAAAGGAATAACTTTTAACGGAGACGAAATTGATGAAAACGGAAATGTCATCTGGACAGGTTGGTATTAAATAAGAACAGGCTGTGCTTTAACTCAACATTAAAGCACAGCTTATTTTTTTGCCCTTATCACTATCATCTTCCCCTAAAGGTCTATAACTATATTTAATAAATTCATAATTAGAACAACCTTCAGCAGTTTCCCTTATCCATTCATATACCCTTTCGCACAAGTCGGTTTTTGCAGCTTTGAGTAGAATTTTATAATAGGCTGTATAAGAAACTTGGAAGAAAGTTTTGTCAAGTCAAATACCAATAAATGCGAAAGATTAAAAATCAGACAAACCAGCCGGATTGTCGACTTATTGTATGGGTGTATTACTTGATTTGAAGGGCAAAAAAATGTATACTAGTAGTTATCAGTATGAAATGGACTATAACCCCGAAGGGTACGCATTTAACCTGATAAGTTACGAAAACATAGGAGGCAAAAATGATAACATTAAGTAAAGGCGGAGCATACCTTATTGGTGGCACAGAAGTTGTAGAAACAGGTGCAGGCTCAGAAGAATTACTAAAGAACAAGTTAGGGGATAAATACCTTACAAAAGAAGATGCTGCAAAGAATACTATGGCATATGGTATTTTGAACGAACACAACACATCAGGCAACATGGATAAGCTTCAGATTAAGTTTGATAAGCTTACATCCCATGATATTACATTTGTTGGAATCATTCAGACAGCAAGAGCTTCAGGATTAGAGAAATTCCCAATTCCTTATGTGCTTACAAACTGTCATAACAGTTTATGTGCTGTTGGTGGAACAATTAACGAAGATGACCATATGTTTGGACTTACATGTGCTAAGAAATATGGCGGAATTTATGTACCACCTCACCAGGCAGTTATTCATCAGTTTGCCAGAGAGATGTTAGCAGGTGGCGGAAAGATGATTCTTGGTTCTGATTCACATACACGTTATGGTGCTCTTGGTACTATGGCTATGGGTGAAGGCGGACCTGAATTGGTTAAACAGTTACTTTCACAGACATATGATATTAATATGCCTGAAGTAATCGGTATCTACATGACAGGAGAACCTGCTAAGGGTGTAGGACCTCAGGACGTTGCACTTGCAATTATCGGAGAAGTATTTGACAAGGGTTATGTTAAGAATAAAGTTATGGAATTTGTAGGACCTGGTGTTTCTAACTTAAGCGCAGATTTCAGAATCGGTGTTGACGTTATGACAACAGAAACAACTTGTCTTTCATCTATTTGGCGTACAGATGAGAAGATTAAGGAATTCTATGACATCCATGGAAGAGTAGATGAGTATAAAGAATTAAATCCTGGCGAAGTTACATACTATGATGGAATTGTTTATGTTGATTTATCTAAGATTAAACCTATGATTGCAATGCCATTCCATCCAAGTAACACATATACTATTGAAGAATTAAATGCTAACTTGGAAGATATTCTCCACGATGTTGAAAAGAAAGCTTTAGTTTCATTAGATGGACAGGTTGATTATAAACTTACAAACAAGATTCGTGATGGAAAACTTTATGTTGACCAGGGAATCATTGCAGGTTGTGCAGGTGGTGGATTTGAAAACATTTGTGCAGCAGCAGATATATTAAAGGGACATAGCATTGGAGCTGACGAATTTACACTTAGTGTATATCCTGCTTCTATGCCAGTATATATGGAATTAATCAAAAACGGATGCGCAGCAGATATTATGGCTGCCGGCGGTGTTATGAAGACAGCATTCTGTGGACCTTGTTTCGGTGCAGGTGATACACCGGCTAACAATGCCTTCAGTATCAGACATTCAACACGTAACTTCCCTAACAGAGAAGGAAGTAAGTTACAGAATGGACAGATTTCTTCAGTTGCACTTATGGATGCCAGATCTATTGCAGCAACAGCAGCTAACAAGGGTTATCTTACAGCAGCTACAGATGTTGATGTTGAGTTTAAGGGACGTAAGTATCATTTTGACAAGAGTATTTATGAAAACAGAGTATTTGACTCACATGGAATAGCAGATCCTGATACAGAAATCCAGTTTGGACCAAACATCAAAGACTGGCCGGAAATGGTTGCACTTACAGACAATCTTCTTCTTAAAGTTGTTTCAGAGATTCATGATCCGGTTACAACAACAGATGAATTAATACCATCAGGTGAAACATCATCTTATCGTTCTAACCCACTTGGACTTGCAGAGTTTGCACTTTCAAGAAAGGACCCTGAATATGTAGGAAAGGCTAAAGAAGTACAGAAAGCAGAAAAAGCAAGAGAAGCAGGACAGAATCCTGTAGATGCACTTCCTGAAGTTGGAGGAGTATTTGAAGCGTTAAAGAGCAATCTTCCTCAGTACAAGATTGACAATGATACAGTAGGTATCGGAAGCACTATTTTTGCAGTAAAACCGGGTGACGGTTCAGCAAGAGAACAGGCTGCTTCATGTCAGAAGGTATTAGGCGGATGGGCTAATATTGCCTGTGAATATGCAACAAAGAGATATCGTTCAAACCTTATTAACTGGGGTATGCTTCCATTCATTTATGAATCAGAAGAATTACCATTTAAGAACGGTGACTATATTTTTGTACCGGAAATAGTTGAAGCTGTTAAGAATAAAGCTACAGACGTACAGGCTTACGTTGTAGATGATGACAAGAATGTCAAACCATTTACATTAAAGCTTGGCGAAATGACTGACGACGAACGTGACATTATATTAAAAGGCTGCCTGATTAATTACAACAGAAAATAAATGATTAAAACAGGGAGGAGACCATATGGGAAACAAGAATGTCATAACAAAAGATGACTGTTATTTGTTTGGAAAAGGTACTCATTATGAAATATATGAGAAACTGGGTGCGCATGTTACAACAATTGATGGTGTAAAAGGAACATATTTCGCAGTTTGGGCACCCCATGCAGTTAACGTAGCCGTTATAGGTGATTTTAATGACTGGTTGGGATTTAACCATAACATGAAGATGGAAAATGATTCAGGCATCTGGGAACTTTTCATACCGGAGGTTGAAGAAGGCGCAATGTACAAGTATGTTATTTCTACACAAAGTGGGGATACATTGTACAAAGCTGATCCTTATGGTTTTTGGGCTGAGAAAAGACCCGGAAATGCTTCAAGGGTAGCAAATATTGATAATTACAAATGGAAAGATGCTAAATGGATATCAGAGAAGGCAAAGGAGAATCACTATGAACTTCCAATGTCAATCTATGAGGTTCATCCGGGTTCATGGAGAAAGGATTTTAAAGGTCCTGATGATGAAGACGGATTCTATGATTACAAGCGTATGGCTAAAGAACTTGTAGCATACGTTAAGGATATGGGATATACACACGTAGAAATTATGGGTATATTGGAACATCCTTTTGATGGTTCATGGGGATATCAGGTTGTGGGATATTATGCACCTACATCAAGATATGGAACACCTCAGGATTTTATGTATTTGGTAGATGCTTTCCATAAAGCAGGAATCGGGGTTATTTTGGACTGGGTACCTGCCCACTTTCCAAAAGATGCTCACGGACTTGCAATGTTTGACGGAACACCTCTTTATGAATATGCAGATCCAAGATTGGGAGAACATCCTGACTGGGGTACTAAGGTTTTCGACTATTCTAAGACAGAAGTTGTTAATTTCCTTATTGCAAATGCATTATTCTGGGTTGAAAAATATCACATAGACGGACTTCGAGTTGACGCAGTTGCTTCTATGTTATATTTGGATTACGGAAGAGAAGACGGACAGTGGGTTCCTAATAAGTATGGCGGTAATGAGAACTTGGAAGCTATTGAGTTCTTTAAACATTTAAGCAGTGTCATGAATTACAGAAATCCAAGAGCATATATTATTGCTGAAGAATCCACAGCATGGCCTAAGGTTACTATGTCACCTAAGGATGGAGGACTTGGATTTTCTTACAAGTGGAATATGGGCTGGATGCATGATTTCTTAGAGTATACTAAGCTTGATCCTTTGTTTAAGAAGGGTAATCATAATAAGATGACTTTCGGATTAACTTATGCATTTAGTGAGAATTTTATTTTAGTATTATCTCACGATGAAGTTGTTCATTTGAAATGTTCAATGATTAATAAGATGCCGGGTTATCCACAGGATAAATTTAAAAACTTAAAGACAGCATATACTTTTATGTTGGGACATCCGGGCAGAAAGCTGTTATTTATGGGACAGGAATTTGCCCAGTTACAGGAATGGTCAGAGGCAAGAAGCCTTGACTGGTATCTGCTTGATGAACCTGAACATAAGGATATGCAGGAATATGTAAAGAAATTACTTCACTTATATAAGGAATATCCGGCACTTTACACTGAAACAAAGGGCTATGGAGCTTTTGAGTGGATTAATGCCAATGACTGCGAAAGAAGTATTTTCAGTTTCATAAGAAAGACAACAGAAGCTGATTATAAGAACTCTATCGGTTTCGTGTGTAACTTTACACCAATGGAAAGACCTGATTATGTTGTAGGAGTTCCAAAAGCCGGAACTTACAAGAGATTGGTTACAACAGAAACAGGTGAGAAACAGGTTGTAAGCTACAGAGCTAAGAAAGGCGAGTGTGATGGAAGACCATACAGATTGGAAATCCCACTTAGACCATACGAATCAGTAGTTTTTGAATTTCCAAAAACAAGAAAAAAGAAAGCTACACCAAAGAAGAAAACAAAATAAAAAATAAAATTGTCTGTGGTACAAAAAAATAGTGCCACAGACATTTTTTTGTGCTATTATTGTGATTGATTACAGTGTCTCAAGGTCATGCTCCATCTGTGCTTGCACAAGAGTGGGGTGATGACCTTGAGACACGCCCCCAACATGAGCATAAAAGTGTAGCGCAAGCTACACGATATGCGAATGCTGGGGTAGGATTGCGGGAGTGCGAAGCACGTAGCAATCCGGTAATCAATAAATTTGAAGGTCAAAAGGACACGCCCCCGACATGAGCATAAAAGTGTAGCGCAAGCTACACGATATGCGAATGCTGGGGGAGGATTGCGGGAGTGCGAAGCACGTAGCAATCCGGTAATCAATAAATTAAAGGTCAAAAAGTTTTATACAAGGATTGAATGGGTGATGAAATGAAAAAGAAAGTTATAGCAGTTGTTGCAATTGTGCTGATTCTTGCAATTGCAGTGGTTATAGGAATAAATTTTAACAAGAAGCAGTCTAAGAATAACAAGCAGAGCAATAGCGGTCAGGCAACGTCTACATATAATGGTAAGTTGCCGGGGATTGATTTATATTATGGAAGTCAGAAGGTTGGAAGTCTTAACGGCTACACAATGGATATGGAAGAAGAACATATGCGTGATATTATTGTCCCTGTTAATACAGACAGAAAGGTTCCAATTACAATATCAACTAATGGCAATAAGGTTTCAGAGATTTCTTACGAAATGAAGAGTACTGAGGACAACCGTTTGATAGATAATGGAACCCTTGACGGCTGGAAACAGAAGGACGGCAAGATTACTTTGGATTATCAGGCCAGTGCCATTATGGAACAGGGAACAGAGTATTTCTGGGAAATAATTATCAAAACAGATAAGTATGAGCAGATTAATTATTACGCAAGAGTAATGGTTACGGATAAGGAGTTTGTTACTGAACAGATTAAGTTTGCGAAGAATTTTGCACAGACCGCTTTAAAGGGCGAGGGAGCTTCAAAGCTTGCTCAGTATATTGAGCCTGATAGTAGCCTTCCTAATGATAACCTTGGTCAGACTACTATTAAGTCAAGTTACAATAGCCTTATTTGGAGTTCACTTAAGCCTGAGCTTATATCTGATATAACAATAACAGCAAAAGAGTTTTGCATAAAGGACACCGGGGAAGCCGGAACTTATACAATGAATTATCAGATTAGAACAACTAATGCTGAGAAGGTTAAAGAGAAATATAATGTTTCTGAAACAATCACAATATGGAGTTGTGCAGGAAGAATTTATGTTTTGGCATATGACAGGGAAGTAAATCAGATTTGGACAGCAGACAAGAATAACGTAGGAGGAAGTTTTATTGACTTAGGTATTCAGAAAGAAACAAAGGCTGATTTTGTTGAAAGTTCGAATCAGCAGTTTATGGCGTTTCAGGTTAACGGCGATGTTTACGTAATGGATTTGAATGAAAGAAAAATCAAACAGGTTTACAATCTTAATGCAAAGAATGCTGAACAGCTTAACAGCACTAAGGCAAGGGTAATTACCGTGGATGACAAGGGCAATGTTGACTATATGATTTATGGCTATAGCAATGCTAAGGAGCATGTAGGCGAAAACGGAATTTCTATTTTAAGATATAATTATGAGTCTAACAGTTCCAAAGAGGCGGCTTTTGTACCTTGCAAAGTGCCTGCTTACAACTTGGAGAAGCAGTTGTCACAGCTTTGTTACGTAGGCGACGGAACTCTTTATATTATGATGAACAACACTATTTACTATGCAAACCTTAAAACTAAGGAGTGGGGAGCGTTGGTAGAAAATGTGGAAGACGGAAGTTTTGCAATTAACAGCGACGGAAGTATGTTGGCTTACAATACAAGTGGTAAGGCTTATGATACGGAAAGCATTACAATTGTTAACTTAAAGAATGGTGAAAAGAAGACTATTGAGGCGGGAGCTGACAATATTATTACCGTATATGGTTACACGGGAACGAACCTGATTTATGGAATAGGTTCTCAGAGTGACGTGTCAAAGAATAGTTTTGTACCTGTTAGCAAGTTGGTAATTGTTGATAAGGATTATAAAGAAGTTAAGTCATATTCACAGAATAAGATTTATATTACAGGTGTTGAAATAACAGACAATATTATTAATATTAAGCGGTACAAGGGCAAGAGCCAGATTTCAGATGACCAGCTTTTGGATAATACTGAGACTAAGAAACCTGTTGCAAAAACAAGTTATTATGTGGATGATGTAAAGCAAAAGGAATTAGCTTTGGCATTTACTAATGCACTTGACGGAACTAAGCAGCTTTCAGTTGAAAAGATTGGCAAGGTAACTTTTGACAGTAGTTCTAAGGTTAATGCTACTTTTGAGAGCAAGGAAGAAAATAATTATTATGTTTACGGATATGGAAAGCTTCAGGGGATTTACATCGACAAGAACGCTGCAACTAATGCGGCAAAAGCTACATATGGACTTGTAACGGATAACCGTGGACGCAAGATATGGGTTTTTGAAGAGAATTATAAGTAAAAATATAAGAAAAGGTCAAAATGCTTATTAGAAAGAGTGTTTTGACTTTTTTCTTTATCTTTACGCGAAAAATTTTTAATGTTATACTTAAAGTTAGTAAAAAATTCGGGAGGAACTATGCGATTTATACATACTGGTGACATTCATCTTGGAGCCACTCCGGAGAGCAAAAGACCTTGGGCGGCTAACCGTGGAGATGAAATTTGGAATACTTTAGAACGTTTAATTAAAAAAATAAAAATAGACCCGGTAGATTTGCTTATTATTGCAGGGGATATGTTTCACAGACAGCCGTTGCTTCGTGAACTTAAGGAAGTTGATTATTTGTTTTCGACTATTCCTGACACAAAGGTTGTTTTGTGCGCGGGAAATCATGATGCCATTAAAAAAGGCTCTTTTTATGACGGCTTCAAATGGAGTGAGAATGTTATTTTCTTAGGTGACAAGAATATTGAAAGTGTGGAGATTCCTGAGCTTAATACATGTGTGTATGGACTAAGTTATCACCAGACTGAAATAAAGGACGCAATGTATGACCATGTTATTGTGAACAGACCGGATATGATTAATATTCTGGTGGCTCATGGCGGTGACGAAAAGCATATTCCCATTAATAGAAAGAAGCTTGCAATGTCAGGTTTTGACTACGTGGCAATGGGACATATTCATAAGCCTGAAATAGATGAAAAGATGAAGATGGCATACAGTGGTTCTCTTGAACCTATTGATATGAATGATATTGGACCTAGAGGCTATATTTATGGTGAGATTTCAAAGAGAGGTCTTGAACTTGAATTTGTGCCTTTTGCAAAGAGAATTTACAGGGAACTTGATTTCACGGTAACTCCAACAGCTACTAATTTGGAAATAAGACATAGACTGATTGACATGATTAAGGAGCAGGGACAGGATGATATGTACAAGATTACTTTTAGCGGTTACAGAGATCCTGATTTTGACATTGATGTTTCAGATATTGAAGGTGTTGGAAATGTTGTAAGTGTTATCGACAATACGGTTCCTGATTATGATTTTGAAGAATTGTACGCTGAAAATAAGGACAATATTCTTGGAATGTACATAAAGAAATTTCTTGACAGGGAGAATCTTACACCTTTGCAGCGTAAAACCCTTTACTATGGAACAAAGGCATTGATGGATGCCATGGAGGACAGGGCATGATTATAAAGGACATACGATTAACTAATTTTGGAAAATTTAATCATAAAATGCTAACTCTTGAACCGGGACTTAATATTGTATACGGTGAGAATGAAGCGGGAAAGACTACTCTTCATACTTTTATAAGAGGAATGCTCTTTGGAATAGAAAAACAGCGTGGAAAGGCAAGTGGTAAGGACCTTTACACTAAGTATGAGCCATGGGAGAATCCGGCTAATTATCACGGTATGATGCGAATTGAAAGCGACGGTGTAACTTATCGTATTGAGAGAAATTTTAATAAGCTTAATAAATCTTTTAAGGTTATTAATGAAGATGAGGGTGTTGAGCTTAAGACAGATGAGATTGAAAATCTTTTCGCAGGGCTTGATGAAAGTTGTTATTACAACACTATAAGTATAAGCCAGCTTGGCAGCGTTACAGATAAGGAACTTGAAGTTATTCTGAAGAATTATGCGGCAAATCTTGGAACGACTAAGTCTATGGAGATTGATATTAAATCAGCTTTTGCAGACTTAGATAAACAGAAGAAAAATATAATGATTGAAAGCCGAATTGCTGAAGAGGATGTTGTTGAGAAGGCTATTAAGAATGCCAAAGAGGATTTGGAGATTTCTCAGGGCGAACAGCATACAATAATTGCTTCAATAGAGCAGAAAAAGCAGTCTTTATTTAATCTTTCTAATAAGAAGAAGGAATTGTCAGCTCTTGATGCAAAACGACTTGAAGCCTTAAATAAACTTAATGAGCGTAAGGAGAATCTTTATCAGGAGGCAATTACTTTGACTGCTGACAGTGAGAAGTTTTCAGCTTCCCTTGAACAGATTGAAAATCACCAGAAGCAGCTTGAACAGGAGCTTGCTGACAAGGGCATTGACGGAAGAGAGACTATGGAATATCTTCTTGAAAAAGTTACTAACAGAAGTAATATGCCTGTTTTGTTTGTTATCCTTATGATGGGATGTATTGGTGGTGCTGCAGGTTTTATTATGGGAAATTACCAGATGATGAATTTAAAGCAGTTTTGGGTTAAGCCGGGTATATGCCTTGGTGCGGCTTTTGTTTTTCTTATACTTGCAATCTTTAAGTATGGATTTAATAAGAAGAAGCGTCAGAAGAAGCTGGATGCCTTAAAGGAGATTAAGCTTGTAATGGATAAGCTGGACGCGGCAAAGCACGAAAGGGTTTATGTTGAACGTCAGCTTAACAATAAGAAAGAAGCTTTAAAGGATACTCAGGAGTTTATTAAAGCCGAGGAAGAAAAAAGCGTTGATATGCAGGATTATAGTGACGAGTTAAAGGACTTGGAAGCGAAGGAACGTGAAATCAACGAGGCAATTTCAAAGTCTCAGTGGATTCTTGAACAGAAGCAGGAAAAGGACATTGAGCTTCAGAAGAAGATTGATGAACTTGAGGAGCGATTTAACAAGATTAAGAAAGCAAAAGTTGAAATACAGGCTATTGAGGACGCCAAGAGTAATATTGAAGATATAGCAGATGAAATCAGAAATAGTTTCGGTAAGAGATTAAATGAGAGAGCATCTTATTATATTTCACAAATTACAAACGGCAAATATGACAATCTTTCAATAGATGACAAACTTAACATATCTGTAAACAGTAAGCACGCTCTCATAGCTGCTACAAGACTTAGCAAGGGCACAATAGAGCAGATATATATGGCACTTAGACTTGCGGCAGCAGATATTATATTTGAAAAGGACAAGAAACCTATTCTTCTTGATGATGCCTTTGCAATGTATGATAACAAGCGAATGGGTAATACTATGAGATTTATGGCAGAAAATATGGAACAGGTAATCATCTTCTCATGCCATACAAGAGAGAAGCTAATGGCGGACAAGTTAGGACTTAAGTATAACTTTATAAGGTTGTAGTGGAGAGTTGCAAGGTTATGAAGTTATAAGGTAGAGTTGTAAGGTTATAAAGTCATAAGATAGAGTTGCAAGGTTATAAAGTCATAAGATAGAGTTGCAAGGTTATAAAGTCATAAGGTAGAGTTGTAAGGTTATAATTGAGAACGCTAAGATTTAAACGATAGATCTAAGGATGCGGCGGAGAATTGAATATTATATGAGTGTGGAAGAGTGAGAATTAGCCCCGGCTACGGAAACGTAGCCGGGGTTTTTATAGGCTGAAATTGTGGGAGAATTTTTTAGAGAAGATGGGGCTTTTTTGTAGGAATGGTAGGGATTATAAGAGAAAAACGAATTGTCTAATAAGAAATATGTTCCATAGTGTATATAAACAACGAGCATTTAAGGAAAATATTATAGGTGTACCCCGAAAAACAAGAGAGTTAATATGTTGGGGTACATTTTAGACTTGCTTATATAGTATGTTGCATAAATAAACTGGAAATTTAGGGAGTTATACCCCAAAAATTAAGAAAAATTATATGTCGGGGTACATTTGCAACTTACAGATACAGTATGTTGCACAATTACACGTGAAAAATTAGAAAACGTACCCCGAAAAATAAGAAAAATTATATGTCGGGGTACATTTACAACTTACAGATACAGTGTGTTGCACAATTACACGTGGAAAATTAGAAAACGTACCCCAAAAATTAAGAAAAATTATATGTTGGGGTACATTTATAACTTACAGATACAGTATGTTGCACAATTACACGCGAAAAATTAGAAAACATACCCCGAAAAACGACAAAACTGCTATATTGGGGTACAGGACATAAAAAAAGGGCTCAAACACTAATTAGTATGTCATATCAAACTAATTAGTGCTGAACCCATACAAATTCAATATTGATAAAAATCAATCCATCTTATAACTAATGAAGTATTTATATTGATTAACAATTATTAGAAAGTCATATTCTTTTAATGAGAAATCAAACTAAGATAACCTCCTTTATCTTTTCGATTTCTTTAATGAGAAATCAAACTAAGATAACCTCCTTTATCTTTTCGATTTCTTTAACGAGAATACAAACTCTGTTCCAACGCCTTCGGTGCTGATTACATCGATTGTTTCGTTGTGTCCCATAATAATTTCTTTTACGATGGCAAGTCCGATTCCGGAGCCTGTTTTGTCACGACCACGGGAAAGGTCGGTCTTGTAGAATCGCTGCCAGATTTTGTCGATGCTGTCCTGTGGGATTCCCATACCAAAATCCTTAACGGAACAATATTGTTTTTCGCCTTTGTTATAAAGCTTGATTATAATCTTTGAATCCGGATTACTGAACTTAATGGCGTTATCAAGTAGGTTGTAAAGAACCTGTTCAATCTTGCCTTTGTCAGCATATACATTGAAGTGCTTTGGTGGAAACTGAATAATCAATTCAATATTCTTCTTCTCACAACTGCCTTGGAAAGTATCAACTGTTGAAGCGATAACTGATTCCATATTAAAATCTTCAAAAATAAGTTCAGGACCGGTGCTGTTCCAACGGTTAAGGTCACGCAATCCTGAAGTAAGCTTTTCGAGACGGTTAGCCTCAGATAAAACAATTGAAAGATATTTGTTGTAATCTTCCGGTGGAATTGTTCCATCCATTATAGCTTCAATATAGCCCTTTATAGAAGTTAAAGGAGAGCGGAAATCATGGGAAATATTAGAAATAAATTCCTTTTGATAAGCTTGTGAGTTGTTTAACTGCTTAGACATATATTGAAGTGAGTGCGCCACGTCACCGATTTCATCGTCATTGTTAACCTTAAGTCCTTCGTATTCAAAATTACCTTTGGCATATTCCATTGCCGCAAGTCTAATCTGCTTAAGTGGCAAATAAATAAACCACATAAAGTTAAAGAATATAATAAGTGAAAGAGCCAGTATAATTGCGTAAGTAACGTAGAAAATAAGTGTTACATCATAGCAACTTTTTTTAATAATGGAAGTAGGCATATGCGCCACAATATATCCATAAGTCTTATTATTATTTTTAACTTCGTAGACAACACTTAAAGTGTCGGTTTTAAAAATATTATAAAATTTGCCAATCTTGTAATGCGTATTCTTGTAATCATCAGGCTTGAATTTTTCAATCAAAATATTAGAAGAATCTTTTGAAAGATTACTTGTTGTGCCTGTGTAATAAAATGGTTTGCGGTTACTATCAAGAATAAGAATGTCACAGTCCAGTACGTTGTTAAAATCATTTAAAAACTGCTTAGGATTGTCTAAATCATCAAGTGAGTTGTCCACGCAGTCCATAGCATTACTTCCTATTACAGAGGCATATTTGTAAAGGGTGTTAATGTTATTGGTCAGAAGATGATTATAAATCAAGTTATTTGACCAATAAGAAATTAACAAAAAACCTAATATTGCAAAAGAAAAATACCCTGTAAAAAATTTAGTTAAAATAGAATTTTTCATATTTAGTTATGTACCTCGAATCTATATCCTACACTCCAAACTGTACCAATTGACCACTGATCTGTGTCAGCAATTTTTTCACGAATACGTTTAATGTGAACGTCTACAGTTCTTGTATCTCCGGCATATTCATAACCCCAGATATGGTCAAGAAGTTGCTCTCTTGTAAATACTTGATTAGGTGATGAAGCAAGGAAGTACAATAATTCAATCTCTCTTGGAGTCATTTCAACAGGTTTGCCCTTGTAAATAACTTCGTAGTTTGAAAGATTAATAATAAGGTCCTTGTATTCAACACGTTTTTCATCAGGCTTCTTTGCGACAGGAGCCGGAGCTTCAGTGTAACGTCTGAGAACTGCCTTAACACGGGCAACAAGTTCCTTTGAGTCAAAAGGTTTAATAATATAGTCATCTGCACCAAGTTCAAGACCTAAAACTTTGTCGAAAACTTCTGTTTTGGCAGAAAGCATAATAATAGGAACCTTTGATTCTCTTCTTATTTCACGGCATACTTCGTAACCGTCAAGTCCCGGAAGCATAATATCCAACAAAATAAGATTTGGAGCATATTCTTTAAACGCATCAAGAGCCGACTGGCCATCATGCTCAATACGTGTTTCGTAGCATTCCTTAGTTAAATATAAAGATATAAGGTTTGCAATGTTTTCATCATCGTCAACTATTAAGATTTTCTGTTTGTTTGCCATTTTAAATCCTCCTGTTAAAAAAATCTATTTAAATTCTACAACTGTGGCACCTGCACCACCTTCGCCATGTTCACCTGTTCTGTAGGATTTTACATAGCTACATTTCTTAAGATGGTTTTGAACTGCATTTCTAAGAGCTCCGGTGCCTTTGCCGTGAATAACATATACCTGTGGCAAATGTGCAATGTAAGCATCATCTAAGTATTTGTCAAGCTGTGAAATAGCTTCGTCAACTGTTTTTCCAATTAAATTAATTTCAGTTTTAATATTCATAGACTTGTTCATTTTAATCTTGCCTGTTGAACCACGGGTTAAGCCTGGTGCCTTAATATCAGGTTCGTCAATAATTTCAAGGTCGCGAATATTAACCTTAGAGTTTAGTATACCCATTTTTACTGTAAGATTACCGGCTGCATTAGGTAATGAAGCAACAGTACCGTTAAGATTCATGCTCAAAACTTTTACACCTGTGCCAAGCTTAAAGTCGGAAGGCTTGTAAGCCTTTTTAGGTTTGGCAGCTTTAATTGATGAGCCTACCTGGTTCTTTTTAAGCTTTGCTCCAACATTACTTCTGGATTTTTCCATTTCTCGGGTATTGCCGGATTTTCCATATTTATTAATAGTTTTGATAGCTTCGTCGGCTGTTTCCTTAGCTTCCTTAAGAATATCAACAGCTTCTTCGCGTGCCTTGTTAAGGATTTTGTCACGCTGTTCATTAAGCTTTTCTGTCTTAAGTTCATAATCACGTTTAAGTGATTTAATCTGAGACTTGTAAACTGCAATAGTTTCCTGATCTTTTTCAATCTGGATTCGCTGTCTTTCTATTTCGGACAAAACATCCTCAAACTGCTCATTATCTGAATCGATGTGAGACTTAGCATCTTCAATAATGTAGTCAGGAAGACCTAACTTGCTTGAAATAGCAAAAGCATTACTCTTTCCGGGAACACCAATAAGAAGTCTGTAAGTTGGTCTGAGTGTTTCTACGTCAAACTCGCAACTTGCGTTTTGAACTCCCTCAGTTGATAAGGCAAATAATTTTAATTCACTGTAATGTGTTGTTGCCATAATTCTTGAACCGATGTTTTTAAGGAAAGTAAGAATTGAAATGCCAAGAGCTGCACCTTCCACAGGATCCGTTCCTGCACCAAGTTCATCGAAAAGTACCAGTGAATCCTGATCTGCCTGATTAAGTATATTAACAGTATTAACCATATGAGCTGAAAAAGTACTTAAACTTTGTTCAATGCTCTGTTCGTCGCCAATGTCAGCAAAAACTTCTTTGAAAACTGCAAGTTTGCTACCCTCAAAAGCCGGAATATGAAGTCCCGCCTGGCCCATAAGCGTTAAAAGTCCTACAGTTTTAAGTGAAACTGTTTTACCACCGGTGTTAGGACCTGTAACAATCAAAAGGTTAAAGTCTTTTCCAAGATGAATGTCTATAGGCACAACCTTTTTAGGATCCAAAAGAGGGTGGCGTCCCTTCTTAATATTAATCTGTCTTTGATCATTAAACTCAGGCATTGAAGCTTTCATTTCTTTTGCAAGAGAAGCCTTAGCGAAAATAAAGTCAAGCTTAGGTAATATTTTCATGTCTGTTTTTAATTCGTAAATATGTTCAGCACAAGTCATACTAAGGTTTGCAAGAATAATCTGGATTTCATCAGCTTCCTTGCCTTCTAACTCGCGGAGTTTATTGTTAAGTTCAACAACAGCAGCAGGTTCAATAAACAAAGTAGAACCTGTTGAAGACTGGTCGTGAATAATACCGTTAACATTGCCACGGTATTCCTGCTTAACAGGTACACAATAACGTCCATCCCTCATTGTAATAAGAGCATCCTGAAGATAAGTGTGACCTGACTGGGAATTAATGAGAGATGACAACTGGCTGTGAACACGGTCGTTGGTAATCTTCATCTGTCTTCTTATATTTTTTAGATTAGCAGATGCATCGTCAGCTATTTCATCCTCTGAAATAATACATCTTTCAATGTCATTCTTCAAATTAGTTAAAGGTTCAATAGCCTCAAACATATCATCAAGACTATCTCTTTCAGTCTCATCATCACGGCGGGAGAAAGTTTTAACTCTTAAGGCAACTTTTAAAAGGGAGTCAATTCTAAGTAATTCTCCGGTGCCAAGAGTACTTCCAATCTCTAATCTTTTAATGGATTCGCCAATATTGTGAATACCTGAGAAAGAAAGGCTTCCTTTCTGCCAGATTCGTGATAAGGCATCACCTGTCTGTTTCTGATTTTCTTTTATTTTATGAATATCGGCAGATGGAACAAGTGCGTGGCAAAGCTTCTTGCCAGGCTCAGAACCTGCCTGATTTTCTAACATTTTTATTATTTTATAGTATTCAAGGGTTTTAAGAACTTTTTCGTTCATGATAAAGCCTCCAATTCTTGTATTTAGATACATAATCAATTATAATAAAGATTGACTGTCAGGTAAAGAAAATCTTAACATTTGGAGGAAAAGATGAGATATATAGAAACATTAAGAGAGGGCGAAAAAATTCAGGAAATATATTTGTGCAGACAGAGAACTACTGCAATGACTAAAACAGGAAAAGAATACGAGAATGTTATTCTTCAGGACAAAACAGGTTCCTTGGACGCCAAGATATGGGATCCGCACTCAATGGGGATAGATGAGTTTGATGCACTTGATTATGTTGAAGTAAATGGTGATGTAACAGTATTTAACGGTCAGACACAGCTTAGTATTAAGCGTGCAAGAAAGATTAGCGAAACAGATGTTGACCCGACTAATTATTTACCATGTACTAACAAAAACATTGACGAAATGATGATGGAATTAACAAAATTCATCGCCGGTGTTAATAACCCTTATTATAAACAGGTATTAACAAAACTATTTATTGACAATACAGAATTTGCGGAAGCATTTAAGAAGCATTCAGCAGCCAAAAGCGTACATCACGGTTTTATTGGCGGCTTGCTTGAACATACATTATCTGTTGCAAAAATGTGTGACTTTTTTGCAAAGCAGTATCCTATTTTAAATAGAGATTTACTTATGACATCAGCTATTTGTCACGATATTGGAAAGGTTTATGAACTTTCAGACTTTCCAATGAATGATTACACAGATGCAGGCCAGTTACTTGGACACATTGTTATGGGGGCAGAAATGCTTGGAAAGATTATGGATTCAATTCCTGATTTTCCAACTAAGTTAAAGAACGAATTGAAGCATTGTATTCTTGCACATCACGGAGAGCTTGAATATGGTTCACCTAAAAAACCGGCTCTTATTGAGGCAATGGCACTTAATCTTGCAGACAATGCAGATGCAAAGATTGAGACAATGACAGAACTTTTAAACAGTAACAGTTCTGCTTCATCAGACCAGTGGTTAGGATACAACAGATTGCTTGAAACTAATGTTAGAAAGACAAGCGAATTAAAGTAATAAATAAATAGATAATAATACAAATACGCAATAATTAGCATAAATATGCGAAAAAATATACAGATAATTATTTAAAGGAATTTTCATGATTAAGAAAAATGATATTTTAGATTTAACAATTGAAGATTTAGGCGTAAACGGAGAGGGTATAGGCAAAGTTGATGGCTATACTCTTTTTGTTAAAGACGGAGTAATCGGCGACAAAGTTACAGTAAAGGTTATGAAGGCTAACAAGAATTTCGGGTTTGCCAGATTAATGGAAATAAAAGAGCCTTCTAAAGATAGGGTTTCGCCAAGATGCGGTGTGGCAAGACAGTGTGGCGGATGCCAAATTCAGTGCATTAATTACAAGGAGCAGCTTAGATTTAAGAAGAATAAAGTGTACAACAACCTTGTGCGAATCGGTGGTCAGAGCGACTTCGTAATGAATGATGTAATGGGAATGGATGAGCCTTTTAACTATAGAAATAAGTCTCAATTTCCAGTTGGAATGGATAAGGAAGGAAATATTATTTCAGGTTTTTATGCAGGAAGAACTCATTCTATTATAAATATAGACAGTTGCAACCTTGGCTTAAAAATTGATGGCCGTGATGTAAACAAAGAAGTCATGGATACCGTAAAGGCATTTATGACTAAATATAGAATTACACCTTATAATGAAGTAACTCACAAGGGCTTGGTTCGACACGTACTTATTAGAATTGGTGCAAAAACAAAACAGATAATGGTTTGCGTAATTATAAATGGCAAGAATCTTCCAAATAAAGAGAAGCTGGTTGAAGAGTTATGTAAACTTGAAGGAATGTATAGCATTTCTCTTAACATTAATACTAAGAAAAGCAATGTGATTCTTGGGGACAAGGTGATTAACTTATATGGCCCCGGATATATTGAGGATTATATTGGAGATGTGAAATTTAGAATTTCTCCGTTGTCATTTTTCCAGGTCAATCCTGTTCAGACAGAGAAATTGTACAATAAAGCTTTAGAATATGCTAACTTAACAGGAAATGAAATAGTATGGGATTTGTATTGTGGAATTGGAAGTATATCCTTATTTCTGGCAAAAAAGGCAAAACAGGTTTTGGGTGTTGAAATAGTACCGGAAGCAATTGCTGATGCAAAAATAAATGCTAAGATAAATAACATCGACAACGCAGAATTTTTCGTTGGAGCAGCAGAAGATGTAGTAACGGAATATTTTGAAAATCACAAAGATGACGAGGAATGTAAGCCGGATGTTATTGTAGTAGACCCACCACGAAAAGGCTGCGATGAAAAACTGCTTTCAACAATAGTCAAGATGAACCCTAATCGTGTGGTTTACGTAAGTTGCGACAGCGCAACGCTTGCAAGGGACGTAAAGTGGCTAGGGGAAAACGGCTATAAGCTTATTGAGGTAACGCCATGTGATATGTTTGGGCAAACAACACATGTGGAGAGCGTATGTTTGCTCACAAAAGCACAGAAGTAAATAGTGAGAAAAGGCTTGAAATAAAGGGATTTCCGAGATTTTTAGAATTAAAAATCAGACTGCGAAATTTGTCTGAAAAAGAGCATAAAACCTTGATGCTTTTATAGTCGGATAGACAGGAATATTGAGATTGAGCCGATTATACAGAAGTGTTTACTTGTGATTTATGAAAAAATAAACACAGAGAAAATATACAAAGTGTAACTGTGATATGATTGAAAACATCCGATATGATTAAAGAATTATGTAATAAAAAGAATATAAGTCTTTCAGAACTTGCCAGACAGATAGGTCAGACTCCACAGAACTTTGGCAAGAAACTGAAACGAGATACTGTGACTCTTGAGGAGTTAAAGCTGATAGCTGATGTCATGGGTGTTACCTTTGAACAGTCATTTATTTTCTCAGACGGAGAGCAGATAAAAACGAGTAACGAATAGGTGGTGAGTTCTACGGATAGATTTTCAGAGAAGAGCCTTCTTTCACTTGGAGATTATTATGTGTATGGACTCATAGATCCACGCACAAAGCAAATCTTCTATATTGGAAAAGGCACTAAAAACAGAGTATTTGAACATGAAAAAGAGAGCCTGGGCAGTCCAGATAGTGAGAAGTTGAAGCTGAAGACCATCGCAGAAATCAAGGATGCCGGACTGAAGTTAAATCAGTCGGCACAGAATCCGATTACATATTTGTATCCACTGGAGAAAGATAAAATTCATATTTAATGAAATTAACAAATCAGAATTTATAGGAGGTGAATTTGCATGAAATGTCCATATTGTGGTGATGAAATGATTAGAGGATACCTGATGAGTTCACGAGACATTACTTTTGCAGTTGATAATGTGGCAAAAGTTTTTCGCATTAAAAAATCGGGCGATCTGGAATTGAGTAAAGGTTCAGGAGGAATCCCTCATTGTGAGGCTTATCGTTGTAGTAGTTGTAAGAAGATTTTGATTGATTATACAAATAGATAAATCGATATATGCTCAAGGTGGTGGATTACATGAAAAAAATTATACCTTGGATGTTAGCGACAGCAGTAATTATGTTGGTGTTTCCATGGCTTGCGGTTACATTCATAAAAGGTG
>JABLTO010003873.1_pt1 | contig 89944 bp, 85 predicted proteins | sample 7160091 | NCBI WGS metagenome assembly JABLTO01 (sample SAMN14651225, study PRJNA627086) | human gut metagenome | isolation source: feces | host: Homo sapiens | reverse complement strand
TGCTCCACGCTCCAGCAGCAGACAGTCAGTTGATTGGGTACAGTTTCAAATTGTAAATCTCCCGGCACAACCCATAGCGCATCCGCTCATCTTTGAAATCACGCCCCATTACTACCAGGCATACATGCCCCGGCGCTTGGCGGCCCTTCTGGTCCAGGTTGGGGAAGCATTTCACATGCGCTGCCCGCTGGAAGCGGAAAAGCACCATCTGCTCGAAATCCGATGCGCCGAGCGCGCGGCCCCGATGGCGGATGCCCTTGTTGCCAAGCGCTTCGATTTTCTCCATAGGGGGTTGATCGGTTCCCCCGCACATAGGCGCAATATTCTTGACCCCGGTAATTCTTGGAAGGGAGCCCAATAAAGCGTTTACTTGGCCCTCTGCCAGGTTTCCGCGGCTTCCTCCGCCATAGGAGTAGGAAACGCGTATATTCTGAAGCCCTTTGGGTGGCACCTTGCCGCTGCGGCCATTGCCAAAATGCACCAGGCCAGCCATAGCATCCACTTCATAAACCCGGTCATCCCGGCCGCTGAGCAGCAAATTGTTCACCCGTTCCCATCGCACCCAGCAATGCGTAACCGCGCCTTCTTCCCGCTCTACTCGTACTTTCCTAGGCATCGCGGCTTCCAACGTGCCAATCTGCCCCATAGAAAGCTCGTTGATTTCATCCACCCAGATCTCCGTATCCAGCACCGGGCTTTCCAGCAGTTCCAAGGTTTTATCAACCTCATAGGCTTCTGTGCTGAAATATTGTTCCGCGCCCCGCTGCTGCTGCTTGGCTTCCACAATATTGAAATCCAGGCCCATAATCTGGGGTGCTGGCCGATCGCTCCTGCTGAAAGAGCTCATACTCATCCGCAGCCAGTATCCCGTTTCTCCGAAGAAGGTCGCCTCCGGAAGCGGATCTGGAAGATACAGGAACGCCGTGCCCGTATAACGCAGGTTTCCGGTTTGATCCACGGTGCGCACCTGGGCAAACGTCTCTCCATTCCAGCTTTCAAAGAGAATTTTGCTTGGTAGCAGCGTCTCACCAGCCACCTGGAACAGGATGGAAAGTGGCATAGCATGTGGGGAAGCATCAAACCGCAAATACATGGCACGCGGATGCACTGGCAAGGGATCATAGAGCGTCATGGCCAAATCCGTAACTTGGTCCGCCTCTAAAATCTCAGTGCAGCTCGCGTTGTTCCAGGCACGCACGGTTTGCGCCGGCCGCAAACGGTCATACTGGAAGTTGCACCGCACATCCTTTACAAATGGCAGCAACCAGCGAGGTTTGGTGCTGAGGAAGTTTTCCACGTTTACAACTCTCGCGCGGATATAATACCCCTGCTCAGCGTTCACCAGCACTTGATCCATATCTTCCGGTACCGTAAAGGTTACAAGGAGCGCACCTTCCTGCTTACAGGAGAAGGGGTTCTCATTGCCGTGTACCGCAAGCTTTGCCCATCCACTGCCGTTGTAATATTCCCAGACTACCTGCTCCACGAACACGTCATCCGGCACCACCCGTACCGCGTCGTTTTTATCGATAATCCGCTTGTTAAACTCATACTGGGGCTCATCTCCCACTGTAGAATAGATCACCGGAACGATGTCCATCTGCACATTCACATGAGCGCCCCGCTTGCAGAACACCCGGTCAGAGCGGATATAAAACAGCTCATACGCTGCCGGCCGCCGGCCAAAACAATAGCCCCCATCCGGCAGGGTAATCGGAATATCGTTATTGGAAACCCCATCTGCAGGCAACGCTTCTGGGATGCTGCTGCGCAAAGCGATGCCGTTTACCTGGATGCTTCCTTGCACTTTAGCGCTCACATCGCAGTAGATGTATACGTTCCCATCCTCTTCCGGGCAAAGCGCTTTCTCATCCTCTTTAAACAACCGCAGGATACCGCCTTCTGCTCGAGTGTTTTGGAATGCCGGGTAATCCGTTCCATCAAAATAGCGCCAAGTTGCGTTATCCGGGTCCGCCAGAATCTCTGCCGTGCCTGCTTCCAGAAAGCGCGCAGATTGGCGCAGGGAAATCTGCAACTCGCACGGTCCTTCCAGGGTCAATACTTGGTTCTGCGCAAAGGCAAAACGATGAAATTGGAGGTTCTTTTGCCCCGTTGGCGCAAAGAATGGCTGCTCTTTGGTAAGATCCAGCCGCTCAATCCGGCCTTCTGTCGGGTCAACATAGTATACATCCTGCAAACTTGCAGTGGTAGCCTCGATCCGGTGGCTGGTTGCGAATACAATGTCCGTTCCATCCCCTTCCGGCGAAGCTGCAAAGATCTCCGTGCCCGCTGGCACCGGAACCGGGCCGCCGGCACCGCCGGCTGTGAACTGCACCAGACCGCAAGCTGGGGTAACCCCTGGACCTGGCACACCCAACAGGTTGAGAAATTCTGTATAATGTTTTTGCGGCAACAGGTTGAATCGGTCGATGGTTTGATAGAAAAGTTCCCCAAACAGAGTAGCAATTGCCGCCCCGGGGTCCGTTTCATCCCCCTGCTCATAACGCCATTCTGGAACATATTCCCCAGCCCGGCGCTGAATGAGGTCCATCAATTCTTCCTTGGTCCGCGGGTCGAGAATGGGCTTGTTCATTCTTCCGCTCCCTCATGCAGATAAAAAGGATATACCTGATTGTACCGGTTGTTTGTGCTGCGCACGGTATAGGCCACATCGATCAGCAGCGTGCCAGCATTTCCGTCCTGCTCCTTGCATTCAGCCTGCACATCTACGATTCTGGGTTCCTGCAGCAAAAGCTGCTCCCGCACATCGTAGGCAATGGCTGCCTTTGAGGAGTGTGCCAGGGGCGAGAAGGCGTATTCCGCCACGTTGGAACCAAATTCCGGCCGCATCACCCGTTCTCCGATGGAAGTATGGATGATAATACGCACCGCCTCTTTGATGTCCTCCTCATGGCTGGACATGGCCAGTTTTCCCGTCCTTGGATCGATCTGCAACGGAAATTTTAAACCGCTGCCTAAAAAGTCCTTGCTGCCCATGCTTCCTCCTTGGGGGATCAGTTGATCTGTACCATAGCGCCCTTGATAACCGTGTTTCCAGAAGCCTGGGCGTTCAGCATTCCGTTTGCTTTAATGTCCACGTTTGCACCATTTTCCGTTAGGCCATTCTTAGCTTTCAGCTCCACATCCGTGCCATCTAAGGAAACGGTCTTGGAAGCCGTTCCCGTCATGTTGCCGGAGGATTCCAGCACCAAGCTGGTATTCCCTGCGCTCAAGGTAAGCTTGGTTTTTGCGCTCAAGGTTACCTCCCCCTTTTCCCACAGGATCGTCAGCTTGTTTTCCGCGTTTTTATCCTGCAGTGAGATACTCTTGTTTTCATCGTCCAGCTGGAGCATAGCGCCGGATGGGGTGTTGATCGTAAGCTTCTCTTTGCCTTGGGTATCCTCCATCTTGATCTCAATCCCGGCCGGAGTTTTAATGGAGCGCACTTCATTTTTGCCATCCTGTACGGTATAGGGCGCTTTAACGTCGTTCGCCCAATAGCTTCCAAACACGATGGGGTGGTGCACATCTCCGCCCAAATACCCCAGAAGCACAAGGTCACCCACTTGGGGAAAGAAAAACTGCCCATATTCCTTCCCTGCCATAGGAGACATGCAATAGCACCAGTCCGTTTCCCCAACGTCCTTATCCGCAGTTATGGGTTTACACTTGAGCCGGTTGAGATTATCTGGATCTGTGATATTTGTGACGGTGGCCAGGATGACACCGGATTTTTTCATATAAGCACTGGCGTCATTGTTCATTTGCTCTTGGCTCCCTTCACCTCAAAACTTGTATAATAGCCATCATCGCTAAATTCATGGGTCACTTTGCTGATAAAGTAATTATCTGCTGCGCTTTTATCAAAGCCTTTTAAGGTAATATATCGGCCTGGGATCAGCTCTGGGATCCCAACGCAGCGCCCTTTGCCCGATACGAAGGAATAGGCCCGCTGGTCGAAAATAGCCTGTGCCAGTTCCTTGCATTCTTCGGGGGTCTGCACGAAGAAGTTAATCTCCTTCTGCACGATGCCATTGAAGCCCTTGGCAATGTCTCCAGCTTCGCTGCCTGCGCCAGACACGCTGGTATCTGTGGCCTCCCCGGAAATCGGCTTGAGGGTTTTGGGGTCAATGCCATAAACCACCACTTTGCCCACTTGGTTGCGCAGGGAAACGGTTTTGCTGAACTGCAACAGGCTTACCCCCATGTTCAATTCCAGCAGCTTGCTTGTTTTCTGCATCAGCTGATCGAACACAATCTCCCCATCGATCACCGTGAAAACCATATTGTATACTTTGGCCAGGAAGCAAAGGAAATGATAGTCATCCATTTCCTCTTGAATCAGCTCCACATCGAAATCCTTGATGGTTCCCACCGTGACCTTTTTGGCATAGCCCTTGGAAACGCAATCGTTGAGAATCTCCTTCACCACTGTTGCAGTAGATTTCTCCTGCATATATTTGCGATCGCTTGCATTCATCAAATAGCCCTTTGCGTCAATTCCATTTACGCTTAGGCTGGGTGCGCTTTCGGCGGAATAGTTGATGGTAAAATCGTCCACAAAACCGAAAAATACGGATTTTTTGCTCACATAGCCGGCCTTGATTTCGATTTTCTGGCCTACCTGGATGGTATCAAGCAGGCTGTTATTCCACTTACTGCCTTCATAATCATACTGCGCCTCCACCGTAAAACTACAACCGCCGGCGCCAGTGCCAGCATCGATGTCCACGGTGATGGAAGAAAAATGGAATTTGGCGCTGTCCAGCTTCGTTCCCCCCACGCTTACCTCAAAGGCAGGCGCTCGGAATCCGTCGTATTTATCCTCCAGGCTTTTAAAATTGTAGGAGCCAGTATCCATTCCCAGTGTTTCTCCTGCTAAACAAAACTTATTTGATCGCGGGCAGCTTAATTATATGGCCCGTATCAAGCAGCCGGGGATTTTCAATATTGTTTGCCTTGGCAATCACGCGCCATTGCTGGCACTGGCCATATTCCCGGCCAGAAAAGCTCCAAAGTGCATCGCCTTGGTGCACGGTGCGGTATTTAGCCGTATCCGGCGATTCGTTTGGGGCCATTTCCGCAATTTTGCTGGGTTTCATATATTGCTTGAAGGTCACCTGCAGGGTAGCACGCACCGGCGTACCCAGTTGATTAAACATGGTAAACTTCTGGCTGCAATTTACAAGGTGGCCTTCAAACTGCAACGAACCCCATTCAATCTTCAGCAATGGCGGCACGTGGGTGCTCTTGTCGATAATCATCAAGTCATATATCTTTGAGGTATATTCCCGCACATCCAGCTTGGTGGGGGCGGGCGTAAGGGCTGTTGCATTGAGCTTGAGTATATCCATTGCACTGCCGCCCACAAGGCTTGCAGAGGCAAACGTATCAAAAAACAGTTCCATCTGCAGGGTTTCGCTGGTGCCATGGACAAATTGGATGCTGGGCATATTGGAAGCCAAGCCTGGATTCTCGCTGTATTTGGCCCCGCGTTCCTGCACATAGGATTCGGGGTTATACATAACGTAGATCTTCTTATTGTTGGACTTATTGGTAATGCACATTTTCTCCAAGGGCATTACCAAATTGGGGTTCATAATGCCGATTTGCATGGCGTGCCTCCTCTAATGTTTAAAGCCCAAGCCTGCGCTGGTCTCGCTTTAAGCGGTCTTGAATGATGCCGTAAACTTGATTGGCCATCCGCTTAATCTCCGTGTCAGAAAAACGCAAAGGCGGCTGTTCCTGCGGTTGTTCTTTCTTTTTATGGGTCATTTTGGCGGCAGGTCCCGCATAACCAGGCGCGGACCAAACCATTTGCTCCGCCATTTCCGGCTTCCCTACATGAACCGGCGCTGCTGTACCAGTGGGTTTCTGGCTGTTTCTATCTACAGTGCCCGAAGCACCCATGGAAGCCTTTGCCCCGCCGTCCGCATTATGGAAACTGTCCCGAAGGAAATCTCTAGCCCAGCCCGGCAAAGATTGCACATAAGGGGATTCCTCATAAGTTGCCTGGCTAGTGCTCGCCTGCGGCTTTGGTTTCACTGCGGAAGCCCCGCCCCGAGCAGCGGTGTTCTGCTGAGCGGGCGCCGCATAGGTAAGGGGCTGGCTCTGCGCCATCATAGCTCGGTTTCTATAAAGCTGAGGGCTTTCCCCCACCACCGCGCGTTGGAATCCCATCATGCTTTCCGGGGTTTGCACGCTGTTTAAAGGCCTTGATACCGGGGTAATTGTCCCGCCGGTTTGCAATGGCGAACCGCCCATAGCCGGATGTTGATAAAATGCAGCGTTCGTGCCTGTTTGCAGCTCTCTATGCCAGGGTGTCATCACACCCTCCAGCCCTTGCTGGGGTGGGGCTGCGTATTGCAGCGTTTGCACCTGCGGCGCCCTAGCGAACTGCTCTGCAACCGGTCGTGAGGGTGCTTGCGCTATCGCAGGTACATCGCCCGGCTGTGCCAGCTCCTCGCTTTGTCCGGCCGGGGAACCGTTGGGGTACCCCTGCTGCACCCGCGCAGCTTTTGCGGATGTATCCGGGCGCGCCACTTGTGCCGCTGGAACAACGCCTTGTTTCTTCCCTGCCTCCTGCGCTCTGATAGCTCCCACTGCCCCAGAATCATACACTGGCTGCGTCGTCTGACCCTGCTCTGGGCCGTAAAACAGCGTTGCATTCTGTGCAGGTGCCATGTTCGGTTCCAGCACAGGCTCAGAAGCCAAAATGGGCTGTTCCTCTGCACCTACCTGCTGATAGACCATCTCTGCCGGAATTTCTAAGCTAGAACGCTCAGCTTGGCCCTGCGCCGGCCCCACTGCCATAGGCGGTGTTGCTGCAGATTGCTGATGTGCCCCGCTCGCGTTTTTGCTGCCCTTATCTATGGAACCGGCCTCGGGCGCAGTGCCTTGGCTCAAGCGCGCCGTCGGGGTCGCTCGTTCCGGCGTGGCCGCGCGCTGTTCTAGCGCAGATGGGGCAACGGCTCTTTTTTCTTGTTTAGTCTTCGCTTCTAATATTTCTACTACCGTTTCTGCTGCCCGCATGCCCGCTTCCAGAGCGGGACTGCTTAGCGACTCCGTCTGCTGGTGAATCATCTCAGCTGGGATCTCAAGAGAAGAGTGTCCTGCCTGCCCTTCCGCCCGCCCTGCCGCCATGGGAACGGAGGGCGTCTCTTGGCCTGCGCTTTTTTGCCCAATAGCTTCTTGCTCTTTCCCTGCTTGAACGGCGGTTTCTGCTTCCTCTTCCAACCTAACATCCGGAGCTTGAGCTGTTTCCGCCTGCGCAGCGTTCTCTGTTATCGCGCTGTTTGGAGCCTGTTTTGAACCTTCAGCCTTATTTGCAGCCACAATGGTTTTTTTTGCGTTGCTGTCAGATGCCTGCGCATCCGGCTCTCTCTTGATGGCCACATCCTGGTGAGAAAGGGCGGATGCAAGTCCCTGCTGCTTTTCGGTTTGCTGCGACGCCTGCCGGTTCTGGCTAACGTGCGCTTCCGTTCCACCCCTGTTTGTTTTTTCCGCCGGCATCGTCTGCATGGCAGCATCGTTTTCTGGCAGGCTCTGATTGTATGTCAGCTCAGCTTGCGGTGGGGGCGTTTGCATCTGGCTCGGCACCTCGGCCAATCCACCCGCAAAGGCGGTCTCAGTCTCCTGCGCTGAATCGGCCGCATCTGCTGGTTTGACTGATGTCACCGTCTCATGAATCCCTTCCGCTTGATCCGGCCGGTTTTCCTGCCTGGAGGGCAGATGCGCTTCCTGGTTATGGATGCCAGAAGCCTGCTCTCCTCTCCGTGTGCCTTCTGCTTGCTTGGGCGTTTCCGGCCGTTCTTCCTCTATCCGTTGTTGTGCTGCCGGCTTCCGGCCTTCTTCCAGTTGTTGAACAGTATGCGTTTCCTTGGCTTCCTGCGGTCTTTCCGCCTCTGTTTTTATATGCGCTGCCTGCTGTGCAGCCTCAGTACGAATGCGTTTTGCTTCCCCGGCAGCTTCTTTCTGTATTTTTTCTGCTTGCCTAGAAGCCTCTTTTTGCATGTGCTCTGCCTGCTTAGCGGCCGCGCGGACATTTTCGTTTTGTTTGTCGCTCGCCCCTTCGCGCATATGTTCCTGCTGCATACGCTTGGCTTGCATTTCCGCTTCGCGTTGGCGCGATGTTTGCTGTATATTGCCACTCGCGTCGTCCTTTGCCTCTGGGTGCAGTGTCAGCGCAGCTTCCACCGGTGCTTGGAGCGGCCGAAGTTCTGCTTCCTTGCGGAATATCCATGAGCCATCTTGCGATTCTTGCTCACGCTGCTCGTTTTGCACTGCTATGCTCGAACGCGCCGGTGGGAAAGCCTGGCGTTCAATTGGGGCTTTGGGCGAAGCTGTCAGCCCCGCTGCCTGGTTACGCTGCAGCACCTGAGCATAGCGTAATTCTGCCGGAGCATGCGGCTTCTGGCGGCGCATGGCGGCTTCTTCCAAAGCTTTAGCCTGCGCCATGGGGCCCTGCAAAAAGGCTGCCCGCCGCGCAAGCGCCGCTTGGACAGTTGTGTGGTAATGCTGCTGGATGGTCGGAACCGTTTGGCGGATAATGCTGCGCTCCATGCGCACTTTTTCCCGCACGATACGCTCCACCAAGCGTTCCGTCCTGCTTTCCACAGCCTTTTCTGCCGTTTTTTCCGGCTGGTGAGCATTTTTTTGCTGTGGTGCCTGCAAAGTAAGATCGACTTTGTATTGCAGTTCCAACGTTTGAGCCGTTCCAGCCGGTTCTTCCTGGGCGTATATCAAATGCAGCGGATGATAAAAGCCTGTAACAGTCTTGCTGCGATCCAAGATGCCCTGCGCGAAAGCGAGGGAAGCAAAAGGAGACGCCATCAGCGCTTCTTTTTGCGGCAAAACTGCCATATCCCTTTTGCACAGCCAGATCTGCTTCATCCTCCTGCCGTGTTCCTTTCCTAGAAGTTAAAATCAGATGCAGCCATTATACTGCAATTCGATGCGGCTCACCGCCAGCTCTGGTTGCGTGCTGTTCAAAGTAGGGCCAACATATTTCGAGAGAAGCGCATCGGAAATCATCCAAGTGCGCCGCGTGTTGCCTTGATGATCTTTAAGGCTAATGATTCCATTGATGGGTAGCCGCATTCCAAGGTTCATGCTATGCATCCAGGCTGCGAAGCCATCCACCGTTGTCACTGTCCCCTGCTCCAACACAAGCGTTTGGGGAACGATGTTCTTAATAAAATGCCGGGGAAACATACTGCCTCCCTCGCTGTAGGTTTCATATTCAAATTCCATGCTCAGCCCACTGACCGACGTGAAGTGCCCACTCATACCCAGACCTGGAGCGCCGAAAATCACCTCGAAGTAGGTATTTGGCACATAGTCCGTATTCGCCATAAGGCTTTACTCCTTTCTTTCCAAGGTTGGCGGGTTAGCAACCCGCTTAAAGCCCGTGATGGAAAATTCAATGGTTTCGGTCAAAACTGCACTCTGGCTGCCGTCCATAGGTGCCAGGGTATAGGAAACGGGCATGGCATTAATCAGAGACCAAACGACCCCGCGCTTCCCCTGGGAATCCAGCGCTACCACATTGATGGTGCGGTATAAGTCCTTGCCGGTTGGAGGAGCGCTCTCAGAGGGAGCGCAGGCCAATATCCAATCGAAAAACTCGTTATCTCCGATCACGCCCTTGGTAAAAGTTACGTTTTCAAAGGATGTGATGGAGGGAATCTTTTCGGTTACGCCCCGTTCTTCAGAGCCCCAGCGGGTCTCTACCACCTGGGTCTGCATCCGAATTCCGGAAAACTGGGCAAAAGCGGCCACCACCGTGGCCCCACCGCCTTCCACTTCCACAAGAAAACGGAATGTTTTAAAGGGCTCATTATAGATGGCGGGCATAGGCCCTCCTTTCTATCTTAGCGAAGCATATCAGCGAAACTCTATGGGTTGCTGTTGATTGCCACTTAGGTTTTTATTGATGCCGGATACCTCTGCGCACCAGCGGCGGCGCTCGCGGTGATCCATGTTCATCAGTTCTTCCCTAGGCCAGTGGAGATAATATCCCAAAAAGGCCATTTCCTCATAGAGCCGATCCTGGGGATACAGGGCCAGCTCTAGCCCAATAAAAAATCCAGCGGCACCTCAAAGCTCTGCCCGCAGTGAGGACAAGCTACCTTATAAGCGGGAGTATCCGCCATATTAATGCGCTGGTAGAGATCCTGCAGATAGGCTAGATCCATCGTAAACAGGCCCTCAATGACCCGGGTATTGATGTTGGGCAGGGTACCCAGCTTGGTGATTACCCGTGAAAGCAGGATGATGGAAAGATAGCCTGGGTTCTGCTGTACTTTGGGATCCCGCATGGGGAGGATCTCATCCGCAGCGGTCGCCAGACGCATGGTGCCTTTACGATGCAGATCGCCATTCGCATCCACATAGCCTTTGGGCAGTTCAAACTCAAACTCTGTCTGCATACAATGCCTCCGTTATGCCGGGACAGGCCCGGGGAGAAACCGATGCCAATGGCTCCGGCGCTTCCTCCCCGGGCGCAGCCCTTCATGATTTTGAATTAATTGGGAGAAGGATCGCCAGCGGGGCTGCCCGGAGTATGCTCCAAGCCCTCATGGCAAAGCTCCAGGGAATGGATGGCTACTTCGCCGCCCATACCGGAGAGGTCCGGTACCGTGTAGCTGACCGGCCAAGCATTGATCAAGCTCCAAGAGGGGCCAGGGTTGCCTGCATCATCGATCAAGGTAATGGTCAAGTTATGACGCTCCAAGCCGGTAGGGTTGGCGGTATTGGTGGGCGCCACGGAATAAACCCAAGCGAGGAAATCCGTGTCATCGCTCACGCCCCAACGCAGGGTTACGTTTCCAAACTTGGTCAAGCCAGGGAGCTTGCGAGGGGTGTTGCGCAGATCGTCGCCTTCCCGATATTCGATGGAATCCACGGAAGAGCTCATGCCGGATACTTCGGAGAAGCCCGCACGGCTAATCCCATCGATCTCTACTTGATAGCGAAATACTCTGTAGGGATAATTGATTGCCATAGTATTTTCGTCCTTTCGTCAGCGTTAGTCTGCCTTAGCCTTCCGATTCAGAAGAAGCGGTGTGCTGCGTGATCTTGAAGATCACGAATTCGGCGGGCTTCACGGCGGCAATACCGATGTTGCAGATCAATCTGCCGTTGTCGATATCGTCCTGGGTCATGGTGGTAGGTCCGCACTCTACGAAGTAGGCCTCCGAAGGAGTAGAGCCAGCCAACGCGCCGGAGCGCCAGCAGGTTGCCAGGAACATTTCGATGGTGCGCGTCACCCGGCCCCAGAGCACTTCGCTGTTGGGCTCGAATACCACCCAATTGGTGTTGGCCTTGATGGACTCCTCCACATAGATGTACAGGCGGCGTACGTTTACGTACTTCCAAAGCCCATTGGAGCTCATGGTTCTAGCGCCCCATACGCGGATGCCCCGGCCGGTGAAGGCGCGGATCAAGTTCACGCCCTTGGGGTTGAGGATATCCTGCTCGCCCTCATTATAGTTGCAGCTCAAGCCCGTGCAACCGCGCACGATCTCGTTTGCGGGAGCCTTGTGCACGCCGCGCTCGTTGTCCGTGCGAGCATAAATGCCAGCCATGGCGCCAGAAGGCGGGAAGTAAGCGCTGCGCTTGGCCAGAGGATCAAACATTTCGAGCCAGGGATGATACATAGCGGCGTAGGTAGTATCGTACATATCCCGGAATTCCACCACGTCGTTCGTCTTCTTCCGCTCGATGGGCACATCCAAAATAGCGAAGCAGGACTTGCAGTTCTCGCAATGTGCGATCAGTGCGGCCTGTACCTCCGGGGCAGTAACGCCAGGAATAGCCATGATAGAAACATCCACATTCTCCTGGAAAGCTGCAAGGCCGCTGCGCTTGCCGGGGCCATTGTCAGAACCCAAATATACGCTGGGGTTCACTGCAGCCACTTTACCATCGCTGCCACCGCTTAGGGCGATGACAGTCGTGCCACCCACCTGGTCGATTGGGGTAGCTGGCTTGGCGGGAGCGGGTGCAGGTGTGGAGACCTTTTCATCCTTCCCCTCCTTGCCTTCCTTCCCTTCCTTGTTTTCCTTGGGAGCAGGAGCAACAAGTGCCTTGGCTTCCGCTACAGTCATGCGCACGAGGTCAGACTTCGCTGCACGTGTGGTGACGAAGTTGCCAGCCTCCGGACAGAGAGACACGTTTGCATAAGTCTCCACCACATCATCGAGCTTCACTGTAAGCGTAATTTCGCAAGTTTTAATATATTTGGGAGTCCCAACCTTTTCATCCGCCACGTTCAGCGTGCACGGCGCATCCAGCGTGATAACGCTATCCAGGCTGGAAATGATGGTGGCATAAGCCTTGGTCTTGCCATCAAAGAGCTCAACCACATCGCCCTGGTTGAATCCATCCGCATTCTTTAAGGTCAAGTCAGCGCCATTTACAGCGATAACCTGTGTCTTGGCCTTGGAAGAGGCCTCCACATTCACGCGGATCTTGTTGCCCCATTCTCCGGGGTTCGCCGCTTCGATCTGGAGCAGGCCTGCCGTAGCTTTAGCAGCTGCCGCTCCCTCCGCCGCTACACGCATGATGTACGCGCGGGAACCGCCGTTGATGAAGAACTGTTCTACCGCATAGGGCAGGAATCGCGCTTCGCCATATTTGGCGTCGCTCAGATACCCACCGTAGGCCCGCTTATAATCGGCAAAGCTTGTGACCAGCTGGGGTTTGCCCACAACAGGCCCTCTTTGTGCCAGGCCGATAAAGCCTGCGGTGCTGGTGCTGACGCCCTGCATGGGCACCGCACCGGAATCGTATTCTTCCACATACACGCCCGGGGATAAGTATTCTGCCATCCCTTGGTGTGCTCCGCGCCCACTTGAAGCTCGCGCGGAGCAATCCTCCTTTCTTTTCTGGGTTTTCCGTTTAATTTGTATCCTTAATGATCGAATACACCAGTTTCGTAGGTGCAGGCTTCTGCAGCGAGCCAGAAGTGCGTCATCACCCCTGCGCTGTATTCCAGCGCCCGGGTTATGGCCTCCTGGGCGCTATATGCGTCGAACAGATCCGCGCTGACCCGCAGCACGATCCGATCGCCCGCCAGGAAAAAGCCGCCCCTTGTCAGCGTTGCGCTGATCTCATTGATCTGCGCAAGCGCCCGTCCTTTGTCCGCCACGGGAAACGGGTATACGCCATAGATCACAACCGTCTGCGGCGCATACCGGCAAACGGTCTCCCACTTGCGGCCCCCATCATACAATACGAACCGCACGCCGTCCTTTTCCCCGCGGTATGGAATGCCGTTGTAGGCGAGAGCCTCCAAAAGCGCGGCCGCGGGATCCACCCGTTCGTCAGGAAGATAGCTGGCCATCGGCGCCTCCTGTCCAATCAGCTAGCCCCATGGCCCAATCGCCGCCCAAAGCCGATGCTGGATATGCTTCCACACCATCCAGGCTGCCTGGTTCCGGTGCCGATTGGAACAGCGCCGGCCTCTCCGCCTGTAGGGAGTAAGCCGGCAATTCGGCCTCCCGTGCTTCCCAGGCAAAAGAATCCATGCAAAGCCCCGGCTTTGGAGCCAGCAATGCATCTAAGGCGCTGTTGCCGATGCGAGCCTCCAGGTTCAATACATCCTCTGCCCTCAGCCGCACCGCCGCGCCGCCCATCCGCAACACCGCTGCAGCTCGAGCTGCGCTTTGGACTTGCAGTTGAGCGGCGGCTGCCCGTTCGGGCTGCCGTTCTTTCTCAAGCCCGCGGTCCTCACGGACCGCCTGCTGCGCCTGCCTCTCCATGACTTCGTCTCCTTCCCTTTTCTGGGAATCCCGAGGATCGCCCCTGGGCTGTGCCTGCGCTCTTAGCGCCGGCCGCCCGCGGCGGTTCGCCGGACTCCGGCATCACCCCTCTCACTGCTTCTGGAAATGCGTCATTCCCGTTCCTGCTCGTTCTCCGGCTCTTTCCCATCGCCGTCCTCCGGTGGAGGCGGCGGGGCTTCTGCCGCTTCCTGCCCCAGCATGTTCACAAGTTCCTCTGAAAAACCCGGCTGGGTAAAGGCGTCCAACGCCGCTGTGGCGCTGTCGGAGATGGAGCGGAGCGTTGTAATGAACCTTTGTTTCATCTGTTGCTTTTTCTCCATCAACGCCTCTGTTTTGACAATCGCGTGTTGCAGGATTTCTCTGCTCTGCGGATCTTGAACGTTTTTGAGCTTACCCCTGTATTCCGCCAACAGCGCCTGCTCTTTTTCATCATTGAGAAAGGGATAAGCTTTTTGCAGGGTCTGCGCCCCGCTCTCTTTTCCAAGCTGGTTTTTGCCGCTTGCAAGTTCCGCCATGGAATCCACTACCCGGCGGGCATCCCGCAGCACATCCACCACGAGCCCTACGGCTCCATCCGCTTCTCCCCGGTTGAACATCACTTGATCCGGCGTATGCCCGGTTACATTTCGCCGCTGGGAGCTTCCTTCAAATAATTTTCGTTGGCGCAGGTTCATCGGTTGAGACTGGCCCGCCGTGCGTTTTAAGCAGGAAAAGAGCATCATTTTGCCCGTACCCCGCAGCACTGCGCCAGCCAAGGTGCCACGATTAAAAGCAACTTGCGCGAACCTGCTCAAAAACATCTGCTGGCCCGGCTCGTCAGTAGGCTCCACCATATCATCCATGCTGGATTGCTCCAAGAAACTCTCACGGCCGCGCTGCTGTGCGATCTGGCTCCAGTCGCCACCTGGCGTCCCTGCTTGAAGCCCCGCTGGCTGCTCTTGATCTTTCCGGTTTTCTGAAAGCCCCGGAACAATCTGCTTCATTTCCGTCTCAAACAGCATCCCGCTGCGTTCTCTTGCCTTGCGGCTCCCCATTAAATCGAAGGTTTTTTGAAAGTCTTCTGTAATATGCCGCACCGGGTCTCGGTTGTCAAAATAGTCCGCACCCACCGCAGCAGCCAGCTGTTTTCGTACCGTCTTCTCCAATCCGCTTCCGGCCTTTTGCCCGGGCACTTGCACGGCTTTCTTTTTCCATTCCTGCAATCCGCCCATCGCTACCTTCCATTCCCTATGCCGGCTAGCTTCATAGCCCGTACCACATTTTTAAACTCCACCGGCTTTACCACATAATCTGTTAAATGCAAGCGCACTCCCATAACAGCGTATTGGCTGGTGTCCGTCAGAAAAATCAGCCGAACTCTGGCATCCATTTCCCGTAGCCGGCGCACCGTAAGAAATCCCTCGGGGCCATCCTTGCTCAGCAGAATCGCATGGAAATGCCGCACTCGCATAGCCTCCACCAAATCCCCTACACGTTCATAGCGCACAATCTGGGGCGGATTATCATAATAAAGCTGACAAATCTGTTGGACCCAGTGCTGAAGTTCTTGACCAGTATTCTTGTTTTCATCGCAAATCCCAATCATCACCGAATCGGCACCGTTTCCTTCCCAATCCATAGAGTATGCATTCAGCTTTCACCCCTACAGATAGTACATATGAAAAAACCGCCTCGATATATTTATACCCCTCACCACGTTAAGGGTATTATATGATACCCCTCATTCGATGTCTACCGAATTGTCATAAAACGCGAATACTTGTCACGAATGGATGCTCCTAGCTTCTTCCTAGCGCCCAGTTTTTCGTTTCCGCTAGTTGCGCCTCGCTTACCGGTACTGAAACCCCATTGTCGAGCAATAGATTCCGCCCGTCCATTCCCGCCACATGGCTCCTGTTTACCAGATAGCGCCTGTGACAGCGAAAAAATTGCGGGCTTGGCAAACTTGCCTGCAACTCATTCAGCGCACGATTGGTTGGGATAATTTCTTGCGCCAAGCAAATCTGGCTTGTGCGGCCAGAGACGGTTATATATAAAATATCCGCCAACAACAGCTTACGAGGCCGCCGGGCGAACACAACAGTGATGCTATTCATAGTGGAAAGAAAGATGTTTCTATTCCAATTGAGCAATTCCTGCAATTGGTGGGGAAAAACGGGTTTTAGAAAAAAACCTGCAGGGTGGACTTGGTAGCAGGTCAAGGCGGGTGAGCTATCACGGGAAAGAAAAACGATCTGGCAATTGTCTCCATTCTGGCGCAGCTTGCGGGCTACCTCCAGCCCCGGCGTTCCCGCCAGCCCAACATCCAAAAAAAGAATAGCATAGCGGTTGCGCGCATAAGCAAGTAAAAATTCTTCAGAGGTAGAATAGGTGCACACCTTCGCCTGTGCTCCTGTTGTATGCAGCCAATCACACACCATTTGGGAGAGGCGGGCTGACTCCTGTTGATCCCCAGTACAAATGGCAATGCTGATCATAATGCTGCCTTATCCTTCCCGTTTGTTTTTTGTTTCAAAAGCATTCCCGTACCTTTTGGAACATCCAATCGCTAAAATTCTGTTTTACTTTCGTCCGCAGCGCAGCACCAATAGGAACTTTCATTCCATCCTGCAGGAGAAAGTCAGACGTACTCATATTGGAAACGAAGTTCATATTCACAATATAGCTGCGATGGCACCTTAAAAAATCCCCGGGCAATTCTCGCTCCAGCTCCGTTAAGCTGCGGTTGGTCGAATAAACCCGGCTTTTTGTATGGATAACGGCCTCCCTGCCATATACCTCGATGTACCGAATATCAGAAAGAATCAATTGCACACGTTCACGCTCAAAGGTAATTTCCAGGGCCTGGGCCATAGGCGATATATTTTCCAAGCACCAATCTAGCGTTTCGGTCAAATCTTCTTTCGTATAAGGCTTAAGCAAATATCCCGCCGCATACACTTCATAACTCTCCAGAGCATGATCTGCGCTCACTGTAACAAACACCAGCTGGCACGCTGTATCTTGTTCCCGGATGGCTTTTGCCACATTGATTCCTCGCATCATAGGCATATAAATGTCCAGAAACAAAACCTGGTATTTGCCAGGCGTAAAACAATCCAGCATTTGCTTTCCATCGGGAAATAGGTCTACCTCAATCTTCAGCTTATGTTCGAGGCAATATTCCTGAACCATGGCTTGAAGCCTGCGCCGGTCTACCGCCTGGTCATCACAAATAGCAAAGCGCAAGTTTTTCGCCCCTTTTCTCCTATTCCGTGTAATAATACCATTCTTTCAATTTAAGGCTCACCAGCAAGCATGGTTTGCAAGCGCCTTTGAAGATAACGTTCTCATGCATGTATATGCATGTATAGCATGCGTCATAGTGGTATTCCATGCCAATATACAGCAATTATATACAGAAGTCATTATACGTTTGCCCCCAAGATTTGTCAATATTCGCGCCTAACCATCTTAGTTGGAAGCTTATGGCAATAGCACCGATATAGGTTTCTGACAGAATAGACCTCCTTTCTCCACGCAGCAATCTACCGCATGGATATGCACTCCAGCAGCGGCGGCTTTGCGCAGTGCCTGCCCGAAGGCTGGATCAATGTTATCGTTTGGCTGAAAGCAGCGCGGTCCATCCATCTGGATGACAAACAGCATCCATGCCTCCTTTCCTTCCGCAGCTAACTTTATTAAAGTATGCAGGTGTTTGACGCCTCGGGCGGTTGGCGCATCGGGGAACATGGCTATGCCCGCCTTTTCCAAGGTGCATCCCTTTACCTCAATGTAAACCTGTCGCTCTCCTGCCTCAGCATAGAGATCCAGCCTGGAATCCCCCACCCGGTATTCTCTGCGCACAGAGGTCAATCCCGGAAAAAGCCTTTTCAAATATTCTTCCGCCACCTGGTTGGGCGCTTGGCTGTCTATGTTGATTAGCAGCTGCTCTTTATACACCGCTATTAAGTCATACGCAGTTTTGCGGTCGGGCCGTTGCGCCTCCGCCAGGATTACCTCTGCACCGGGCCGGAGCAATTCCTGGCATCGGCCTGTATTATTCACATGGCAGACCACTTGTTTCCCATCCAGCTCTACCAAAGCGATAAACCGGTTTGGACGGGCAAGGAACCACCCCTGCTGAACCTGTGCGTATCGCATTTGTTTTCCTCCTCAAGGTGCGGATCTTTTCACAATTATAGCACACGCCTCGTTTAGGTGGTTTTACTATATATATCTATTATTCAGTACGTATGGATATACCCCTTATATGCGTCAAGGTCACGGTTGTATCGTCCCGCTTTTGCTGAGAAAGCATTTGATTGAAAACACCACCACATATTTTTATTTATAAGCACGCGCGATATGGTTTTCAAGTTTATGGTACAGCATTTATGGGAAAACCCGTTTAAGCAGTTCGCTGTTTGCTGGGGCAACATTCTCCATACTGCATGATGGAAATGTTTTCTGCAATAAAATAGCAGGTTTGCAATTTGTCTTAACATTCTGGCAAAACGCAGCCTCCCTTGCGGAATTCGTGCAATCATGTAGTCATAGATAGACATAACCGAATAAACCAAATGCATTTCATATCCTCGTATGCGCCAACTGCGGCCTAACAATTGTTTTTGATGGACATAAGCGCATCCCTATTCTTAGGGCAATGGAAAAAGCCCGCTGCCACATAAGGATTGATGGGATTGGTCGCTTGTATTGTCAAATTTGGGCTGAGCGCTCAAGAGGGGCGGCATATAACTTCAACATTTTGGAAGACGCGCAATGCTAGGATGAAATAAGATGTGGTTTATGCTATATTTCTCCTGCCATTTTATGCAAAAAGGGATCGCTGAACTGCGATTCCCTCTCCCTTGCAATTAGTTTACCCCTGCATGATCTACGTCCACCGAAAGGATGCAATGATATGCCGGGTTTAAGCGCGCAGCCTCATCTGCAACGCGCTGCTTGAGCGCTGCAACCGCTTCCGGTTTCATGCCTGGCTGCACAACGATGTCGAACAATAAGTTTGTGCGGTTCTCTCCGCGTACCATGCGGAAATCGTGAAACCGCAGCGCAGGGTCAATGCTGGCGAGAACCCCTGCGATCTCGTCCTTCGCCGCGTTAAGCGCAGCATTATCCACCTCGATTGGGTCCAGGTGCAGCGTAAGCAGGATTCCCATCTGTGCGCCGATTTCCCGTTCCGCAGTGTCTATTGTTTCGTGAATAGCCATCAAATCGCAATCTGACCGAACCTCCGCGTGTGCGCTTGCAATGCGTTTGCCCGGCCCATAGCTGTGCACCATAATGTCATGGATCCCAATGATCCCATCATAGGCTAGGATCCGATCCGTAAGCTCTGCCACGGTCTTTGGATCCGGAGCTTCCCCCATCAAAGGGCTGATGGTGTCCCGCAGGATTGTGATGCCGGAATACAACACAAACCCCGCAACTACAACCCCGATATAGCCATCGATATTGACACCCTTAAAGTAACCAACCACGCTGGAAATTAGGATCGCTCCTGTGCTGATCACATCCGATATGCTGTCGCTGGTTGCCGCGCTCATCGTTGATGAATGAATCCTGCGGCCGATATTGGAGGTAAAACGGCTCATCCAGAATTTCACCAAAATGGAAAGCACCAGGACCACAATCATCGCAACGCTGAATTCCACAGGCTCCGGCGCAATAATCTTCAAAACGGATTCACGCCCAAGCTCAAACCCAACAATTAAGATTAAAAACGCAATAATCAGCGCCGCTATATATTCCATGCGCGCATGGCCATAGGGATGCTCCCGATCTGCCGGCTTCCCTGCCATTTTTGACCCGATGAGCATCACGGCGGAAGATCCCACGTCCGAAAGGTTATTGACCGCATCCGCTTGAATTGCAATCGAGCCGCTTATGATGCCTATGATGAATTTCATGGCACAGAGGATCAAATTGCATGCAATCCCAACGATCCCCGCCAAAATGCCGTATGCCTCCCGCACCGAAGCATCCTCCGTGCGTTCCGGCGTTTTGATGAAAAATCGCACCAGCAGTTCCGTCATGCCTGTTCCCCCTCACCCTCCGTTTTTATTGCTTCCCACAGCACTTCTCCAATCGAGGCATGCAGCACCAGGTTCGCACGGCCATCATATGGTGTTTCGCTCTTGTTGATGAGTACCAACCGATTGCCGCGGTAATAATCGATCAACCCAGCGGCCGGGTATACCGCAAGCGATGTCCCACCCACGATCAGCATATCTGCGCGCATGATGTGCGCAATTGCGCTTCGCAGCACATCCGAATCTAGGCCTTCCTCATAAAGCACCACTTCTGGCTTGATAATTCCGCCGCAAGGGCAGTGCGGAACGCCTTCGCTTGAAGAAATTGCATCAGGCCCAAATGCCCTTCCGCACTGCATGCAGCGGTTGCGGTAAATGCTCCCATGGAGTTCAAGCACGTTTTTGCTGCCTGCTTTTTGGTGCAACCCATCCACGTTTTGGGTAATCACAGCTGTTAACTTTCCTCTTTTTTCCAACTCCGCCAATGCAGCATGCGCCCTGTTAGGCTGCACATCCGTAACGAGAAGCGAGCTGCGATAATATGCAAAGAAACGTTCTGGATACTGCATAAAAAAGCTGTGGGACAGGAGCACTTCCGGCGTTTCACCAAAAGCGCGGATGGCAGAAAAATGGCCTTCCTCACTTCTAAAATCCGGAATTCCGCTTTCTGTAGATACACCTGCTCCACCCAGGAAAACGATGCGCCCGGATTCGTTGATCATGGCACGCAGTCTGCATATCTGCTGCTTCAAATACGTCTCCCCTTCCATACATTGCTGCCATCCATTGTAACATCCCGCCCCTGTGCCTGTAAACCGCAAGAAAAGTTCTATATGGGTATTTACTTTGCCATTCTTTTTCGGTACAATTACATCATGAAGTGAATCTTGCATCAATGAAGGAAAACTTGCATTATTGTTGCGATTAGGAGGTTGAAACACAATGATGAAGCTTGAAGAGATGCCGCGCGAGGCACTACTGCAATTCCATGCTGAAGTAAAAGCGGAATATGAAGCCTGCAAAGCGAAAGGTTTGAAGCTGGATATGTCCCGCGGGAAGCCGGAAAAGCAGCAGCTTGATCTTTCAAACGCCCTATTCTCTCTCCCCACTGCAGAATCCTATATGTGCGATGGAATTGATGCGCGCAATTATGGCACCATGGAAGGCCTGCCGGCATGCCGCGCACTTTTTGCAGAAATTCTTGGGGTGAAGCCGTCAGAAGTATTCATGGGCGGAAGCTCCAGCCTTACGTTAATGTACGGTTTGATTGCAAAAGCTTTCACGCACGGTTTGCTGCACTCCAAAACCCCTTGGAGCAAACTTGAAAAAGTAAAGTTCCTTTGCCCCGTTCCCGGCTACGATCGGCATTTTACCATCTGCCAATCCTTTGGCATTGAAATGCTCAATGTCCCCATGACCGCATCCGGCCCGGATATGGACGTGGTGGAAGCCTATGTAAAGGATCCTGCCGTGAAGGGCATCTGGTGCGTTCCAAAATATTCCAACCCCGAGGGCATCGTCTATAGTGATGAAACGGTTACGCGCCTGGCTGCTCTTAAGCCTGCCGCAGAAGATTTTGTCATCATGTGGGATAACGCCTACTGCGTGCATGAATTCAGCGGAGAATTTGTCCCGTTCCGGGAAATTCTATCCGATTGCCGCAATGCTGGCAACCCGGATATGGTGTTTGAGTTCGCTTCCACATCCAAAATTACCTTCCCAGGCGCCGGTGTTGCTTGCTTTGCATGCAGCGAGGCAAACATGGCTTATATGAAAAAGCTGCTCAACGCAGAGTGCATCAGCTTTGATAAAATCAACCAGCTTCGCCATGTGCTGTTCCTTAAAGACCGTGCAGGCGTCCTCGCGCACATGAAAAAACATGCTGCGTACCTTAAGCCAAAGTTTGACGCTGTAATCGAGTACCTCGATCGGGAAATCGCTCCGCTTGGCTTTGCCTCCTATCACCGTCCTTTCGGCGGCTATTTCGTGAGTCTTAACACCATGGAAGGCTGCGCAAAGCGCACGCATCAGCTCATGAAGGAAGCGGGCGTGGTCATGACCGGCGCAGGCGCAACTTACCCTTACGGGAAGGATCCCAAAGACTCGAACCTGCGCATCGCGCCAAGTTATCCCCCGATTGAAGAGCTTCGGCAAGCGATGCAGGTGCTTTGTGTTTGCCTAAAGCTCGCTGCGGCAGAAAAGCTTTTGGGTTAATCCATTTGGTTCTTTTTGGGTGGATGTTAAGCATCCACCCGTTTTTTGTTTCCGCATGGCTTACATTTTCACAATTCGTACAAGTTTCTACACAAAATTGGCGTAATACGGATATCGAAACGCCAAATTTGGGATCTATAATAAGGCCATAGTAAGAATTCAAGATACTTCTTGAGTGGAAAGGGGAATCGTTATGGAGAATAACAATTGGAACTGGTACGAAAATGCTACCCCAAACTCGGGCAATAGCAATTTTAATAATATTCCACCAACGGGCGGAAATGAGAACAACGGCAGAAAAAAGCACAATGTAACTTGGACACAGTTAATCGTTTGCATGTTGGTCATGGCGCTCATTGGTGGCGGGATTGGCGCCGGGGCTGTATATTTTGCAAATTCCGATTCTGAAAGCCAGCAAGTACTAAACAATTCGGGCAATACTGTGGTTACCACGCCAACGCCCGAAGCGGATCTGCCCTCTTCGCAAGGAGCTACTGGCACGGATAACAATGTTACCCCCACTACGCCGCCGTCTTCCGGCATTAATGTAAGCTCCGGTACAGGGCAAACCAGTACAGACGATACGGGCGCGATCATTCGCACCTGCATGAGTGCAGTAGTCGGCATTGACATCGAACAAGAAGTTTCCAACAACTATGCTATGTTCGGTTACGGGCAGTCGCAAAGCGGCGAAACCTCCGAAACGGTAGGTTCCGGCTCCGGCGTAATCGTTACATCAGATGGCTATATCGTTACCAACAACCATGTGGTGGAAGGTGCGGATACCATCAAGGTTCACTTGGAAGACGGAACGGAATATACCGCTACCTTAATTGGTACGGATAGCTATACGGATCTTGCTATCATTAAAATTGATGCGACTGGCCTCCCTGCCGCAACGCTTGGGAATTCCAGTGAAATGCTCGTATGCGATACAGTCTATGCAATCGGTAACCCACTTGGTGTGTTTGCAAGCAGCGTTTCAGAAGGCATCATCAGTGGGCTTGACCGCGTGATTGAAATTGATGGAAACCAGATGACCCTTATGCAAACCACTGCTGCAGTCAACCCCGGCAATTCCGGTGGCGGCCTGTTTAACAGCAAAGGCGAGCTGATCGGCATCGTGAATGCAAAGAGCAGCGGCACGGACGTGGAAGGCCTTGGCTTCGCCATCCCCATCGACTCCGCAAAACAAATCATCACGGATCTGATTGACCTTGGCTACGTAACCGGCCGGCCGTATCTCGGCATTACGATGCAAAACATCAGCATCCGTACGAATAGCAGCAATGGCAACAACGGTGGGTTTTTCCCCTTCGGATCCTATGGCATTTATGGTTATGTGAACCGGGTCCAGGTTATGGGAGTTGAAGAAGGTAGCGCAGCGCAGGCAGCCGGCATGCAGGTGAATGACATCATCGTATCCCTCAATGGGACAGAAATTAACGGTTCATCCGACTTGAGCTCCCTTCTTTATGAATACAATGTCGGCGACACGGTCACAATAACAGTGCAGCGCGGCAGCGAGCTGGTCGATCTTTCGGTGACGCTCGGCGAGCGTAAAAACGCATGATCGTTTACACGGTCATCCCGCGAGGAGTCCCCACTCCTCCGATGACATACCCCCATCCATCATGGTGCTGCGAAATCCCCAACGCAGCACCGCAAAAGGAGCGGTTTAAGCCGCTCCTTTTGCTTGCCTTTGGTTTTCGGCACTGAAGTTTTGAAAAAGCCGTGTTTCAAAATGGATTTTGTTATCAGCAGGCAATTTGAGCCTGCGGTCTGCATGCGAATTGCACACCATGTACCAGCAGGCGAAAGTGTGAGTTCCACTGATCGTGCAAATGCCATGTTAGGCATCCCATAAACCTTCGTTCAGCTGCATTGAGCGCCGTGCCGCCGTGCTCCAAGAGCTCAGTTAGCTTCTTCTCAAGCGTTCAAAATAAAATGGTTCTTCGCAAGTTCTATGTGATTTTCAGCTTTCCCGCAATAGTTGCCTCTTGGATTGGAAGCGTAAGCGCTTTGCCTAAAAGGGCAAAGCGCTTACGTTATCCTCAATTCAATTCAAACAATTGTTTGCAAATACACCCGCACGCTGGAAAAGGATTATGGGTTCCATGACCTTATTCCCGGTTATTTCCACTCAATCTGCAAACAGCCTGTCCAATAGCCAATCCGCAAGCGCGCGTTTTTGCATGATGCCGCTGTGTTCAGAAGAACCATCCCGCTTATAAAGCGTTACGGCATTGGTGTCGCCCGCAAAACCCGCACCGGCAGCAGTCACGTCATTTGCGGCAATCATATCCAGGTTTTTTGCATTCAGCTTTTTAGCCGCGTTTTCAGCCAAGTGCTCGGTTTCAGCCGCAAATCCCATTACACGCTGCGCACCCTTTCTTTCACCAATGCTCTTTAGGATATCCCGGGTTGCGGCAAGCTCTAACGTCATGCCTTCACGGCCGTTTTTCTTGATCTTCTGCTCTGCGGTTACAGCCGGGGTAAAATCCGCCGGCGCCGCCGCCATGATTAACGCATCGCAAGCATCAAACGCAGCATGGATTGCCTCAAACATATCACGGGAAGAAACTACGTTCACGCGCTCCACACCTTTGGGCGCAGGAAGCGTTACCGGCCCGCTTACAAGCGTAACGCGCGCGCCGCGCGCCGCAGCAGCCTCTGCCACCGCATAGCCCATTTTTCCACTTGAGCGGTTGGTGATGTAGCGCACGGGGTCAATCCGCTCCTGCGTGGGGCCTGCGCTCACAAGCACATGCTTTCCTGCAAGATCCTGCCGCGGATACAGCAGCGCCATTGCCGCCGCAACAATCGCTTCGGGTTCGGCAAGGCGCCCTTTTCCAACATCGCCGCACGCGAGGAGCCCTGCGTCCGGCTCGATAAACTGCCATCCCCGTTTTTTTAGGGTTTCAATGTTCTCCTGCACCACCGGGTTTTCGTACATATTTACATTCATCGCAGGCGCGATAAGTGCCGGTGCCCGTGTAGCGAGGATGGTCGTCGTCAGCATATCATCGGCAATGCCATGCGCCGCCTTGCCGATAAAATTTGCCGTTGCAGGCGCAACGAGGAACACATCCGCGCGCTTGGCAAGCGCAATATGCTCTACCTCCCATGGCGTTTCCCGATGGAACATATCCACTACAACCGGGTTTGCACTTATGGTCTCAAGAGCAAGCGGCGTAATGATCTCTGCTCCTGCGCGGGTCAAGATCACGCGCACGTCCACATCCTGCTTGCGCAGGCGGCTCACGATATCGCAGGCTTTATAAGCAGCAATGGAACCCGTAACCCCGAGGACGACGTTCTTCTTCGTCATTTCGCATAGTCCTCTGGAAATTGAACGGACAGCTGATCGTGGTACAGCTCGTCCACCGCATAGGAAACAGGTTTGCGGTTCTGCAACCGTTCCTCATTCCCCATCAGCTGGCGTGCACGCTTGGCGACGACCGTCACCAGCATGTAACGGCACCCCACCTTGGATTGCAATTCGTTCAGCGGTGGTTTGTTCATCATAAGTCAGTTCCAGCCTCCTTGCAAAGATTCGTAAGATCCGTGCGGCGCCATGCGCGCAGTCGCTCGGCTTCCAGAATGGTTTCAACGCTGCTCACAGCTTCCTCCAGCACATCGTTTACAACTGCATAGTCATATTTGGGCATTAGCTTCATTTCTGCGAATGCCTCCTGCGTGCGGCGTTTTACAGCCTCCTCCGTTTCCGTTCCCCGGCCAACCAGCCGTTTCTTAAGTGTTTCCATGGAAGGCGGCGCAATAAACACCAGCACCGCTTCGGGGAAAATCCGCTTTACGTTCATTGCGCCTTTTACGTCGATCTCAAGCAGGACATCATCCCCCGCAAAAAGCTGCTGTTCCACATAGGCGCGCGGCGTGCCGTAATAGTTCGTCCCAAATACGTCCATGTATTCGAGGAATTCCCCCGCTGCAATCATGCGTTCAAATTCCTCCCGGGTTTTAAAGAAATAGCTTACGCCTTCCACCTCACCGGGGCGCGGCGCCCGCGTCGTCGCCGAAACGGAGAGCTTTACCTCCGGATTGCGCGCAAGCAGCGCTTTGCATACGGTGCCTTTTCCAACTCCCGAAGGGCCGGAAAGCACCAAAAGCACCCCTTTTGCTTCAGTTTCTACCATAGAAAAGGTTCCCTTTCTAAAAATATATCATTCCGTTTCCGCCGCAACACGGCCTGCAAGCGTTTCCGGCAGCAATGCGGAAAGCACAACATGCATGCTGTCCATCACGACCACCGCGCGCGTGCGCCTACCGTGGGATGCATCGATTAAGCGGCTACGATCCCGCGCTTCCTGCACCACGCGCTTTGCAGGAGCGCTATCCGGCGTAACAATTGCAACGATGCGCTGCGCGGCAACCACGTTGCCAAACCCTACATTGACCAGTTGAACCGCCATGTTCCTTTCCCCCGGGACTTGCATTATTCAATATTCTGAACCTGCTCGCGGATCTTTTCGATTTCCCCTTTGCCCGCAATTACAAGCCCAGCGATCTCTGCGTCATTTGCCTTCGAGCCAATGGTATTGAATTCCCGGTTCATCTCCTGCACGATAAAATCAAGCCGACGTCCGGCCGCTTCGTCCGAAGCAAGTGCTTTTCTTAGACCAGTTACATGGCTTGCAAGGCGAACCAGTTCTTCGTTGATGCTGGCTTTATCCGCAAAAAGAGCGACCTCCATCGCAAGGCGCGCTTGATCCACCGCAACGCCACCGAGTAGGCCCTCAATGCGTTCAGAAAGCTTTGCGCGGTATTCCTCCACCACAAGCGGAGCACGCGTTTCAATTTTAGCCGCTATAGATTCCACCGTTGTTACACGGTTCAGAAGGTCGTTGCATAAGCGCTCGCCTTCCCCTGCACGCATGCGTTTCATCGCGGTCACCGCACGCAGTGCAGCCTCGCGTGCAAGCGCAGCCACGGCTTCACGATCTTCTTCTGCTTCGATTACATCGGTTACATCCGGGAAGCGCATCGCGGTAGAAAGGGTGATGTCATCCCTAAGTTCATATTGCGCAGCAGCGCTGCGCGCCGCAGAAAGATAGGCACCCATGAGCGCTTCATCGATCACAACGGTGCGCGCGTCCGTGCGCGTATTGCGGTAATTCACATAAATATCAACATGGCCCCGCGAAAGCTGCTCTGCAAGAAGCTGACGCAGGACATCTTCAATAAAACCGATATGCCGCGGCATGCGAAACGAAAGGTCTAGGTAGCGGTGGTTTACACTTTTAAGCTCAATTGTGATTTCTCGCCCATCCTCTGTGACCGTTGCGCGTCCAAAGCCTGTCATGCTGCTGATCATGCCATGCCTCCTCGATTCATTCAAATCAGTTTATTATACCATGTTTTTTTGCGAATTGAAACGCTTTCCTCCGAATTCAAACCAGTTCCACAGCCAGCCTGTAAAGCTCATCCGCACCGGGTGGATTAATGGATGTGCCATCTGCAAAAAAGGCACCTTCTCCCTCCTGCACCACACCAATCTTTTCCGCGGGAATGCCCGCTTCCAAAAGGCCACGCACGAGTGCTTCCCCATCTTCGCAAGCAATGAGCATGGCACCGCTGGAGAGCAAGCGTAGCGGGTCAAGCCTCAGCGCTGCGCATATATGTACCGTTTCCTTCCGGATGGGCACCGCTGCACGGTCGATCACAACACGGCAACCGGCGGCCTCCGCCATCTCCCAGGCTGCCCCAAGCACACCGCCTTCCGTGACATCGTGCATAGCAACCGCGCCGTGCTCCGCGGCGAACAAGCCCTCTTTTACAACGCTAACCTCTTGGAAAAATGCACGTGCTGCTACAAGTTCTTCTTCCGGGACCGAACCAAGCCGCTCGGCATGGTCGCTTGCAAGGATTGCTGTGCCTTCCAATCCGGCAGCCTTGGTCAGCACGAGGTCGTTCCCCGGGCGCATATTTCGAGCATCCAGCACACCGCGGCTTCCCGCTCTTGCAAGCACCGTAGCACAGGTTACCATGCGGGATACGGAATCGGTCACTTCCGTGTGGCCACCGATGATCTCAACGCCGGCAATCGCCGCTGCGTAAGCGATCTCATCGGCAACGCGGCCAATATCCGCCTCCGATGCAGAAGGCGGCACAAGCAGCGTGACCAGGAGCCCGATGGGCTCTGCGCCTGCCGCCGCCGCATCATTGCAGCTTACATGCACCGTAAGTTGCCCGAGGTTTTTTGCAGCAGACGTAATGGGATCCGTCGAAAGTACCGCAAGCCGCCCGCCAAGATCCACGGCGGCGCAGTCCACACCCACGCGCGGCGAACAGATAACCTCTTTGCGCACATGTTTGAATTTCTTTAAAATCAGCGCGTCCAGCTGATCGTTATCCAGTTTCCCGATTCTCATTCGGCCTCCCCAATCCATTCAAAAAATTTTTCTTCGCTCAACACAGGTACACCCAGCGCCTGCGCCTTTTCCAGCTTGCTGCCGGCGTTTTCTCCAGCAAGTACATAATCCGTTTTTTTGCTGACACTGCCTGCCGCCTTGCCGCCAAGCCGCTCGATCAGCGCTTCGATCTCCCTTCGCCCCATGCGTTCCATCGTTCCAGTTACAACAATGGTTTTTCCCGCAATGGGGCTCGCACTTTCCTGTGCTTCTTCTGGCGCAGGCGAAACGCCATGGGCAAGCAAGCGGTCGATTTGCGCAGCGATGGATGGATCCGCAAAAAATGCAAGGATGCTGGACGCAACAACATCTCCAATATCTTCGATGGCTATGAGCTGCTCCCACGTCGCAACCCGCACCGCCGCGAGCGTGCCGAAGCGCCGCGCAAGGTCACGTGCAGTTTTTGCGCCGACGCCCGGGATGCCGATTGCAAAAAGGAATGCGCCCAACGGCCGATGCTTGCTCTGCGCAAGCGCATCCATTAAATTCTGCACCTTCTTTTGTTTAAAGCCGGGAAGCGCAAGGAAATCCTGTGCCTTCAGATCATAGAGATCCGGGATGGTGGATAGGCCGAGCTGCTCTACAAGCTGTGCCGCCGTTTTTTCCGAAAAGGTTTCGATATCCATCGCCTCGCGCGAAGCATAATGCGCAAGCCTTGCCGCGATCTGGGGCGGACAGGAAAGCGAGTTGGTGCAATAAAGATGAACCCCGCGGTGTTCCACATGCGCCCCGCAGGCAGGGCAACGCTGCGGCTTTTCTACCGGGCGTTCCGGCACATCCCCCTCTACGGCGGAAAGGATCTCTGGAATCACATCGTTGCTGCGCCGGAGGAATACGCGCGAGCCGATGCCAACGTGCTTTCGCTGAATGTCGTCCCAATTGTTCAGCGTTGCATGGCTGATGGTCGCCCCGGCAAGTTCCACCGGTTCAAGATGCGCGCGCGGCGTGAGCTTGCCCGTGCGCCCTACTTCCCAGGTTACATCCCGCACAATAGCCGTGGTTTCTTCGGCAGCAAATTTAAACGCAATCGCCCAGCGCGGGAAGCGATCCGTTGCCCCCAAAGCTGTACGGGTAGCAAAATCGCGCACCTTGACTACCATGCCGTCAATGAGGAAGTCCAGCGTTTCCCGCGTCTTTTCCGCTGCGCAGATAGCATCATAAACATCTTCGATGCGCTCAAAGGTCTGCAAGAATGGGCTTACCGGCAAACCATTCTCGCGTAGGAAGTCAATCATCTCAACTTGATCGGAAAGCGTTTTCCCTTCAATATAGCCCACATTATAAAGGTAACAATCCAGTCTCCGCCGGGCCGTTACCCGTGGATCAAGGTTGCGCAACGCGCCCGCCGCAGCATTACGTGCATTTTTGAGCTGCTCTTCCCCCGTGCGGTTGAGCTCTTCCAGTACGCTTAAGCGCATGTAACATTCGCCCTGCACCTCCATTTTCCCCTGAAAGGGGATGGTAAGCGGAATGCAGCGGATGGTTTTGATCTGGGGCAGAATTGCCTCGCCTACTACGCCGTTCCCGCGTGTTGCGCCGCGCACAAGCTTACCGTTTTCATAGGTAAGATTTATGGTAAGGCCATCAAACTTATATTCAAGCGCATAGCGTGGCTTTGGAAGCATAGCGCTATTTTGCGTATTGTATTCTGCGCACAGGCGTTCAACCCGCGCCCCCCACTCCAAAAGCCCTTTCTGTGTGCGCACTTTGTCCATGCTCCAAAGGCGGGCCAGATGGCGCTGCTGCTCAAAGGCAGAAAGCGGCTCGCTTCCCACGCGCTGCGTAGGAGAATCCGGCAAAACAATGCCCGTCTCCTGTTCCAAATGGAGGAGTTCATCAAAAAGCGCATCATATTGCGCATCGCTCACCTTAGGCGCATCAAACGCGTAATACGCGCGCGCATATTCATTGAGCAGTTTCACTAGTTCCTGCATGCGTTGCTGCATAAAGCGGTTCTCCCTTGGCTTGTTTTCGGTTTCTGTTCGCTTTATTCTTCCACAGGTGTAAGCGGAGCATAAGCTGCAGCAAATCGTTTTACGCCGCAGGAAGCGAAATCCACCGTTACCGTCATAGCATTGCCGCCTCCTGTGGTTTCAAGCACCGTGCCCTCGCCAAATTTTTCATGCCGCACGCGCATGAATTGCTTAAACTGTTTATCCGGGGGAGCTGCCTCTGGCGCATGGCGCACCGCTGAAGGTGCTGGTACAGCAGCATCCCGGCGCACGCCAAATCCTTGAGAAGAAGCATATTTGGGCATTTCTGCATCCCGCTTCCAGATCGCACGCTGCTGCGCAACACGCTGCTCTTGCTTGCATTCGATTAGTTCTTCCGGGATCTCCGCGATAAAGCGCGAGGGCGGATTATAGGCGCTGTCACCAAAAAGCGAACGCTGCTGCGCATGGATGAGATAAAGCTTTTCCCGCGCGCGCGTAATGCCCACATAACAAAGCCTGCGCTCTTCCTCAAGCGCCCCTTGGGTCATATCCATGCGTGCCCGAAAGGTGGGGAATACGTTTTCTTCCATGCCGGCAAGGAATACCACCGGGAACTCCAGCCCCTTTGCGCTATGGAGCGTCATAAGCGCAACGGTGCTGCTCCCTTCTTCCATCGCATCAATATCGGAAATAAGCGCAACGTTTTCCAGAAAAGCGTTCAACGCATTTTCGCCTTCGGGCAGATCGCGTTCAATCTCCTTGATGTTGCCGATTAACTCGCGCAGGTTGTCCATGCGCGCTTCCAACTCGCCTTTTTTGTCGTCCGCTTGCAGATAGGCTTCATAGCGGATCTCTTGAATCAAGTGTTCCACAAAGGAGGAAAGCGGCATCACGGCGCAAAGCGCCATAAGTTCTGAAATACAATCCGTAAATCCCTTGAGTTTGCGCGCGGTCTGCGCCGTGAGCAAAGACCCATCCATTGCTGCAAAAAGCATGGAAAGTCCCTGGGTTTCGGATGCAAGGCGCAATTCATTCACAGCCTTTTCCCCGATGCCGCGGCGCGGCACGTTGATGATACGCATGAGAGCCACATCGTCATTGGGATTGGCAATCAAGCGAAGATAGGCAAGAATATCTTGAATTTCCTTGCGCTCATAAAAGCGGAACCCGCCGTATACTTTGTGCGGAATCCCATAATTGAGCAGCGTCCCTTCCAAGACGCGGCTCTGGGCGTTCATACGATAAAGAATCGCAAAATCCGAATAGGAGCGGCCATCTCGTATGCCTTCGAGGATTTTATGGCAGATGAAATTGGCCTCATCCCGCTCGGAAGCCGCAATATAATGCTCGATAGGCTCCCCGCCTTCCTGCGCAGTCCAAAGCGTTTTCCGCTTGCGGCTTTTGTTGTTCGCGATGACTGCGTTTGCTGCACCGAGGATTTTGCTGGTAGAGCGGTAATTCTGCTCCAGACGGATCACCTCTGCACCTCCAAAATCCTTTTCAAAGCTCATAATGTTCCGAAGATCTGCTCCACGCCAGCCGTAAATGCTCTGGTCGTCATCGCCCACAACGCAGATGTTGCGGTGTTCCCGGCAGAGGAGTTCCACGAGGCGATACTGCGGCATGTTGGTGTCCTGGTATTCATCCACAAGCACATACTTGAACTTATCACGATATTTTTCAAGAATATCTTGATTACCTTCAAGCAATGCAAGCGTTTTTACAAGCAGGTCATCAAAATCAAGCGCGTTCGCTGCCCGCAGGCGCTTTTCGTATTGCCTGTAGACGCGCAGCGTGAGCTTTTCACTATCGGCATACGTTTCTTCCAAAAACTGCTCCGGTGCAAGGGACCTGTTTTTTGCGTTGGAGATGCGCTCCTTCATCTCGCGCTTGGGCATGTTCTTATCATTCATGCCCATATCCTTTAAGATATCGCCGATCACCTTGAGCTGGTCACCATCATCATAGATGGTGAAATTGCGCTCATAGCCCAGGCGTCCGCAATCAATGCGCAGTATTTTAGCGCAGCAGGAATGGAACGTGGTAACCCACATTTCCTCTGCGCCTGTCCCTATGAGCGCTGCTGCGCGCTCACGCATTTCAGCCGCAGCCTTGTTTGTAAACGTAAGCGCAAGGATGTTCCAAGGCTTTACACCATGCTCGATGAGGTTTGCGATACGGTATGTAAGCACGCGCGTTTTCCCGCTACCTGCGCCTGCGAGCACAAGCAGAGGGCCTTCCAGGCACTCCACTGCAGCGCGTTGTTCTTTGTTCAACATCGAAAGATCCATGCTGTATGGCTTCCCTTCTTTTGTGCAGTATAAGAACAGGCACCCGCGCAAAGATACGCGAAGCCTAACCAATTTATTATAGCACACAGAATTTGGTTTCGGAACAAAAAACAGCATAAAACGTAAAATCGTGCGCCCCTTTGCACCTGCAAATCGCGGCATTGTCGCTTAACCTAAAGCGTATATTCCTGCTTATTAGGCAGCATTACCAGACTTGCCACCGCATTACGAAAGCATTAAGATAAAGCAGCGATAAAAGCAGGCTAATAAGTGATGCTGCCATATCAAGCATCGGCTTCCTCGTAAGCTTGGCAACAGCTAGTGGCACAGGGATAAGCGCGATTAAGTATCTTGGCGCGCTCAAAAGCCAGGTAGCGCCTATTGCTATTATAAAGTATGAAAGATACCACGCTGAATAGCTTGGCCGCAATTGCTTCACAGCCAAAAGCATAATTACAAGGCTCAAAAAGCTCGCTGCCAAGTTGGGAATCCATAGTCCAAGCAGATTATGCGTATTTGTTCCATAGCACTTTATTGCCATTTCAAGCTGATAGCATGCAGTATTAAAGAACCATCCCAAATGCTGACTCCAATGCACGCTTTGATATTCCATAAATTTAAACGGATCACCTGCCACAATGTAATTTATATAGCAATATGCAGCAAACCCTATGGGAATGAGGAACAAGGCGGCAAATTGCAGCATGAACCGTTTTAGGGAGGCCTTTGATTTAACCTCTCCCCTTTCCCGCACAAAATTCGAAACCAATTCAAAAAAAAGAGGTACAAATAGAGTAAGGCCAAGCGAGCGCGTAAACGAAGCCATTGCGCCAAACAGGCAGCCGCGCACCCATTTTTCCGTTCTTGCGCAATAAATGCAGGCCGCACATAAAAGTAGAAAAAGGCTCTCGCTCATAGGAGCTACGAAGAAAAATGATCCCGGAAGCAGGCAGAAATACTTGATTGTTCGGATGGCATCGGAGTGAGGCGAATCAAGCCGGAGCAAGCGGTAGATTATGCAGCCGGCGCCTGCAAAGGAAAACGCGGAAACGAGCATGCCCGCATAAAGCACATTGTTTACAATCGTGTTGAGAAGCCGCACTGTAAGCGGATAACCCGGGAGAAAAACCAACTGAACAAGCCTTTCCCATGGGCCTTCTGAAAGATACCAGCCCCGCGCGATGTCAAGATAATGCCCGCTGTCCGTGCAAGTCCAAAACGAAAGATCGTTGCAGAACGATTCCGCATAGCCCATGGCGCGGCGCAATAAGAATACGAGCAGCACAACAAAAGCATCCACCAGCAGCAGGGAAAGAAAAATCCTCCATTCAACGTGCTTTGGCGGCACATCCTCCAACAACCTTGCCGCTTTCCATTTTACGTTTGCATTAGGCGTTTTGCGCCAAAACTGCATCCATTCCGGAACGAATCGCAGGCAAACAGCCGCAAACAAGGCTGCACTCAAAAACGCTGAAATCCTCCCGGCCATGCTAGCGGCGCCGCTGTTGCAAAGCCAACATAGGAATGCTGTTACCAGCCCTGCCAACCCAATCGAAGAAATCCAAAACTCCGGTTTTTGATAACGTTTTTTCATTTTTGGCATCGTTTATTACAGGGTCATGCCAAACGGCGTTTTTTCATGGCCCGTAAACTCCTTTTTTATGTTTTGTCCTTGCTACACTGTAACGGTGCAGCGATTGATGTGGATGGAACCTGCCGATACATTTACGATAAAGAACGCATAGCGTCCATCTTCTGGAATGCTGAGTGCCAGCGTTGTAATTCCGCTTGCAATGCGTGGCATGGATGCCACTTCATAGACGCCGTCTTTCAGATACCCCACATACAGGCTCCACCCGTTTCCTTCGCCTAGAACACGCTCCACATGAAGGCAAAGCGTTACGGTTTGCCCCGCTTTTAAATCCCATGTCCCACCAGCATTCGTGTAAACTGCCATTTGCGCATTTCTTTCCTCATGCGCTGGAGCAGTTCCGTCCACGCAATTGAGCGTTTCACTGTAAAACTCGGTATGGCCAATCATAGCACGTACATAGCCATCGTACGCTGCGTCGTTTCGATTGGCGTAAATGATTGTTCCGCCGCTAGTGAGTATTTCTTCTTCATGCGCTGTTTGCGTGCTTTCTCCGGCGTTAGAGTCGCCAGATGCCGCAAAAGTAGTTGTGACCCCCAACACCAGCAACACAGCCGCAGCTACGGCCAATGCAGAGGCTTTCTTGTACTTCATGATCGAGATAATCCTTTCCTCTGCGGCATTGCGGCTAAAATAGTTGCCAATGGGAGAATCCTTACTCCTCGTCTCAGCCATTTGAATAAGCGAATAAGCATATGCCTTTTTTTCTTTTATCCCCCCGCCCAAATGCCGCAATACTAGTTCGTCGCAGGCAAGCTCCAGATCCCGGTTGAGCAGTGCCAGCATCATCCACACCAGGGGGTTCATCCAATGGATGCAGGCTGCGCAGATGGCAAACAGTTTCCACACCATATCAAAACGGCGAATATGGAAAAACTCATGCGTAAGAACGTAGTTCAAAATCGGCGAGTTTCCTTCTCCCATCGTTTTAGGGAGGATGATGCGGGGACGGAAAATGCCGATTGCAAGCGGGCTTGTGACCCTTTCTGATTGCAGAATCCGAAGTGGTCTAACGAGTTTGTGCGAAGACCTCCATTCCGTAAGCGCAGCGTTTTCCTCAAGGGGAATGGCAAAGCGAAGCTCTCGATAGGTTTTTAAAACCAGTACCACAAAAACGGCAAAAAGAACAACCATGACGGAAAACCACACCATCGCAATGGCCGAAGGTGCACACCATGCCAGTTTTTCCATGTTTGCTCCGGCTAGCAGCTGCGGTAGCATTTCATCCAGCGCAACGGCAGCCTTATACCGCGTAGCATTGGAGTAGGCGCTGCTAGAATCCAGCAAACTACCCAAAATGCCATAAATGCTCCATTTCGTCGAAAAGGAAAGCGGAATAAGAAGCCGCGCCAGCGCAACGGCCCACAGCCCCAAAATGCCCTCTTTCGGCAGTTTGTTTTGGGCGGTAACGCGAACGATTGCTGTTATAACAATAATCAGCCCGCCCTGGACGCTCATTTGCAACAATATCGTCATCGTATTATTCCAAGGTTTCAACCAGCTGTTTCAAACGGTCAATTTCAGCGTTTGACAGTTTTTTCCCGCTTAGATAGGCCGACAAAAACAGTTCTGCAGAGCCGTTGAACAATTTGTCGATCAGCGCTGTTGTCTCCTGTTGTTGCACTTCCTCTTTGCTGATACATGCATGGCAAGTAAAATTTGGTTCACTTCGCGCAACCGCGCCTTTCTCAATAAGCTTTTTGATTACGGTATATGTCGTATTGCGGTTCCAGCCGGTTTGAGCATGAAGGGCCTTTGCAAGCTGCCCTGCTGTAAGATCTCCTTCCTGCCACAAGTGCTCCATAACTTTTAGTTCTGAATCAAACAGCTTCAATTCCATGATATACCTCCTCAGACTATTGTAATAGTCATATAAAGATACTATCATAATAGTCATCCATTGTCAATGACGATTTAAATCGTCACACCGTGGAATTATAAAAAAGCAGCATGGCATTTTTCCATGCTGCCCTTTCTTACACGAATCTGCATGCATCAACTTTTCTGGAACATGCTTCCCCCGCGGCCCGATTTTAGGTTGATTGGGCCTCACTTAAAATATTTCTTGTTCGTTTTATAGGAGGCCACGCAGCATGCAATTCCAACTGCAATGGCGATCCCCAGCCAAACATAACTCAACCAGACCACGCTATTGAATCCAAGGATGAGGTAGATTGCGCAAAACGCAAAATCTGCGCTCCAAACCAGGTTGATCCGGCCATTTTCGACGCACCATGCTTTCCTATCCTGCACATCTTCAATGGCAGTTTGTGCCGTGACCGGAACCACCTTGCCACGGATCATCAAAATGCCTTTCACGAGCATATAAACCGCACAGAAGCAAACTAAAATCGTCAGCATGCATTTTCCTCCTTGGTTGGAATTCACGCGCGTAGCTGAGCGCCAAGTTGCGACGCAAGGGTTTCTATAATGCACTGCATCGCCTTTTGGATTTCATCATCCTTAAGCGTATGATCCGCAGCGGAAAGCGTGAACGAATATGCCATGCTCTTTTTTCCCTCCGGAATGCCGGCTCCGCGATATACATCAAACAGTTCTACATCGCCAACTGCCACTTCAACCAGCGCTTTTTGAATGGCCTCCTTTACAGCGGCAGCAGATACAGTTTCCGCCACCACAATGGCAATATCACGCGGCACCTTGGGGAAGCGGGGCAGCGGCTCATAATTGCGCTTCCCGCCCTTATGCGCGCGCAGCTTCTCCACATTGATCTCGGCATAATATACACGCTGCGGAATGCCCCATGCCTTTTGCACCTTCGGATGAATCGCTCCCAATTCGCCGACAACCTCGCCATCCGCGCGCAAAAGCGCCTTCTGCCCCGGCTGGAAATATTCTCCCCCTCCGGGTTCAACCGTGCAGCGTTCGAGCATGTTAAACGTTTCAAGCACCGCCTCAATGCTGCCCTTTAAGGTGAAGAAGTTTTCATCCTCTCCGCTGAAAGCCAGCGCCAGCATCTTCCGCTCCTCCGGCAGGTCGGGATTGTTGTCCAAATGGATATTCCCTACCTCAAAGAAACGCGCCTGGTGCGTTTTGCGGCTGAAATTGCGGGCAAGGGAGTCCAGCACGCCTGCGAGCAGCGTTGTGCGCATGAGGCTCTGGTCCTCGCCAAACGGGTTGAGCAGCTTCACCGCAAGGCGTTTTTCGTCCCCTTCCGGAATGCGCAGCGCATCGAGCGCAGCGGGGCCCGTAAAGTTATAATTGTACATTTCGCAGCAGCCCTGGGCCACAAGCGTGTCCTTTATGGTATCCTCATCCTTAAGGTCTTCGCCAATTCTACCGCGGAAGGTATTGCCCCGCATCAGCGTGGGCGGGATATTATCGTAACCATAAATGCGGCCTACTTCTTCTGCGATGTCCCAGTCCGCCTCGATGCCGCTTTCGATATCCGTGCGGAAATGCGGCACGCGAACGCGCAGCTTGTCGCCGCACACCTCGGCTTGAATGTTGATGGTTCCAAGCATCTCCACCATGCGCTCCGGTGCAAGATCCGTGCTGAGGATTCTGTTCACATGCGCATAATCTACATCGATCACACGCTCGGAAACATCCGCTGCGCAGACATCGATGGGCTCTCCGATCACCTTGCCCGCATGCAGATCATCTACAAGCTCGATCGCCCGTTCCAGCGCAAGGTAAGCATTCACCGGTTCAACGCCTTTGATAAAGCGGGCCGCTGCATCCGTTACATGGCGGAGCTTGCGAGTCGTTGCGCGGATGTTGCTGCCCTTAAAGGCTGCAGCCTCAAACAGCGTTGCTTTTGTGTGCTCCGTGATCTCAGAATTTTCTCCACCCATTACGCCTGCAATACCAACACCCTTTTCCGGGTCTGCGATGAGGAGCATATCCGGCGTAACTGCGCGCTCCTTGCCGTCGAGCGTAACGACCTTCTCGTTTTCGTATGCATTGCGCACCACGATGTGGCCATCCGCTACGCAGGCAAGGTCAAATGCATGCATCGGATGTCCATATTCAACGAGCACATAGTTCGTAATGTCTACGATGTTGTTAATCGGGCGCATACCTACGGCGCGAAGCCTCCGCTGCATCCACTTGGGCGAGGGCTCGATCACAAGATCCGTTACGACGCGCGCAGCATAGCGCGGGCAAAGCTCCGAATTTTCAACGGTAACGGAAGCATAGTCCGCCGTGTTGCCCACGCCAGCCACCGGGCGAATCTTGGGCTCCTGGAATTTCTGCCCGAGTGCGGCCGCAGCTTCGCGGCAGATGCCGATAATGCTCTGGCAATCCGCGCGGTTGGGCGTCAGCTCAATGTCGAAGATGATGTCATCCATTCCAATGGCGGTCTGGATGGGCTGGCCCAGCGGGTGCGCTTCCTTAAGGATCATGATGCCGTTGTATTCTGCGCCGGGATAATCCGCTTCCGTCAAGCCCAGCTCTTTACCAGAGCAAAGCATGCCGCAGCTTTCTACGCCGCGCATGTTGGTGGTTTGAATGGTGATCCCGCCCGCAAGCTTTGCCCCGTCAAGCGCCACGGGTACAAGTGCACCTTCAAACACGTTGGTTGCGCCTGTTATGATGCAAAGCGGCGCTTCCCCACCCACATCGATGGTGCAGATCTGCAACTTATCTGCATTGGGATGCTTTGCGAGTGCATCAATACGCCCCACAACAACGCCGGAAATGCCTGGCATTTCCTCCAGGATGCCCGCAGTTTCAAAGCCGCGCCACATCATGCGCTCTACAAATTCTTCGGGTGTGACATTCCATTCCACATACTCTTTCAACCAGCTCAATGGCAGTTTCATTTTACAATCCCTCCCTTAGAATTGGCGCAGGAAACGGGCATCGTTCTCATATTCGAGGCGGATATCCGTAATGCCGTATTTAAGGCTTGTAACGCGATCTACGCCGATGCCGAAGGCGATGGCCTTCCACTCGCGCGGATCCAGCCCGCAGTTTTCAAGCTCATGCGGGTTTGTGACGCCGCAGCCGAGGATCTCAATCCAACCCGTGCCCTTGCACACGCGGCAACCCTTTCCGCCGCAGATAGAGCAGGAAATGTCCACCTCCGCAGAGGGCTCCGTGAACGGGAAATAGCTTGGGCGGAAGCGCGTGCGCACGTCTTCGCCGAACACTGCATGCACGAACGTATCGAGCGTGCCTTTCAAATCGGCCAATGTGATCTCCCGATCCACCACAAAGCCTTCCATCTGCATGAACACCGGGCTATGGCTTGCATCCACTTCATCCACGCGGAACACGCGGCCAGGCATCACGAGGCGGAACGGAGGCTTCACATTCAGCAACGCGCGCGCTTCGCAAGGGGAAGTATGCGTGCGCAGCACAACGCGATCGTTGACATAGAAAGTATCCTGCATGTCGCGCGCGGGGTGATCCAACGGCAGATTCAGCTTGGTGAAGTTATAATCGTCATATTCGATTTCGGGGCCTCCAAACGTGGTAAAGCCCATGCCGATGAGCGCATCGCGGATCTCGCGGTAGGTTTTGGTCATCGGGTGCAAATGCCCTGCAGGCAATCTGCGTTTGCCGGGCTCCGTTACATCCAGCGCTTCCTCGGCAAAGCGGCGCTCCAGCATCATCTCCGCGATTTCCTCGCGCCGCGCGCCAATAGCCTCTTCAAGCTCCTTTTTTACGGCGTTGGATGCCTGCCCCAGCTTGGCCCGCTGTTCTTTATCCAGCTTGCCCATGCCGCGCAGGATTTCCGTTAAAGCGCCGTTGCGCCCCAGCACGGAAACGTTAAGCGCCTCCAACTCCTTTTCTTCGCGCACCTCTTTGAGGCGGGCAAGTGTTTCCTGCTTGATTCTTTGCAGTGCTTCGTCCATTGCGAACCTCCGAATCATGAAAATAAAATAAGCGCGCCTCGTCGAAGGGACGAAGGCGCGCTCGTGGTACCACCCTAATTCACCCCGCCAACACGGGGCCTTTTCCGCTATAACGGGCTTACCCGGCACCGACTACGCACCTGCAATGTGCAGGCTTCCCCGGCACGGCTTGGGAGCGAACTTCCTGCGCCGCCCTTCCACAGGCCGTTTTCAGCTTTGCGGCCCTCTCTGAAGCGGACAAACGACGCTTTTACTCCGTCAACGCCTATATTCCTTACTACAAGATAACACAAGGCCAAACATTTTTCAATGGCTGAATTGCAATTTCGCTGTTTTCCCAACGTTTTTTCACACTTAGGGGAAGCTTACTTGGGGCGAAAGTGTTCCCTGCATGTTATGCCGTCAAGCCTTATTCTGCCTCCTGCTTTACTCTATAGCTTCTGCAACGCTTAAAAACTCTGCCGGAAGCGATCCGCCATATTCGCTGATCTCATAGGTTTCAACGTTGCGGATCCGCTCCGCATCCGCGCCATATTTTTTTGCCAGTGCATCGCAGACTTCTGCGCGCTGATTTTGGCCTGCCCGGTGGTAACGTTGCGCGAGATCCGCAATCTGCTGCTCCCGCGGCCACCCGATCCGCTCCACGCGATCCGGCCAGTACATCCAATCGAAATACTGGCATACATGGCAGCTGGCAAGCTGCACCTTGAAATCCACCCGCGCATCTGAAACCGGCACAATTACATCCGCCACATGCGCATAAGGTTTTTTAAAATCATCCGCCCAGAACAGAATGGCAGGCGTGTGCGTAAGATACGGCGTGTCCGCGCAAATATGCGGGACCGTAAGCAGGAAGGATGCATCCTGCACCAGCAGCGACACAGTTCTGTGATCTACATGATAATCGTTGGGGCGGTTCGTTAGGATCACATCCGGTTTAAAACGGCGGATATACCGGATGAGATGTTCGCGCGCTTGAAGCGTTGCTTCAAGGCGGCCGTCCGGATAATCCAGCACATCATACCGCCCGCCAAGCAGCCTGCCGCTCGCCGCGGCTTCACTGCGGCGCTGAAGCTTTACTTCTTCTGCTGCTTCCTCCATATGATAGGTGCCTGCGCTCCCATCGGTTAACGAAAGCAGGCGCACCAGCCAGCCTGCATCGCGCAGTTTGGAAAGCAGCCCGCCCGAATAGGTATCCGCATCATCCGGATGCGCGCCGATGCTTAAAATCCTTTTCTGTTCCATGCAATCCTCCCGTTTGAATTCTCGTTCAACATCAAGTAAGCGCAAAATCGCAGAGTACTGTTACATCTGGATGCAGCTGCAGAAAGCTGGCCGGCACCGCTGGGTCCACTTTTCCATACAGCGCTTTTTGCACGGCCTCTTTTTTCTGTTCACCCGATGCAAGCAGCAAAATATGCCGCGCTTTTAGGATGCCGCCCATGCCAAGCGTGATTGCGCGATGCGGCACCTCGGAAAGGCTCGAAAAGTTCCGGCTGTTGGCCACGCGCGTATTTTCGGAAAGAAGCGCCACATGGGTGTTTGCATCCAGCACGGCGCCAGGCTCGTTAAACCCAATGTGCCCATTTTGGCCGATTCCAAGCAGCTGCAAATCTACCCCGCCCAGCTGCGCATACAGAGCATCATACCGCATGCATTCAGCCTCCAGATCCGCAGCAAGGCCGTCCGGCAGGTGCGTATTTTCACGCTTTATATCAATATGATGGAACAAATGCGTTTCCATGAAGAAACGATAGCTTTGCGGATCGGCTTCCCCCAGGCCAACATATTCATCCAGGTTGATGGTGCGCGTTTTTTCAAACGTGACCCGTTTTTTTTGATATGCCATTGCAAGGAATTCATAGGTCCTTATCGGCGTGCTGCCCGTTGCAAGGCCCAATACGCAAGAAGGATTTTCCTGCACCATGGCAAGGATGCGTTCCGCAGCCGTGCGGCTGATTTCTTCATAATCCTTTTTCTGAATAACTTTCATATGTCTCCTAAATTCCTGCACTAGATTTCATCAGCATTCGTTTGACCGTTTCTTCCACCACAATGCAGCTTATACCATAAAGCCCTGCATTGGAGCCCATTTTTGTCAAACGAACCGTTAGGTTTGGTTGAATGGAGCGCGTTAATCGTTTCTGAACAAATTGCATCACGGTTTCATAACAGCCGATACAACTTGCAAGCAGATTTCCGCTTAAAATGATCGTATCCGGGTTGTATGCACAGGAAATATCGCTGACCGCAATTGCGATATATTCGCATACCTCCTCAAACATTGCCCGCAAACGCGCATCCCCTGCGCGCAAACCTTCATTAATACTTGAAAGCGACCCATATGCCGGGTCAATGCTTTTTGCACGCGAGATCACGGCAGATTCGCTGATTGTGCATTCCAAGCTTCCTTTGTATTCGCATTTTTCTGCATGCATTCCTTCCAGCTGGGCATTAAATCGGCCGATCTCACCCGCTGCATTGCGGCTTCCGCGCAGAAGCCTTCCATCTACGATCGCGGCGCTTCCAACGCCTGCCCAGCCAAGTTTGAGATAAGCGATATTTTCCGTGTTTTCTCCAGCGCAAGAAAGCAGATATTGTTCACCCAGCAGCGCCGCCTTGCAATCGTTTTCTACATAAGCCGGCATGCCCAGCACGCGTTCGAGAATACCAACGCCATCCACATCCGCCCACTGGAGCTGGCTGGAAGCAGAGATTCGCCCGTTGGCAAGCACATGCCCGGAAACGCTTACCCCGCAACAGGCTACCTGTTTGAACGAAACGCCCGCATCGCGGCAAAGCTCCGGCAGCATACCCTTGAGCGCCTCAGCCATCCTCTGAAACGAGGCGCCTGCTGCAATAAAAAGCTCCCGGTAAGCCACGTTTCTTGCTGCCAGGTTTACAAGCGTTACCTTATTTAGGTTCGGCATCGTATCCACACAGAGGCAATAGGCTGCGTCCGCTCGGACCTCAAGCAGCGTACCTGGCCGGCCAGACATTCCAGGTGTCGCGGTGATCGCGTGCTCTGTAATTAGCCCGATTCTCTGCAATTCGTTTACGATGCGCGTCATGCTGGTCGCGCTTAACCCTGTGCGTTTGGCAAGTGCGGCGCGTGACATCGGGCCTTCCCGCTTGAGGAGGTCAAAAACAAGTTGCAGATTGTGATATTTCAAGTCTGCCTGCGACCTTGGTTTTTTAGAATCCATCGCTTCCTCCATCCGCTTTCTTGTTTTGCACAAACAAGGCCGTATACCGCATCCCTATTCAAGGCTGCATGCAGCGAATGAGCCAATTTTAAGAGTTATGTACGTTGTTTGTTTCTCTTTGGAATAAAATCGCGGTCTTTTGTTCCCCGGCCTGCTATGCCCATCCTTTGAAAACCCTGCCATCCCACTAAATTATAGCATGTACTGTATCCGTTTTTCCAGCGTTCTGTTCAAGTAAAAGCATGTTTTGTCGAGGTCGAAGTTCCCCAAATGTTGTCTTGGCTTTCAAACGTGGTTCTTGGGGTCGGCAGCATCGGAGAATGCATTCCCGATAATATAAAACGCAATCGTTATAAATGCCACAACCGCCGCAGGGAAGATCAGCTGATACCGCAGCTCCTTCTGCATCATAAGCACGCGCCCATCTTCTACCAGATTTCCAAGCGACGCCTGCGAGGTAGGAAGGCCCAACCCAATGTAGGTTAAGAACACCTCATCACCGATCGCACCAGGAATTGCAAGCGCCGTTTGCAGCATAATGACGGAAACCATCTGGGGCAACAGGTTTTTCACCATGATGCGCAGGGTGCTAGTACCCAGGCAGCGTGAAGCCAGGTTAAAATCACGATCCCGGAAAATCACAACTTGATTGCGGATAAACCGCGCCATCGCCATCCATCCCACCACGCACATGGAAAGGATGATCGTTGTAATGCCCGGCCGCAGAATGTAGCTGACCAGAATAAGGATGAGCGTTTGCGGCACATTGCTGATGATGTTGTAAACTTCGGTCATGACCTTATCCACCTTGCGCACATAGCCCCAGATCATGCCAATTATTACCCCTACCACAAGGTCGCTTAATGCCACCACCAGCCCAATGAACACTGAAACACGGGTTCCAGCCCAAACGCGTGCCCAAAGATCCTGGCCGATTGCATTGGTTCCAAACCAATATTCTGCGCAGGGTGCAAGGTTCATAAGCTGGATTCCTGTTTCTGGGTCGTTATTGATCGTCACCGGATCATGTTGTCCTGGAAAGAGGGGCTGCAAAAACGCAAAAAGCAACACAACCAGCAACGAGATGATCAGCACGCGCGCAACTTTGTTGCGCCAGAAATTCTGGAATGTGCTTGCCCAATAAGAATAGTTGGAATAGCTTACGCGCTCCGCTTCCTGCTCGTCAAACTCAGCAAATGCAAAAAGCGCGGGATCAAGTGCTGCGATTTCCTCCGATGTAAGATCGGATGGTTCTTCATCGCCCCCCTGCCTCATGCGTTCTGCTTCTTCACGGGCAAGGCCTTCCTGGATATGCGCATCGAGTTCGCTGATGCGGCGCATCTGGCGGTTAAACAGTGATTTTTTAGCAGCCATTAGCGGTCATCCCCTTTCTTCACGAAACTAATGCGCGGGTCGAGTACTGCCATCAAGATGTCCCCTAGGAACATGCCGATAATGCCGATTGCAGCATAAAGCAGCACAAGGGTTTGCACCATGGTATTATCCTGCCGCTGAATTACATCAATCAGAAGGCCACCTGTGCCTGGGATAGAATAAAGATGTTCTACATAAATGGAACCGATGATCGTAGAGAGCACGGAGCCCGGCAAGAACTGTGCCATCGGCACGAATGCATTTTTAAAGATATGACGGAACATCAACCTGCTGCTACGTACACCTTTTGCGCGCGCAAGCTTCACATAATCCATGTTGATGTTATCGATCATGTAGCGGCGCATCCACATTGCATAGGTGCAAATGCTAAGCAGAGAAATCGACAGGATCGGCAAGATCCAAGTGGATGGCCTGTTTTTGTCAAAAAGTAATGAAAGCTTAAACCAGCTCGAAAAATACAGTTGCACAAACAACATCAGCACCGCCGTCGGCAGCGCCTCAACGATTGCAATAAACGCGGTGCCAATTTTATCCCCCAGCTTGCCCTTAAAGCAAGCCATCATCGCGCCCAGCGGAATGCCGGCGATTAGAGAAAACGCCATGGAAATCAGCCCGATTTTAAGGGAGTATGGAATCTTGGATTCAAGAATTTTGGTAATTGGGTAATTCGGCCTATAAATCCACGATTTTCCAAGGTCACCTTTTAACAAGTTTTTGTAAAAGTCCACAAGCTGCACCAAAATGGGTTTGTCTAGCCCTTTTTCTGCGAGCAGGCTGGCGCGCGTTTCCTCGCTAAGCTTATCGTATTCCGCTCCGAAATACCCTTCCATCGGCATCATCCGTAGCAAAAGGAAGATCAAAGTAATTACAATAAATAGCGATGCAATGGCGCCAAGCGTGCGTTTTACAATATATCCGAGCATTTTGCATCATTGCGGCCCGCCTGCGCGCTTGGCCGCAGCTCCTTTCCCCTTTTTCGACCATGCCGATTGATTCAGTGCGCAGCTTGATCCAGCGCAAGTATCCCGGCATAAGTTCGGGCGTGGAGCAAATGCGCTCCGCGCCCTAATCGCTCAGCCCATTGGGCTTATGACTTATTCCGCCGCCGCAAGCGCAGCTTCGCGATCCAGTTTCCATTGGGCATACTGTTCTTGATATTCATCAAGGCTCATAGCTTCCTTGAGCACATGCTTGCCCTTATAGCGCCAGACCGAAACACCGAACGAAGAATACTCCCCATCGAACACGGTAAGCTTGCTTGCAACATAACCATTTGAGAACACGCGGAACGGGATCACGATACCCTCGTTAATCAGCCAGGCTTCCGCCTTTGCAAACAGCTCATAACGCTTTGCAAGATCCACTTTCTCCGCAGTGGCCTCCTGGACCATCTTGTCATAGATCTGCTGTTCCTGGCCAATGTATTCGGGATCATCGATTACGCCATTATCGTAATCTTCTTGAGTGTAAACATAACCCGTCAAGTATTCTTCCTGCGTGCACATGGAGCGGTTGTTGTAGCTCCAGCTCAAACCCCACGGATCCGCATAGGTAACCGGGTCAGCATAGTCGGGGCCCCATCCTTCTTCCATGAGCCCATATTTGCCTGCGCTACGCACTTCTGTGATGTAGTTATTGGCAGGGCCTGCGATGGTCACGATGTCGATGTAATCCGTGCCGAGCAAGCCTTCAAGCTGTTGCTCTACAACCTGCGCAACAAGATCCTGGTTCGCCTGGTCTACGCGGTAGTAATACGGGAACACAATCGGGAACGTGCAGCCAGCTTCCGTCAGTTCGGCAATGGCCTGCTCCTTATATTGCAGGGCCGTGTCGCTCTGGAACCAATCCTGCTCCGTAATAGCCTTGAGCTCGCCGGTCATGGTGTATTCTTCACCGTCCACCGCGACGAAATTCGGCGGGGTAATCGTGTTGATCAAGTATTCTTCCGGGCTATAGGGATCATAGCAGGTCATTGCCTTGACCCGGTCAATCCCATAAACGATGGAAAGGCGGAATGCCCGGTTGTTGACTGCGAGCTTGAAGTTCTCGTTATCATACGGTTCATCAAAGTGCGGATCAAAATCAAAGAACCACCACATCGCATCATAGGTTGGACGGTTGGGGCGGACGATCTGGTTCGTTTCCGGATCGTTCATCCAGCTATCCAGGATCTCAACGGGGATTTGAGCCTCGTCGATCTCGCCGCGCAGATACATTTCGGGCGCAAGCGCTTCGGCCTCAGCATTGTATTTACCCGCTACCGTTTTGATGAAAACGTTAGCACGATCCCAGTAATTATCGTTACGCTCCATCACAAGCTCGCTCTGCGGCTCCCAGCTGGTGCAATAATATGCACCATTGTACAGGATGCTATCATTGGAAGTGCCATAATACTCCCCACACTCTTCCGCAAACGCACGGTTTGCAGGCATGAATGCCACATAGGTCAGCATGGACAAGAAGTAAGGGCAGGTGTCCTTGAGGGTGTATTGAAGGGTATAAGGATCAATAGCCTTCACGCCCACCTCAGAAAAGTCGGTGATCGTGCCGTCAAAATACTCCCTGGCATTTTTGATAACGCTGCAAACGGTGTCCACGTTGGAGGATTCATTCGCTGGATTCAAGATCCATTCAAGCCCAAACACGAAGTCATCCGCCGTCGTTTCAGCATACTCTTCCAATTCATAGGTATACCACTTTACGCCCTCGCGCAGCTTGAGCGTCCACACAAGCCCGTCATCAGAAACGCTCCATTCCGTTGCAAGGCAGGGTTTGACCACGCCGTACTGATCGTATTCGATCAGCGTGTCTACAAAGTTCGCCGCCGGCTTAAAGTCTGCCGTGGTACCGGTTTTCAAATAGTTCATCGTGCCGATTTCAGATGCATACAGATAACGGAACGTTGCATCTTCCACATAGGGGCTTTCTTCCGGATTTTCCGGTTCGGTTTCATCTGGCGTACTTGGCGCAGCCGATGCATCCGGCTCAGTTGCAGGCGGCGTAGATTCGCTGCTGCCTGGCACGGCACACCCTACAACGCTGAGGAGCATTGCAAGGCAGAGCGTGAACAAAAGGATTCTTTTCATGGTTCTTCCTCTCCTACCTTTTAATTTTAGGGTCTCCGAGCGGATTTTGATCCGCAAAATGATGTTTTTGGTAGCGCGTTTTGTTTTTCAATTTCTAATGCCATGTTAGTATTATAGTAGCACCGTTCTTCTTTTTTGTCAATTCACAATAAATTCTATTTAATAACATGATGTAATATTATAAGGATCCTCATTTTTCCCTTGCATCCAGAAATTGGAATACTGCCTTGAGGAACTGCACGGCGGCGTAGCAAATGGCGCAGGCAATGCCTGCGCCATAATCGGTTTTGTTTATTCAGCCTTGCATGCTGCAAGGAGTTCATCCCGCAACGCAACGATGCGCTCCACTGCATCCGCTACCGGCACCTTCTCTGAAATCCGTTTGTCCCGCGTAGCGAGTTCAATGCAGCCATCCTTCAAATTGCGTGGGCTTGCAATCACGCGCACAGGCACGCCGAGCAGGTCTGCATCCGAAAACATCACGCCTGCGCTGACAGCACGATCATCATAGATGACCTCCACCCCTCGCGCCTGCAGCGCCGCATAGAGCGAATCCGCATAAGCATGTACCTCCGCATTGTCTGCACGCATGCAGCAAAGGTGTACCTGCCAGGGGGCAATGGACATCGGCCAGATGGAGCCGTAATCGTCATGATGCGCTTCGCACACGGAAGCCGCCAGGCGGCCTACACCGATGCCATAGCATCCCATGATGGGATATTGCAGCTGCCCATTCTGATCAAGATACTGCATCCCCATGGATTTGGTATATTTCGTGCCAAGCTGGAAAATGTTTCCGACTTCGATGCCGCGCGAAACGCTGAGCGCATGTTTCCCGCATTTCGGGCAGATGCCTCCTTGCTTCACTTTCGAAAAATCGTGGAATGCTACGCCCGGCAGATCCCGTTCAAAGCAGAACCCCGTGTAGTGATATTCCTCTCGATTTGCACCGCAGCAAAGATTATTCGTGCCATCAAGCGAAACGTCAAACAGCGCAGTCACGCCTGCAGGGAGCCCAAGCGGCCCAATGTAGCCGGCAGCAATACCGCTTTCCGGCGTAATCACTGCCGGGTGGATCGCTTCGCCCAGGAAGTTAGTGAGTTTCGTTTCGTTGGCCTCGAGATCTCCACGCAAGAACAGCACCACATATTCATCCGTCGCATTTTTCTGGTAGACGACCGCCTTGCAGGATTTCTCCACCGGCAGTTTCAAGAAATTGCAAACGTCTTCGATGGTCTGCTGCCCTGGCGTATGTACCTGCGTGAGCGGTGCATTTTCCGCATCCTTTTCATTTTCCAGGATGCTTTCCGCAGCTTCCATGTTGGCCCGCCAGCCACATTCCGGGCAGGTAACGATCGTATCCTCACCCACGGGGGTCAAAAGCATGTATTCGTGGGAAACGCTGCCGCCCATCATGCCGGAATCGGAAAGCACGGCCACGGTTTCCGGGATGCCGGCGCGCGCGAAAATGCGCTCATAGGCGTGATAGCAGCGGGCATAATACCGTTCAAGATCCTCCTGTGAAGTATGGAAGGAGTACGCATCCTTCATAGTGAATTCGCGCACGCGGATAAGCCCTGCGCGCGGGCGGGCTTCATCGCGGAATTTGGTCTGGATCTGGTAGATCATAAACGGGTATTTCGTGTAGCTCTGGCCATATTCCCGCACAAGCTGCACAGCCGCCTCCTCATGCGTCATGCCAAGCACCATCGGGCTTCCGTTGCGATCGCTCAAGCGCATCAGCTCGCTGCCTACGCTCTGATACCGGCCCGATTCCTCCCACAGGGAAGCTGGCAGCACGACCGGGAATTGAACCTCCTGGCCATCAATTGCATCCATCTCCTCGCGGATAATGGCCTCGATCTTGCGCGTAATGCGGCGGAGCGGCATAAACGAAGAAAAAATCCCGTTGGCAACATATTTCATGTAGCCGCCACGCAGCATTAACGCATGGCTGTCAATTACGCAATCGGACGGGCGCTCTTTGAACCTGTCCCCCACAAGGCGTTCAAGCTTCATAACAATTACCTCCGCAATGTGCGGTGCCCGCCGGCAACCGCGCCTGTTTCTTTATCCGATTTATTGTAGCAAACCCTGTGGAAAGTGGCAACGCTTATTTCACAAAATCTGCATTGCTTCTATAAATGTGCGTGTAAAAAAGAATGTTTGCTGTTGGCGCGCACATATGATATGATGTATGCGCAATTTTTGTCCAACAATGGGGGTAAAGATTATGAATGCATCTGTGAGTAAACGGAAATCCGTTGGAATTTCCCTTCTGGTCATCGGCATCGTATTCATCGTGCTCGGCCTCGTCTCCTTATTCAATGTGCTGCGCGACCTGAATAAGTTTGAAACGGAGGGAACGCGGAATTTCAACCTGCTCAGCCCAGCCGAGCTTTCCGAAGAGCCTTATGTGGAAGGCCGGGTGGAATTCGTTTTTGAGGTATTTGCAGAGGAATACACCACCAATTATGGCGTGCGCACCTCCGATGCAAGCGATAAACTGTATTACCTCATCCCGCTCGTTTCCGATGGCTACATTGAAAATTTCGTCACGCTGGAAGCCACACCCCGCTACTATGATACGCTGGATCAGATCTACGACGAAACCTGGGATCCAGAGCTTCCCGAAGTTTATACCGAACTCTATCTGGAAGATGCCAGGGTTAAGCATCTCCCTTCCGACATTGAAGATATCCTCTATGATTGGTGCGAAACTGGAGAGTTTTATCAAAACGGAAGCTTTGTGGATTGGTGCATTGAATCCGACTTTTTTGGCACAAGCGACCCGGAGGTGATCCTCGCTTCCGTGCTCCCCTATATGATTGTGCCGGACAGCAAGCCTGGAAGCATCGGCATTTCCGTCGGTGTTGTCATGCTGGGTATCGGCTTAATTCTGCTTCTTATCGCTATCGTGCGGATAAAGAAAGCCAAGCATACGCCTGCAGCGCAAACCTCAGAAGATGGCGCTTCCCCATATTTTGATGCGCAAGCGCCTGCGGCTTCTACCAATTCCTCAAAGTTCTGCCCGCATTGCGGCACGCCGCTGGAGGATAACGCGCATTTTTGCCCTTCCTGCGGCGCTAAGGTATACGATATTACCCAGTAACTTAACTTCACATTTGTTCCTAACCCCGGGCGGCAATGCCCGGGGTTTTGGCGTTAGAAAACCGCTCGTATGACTTTTATAGGTCTACAGGGCAGTATATGCAAACTCCTGTATACGAGGTTTATGGATGACCCAAACGGCTTATCTACCCGATGACCCTTGGGATCATTAATTCAGTACTTTAAATGCATGAATTCATGGCTGCCTCTGCCCTGTGCCCTGTGCGGGCAATTGCACACTTTGATTGCCGCGCGGTTGTTTTTTCTTTTTCGCGGTGGTATCATGAATAGCGTTCCATTAAAAAAACACTTTAGAAAGCTGGTATCCAATCATGTCGTTCGACGCACAAGCCTTATTGCAGGAAGCTAAAGCCTTACAAAAAGAACTCGTTTCCATCCGCCGCGATATCCATGCGCATCCAGAACTTGGAAGCCATGAGGTGCGCACTACGGAAGTCATCCGAAGCTACTTGGAGTCGCTTGGAATTGAAATCCGTCCTTGCCTTGAAACCGGCGTTCTTGGCATCCTTTATGGCGGGCAGCCTGGCAAAACGATCGGCCTAAGAGCCGATATTGATGCCCTACCTATCCAGGAAGCAACAGGGCTGGAATTCGCTTCCCAGAACGATGGCGTCATGCATGCCTGTGGCCACGACCTGCATGCAACCGCGCTGATGGGTGCAGCCAAAATTCTTGCAGCGCATCGGAACGAACTGCACGGAAACGTGAAATTCTTCTTCCAGCCCGATGAGGAAGGCAGCGGCGGTGCAGAGCGCATGGTCAAAGCGGGTTGCCTGCAAAACCCCAAAGTAGACGCAGTGTTTGGCGGACATAGCTCCACAGGCCAACTCGCAGGGCAATATGGCCTTAAATATGGAAAAACTTATGCTGCCTCCAACCCATTCGTAATCCGCGTGCACGGCCAAGGTTGCCATGGTGCTTACCCTGCCAATGGAATTGACTCCATTGCCGTAGCTTGCCAAATTGTAAGCGCATTGCAGATGCTGGTTTCCCGCAGGATCAGCGCTACGGATTCCGCAGTCGTTACAGTCGGCAGCTTTCATGCCGGAACCGCCGGAAACATCATTGCCGGTGAAGCAGAGCTTAAAGGGATTATTCGTACGCTCGGCCCACAAATGCGGGAAAAAATGTGCCGTCTTGTGAAAGAGACCGCGGAAGGCGTTGCATCGGCGCTGGGCGCAAGCGCTGAGGTTGAAATCCGCACCAGCTACCCCGGCGTCGTAAATGAAGACGCTTTTACCGCATTCGTTCATCGGGTGATGATAAGCCTCGTTGGAGAGCAAGGTGTTACGCTCAAGGCAACGCCCAATATGGGTACGGAAGACTTCGGCTACTTCATGGATGGCATTCCAGGCTGCTACTGTGCTTTCGGCTTTGGCGATGGCGGTAAGGAATGCCGTTTCCCGGCACATGGTCCTTACTTCCGAGCCAATGAAGACGGCCTCGCTTATGCCGCAGCCCTCCATGCAGCTGTTGCAATGCAATATCTTAACGAAAACGTTTAAGAAAAACCAACGCATAACGCCGGCGCCTTAAAACGTAATCCGTATTGAAGGCACCGGCTTTGAATTAAAACTTGTCTATGAAACGCCTTGAAAATGTTGTATTTTCAAGGCGTTTTGCCTGTTTTTATGTTCCACGTTTATGTCTTTTTCCTTGTTTTTGCCTTACAAGCCGAAACAAGAGGGTTATTTATCTGAATGCCAAACTGCTCTTTCTGCGGATTATAAGCCTTCGGCGTTCGAGAGCGAAATACACCTCCAGCACAAATCTATTGACTTATGCTAGAGATATTCCTCTTTTCACCAGATGATATGGTTTTTAAAACTTACTTTTTTGTTCCCAGTCTCAATTTTACCAATTTCGTAGCAATCATAATATTTTTTGATAAGCTCTTCTACACGTTTTACATGCTGTCTTTCTACAACAAGAATCATGCCAATAGCGCTGCTGGAAACGCCGCACAGCTGGCCGATCTGAATTAGCCCTGCTTCCGAAAAAATAATACAGAGAGTTTGTCTTTCAATCCTACTCGAGCAGATGGAAGCGAGCAGCAGCCGTCCTTCTTATCTTTCAGCATAACCGGCAGCAGACATTCAGAGGCCGTTCTTTTTCCATCTCCGCGATTCCAAGATCGTGCCAGCCCAGCATGAAAAGGAGTTTCTCGCACATTCATTTCCCCCTCCCCATTTCCTTTGCAGCCACCGGATAGCGCGGTGATAGCTGTTGGACCTTACAGCAGGTGTTATGGGCACACGAGGTGGTATTTCTGTGCCTGTCGCGGAAGATCTTCCTTTCTGCGACAAGAGAGGAAGATGCAGCTTTGGCTGCTGCTCCTCGTGTTCCATCAACAATGGCAGCCATCAACGTTGGAGCATGTACGTCGCCCATCTTAACGGTTCCTTGTTTTAGCTGGATTCATTACCATTTTACAGGTCAACTTTATTAAAGCGTTTCACAGAAATGCGATATGCAAATAATAAAAGCGCTGCGTAGCAGATAAACCCTGCGGCTAGGATGGGCAATTGCATCAACAAATGTTTAGGCTGATAACTGTCCAGCCAAGTAAGTGCCGGTATATGGGGCATTGCTTCTACCATAAGTATCAGCAATACCATGGGGATTGACGCTAGGAGAAATGCCTTTCCTGCCTTATAGCCGCTCTTATAAAACGATGAAATGAACACAAAGTCAAACACAGCGTACACAGCAAGGCCAAAACCGTACCAGGCGAGTGTCGCATCCAACCCCACGGGGTTGTTTTCTATGTTTAAAGCGCTGCGAAGAAATGCAAACGGGATGGAAAACAATAACTGGAACAGTTGAAAGGAAGCAATCAGTAGGCACTTTCCCAGAACGCTTTCACGCTTTGTAACAGGGAGAATAGCCGTATACCAGGCATCGTTTGTTTCCCGTGCATTCAAGAATGTGATGTAAGGTGCCAGGCAGCCAAACATAAAGATTACGCTGTAAGGATAAGCAGGCACAAGAACAAGGCAGCCCAAAAAGGCAAATACAATTGAGGTCGGATGGGCCGCAAGCCTAATCTCTTTATACAACAGCATCATCCCACGCACTCCTTTCCGTTCGCAGCATGATTTCTTCCAGAGTGAGCGCTCCTATGTCCTCTGGTGTTTTTAGATGTTCAAAAGAGCGCAGAAATGTGTCTTTGTCTGCACTTTTCAGTACGCGCCCATTTTGAATATAGGTGATGTCATCTGCACATTTATCCAAATCAGAGGTGATATGTGTGGAAAACAAGATAGAGCAGTTCTCGTTTTTTACGATTTGGCGGAATATATGCAGTAGTTCATCGCGGGATACAGGGTCAAGGCCAGAAGTTGGTTCATCCAAAATCAGCAATTCGGCATGGTGAGACAGTGCCAGAGAAAGCAGATATTTTACTTTCATGCCGTTTGAAAGCTCTTTGAATTTTTTGCTTTCATCTAAAGCAAAATGCTTGATGTACTTCTTGTACTGCTCTTGACTCCAGTCAGTGTAAAACTTTTGGGTGACAGAGGTAATGGCAGAGAGCTTTTTCAGCGGGTAAAAATCAATCCCACCAAAAACAACTCCGATTTGCTGTTTGCATGCTTTTTCATATTTGTAAAAATCTTTTTGGAAAATCTCTATTTTTCCATTCTCTAGTGGCACCATATTGAGGATGGATTTCAAGGTTGTGCTTTTTCCAGCTCCATTTTTACCGATTAACCCCATAATGTGCTTGGGAGCAAGGGAAAAGCTCACATTCTCGAGAGCAAATCCAGGATAATGCTTGCAAAGCCCTTGGACGCGCAGAACAGCTTCCATCACTTGTTCTCCTTTCCATTCGGTGCATCCGCCATATTCAAGGCAGTTTTAAATAGTTGAGCAATACCCCAGAAAAACTCTTCCTTTATTAGAGCAATGCCGGGATGCTCCAACGATTCATCCCCTAAAACCACCAACCGATCTCCAGGCTTAATTTTAAATACATCCCTGGCTTGTTTGGGAAGTACGATCTGCCCGCGCTCACCTACAGGAACTGTTCCGAATATGTGTTTGCCTTTTGGGGGTATGCTTTGGCCTGTTTGCTCTTGATCATAGTGGATGAGGTCGCTAAGCGCAACACCATAAAGCTGCGCCAGTGCATCACAGTTTACAATGTCCGGCACGGATTCGCCGGATTCCCATTTTGCTACAGCCTGACGAGAAACACCGATCTGCTCTGCCACATCTTCTTGAGTGTATTTATTAAGCTGCCGCAATGTGGTTAAATTGTGGGCAATATTGTTTTTCTGCATTTTCATACTTTTCATATCTCCTAAAACGATTATACCCCTAGGTTTCTGGAAGTTCCACCAACCACTGCAAACAAAAAATGTTATGTTTGGTTGCAAGTAGCTCATATTGCTTATGAGCTATTTGCACACTACTTTATGGCTAACCAGCATACTTTTGCGGTTTCCGCCATTATAAAAGCTAGCAATTCTATGTATACGGGAATTTCTGCACAGACCTTAAAACGCCGTGTAAATGCTAAGCATGCATGCTTTCTGCCGCTAAAAATATCCTCCGGCGTACCACCGGAGGATTATTTGAGCTTTCCATTTGTTTTTCTTACAGGTTTTCTTCAATGGCATCTGCAAACGCCTGTTTAGGCCGTGCGCCAACCATCTTTTCTGCGACCTCGCCATCCCGGAACAGGAACACCGCAGGGATGGACATGATCTTGTAGCGCTGCGCAAGGGCCGGCTCATCATCCACGTTCACTTTGCAAATTTTTACCCGGCCAGCATATTCCTCTGCCAATTCATCAAGTACCGGGGCAATCATACGGCATGGCCCACACCAAGTGGCCCAGAAATCCACCAGTACGAGCTGTTTGCTCTTGAGTACCTCCGCATCGAAGGTCGCTTCCGTTACATGCAATATCTTATCACTTGCCATCGTTCGTTCCTCCTTCTGGTTCAGATGCTTCCGGTTGATCGAGGATTTCAACCATGCGCGGTTTAAACTCCGTCATCCGGGAAAATTTCGGTTCCAGCGCCCGCAGAATGAAAAAAGCGCCTGCAGCAAAGAGGACCCCGCCAAGCGCTGCATATAGATCTCCCTGCAGAGAACCGAGATACGCGCCTACAAGCAGGGCAATCAACGGAATGCCATAGAGGATCAAGCTCGCTCGCAGCACGCTCTTTCCGTGCATTTCGATGCCAACCATATCTCCGGCTTTTGCGCCCAGCACGTTATCAATGTCAATATCCGCCTCGTTGCTGCCCAAATGGAAGCAGGCATTGCAGTGCCCACAGGCATCGCTGCGCACAAAGCGCACAATTGCCTTTTTTCCCTTTGTTTCAATCACTTTCCCCGTTTGGCGCATGGCAATTCATTCCTTTCTTTGCCCGGCAAACCTGCCTGGAACCAAATCTGCCATTTATTATACCATATTTCACCTAAAGTGCTATCACCAGTTTCAGCCCGCACCACCTTTTTTATTCATTTTGCGGTAGATAAGGACGCCGACGAGCGCAAGCACGGCAGCAACACCAAATGCAATCAGCGCGAACTGATAGTTTTGAAGGCCCAGCGCATCACCGCCGATGGTGGAGGTAATGATGGATGGGATGCGCGCTGTGGATGAAATCAAAAGCCATGTTCCAAGCGGCATCTTGGTTAGTCCAACGCAATAAGTCATCACATCCTTCGGCGTACCTGGGATGAAAAACAGCAGGAATACGAGGAAGTTCAGCTCTCGGCCAGCGCGCAGAAAACGAACGGAATCGATCTGTTCCGGCGTGAAGAATACCTCTGCGGCGCGCCTCCCATAGGTGCGCACGAAAAGGAACACCAAAAGTCCTCCTGCAAGCGTGCCTAAGATGCAAAGGCCTGTGCCTTCCCAAACGCCAAAGGCGTAACCTGCGGCGATTTCCAACGGTTCTCCCGGAATAAAGGCGATGATTACCTGCAGCGCCATCATGCCCACAAAGGCAATACGCCCCCAGATGCCATGTGTGTCTACCCAATCGCGGAATTTTTGCGGGTCATCGATAAACTTGAGCAGCGGGCGCCCCACTACAAAGCAAGCAGCAACAAGGAATGCCGCAAAAACGATGATCGCAGCGATCGTGCGTTTCATGCGCCGCTTTTCTTCCGGCGTATGGTTCTTAAAATCAAATTTACGAGCCATTTCGGTTAAAAGACTCCTTTGGTTGAATGCCAGGCTTACTTTTTCCCGGCTCACGGAAAAGTATAGCATCAAAACATCAACAATCCTTCAACAGAGGATTATGGTTTTCTTAATTTTGCGATCGCTCCCGAAACACCGGCCTCATGCATCCAGATCCGTACGAATATGGAGTTCGCGAAGCTGTTTTTCCTCCACAACGTTGGGCGCATCCGTCATTAGGCAGGCGGCCGTCTGCACCTTGGGAAATGCGATTACATCGCGGATGTTCGTAGTGCCAGCCATCAGCATCACAAGCCTGTCCAGGCCATAGGCAAGGCCGCCGTGCGGCGGAGTGCCAAACTTAAATGCATCGATGAAATAGCCGAAGCGTTCCTGCGCCTGTTCGGGCGTAAAGCCGATGGTTTCAAACATCTTCTCCTGCAGCTCGGAGGAATGGATACGGATGGATCCGCCGCCTGCCTCATAACCATTGATAACCATATCATATGCCTTTGCCCGCGCCTTGCCTGGGTCAGTATCGAGCAGGGGAATGTCTTCATCCCGCGGGCTTGTGAACGGGTGATGGCAAGCAACATAACGATTCTCTTCCTCATCCCACTCCAAAAGCGGGAAATCCGTAACCCAAAGCACGTCAAAGCGCGTTTGGTCGATCAAATCAAGCCGCTTCGCGATTTCCAAGCGGAGGGCGCCGAGGGAAGCATAAACGACTTCGTTTTTCGCATCTGCAACGAAGAAAAGGATATCCCCCGTTTCCGCACCGGCTGCCCGCTGGATTGCCGCAATCTGCTCTTCGGTGAGGAACTTTGCAAACGAGCACTGGAGCCCATCCGGTTTTAAGCTCATCCATGCAAGGCCCTTGGCGCGATAGATCTTTACGAATTCCACGAGTTCATCAATCTTTTTGCGCGGGAATTTTTCCACGCCGCCTTTTACGTTGATGCAGCGCACGCTGCCGCCTGCTTCAACCGCTGTTTGGAATACGCCGAAGCCACACCCGCGCACAAGCTCCGTTACATTCATAAGCTCCAGCCCAAAGCGGGTATCCGGCTTATCGGAGCCAAAACGGTCCATCGCTTCCTGCCATGGGATGCGGCGCAGCGGCAACGGGAGATCAATCCCCTTAATTTCCTTTAAAAGGCGCGCAATGAACCCTTCGTTGACCGCAAGCACATCGTCCACATCCACAAAGGACATCTCAAGGTCGATCTGCGTGAATTCCGGCTGGCGATCCGCGCGCAGGTCCTCATCGCGGAAGCAGCGCGCAAGCTGAAAATAGCGATCATATCCGGCGATCATGAGAAGCTGCTTGAACTGCTGCGGGCTCTGCGGCAGGGCATAGAATTCGCCCGGGTGCACACGGCTTGGCACGAGATAGTCCCGCGCCCCTTCCGGCGTGGAGCGGCCCAGCATGGGCGTTTCAATCTCAAGGAAGCCCTGCTCGTCAAAATAGCTGCGGGTAACCTGTGCAATGCGGTGGCGCATCATCATGATCTCCTGCATGCGCGGCCTACGCAGGTCAAGATAGCGATATTTGAGGCGCAGATCTTCCTTGGTGTTCACGTTATCATCGATGTAGAAAGGCGGGGTCTGCGCGCTGGAAAGGATTTTGAGCTCCTTTGCAACCACCTCGTATTCGCCCGTTTTCATATCCCGGTTCACCATCTCCGGCGTGCGGCGTGCGAACGTGCCGCGCACGGCGATCACGTATTCGCTGCGAATGGTCTCCGCCAGCTCAAATACCTCTTTGGGAAGCTCCGCCTCATTGAATACCACCTGCATGAGTCCGCTGCGATCCCTTAACCCAATGAAGATGAGCGCACCCAGGTTGCGCCAGGTGCCCGCCCAGCCCATAAGCGTGACTTCCTGCCCAATCTGCGCCTGCGTTAATTCGCCCACGCGGTGCGTCCGTTTCCATCCCTGCAATAATTCGCCCATTGTTGTTCTCCTCCCTGTTTACCGTTCCAAAAGCGTTTTGATAATCCCCGTGAACTCTTGAATCGGCGTTGCCGCCTCCTCACCGGTTTCCATGTTCTTCAATTTGATTACGCCGTTTTTGATTTCGTCATCCCCCAGGATGGCCACAAAACGCGCCCCCAGCTTGTCCGCATACTTAAACTGCGCTTTGAAGCTGCGTCCAACATGGTCGAATTCAGTTTTTACGCCCTCGCTGCGCAGCGCTTTTGCAAGGCGCATGCCTTCGCTGCGCGCCGCTTCCCCCATCGCCGCAAGGTAAACGCCAACGCGCTCCGGCTGTGGAATCGGGCGGAAGCTTTCCGCCACCAGCAGCAACCGCTCCATACCAAGGCCGAAACCAACGCCGGGCATGTTGGGGCCTCCCAACTGCTCGAGCAGGCAGTCATAGCGCCCGCCGCCGCAGACCGTCCCTTTATACTGCCCTTCGGTCGAGATGATCTCAAAAACGGTTTTTGTGTAATAATCCAATCCACGCACGATCATAGGGTCCACCGTATAGTGGATGTCCATGGCCTGCAGCGACGCCTGCAGCTCGTCAAAATGCGCCTTACAGCCATCGCAGAGGCAATCGATGATCTTGGGCGCGCCAGCTGCGATACGCTTGCATTTTTCCTCTTTGCAATCGAGGATGCGCAACGGGTTTTTCTCAAAGCGCGTGCGGCAGGTTTCACATAGGTCATCGTAATTTGCGTGGAAATACTCCTTGAGCTTGGCGTTATAGGCCGGGCGGCACTCGGGGCAGCCGATGCTGTTGATGTTCACCGAGAGCCCACTGATGCCAAGCTGCCCAAACAGATCCAGCGCAAGTGCGATGCACTCCGCATCCACGCTTGCCCGCGGCGCACCATACACCTCCACGCCAAACTGGTGGTGCTCACGCAGGCGGCCGGCCTGCGGTTTTTCATAGCGGAATACCGGGCAATAAAGATAATACATCTTTGTGGGTTGCGCTTCATTGAAAAGCTTGGATTCCATGAACATGCGCGCAACGCCAGCTGTACCCTCCGGTTTTAAAGTTACCGAGCGATCGCCCTTATCGGTAAAAGTGTACATCTCCTTCTGCACAACATCAGTCGTATCGCCCACGCTGCGCAGGAAAAGCTCCGTGTGTTCCAACACTGGCGTGCGCGTTTCGCTAAAGCCATAAACGCTGCACAGCTTGCGGATCAAACCTTCCACATACTGCCATTTGTAGCTTTCCTTGGGGGTCACATCCCGCATCCCCTTGGGTACCTGGTATTGCATTGCCTGTTCTCCTCACACATATAAAATAAGGGTTTCCTGCCCTCCAAAGGGACGGGAAACCCGCGGTGCCACCCTTGCTTGCGCGCTGCCTGCGCGCCGCTCAAACCCGTTAACGCTGGGAAGCGGCCATGCATTTCTGCATGCGGCTCACGGGTGTCGTTCACGCGGTGCGCTGCGGGGTGGCTTTCAGCCGCGGCCTGCCCTCTCTTCTCGCTTGCATGCGCGCTACTCTTCCGATCATAGCCTTTGCGCCATTATAGCCGCAGGAGCAAAAATTGTCAACAGTCAGTCGTCCAAATCCCTTCGTTTCCGCTTTGTGTTTCCTGCGCACATCCGCCTTTTACACGCAATGAAACGGATTGTTTTTGCACGAAGCATCCAAAAGCATTTTTGCACATCCACACAGTCATACCGCTGAAAAGCACAAGAGGATGCCTTCTTGTGCTACAGATGTTTTCCATGCATCCGTTTTGCATGCGCCCCATCGCAAGCGATATTTCTTTATCCACTTTTACATTCTAAGCCGGTCCAACATGCCGCAAGCCGTTGTGAGGCTTCTGCTAATAAAATCCATACGTTCCCTGTAAAATGCAAAGTACAGCCGCCTTTCCGGCCTCGATTGCATAAGACTACGCCACCAGATGCAAATCTTCTCAGCCTAACCTCATCGCTTCCGCAGCACGCAAATCATGGGTTTTGTTTGCGAAATGTTTACTCTTTCTATGCTATGCTGATGCTATACTCATTGGGAAGATTAAAGTATGGAGGAATCTGCATGAACAAACCGCTTATCGTATCCGTTGTACTTCTCATGCTCTTAAGCCTGTGTTCCTGCGCGTCCGAAAACGTCACCATTGATTATGGCGAATCAAAGCTTTATTCCAATGACGATATGGATGCTGCAATCCAAGTGATCCGAGAAACCTTCGATACCTTCGATGGTTGCAAGCTTTATTCCCTTTCCTATGCAGGAGATGAAACCTGCGAAGAAAGCTTGCCATACTGCCAATCTCTCAGCGAGGAGCAAGAAATAACCCAGTGTATTGTTTTTGGTTCCTCGTTCCGCTCTCCTAGAAATGGCGGAGGCGCATGGACAGCAAACGCAGAATATACCTGGACGTGGTATCTTGCAAAAGGCGCGGCCGGCGATTGGGTTTTGCTCACCTATGGTTACGCATGATGCGGGCGCATGTGCGCCCCTTTTTTAATTTTCTGCGCAAGCTGCGCGCAGCAAAAGCAATCGTACCCTTTTGCGGTCAAATCGTAAAAGCGCGCGGCTGATTTCTGACGCCGAATCAACCTGCTTAAGTTCTGCCTTTTTGTGCCTTCCGGTTTTCCCGACTGACGTTTCCATGGAGCGGGCAAGCATGGTAAATCGCTTTCAATTTGCATTGCGTTTGGCATATCGATTCGCTCATCCCGAAAGCATGGAAATCCTCTTTTGAACTGAATAATAAAACTCCTTGCATCGCAAGGAGTTTTTCAGATGCCCCGCCCCATAACAAGGTGGCGTGGCCACCTAGATGAAGCGATTCAAGGCAAGCACTCTCGAGTTGCTCGCTGTTGCTTTAATGGATATCACATGCAAGCGCCATTTCCCCATACCGCCCGCTCAATCTCTTTTGCTATGGCGGAAAGCCCCGCCTCGTCCGCTTCGCTGAAACGGCCAAACACCGGGCTATCGATGTCCAGCACCGCCACCGGTACGCCCTGCGCGTCATGCAGCGGGATCACTAGCTCCGATCTGGAAGCGGGATCGCATGCAATATGTCCCGGGAAGCTATGCACATCCCCAACACGGAACGTTTGATCCGCTGCAAATGCAGCGCCGCAGACGCCCTGTCCTGCCCCGATGCGCACGCAAGCCGGCGCCCCCTGGAACGGGCCAAGCCACAGTGCACCATCCTTTGCAAGGTAAAAGCCCACCCAATTGATGTTGGGCAGCGCCGCATTAAGCAGCGCGCTCGCATTGGCAAGGCAAGCCACCTGGTCTTCTACGCCCGCGAGCAGCGCGCGCATCTGCTGAATCAGCAGTTCATATTCCATCCCTGTGCACCCTCCTTTTAGACGATTGCATACAGCCTGCGTTTTTCCTCTGCAAGCTTGTCGATCTTTGCGCTATAAGTAGCGATGTCTTTGGGATTTGGCACCCGTTCCACGCGGCGCTCCGCATCGTAAATGCATTTGGTCATGGCTCCCGCGCCATGGGCCATAATGGAGGTGGTATCCTCCATCATATCAATGTTATAAATGCATTCCTGCCCAGGCAAAGCATAGCCCACGTTTTCGAGGTTCCCCCGCATATATTTTTGCCGGTACATATAATAGGGCCGCATGCCAAGCGCCCGCGCGGTTTCAGCACCGCGCGCCACCATGGCTTCCGCCGTTTGTGCGTCTGGCAAAGGATACTCTTTGAGCCGTTCCACCAAGCGGGAGGAGCGCTTCAAAGCAAGCGTATGCACGGTCAAATTGTCCGGCGCAAGCGCTGCCACCGCATCGAGCGTGCGGCGCATATCCGCCTCTGTTTCGCCTGGGAGCCCCGCAATTACATCCATATTGATGGAGCTAAACCCTGCATCCCGCGCCATGTAAAACGCGGTTCGGATTGCTTCCGGCGTATGGCTTCTGCCGATAAGCTCCAGCGTGGATCCATTCATGCTTTGAGGATTAATAGAGATGCGCCCAACGCCCGCTGCGCGCAGCACGCCCAATTTTTCCGCCGTGATCGTATCCGGCCGCCCAGCCTCTACGGTCAGCTCCCTGCCGAAACCGCCATAGGCGGAAAGGGCATCCGCGAGAAGGCGCTTGAGTTCTTCCGCTGTAAGCACCGTAGGCGTACCGCCGCCGAGATACATGCTGCGCACTTTGCGCCCGGTTTCCTGCACAATGCGTGCGCCAAGCGCAATGTCACGCCCAAGCGCGGCAAGATATGCGCCCATATCCGTATCCTTCGTGCGCACCGCAGAAGCAAAGGAGCAGTAAAGGCAGCGGGATGCGCAATATGGGATGCCGATATAAATATCTACGTCCTCCCGCGTCTGCGATTCCAGGATAGGTGCCTGTACGCGGACGATCTCCGCCGCAAGCGCAAGCTTTTCCGAAGACACATCGAATGCCTCGCGCATCATGCGCATGGCTTCCGCCTCCCCTTCTTGAGCGATAAGCTCCCTAAGAAGGCGCGTGGGCCGAATGCCCGTTAACGAGCCCCAGGGCAGCTCCATGCCGGTTGCAGCCTGCATTGCGCGGAATGCAGCGATTTTTACGGCACGTTTGCGGCATCGCTTTTCTACCAGCGCATTGCCCGTCACGGCAGGGTGGGTATAGGTAGCAGCTGCTTCCTGCCCATCCAGGCGCACGCGCGCGCGAACCACCCAAAGGCCTCCCTGTTCTTCCAAAACAACAGAAACCTGCGCCGTCTCCGCTTCGGCAGGCTGGATCTCCTCCATGGCGCGGAACAGGCGCAGTTCATCTGCAAGATCCGCAAAAAATGCGGGCTGATTTGTATAAAGCGTTACCATAGGCCTGCGCTCCAATCGCGCATAATGGGATTATGTTGGCGTTCAAAGGCAAGCGTTGTTTTGCGCATATGCCCGGGGTAAACATCATAATCCCCGGCAAGCGGGAAAAGCGTATACGCAATGGATTCATAAAGTTCCCGTTCGCTGCCGCCCTTGAGGTCGCTGCGGCCAACGCTTAAACGGAACAGCGTGTCCCCCGAAAACAGGATGCGCTCCGCTTCCAGCAGATAGCATACGGAGCCTTTGGAATGCCCCGGCGTATGCAGCACTTTTATCGAAAAGCCCGCCGCCTCAAAGGTTTCGCCGCCCTGCCACAGCACATCCGCATGGCACGGCGGAACCTCCATGCCGGCAAGGACGGAAAGGCTTGCGCGCCCATCATAAAGCGCGTCCGCTTCCTCCGCATGGATGCAGACCTTTGCGCCAAACTCCTTTTGCAGCTGCGCAACACCGAGGATGTGATCGAAGTGGCCATGGGTCAAAAGAATGTGCGTGGGTTTTACGCCAAGGTCTTTCATCGTATCCCGCACAAGCTCTGCATCTGATGGATCCACAAGGAAACACTCCCCCGGCCGCATGCCGGACATGATATAGGTGTTGACCTCAAGCGGGCCCGTCAAGAGGGTAATCGGTTGCATGGTTAAAACATCCTTTCGCTGTCAAGCAGGATCGTCACCGGCCCATCATTCACCAGGGAAACCTGCATGTTTGCGCCAAACTCCCCCGTTTCTACAGGAAGCGCCGCGCGCAGTTGCTCGATCATTGCTTCATACAGGGGGATCGCCTTTTCGGGCCGCGCCGCACGAATATAGCTGGGCCTGCGGCCTTTGCGCGCGTCGCCATAGAGTGTAAATTGCGAAACGAGCAGGATTGCGCCACCTACATCCAGGATGGAACGGTTCATTTTGCCATCCGCATCCTCAAACACGCGCAGCCCCAAAAGCTTCTCGCAGATATAGGAAAGGTCTTTTTCGGTATCGTTTTCCTCAATGCCAATAAGCACGAGGTACCCCTTGCCGATTTTCCCCTTTAGATCGCCCGCCACGGCCACGGATGCTTCCTTTACGAGCTGCACGACTGCGCGCATGCCTCAATTCTCCTTTGCTACAAAATAAGAACCCTTATACGTTGATGCGATAGACCTCGTTGACAAGCCGCACATGTTTGACCTGCTTGATGATGGAATCCAATTGATCCGCACCGCTTACATCAAACGAGAGCTGCACATGCACGATGTCGCCCGTAGTTTTCGCATTCATGGATTTGATGCTGATGTTCAAGTTCATTAAAATCTGCGAAATCTCCATCAAAAGCCCCGGGCGCTCACCCGCTACCACTTGGATGCTGGCAGAATAGGTGGTCTTTTCGCTCTTGGTCCACTCCACCTCGATAATGCGCTCCGGCTCCACCATGAGGTCCGCCATGTTGGGGCAGTCCGCGCGGTGGATCGAAACCCCGCGGCCGCGCGTGATATAGCCGATGATAGGATCGCCGGGAAGCGGGCTGCAGCAATGCGCAAAGCGCACCACCATGTTCGGTTCCCCTTTTACGATTACACCGCGGCCCTGCTGGCCGCTCGGCTGTGGGCGCTGGCCTTCCTTCTGCTCCAGCCATTCGGCCGCCTGCTGCGCTTTTGCTTCCTTGCGGTATTGTTCAATGAGCTTGTGGAGCACCTGCCCTGTGGTGATGCCGCCATACCCGATGGCCGCATAGACATCATCCAGATCGGACATGTTAAAGCGCTTTAAGATATCGTCAAAATATTCCGCCTTCGCAAGATCTGAAAGCTGCCGACCCTGCCGCCGCGCTGCCTCGGAAAGCATCTCCTTTCCGCGTTGAATATTCTCTTCGCGGTTCGCTTTCTTAAACCATTGGCGGATCTTCGCCTTCGCCTGCTGCGTTTTCACGATTTTCAGCCAGTCGCGGCTCGGTGTTGCATTCGGCGCAGTAATGATCTCCACCACGTCATTGTTCTTTAGCTTATAGTCAAGGCGCACAATCGTGCCGTTGACCTTTGCATGCTGCGCATGGTTCCCCACGTTGGAATGGATACGGTAGGCAAAATCAAGCGGCGTAGCGCCCGTTACAAGGTCGATGATCTGGCCGCGCGGGGTAAGCACATAGACGTAATCGCTGAAGAAATCCTTCCGAATGTTCTCCACAAATTCGCGCGTGTTATCCGCATAGTTTTCAAGCTCAAGCGCCTCCCGCAGCCAGGCGAGCTTGCTATCGAGCTCATCGCGGTTGGCGCGGCCTTCTTTATACATCCAGTGCGCAGCGATGCCGTATTCCGCTGTGCGGTGCATCTCAAAGGTGCGGATCTGCACCTCAAACGGCATGCCCGTTTCAGAAAACAGCGTTGTGTGCAGCGAACGGTACATGTTCGTTTTCGGCATGGCGATGTAATCCTTAAAGCGCCCCGGTACGGGTTTCCAGATTGCATGGATCACGCCAAGTGCCGCATAGCAGTCGTTGATGGTGTTTACGATCACGCGCACAGCGATCAAATCGTAAATATCCTGCACCACACGGTTCTGCCGCTGGATCTTTTTATAAATGCTGTAAAGGTGCTTCGGCCGCCCGTTGACCTGCGCTTCGATGCCAACGGCAGCTAAATGCGTTTTTATGGTGGAAATTGCAGACTCAAGCGTTTGCATGCGTTCGCGCTGCTGGGGCTCAATCTGCCTTTTTAAGTTTTGAAATTCCTCTGGCCAAAGATATTGGAAGCAGCGATCCTCCAGCTCACACTTGATCGCGCCCATGCCGAATCGGTGCGCAAGCGGTGCATAAACATCAAGCGTTTCGCGCGCTTTATGAATCTGCTTCTCCTCGGTGCAATATTCCAGCGTCCTTAGGTTGTGCAGGCGATCCGTAAGCTTGATGATCACCACGCGCACATCCTTTGCAATTGCAAGGAACAGTTTGCGGAGGTTTTCGGCCTGCGCTTCTTCCTTGCTCAGAATTTCGCTTTTTCCGGTTTTGGTAAGCTTTGTAACGCCGTCTACCATGCAGGCGATATCATCGCCGAAATGCGTACGCACGGTATCAAGCGAAACCTCGGGACAATCCTCCACTACATCATGCAAAAGCCCGGCAATGACCGTGTGGCTGTCCATTCCCATATCGAACAGCATCTGCGCCACCGCTTCCGGGTGCGTATAATAGGGTTCTCCAGATTCGCGCTTTTGATCTTTATGCGCCTCCTTAGCAAAGGCGATCGCGTGATCCAAAAGCTCCATTTCCTCCGGCGCAAACCGCTGCGCACAGGCTTCACGCAAATCAGCCATTCGCTCTCCTCCTTCCAAAACCGTTTTCGTAACCCGAATTAATACTTTATGACGGCATCCACATCGTAGCCCGCAAGCGTTTCACGCCCGGGAAGATCCGTAAGCTCCATCGCAAAGCGGATCGCTTCTACGGAACCGCCCGCCTGCTCCACCAGCTTTGCCGTTGCAAGCGCGGTGCCGCCCGTTGCAAGCAGGTCATCCACAATCGCGATGCGCATGCCCGGCCGAATCGCCTCTGCATCGATTTCAAGCGCATCCGTGCCATATTCGAGGGCATATTCATAGCGCAGCGTTTCGCACGGAAGTTTTCCCGGCTTGCGCGCAAGCACAAAGCCTGCACCAAGCGCATAAGCAAGCGCCGAGCCCAGCACGAAGCCGCGCGCTTCAGGGCCGACAACAAGGTCGATCTTGCGGTCTTTGAGCTCCGTAACGAACGTGTCAATTAAGCACCGGAGCGCCTCCGGATTCTTCACAAGGGTCGTAATATCCCGAAATAAAATGCCCTTTTTCGGAAAATCGGGGACGGATCGGATGGTGTCTTTCAAATTCATGGTTGCTCCTCCTCATGATGATGCGTTCGCGCGCCCGCTTCGTTGCAGCGCGTTTTTTGGATTGCATATTCATGCATCTGTGCAACAGATGCAAGGATTGTAAACGTTGCGCTTTGGGAAAGCTCCTGCCGCCCCTCCGGCGGAACAAACCGCAGCGACGAACCCTCTCCCCCAGACAAAAAGCCAAGTTCCAGCGCAATATCAGCCGCAAGCGCGCGTGTATGGCGCGGTGCGCGCGTTTCCCGCGCAAAGTAATCCAGCAGGGCTTCCCGGTTATAAAAGCCGTTTTGCGCCCGGCGTAACGCTTGATAAAACGGAACAAACGCCGCACGTTCGAGCTGCAATGCAGAAAGCAGTTCCTCCGCATCGCCCGGCACGGACTTTCCAACCGCGAGCTGTGCATCCGGCGCAAGCGCAGAGATGGCATCCAGCAAGCCAAGCGTCAGCGGCGTATCATATACGAGCACCTTGCGGAACCGCCGGATGGTGAGCGCATCCAGTTCCGGCGCAAGCACCGCCGCATGGTATGCGCAAGGTTGAGGAGCATTCCTGCCAAAGCCGATCTCCATGCCTGCATAAAGCCCAGCCTGTTCCGCAAAGCGCAAAAAGCGCTGCGCACCCGCAGGCGTTATGCACATTACGAGCAGTCCACCGATGCTGCTACGCACCTGCGCAAGCAGGAAATCGTCCGCATCCACCACGGAATACGGCACAGCAGCATGCATTTTATTATAGCGAATATTCGCGCAGATTGCATCTATAAATTTCTCTTTGCGCACAGCAAGATACTTGGCAATATCCGGCGGAGGATCTGGCCGCATTGCACGAAGCTCCACTTGAAGCGATTGCCTCCCATTGTATTCGTTGATCGTCGGCACATAGAGGAGGCCGCAGCGCCCATAATCGTTGATTTGCGCAAACCGGTCGCCCCCATAAAACCACACGCCCTGGGCGTATTGATTTCCCTGCTCCAGCGTCAAGCGCAGGTGCTTTCCTTCATCGCCGATGCGCTGCAACCGTTTCACAAGCGCATCCTCTGTGAGAAACACGGGCATAGGGTTTCCCTCCCCAAAGGGTGCAAGCATGGAAAGCTCCCCTGCGAGCTGCATGGTAAGCTCGGAAAACGGCACTTCTGCTTCATAGCGCTCCACGGGCAAAAAAGCATCTTCCGGCGCAATGCCTCGCACGCTCTCATCAAACGCTCGGGCAAACGCATCAAAGTTCTCCACCGCAAGCGTCATTCCCGCTGCATGCGCATGCCCGCCAAACCGAATAAACAAATTCTCATTTTCCTTGAGCGCTGCATGCAGGTCTACGCCCTCAATGGAGCGTGCAGATCCCGTAAGAATGCCATCCCGTTCACAAAGGAGCACTACCGGGCGGTAATATCGCTCTGCAAGTTTGGAAGCTGCAATTCCTACTACACCCGGGTTCCAATCCGCACTTTTTAAAACGATGCCACGCTTCTCGGTGAGGTCATCCATCTCGATGGCAGCACTCGCGGCTTCAAAGATAGCGCTTTCCTCGCGTTGGCGGGCAGCGTTGAGCTCGTTTAAGCGCAGAGCAAGCGCACGCGCACGCCCCGCATCGGTCTCCGTTAAAAGGGCAACGCCCAGCGATGCATCCGCCATGCGTCCCGCAGCGTTGAGCCGCGGCGCGATTGCAAACGCAAAATCCCGTGCGGTCAACGCGCGTTTTTTCTCAAAGGCAGCCTCTACAAGCGTGCTAAGCCCAAGCGGGCATTCGCCACGGTTGACCGCAGCAAGCGCAAGCGCAGCAAACACCCTGTTTTCGCCCATGAGCGGCACTACATCTGCAACCGTTGCAAGCCCCGCAAGCGCAACATAGTGAAGCGCTGCAACGCGGCCCCCGAGCGCTTCAACCAGCTTGAACGCAGTACCTGCGCCGCAGATATGGCGGTTCGGATACGCACAGCCGGGGACCGTATGGCAAAGGATCGCTTCGCATTTAGGCAGGGCGTCGCCTGGCAGGTGATGATCCGTTACGATGGCATCCATGCCAAGTTCCCGGCATCTTGCAAGCTCCGCGTTTGCTTTGACGCCATTGTCCACGGTGAGGATCAATTTGACACCCTCCTCCGCCAGCCGCTCTACTGCGCCCAGATTCATGCCATATCCCTCTGCATGCCGCGAAGGGATATGATAGGAAACCTCTGCGCCACACGAACGCAGATACAGCAGAAGAATGCTTGTTGCGCAGACGCCGTCCACATCATAATCGCCATAGATGCAGATCCGCTCCCGCTCCTGGATGGCGCGCACGATGCGGGCAACCGCTTTCCCCATATCCTGAAAGGCAAACGGATCGCAAAGCATATCGGCGTTAGGATGCAAAAAGGCTTCCGCCTCTGCAGCATCTGCAACCCCGCGCGCGATTAGGAGCCGCGCAATGCGCGGCGCAATGCCGAGTGCGCGCGCAAGTTGCACTGCCTTTTCCCTTTGTTGGAGCACTTTACTTGGATCGCTTTGCGAAAGCGGAAGAAAGCGCAGCATGCTCAGCCTTCCCGTTCTGCGGCAAAAATGCCGATGGCGCACTCCGTGCGCTTCTTTTCGAACGTGCAGGTAATCTCATAGGGTTTGCGAATGTCGCCATTGTATTTCCAGGCGTTCGCCGCACATCCGCCACTGCAAAAATACTTTGCCCAGCAGGCATGGCACTCGGGCTTTGTGAGAATGTTGCAGGAAAGAAACTCCTGTTGCATCCCGGCATTAAACTCACCCGTTTGGACGTTTCCCATCTTCCATTGGGCTTCCCCAACGAATTGATGGCAGGGGAAAATATCCCCATCGGGCGCTACCGCCACATATTCCGCCCCTGCTCCGCAGCCGGAAACGCGCTTTTTCAAGCATGGGCCGCCGGAAAGGTCTACCATAAAATGGAAGAAATTAAACCAGCGCCCCGCCTTGCGTTCGGAAAGCAGAAAGCCTGCGAGCTTATCGTATTCCGCAAGCACCTGCTGCACATGCTCCGGCCGAATCGCATAGGGGCTCTCCTCCGGCAAGACAACAGGTTCAAGGGAAATCTGCTCAAATCCCATTTCCCGCAGTGCTTTTACATCGTTTAGGAAGTCAAGGTTGCGGTTGGTAAATGTGCCGCGCACATAATGTTCCTTTTCGCCCCTGCGGCGCACGAGCTCCTGCGCTTTGGGCGCGATGATATCAAAAGAGCCCTTCCCGTTTGCAGTTGGGCGCAGCGCGTCATGGATTTCACGCCGGCCATCCAGGCTCAAGACGACATTGTGCATTTCGCGGTTGATAAAATCGATTTTTTCCTCATCCAGCGCAACGCAATTGGTGGTGATAGTAAAGTGAATACACTTATCGTGCTTCTTTTCGAGCGCACGGCCATAGGCCACCGTTTTTTTCACCACATCCCAATTTAGGAGCGGTTCGCCACCAAAAAGATCCACCTCAAGGTTATGGCGCTTACCGGAATGCGCAATCAAGAAATCAAGCGCCGCATATGCCGTTTCTTCCGGCATGAGCATGCGCGCGCCATGGAACTCGCCTGTATCCGCAAAGCAGTATTTGCAGCGCAGGTTGCAATCGTGTGCCATATGCATGCACATGGATTTCACGACCTGCCCCGCTGCGCCTTCTGGCGGCGTAAGCTCCTCTGCTTCAAATGCACCTGCCTCATGCAGCGCATTCAGCTCGGCCACAATCTCTTGCACCTCATCGGCCGGATAAGGCAAGTTCTCCAGTGGGCGGCCTTCTTCCATAGCCCGCACTACGTCGTATGCCTGCTTGTCCATGCTATGCACGGCACCGCTCTCCACATCAAGCGCCAGATAATATTGCTGAAATTGAAATGCGTGAATCAAGTTTTCCTCCTAAACAACACAAAGAGGCCGTCCGAACCGCGGAAGGCCAGGCAGGCTCTCCTGCCCATAGCCATTCCGTTTCCGGGCAACCTCACATGCTTACAGCCAAACAAAAGGACGCCTTATTTGTTCTCCTTCTGGCACTTCTGGTTTGCAACCGTGCAGGAAGTTTTGCAGGCCGACTGGCAGGAAGCCTGGCACTCGCCGCAGCCGGTATGCGCAGAAGCATTGATGCAGGGCTGCTGAATGGTCTTAATGTGTTTCATTGGAATCTATCCTCCATACGTTTAGAGTAATTTCACTTTTGTTATTATACACAAATCAAACGCATCCGACAACCCCGTTTATTTTCCAAGCACCTGCGCGGCCATCGCGGTCAGCATGCCTGCAAGGAGGCCCATGCCAAGATCGGAAAGCAGCGCCACGGAAACGATAAACGTATCCGCCAGGATGGAAAATACCATAAATGCAAGCGCCGCATAAAGTAAGCCGGCTGCGCCGCCATAAAGCCACCGCCGTTTTGCACAACGCCGCACCGCAAGAAGCGCTGCAACTGCTGCGGAAAGCACTTTGATGACCGCATTTGCAATGGGCATGCTGCTTGCAGGCAGGATCTCCTTCCAGAGCGCAAGCGCATACAGCACGATCAGCACTATGCTGATGACGGACGCGAGCAGCCCGCCTTTTAGGATTTCAATCAACATGTTCGGGGCGCGTTCGCCCGCCTTTACGCTTCGCATAAGCACACCTCTCTTTTGGTTTATGCATATGCGCAAGCCAGGTGAATATGATTGCGCTACGTCAGCTTAGAAAAATTCCTATTTACGCAGCATATAGCGGGTTAAAAAGCGCTATGCGATTGGAAAATCGAAATAGGTGTCCGGGTGCGGGTCCGGCGTCACGGAATAATGCCACCATTCCCCATCATACCTGCGGAAGCCATTGGCGCACATAATGTCGCAAAGCAGCGCGCGGTTTGCTTCCTGCAGAGGGGTTAGGCCCTTTGCGCCATGGTTGGAACGTGCATCCATGAAATCAAATATGCTTCCCATGTCGAGCTCCTGCATGGTCGCCCGATCCACGAGCGTCAAATCCACCGCACAGCCGCGCGTATGGCCGGAACGGCGCGCAATATAGCCAAGCTCGAAAATCTGCGCTTTCTCTACGTTTGGGTAATGGATGGGTTTGCGACGGTCATCCTCCACATCCAGCCCCCAGCGCACAAAGTCATCCACAGCGCGCTGCGGACGATAGGAATCATAAAACTTCATTAAATATCCTTTTTCCCGAAAGATGGCTGCTACCTTTACCAGCCGCTCCGCCGCTTCTTTGGTTACCACAACAAGCGGCACCGTATAGCCTTCCGCAGGACGGCCCATAAAGTTGTCCGTACCCGCATATTTCGCATCGACGATGCAATCCTCAATTACCTCATCCACATATAGGAATCCTTCCGGCAGCCCTTTTTTGGGAATACCTTTCGTGCTTTGATTCACGCAAAACGCCCCTTTCCTGTAATGGTATAGCATGGCTTTATCTTAGCAAGCCTTGGTGAGAAATGCAATGTATTTTGCTTGCAAAGGGCCACATAGCCAACCCGGTAAACGCAAGGGCAGCCGTCTGAACAGAAGGCTGCCGTTTAAACTGGACCGCTCTTTATTCTTTCACAGAAGCGTCCATTGTGCCAAGCTCGGTATAAAAGCTGTAATGCGCCGTGCCGCCATATGCTTCTGCATTTTCCCAGGTTGCAACAACTTCATAAATAAAGCTGCCTTCCTTTAAAGGAATTTGAAACACGGGTTGATCTGCTTCCCCATCGTATTTGGAAACTGCTACAGCTTCGCTCTCTGCATCGATATGATCCCATTGCTCCACGCTCCAGCAGCAGACAGTCAGTTGATTGGGTACAGTTTCAAATTGCAGGTAAGCGCTAAAAGGCTCGATATGTGAAAGCGTGCTTCGCGTTAGGTGTAAAGATGGCATATATTCTTTTGACTGCAAAGGGTGCAGGCTATCGGATTCTATGCCCATGAACGTTTTGTCCTCGTCCTGGTATGTCCAAGAGTAAGTGCCTCTTAATGCCGTTATCCCCTCATCAGCATACATAATGGTCAATTCCGGCGGTTCCTTTAAGATGGAAGGATTGCCCGTTTTGGTGGAAGCATCCTCATAAGCACTGCTCTCCGGCGTGCAAAAACGCCATTCGTTTTCGTAAAGTACCGCAACTCCGTTTTCCACCTTTGCAATTGGCATATTTAATTCCCGGTTAAAATTGGTTGCATTGTTTTCTTTCGGGAATGCATCCGTGTAGGACTCTGTATAGCCAATGACAGCACTCTTGTCAATTTCCGCAGGCATTGCTTGAGAAGTCAGATAATATACCGTATCCCCCACCATAATCGCAGCAGGATAATCGGATGCAACGCCGTATAGCGAGCAACCGGCCATGGACACGATGAACAGCAGCGTCAAACCGATTGCAATGGACTTTTTCATACTGCTCGCCTCCCATCCTAAATATTTCTTTAATGAGTAAAACGCATGCATTCCCCAAAAAGTTCCCGCCAAAACGTTGGAGCCCAAACCATCTCAAAACGTTGAATGATTTTTAAGGTAAGCACAGAGCTTTGCATTTTCACTCTCCATATACCAAGCAAGCGCAAGGCGCAATCCATGATATCTTTCTTCATCAGCTATTATGGCTAGGCTGCAATACAAAAAAAGCTCCGGTATACCGGAGCTTTCTGCCTGTTCTAATACCGTTTTGCCGCTTCACGCGGAACAAAGGGGATTAGCCCCAAGCACGGGGGGCGCTACGCCCTGTTGCAAGCGCGTTTGCCTTTAGCCTCTGCGGCTCTGGAAGCAGGCGCTGCAGTAAATGGGCCTGTCGTTCTTGGGAACGAACGGGATCTTGGTGGGCGCGCCGCACTGTGCGCAAACCGCATCATACATTTCGCGGTCATTTGAGCGCTGGCTCTTGCGGGCGTTCCGGCACGCTTTGCAACGGATGGGCTCGTTCTGGAAGCCTTTCTCAGCATAGAATTCCTGTTCGCCTGCGGTGAAAACGAATTCTGCGCCGCAATCCTTGCATACCAATGTCTTGTCCTGGAACATGTGTCTGTTATCCCCTTGTAAAATTATTTTTGTTATGCCAAATTTCGGCTGACCTGGTCTTTGACCCCACACCCGCCAGCTGGAAGGTTCGCTCCTAGGCATATGCCCCCCACTACTGCTCCTCTCGGGGCATATACCCCGGCTGGGCTTACCTCTAAGCCGCACCATGCTCACGGGGCTTTTCCCCGCTTACGTGGATCGTTTTGCCTGCGACTGGCATCGACTTGCAACCACAGACCCGAAACTTTGGATAACTTTTGTTATTATAATGGATTCCCTATAGAAACGCAATGGTTTTTCGGAAAAAAGAGCGGCCATTTTCACGATCCGCTCTTTTTCGCTTAAATAATTTATTGCGTTTTGACCTGCGCATCAAAGGGCGCCGCCTGCTTAGGCTTTGGGTTTTGGCATTTCATCATATTGTGCGCGAGGGCCGCCTACATATTTGGGACGCGTGCGGGCCATAGAAAGATTTGCCTCGCCAATTTTCCGTGTTTTAGCATGCACGGGAACAACTACTGGATGCAGATGCATGCCGATAAACGTGCCGCCGATATCCATGCCCGCACAAGCGCGGCCATGCAAGTCTTCCACCATTACAGGATCCTCGAAGCGAGCAACCGCTTCCATAGAAAATGCGCCACCAGCATGAAGCTGCGGCTTCACCCATACCTGCTGAAGATCAAATTTCTCCATGCAACCGCGTTCCACTACAAGACAACGGTTCAAATGCTCGCAGCATTGCGCCGCAAGAAAGAGCCCGCGTTCCCGCACACGTGGCAAAATCGCATCCATGATTGCCTTTGCAGCATCCACGTTTGATCCTGTTCCAATCATCTTCCCCATAACTTCACTGGTAGAGCAGCCAACAACGAAAATATCTCCTGCATGCAGCGTATCTGCCGCCGCAAACAGCTCGTCCAGTGCAGCGTTTGCCTGCGCGTTGATCGTTTCAAATAGTCCCATGCTATCCACCTCGTTCAAGCGGCACATCCTGCCGCAATTTCACTATTATTATATGCTTACTGCAGCCTGCTTGCAAGGGGCTGCAACCATAACGGCATGCATCTTCATCTAATGCATGTGCTTCAATTCTACGTTAACACATATAGCTCAAAAGCAAGATTGCATTTGAAAAGGCGCAAACAGCTGATTGGATTTGCGCTATATTCATTGTGTCTTATTTTAAATCAGCAGGTTCTAGCGGATTCTATCCCCAGCAACACGGAGCATAGCGACTAAGTCCTGTATGTAATGCATTCTTTTATAATTCTCCCGTGCCAGCCAACGTGTTATTCTCGAATCAGCATTAAACCAGGATTCTGATATTGTGCCCATTTATCGGAGCCGCGCAGCCGCATTAGCATGTCTCCTGCCGCTTCAATTCAAGAAGGCTCCCATGAGTATACTCATGGGAGCCTTTTAAACGTTTCTAGTTTAGTTTTCTTCAACCATATACACGTCGTTGAGATAGAGGCTTCCAGTTGGCGTCGATATGATACCTTGGAGTTTACTGCTCCAACAGCGATAAGCTGTTCCCCTTATTAAGGGCAAAATCGTTGCATAGTCAAACAGTTTATACTGTATTTCGCTGATAACTTCGGTACGTTCATCGTAGTCAACCGTAGCACGCGCTTTTGCAACCAATTCAAGATAACCTTCTCGATCCAGGTTACTGCACTCTGCCGCGATGTCGCTGCGGTTGCAGAAATTATCTACAAGCAGCATTGGCTCAGACCACCCCAGGTTCAAGAATGCCATATCGTAATTGCCATCCACCACGTCTTGATTCACATACGACCAGTCCTGCGTAGTAATCGTCATTTCAATGCCAATTGCCTTTAAGTCCTCTTGCAGCGCTTGCGCTACAATGATGGAATTGTTTGCATCTCGTGAGCTGAAAACAAATGAAAGCTTCTTTCCATCCTTATCAACATAGCCGTCGCCATCCGTGTCCGCCCAGCCAGAGTCTGCAAGATACTGTTTAGCCGCTTCTACGTCATAACCATAGTTCTCTTTATAGTACGCTTCCACTTCGGGATCGTAATTCAAACAGTTATTCTGAACCAAGCAATATGTGGCATCGTTATAATCATCGCTGTATTGTTCATATTTATCGCGGTCAAACCCGCGGATGATTGCCATGCGCACATTTTTATCAGCGAGGAATTCATTCTTGATGTTAAACTCAGCATAACCGATCATTGCGCAGCAGCTTTCAACCAAAGTTACCGCATCTGAAGCCTGCAAATCCTCAAGGTAATCTGCCGGCGCAGAATTGAGCAGGTCGTAATCCCCGTTGATCAAGCCTGTATAGTAGGTGAAATCTTCGCCACCCATAACGATGTTAAGGGTTTCAACAGGCATCTTTCCTTTGTTTTCAACCAGCGGATTATGTGTGACATACCCTGGATTCGCTTTTAAGGTAACGTATGCGCCCGGAGAGAATTCTTCTACATAGTATGCGCCGTAAGGATGGCACCCCCAGAGCAGCTCATCGTTGCTCATCGTATCAAGCTCATCTTTATCGATTACGCCCACAAAGCTGCTCATGAAATTATACTCCATATCCGCCTGGTACTCCGAAAGGTGTATAATCACATTCCGCCCGTCCACTTCCATAGATTCAATCGTCTTATAGCCATCTGCCCAGGTGCTATACTCAAGACCATGTTCGATACTGGCTACAACGTCTTCCGGTTCCAGCTGTTCGCCGGTAGAATAATACATGCCCTCTGGAAACGTGAGCGTCCAAGTTAAACCATCTTCACTCCAAACAGACTCCGAAGCAATGTTGGGAAGTGCTCTACCGTCATCCGCCATGGCGAGGATGCTGTCTGCAGCAAGCGATTGCGCACCATCGACCCAGGAGTCAATCAAGAACATGTCCATGCCTTCCCAAACATCTGTAACGATGGTTAGGGATTCGATTGGTGTCGTCTGCTCATCAGTGTCGCCTTCCTCGTCAGCGGTGCCGGGATCGGTGTTTTCTACATTAACCGGCTCCTCTGCATTGTTGTTCACATTCTCTGCCCCCTCTTTGCTGCACGCGGCAAAGAGATTTAGCATCAATATGAGTACCAAGAACAGCGCTAAATACTTCTTCATTATGTGCCTCCATTTAGTATTATTCTCATGCCGACACCGGCCTAATGAGTCAATAAAATCATTTTTGCATGCAAAGATGGCAGCGTGCCCAATGGTTTTCACCGATCCGCTCCATTTCCGGCCTTTCCTGCATGCAGATTTCTTCCGCATAACGGCAGCGCGGATGGAAGCTGCAGCCAGAGGGGAAATGAATTAAACTGCCCGGATCACCTTTCATGATTTCCTTTTCGCGCCCGCGCATGGTAGGATCAAGGATTGGCGAAGCTGCCATAAGCGCCTTGGAATATGGATGGCTGGGATTGGAACACATGATTTTTGTTTCACCATACTCCACAAGTTGCCCCAAATACATAACCGCTACTTGATCGCTGATATATCGGATGACGTTCAAGTCGTGCGTAATAATCATATAGGTAAGCTGATGCTGCTCCTGCAGGTCCAGCAACAGGTTCAAGATTTGTGCTTGCACGGAAATATCAAGCGCGCTCGTGGGTTCATCCAGAATCATGATTTGTGGGTTCATTGCCAAGGCTCGCGCAATCGCGATGCGTTGGAGTTGCCCGCCGGAGAGCTGATGTGGATAACTGTTAAGATAATGGGCATCCATCTTAACGCTTTCCAAAACCTCGCGTGCCTTTTCTCTTGCCAATGCGCGTTTCATGCCATGAAGCACCATGGGCCGCATAATACTGCTCATTACCGTTTCGCGCGGATTGAGATTGGACAGTGGATCTTGAAATACCACCGCGATATTCTTGCGGAGCTCTTTTTTCTCCGCAGCGCTGCACTTTGACATATCAACGCCGTTAATTAGCACCGTTCCTTCGGTTGCCGAAGTCAAGTTTAGGATGACACGCGCCAAAGTGGTTTTTCCAGAACCGGATTCGCCTACCAGCCCAAGTATCTTTCCTTTTTCAAGATTGAGCGTAAAATCATTAACCGCCTTAACGTTTTTCTTTCCTTTCGTAAAAAAGCCGTTGTCTATTGAGAAGTGTTTTGAAAGATGTTCGATCTGTATAACAGGCTGCATTTTCTCCATTACACTTCCTCCTCTGCAAAGTGGCATCTATAGGTATGTGTTGCGCTTAAAGCTCGAATTGCAGGATCTTGCTCATAGCAAATCTCTTTTGCCATTGGGCAACGGTTCGCGAACCGGCAACCAGGTTGAACTTCCATTAAACGCGGTACCGTTCCGTCTATGGTCTGGAGGCGCCCTTCCTGCTTCGTACCGCGCGGAAGCGCCTTCATCAATAAGCGTGTATACGGGTGCTTTGGAGCACGGAAAATCTCAAATACATCACCCTGCTCAACCAGCTCGCCAGCATACATAATTGCAACGCGATCCGCAACCTCTGCAACCAAGCCGAAATTATGGGTAATCAGCATGACCGCCGTTCCAAATTCCTTTTTGAGCTGGCTTATGATTTCAAGTATTTGCGCTTCGATCGTAACATCGAGCGCAGTGGTAGGTTCATCCGCAATCAACAACGATGGGTTTCGGCTCAGCATCATGGCGATCATGACCCTTTGCCGCATACCGCCGCTCATCTCGTGTGGATAGGCCTGTACCCTTTTTTCTGCATCAGGCATTTTTACGTTCCTGTAGAGGTCGATCACCTTTTTCCAGCCTTCAAGTTTGCTGATTCCATCCAACCGTATCGCTTCATTAACCTGCGCGCCCGTAGTATAAACCGGGTTCAATGAATCCAGCGGGTTTTGAAAGATCATTCCAATATCATGACCACGAACCCCTGTGATCTGCTTGTTGGACAGCTCCATCAGATTGGTGCCATTATACTTGATGCTCCCTAAAACAACTGCATTTTTATCCAGCAGGCGCATGATTGAATGCGCAACCGTGGATTTCCCACAGCCGGATTCCCCTACCACTGCGAAGATTTCGCCGCGATTTACATGAAAGGAAACGTCCTTTACTGCGCTTAAGTATCCGCCGCGCACCTTGTAGTTAATAGAAACATTTTCTAATCGAAGCAGTTCGTCATTCATAAACAGCACCTCGTTAACCCTGCGATTTCATGCGGGGGTCCAGCAGATCGCGTAATCCCTCGCCGAGAATGGTAAAGCTCAAAACCGTGTAAACAAGCGCTAATCCCGGATAAATCGCAAGCCAGGGCGCCTTGGTGATATATTGGATGCCATCGGAAACCATTAACCCCCAGTCTGGGGAAGGCGGCTGCGAACCTACGCCGAGAAACGAAAGCGTTGTCGTTGACATGATGGTGCTCGGAAGCGCCATGGATACCATAACGATCAGAGCAGGAACAATATTGGGCAAGATGTAGCGGAACATTAATGAAAAGTCGCTTTCTCCAAAGGCCACACCGGTTTCGATAAAAGCCATGTTTTTGAGTGACATTGTTTTTGCGCGCACTGTTCTCGCCATTGACGCCCAGTTCACAAGCGCAATTGCAATGATAGCATTTGTTAGGTTTGTTCCGATCACCGTAACGACTGCAAGCGCCATCACCATGCCGGGAACGCACCATGTTAGGTCCGCAAGGAACAGCATTGCTTTATCCACAACACCGCCAAAGTAACCGCAGAACAACCCTACAACTACGCCTAAGACCAATTGGATCGAGCCGCCGATAAGGGCAACTTTTAATGTGATGCGCGTTCCATATACAATGCGGCTGAAGAGATCTCTTCCCATTTCATCGGTTCCAAACAGGTGCTCCTTGCATGGTTCCGTTAATTTGGCCGCAGGATTCCCGGCGTCATATGCATAGGGTGCGATCTGGTCTGCAAACACCGCAAGAACCAGTATGCTGATGAACATGATCAATCCCAGCATAAAGTTGAAGTTTTTCAAGCTGCTGCGAAAAAATTCCTTGATAGGGCTTTCGTACATCACTTGTCACCTCCACCTATGGAAATCCTTATCCGAGGATCTAAGAGGCCGAGCATCAGATCAGCCAATATATTGCAAATTACCGTCATAATAGAAATTAAGAAAATCAAGCATTGCACGACATTGAAATCCTGGTTGATAATAGAGGTTATCATTAACCCGCCCATTCCAGGGATTACAAATATTTTTTCAATGATAATATAGCCCGAAATCAGCCAGGGCAGCGATTGAAACACCTGGACGCAGATGATAATTAAGGAATTGCGAAGCACATGTTTACAACGAACGGCATTTTCGCGAAGCCCTTTTGCATACGCTGTAAGGATATATTTTTCGCGCAAAACATCCAGCGCCTCGCTTTTGGTTAAACGCATCGTTGTGGCCAGCCCGCTTAAAACGCCGGCTGTGATCGGAAGAACATAGTGTTTCCATGTGCTAAAGCCGCTCAATGGGAACCACTGCCGTTCAACTGCAAATGCAATCATCAACAAAACGGAAATCCAAAATGATGGAACAGATGTCATAATCATCGAGGTAATCATTGCCGCTCTATCAAAGATGGTATCCTTTTTATAGGCGCATAGCAGGCCCAATGGAACAGCTACCGCATATTGAATCAACGCAGTAATTACCGTTAAACGCAAGCTTACGGGAATCCTTTCTTCTACCAGATCCCATACGGGAAGCCGGTATTTGAACGATATGCCAAAGTCCTGTTCAACCGTTACGCCATACAGCCAATCAGCATACTGCACTAAAAGCGGGCGATCCAACCCATATTCTTTTTCAATCTCTTCCAGCCGCTCCAAGCTTGCTCCCTCGCCCGCCATCAACGTGACGGGACTTCCGGGCATCATATAAAGCATGCTGAATACCAAAAACGACACGCAAATTACCAAAACAATACCGAGCAGCAATTTTTTGACTACATATTGCAAAGCTATGCCCCCTTATTATTGAATTGCGATTGTGATGATCCTAATTCCACATATTTGTTCGAATGCTATTCAGCTATATAGGCTTCATAGATTTCTTTGGAAAGCTGTGCCAAGTAGTTATCGCCATACCGCCCACGATCGTTTGAATCATAATCTTCTTTGCTTGCAAGGTTCCCATTATAGAACATGCAAAGGATATAGTCTCCCGCCGGGCCTGCATAGACAATGCCAATATCTACGTTGAGTTTGTCGAGCGATCCCGTTTTATGCGCAACTACAATGCCGGGCGGCAACAGATGTGGAATACGCGAGTTGGTTTGGCATTGCTTCATTATATTGAGCATGCCTTCGCTGGCTTCACGGTTAACCCATTCTCCGCGATACAATAGTTCCAACATTTTCATCGCCTCGCATGGAGCCGTTTGATCGTTTTCATCTGTAATGCACTGATACCATTTGCTGTTATGATAACTTGGAGCGCGCCCTCCATTGTCTTCCCAAAGCTGTTGGAAATTCCTTCCGTTCATGCCATAGTAAACATCAATAAGCTTATTGCAACCCCAATCGCATTTGGTTTGAGACAGCCCCAAATAATCTATTACGTTATGCTTGATGTTTTCTCTGCCAAGAAAATTAAAAAGGAAATCCGTTGCGGTATTATCGGATATGATCATCATAAGGGTCGCATAGTCCTTCAGCGTTAGGTTTAGACCGGCATCCAGCTGTTCCAGCACACCGCTGCCAATAGATTTAACGGCATCCGTCAACGGATAGCGATCATTTAGGCTGCACTCACCCGCATATGCCTTGCGATACAGTTCAGCAAGAATATAGATTTTATATGCGCTCGCCGTTGGGAACGGCTCATCCGCATGAGCCAGAACAGTAGTTCCGGTTTTAAGGTCTTTAAATGCAACACCAAGCGGCGCACTCGTTCCGTTTTGATATTGCTTCACGATTTGTTTGATTTGCTCAATACGCATAAGTTCTTTTATTCCTTCCGCTATAATTATAATGCACCACGAATTTAATATCTTAAAAATCAGGGATCTCTTATTTTTAATTCACTGAGAATCCTTTTGCCAAGGCCTTTTTTAAACCGTACCACTTTTTCAGCAACTCCAATCACGCGATACTGCATACCCGCTCATAAAATTTTCCAGCTTCGTTATAATCCGTCAGCAACTTTGCAGCTAGATTGCCGCAAGGACTGCAATAGCTGAAAATTCTATGCTGATTCACGCTGCGTTTCACCATCACAACTTACTTTCTTTCACTTCACTTTGCGTTTTTCAGAGTACTCATTTGAATTTGTATAGTGCAGCATCATCTCCAAACGTGCCAGCAAGCGCTGTTCCTGTCACAAATGCCAAATACGCTTCTTTATAATCTTTTCCGTGATAGCGAACCACCGTTTCTCCTATGCGCTCTGCATTGGAAGCCGCCATCGCTTTCCAGGCCTGTGCTTCTGCGCTGTAGCGCACATCAATCTCCACAGCTCCTTCCACGGTCATGGGTTGAATTTTTTCTGTTTCGATTTCTTCGAGCGCCCGCTTCACTTCCGCTCTGATCATGCGCGCTGTAACGTTGGGATGAATACAACTCGCAGCCCCATTGCTAATGCATTCTTTTACAGCAACAGTATGAATTCCAAGGATATTCTGTTTTGCATCTGCAGTCACTATGTCATCACCAGAAATAAACACTACAGGGGTACCATAATAGCCGATCATATGGCCAATCAGTTCGTATTCGGAAATAATCTTCCCATTTAGCTTCATTTCTACCATTGAGCCATACGCATAACTATGGCTAATCACACCTTTGGACCCTTTGCGCGCGTGGTAGCCAATCAGCAACGCTGCATCGAACCTTTTTTGTGCCCCTTCCGCCATAGTATAAGGGCGGTCTGCGCCCGAACAGAGCACAATCCGTTCGTCCAAATCGGTAATACGCAAGTTGTCGCCATTGTTGTGCGCATCGTTCACAAACACCGCATCCGCTCCTGCATCAAATGCTCCAGCCGCTGCAGCATTGATATCACACGCCATCAGTTTTCGTGCATAATCATACTCAGAATTGCCAGGCATCACTTGAGCCAGCTTGTAAATCCCCGATATGCCTTCCGCATCCATTGAAATATAAACTTTCATTCACTATTGCTCCTGCTTTATTCCCCGTTTGCTTGTTTCCCACTTTACTTTTTTAGTTTAGGTAGCATCGAATTGAAGAACGCATTTAACTATATTTATTATATTAGCATTTCAGAATGCTTTGCAATTGCATTTTATGTTTTTCTGTCGAAACGCAATTGCATTTTATCCGTAGTTTGTTTATGATAAACAAAACATAAAAGATTGGAAGAAGCCATGAGTCTTAGTTTTTATCGACAGTTTTTATTTCAAAGCAAAGGCAGCTATCATATTTATATTGGAGAAGGATATTCTGGTTCAGTCGCCCCACAGCAGCATGAGTTTTATCATTGCACTTATATCACGGAAGGGCAAATCCTTGAAAACCAATTTGGGAAAGAGTTCCTCCAAAGTGCTGGAGAATGCTTCTTTACTCCTGCTGGCACAAATCACAGTTTATATATCTTTGAAAACACGAAATACTTTTGTCTTTCTTTTTCGAAAAGTATTGCCGATATCCTATTCTCCTACTTTCAAAACTTGCGTCGGGATTTTTCCAATCTGCCGCCGATCATTAAATTGACAGAAAACATGCAGAATCGCCTATGCCTTTGCCTCCGTTGCCTGCTTGATGAACAGGAGTATGCCAGTGCTTCTGCGTTCGGAACCGGGCATTTTCTTACCATTTCAGCTCTTATTATTATCCTCCGTGATTCTTACAGTGCGTGCTTTCCCCCCATTCCTTTCCCCACCAATACGAAAGAAAACTATGCTGCCCAAATTCAGCGTTGCCTTCAACATATTGACACGAATTTTGATCATCCACTAACGATTGATGAGCTTGTTCAAATCAGCATGCTTTCAAAAAGCACCTTTTACAAGGCATTTGAACAATATACAGGAATGTCAGCAAAGCAATATCTGGCAGAAACACGCATAAAAAAGGCGATACAGCTTATGAGTATTAGCCACATCCCATTGAATGAGATCGCACGGCGTGTTGGATATGATGATTTTTCTACGTTTTATCGCAACTTCATCCGAATTAAGGGCGTCTCGCCTGCGCAATACCGCAATGACTTCGTGCTGCCGGCATTGCAGCAGGAATGATGTGCCCAACTCTAAATAGCGAACTTTTCAACCTGCATACAAGCAACCAATACGGCGTTGGGAACTACATTGTTATAGGTGGTGGTAATTGCTCAGTTCCAAAAGAGCTTGCTAACTTCTCTGTAGCTTCAAAAGCTACATGTAAATAAGTTGTACTGCTTACAGCATATGCAGCAAGGTGGCGCGTTGCTTGCTTTTTGTTTATATACAGACCAGCTCAATGCAATGCATAATTAATCCGCACCATATGCACATGGTCTTCCCAACGTCCATTGATTTTAAGGTAATACTTCGAAAGCCCTTCGTTTACAAAGTGGTTCTTTGCAAGCACCCTTAGGGATGCCGCATTTCTTGGCATCACATTGCCTTCGATGCGATGGAGCCCCAGCGTGTTAAAGGCATATTGTACCACCATCTCCACCGCCATGGTCATATAGCCGCGGTTAATATAGGCTGCATCCAGCTTGTACCCCATAAAAGCGGAACAAAACGCTCCCCAAATCACATTGTTAAGCCCGATTATGCCTATGATTTTTCCCGATTCCCCGGCCGGCCTTATATAAAAGCGAAACGCTGTTTTTTCCTGCCAGGCGCGCACCTCATTTTCCAAGATTTTCCTTTGATATGCTGCAGAAAAAAACACCTCGCTGCGTGCAGGTTCAAATGCTTCTAAAAACTCTCTGTTGCGCCGATAATACTCGGCCAGCTGCTCCGCAAGCGATGCATCCGCTGGAATAAGCTCAATGTATTCGTTTTGCATGCTTTCTTTCCTTTCTAAAATCCAGCTTGCGCCAGTTCGCCTCCAAGCCGATGGCAATCGCATCCACTATTTCCGAAATACGTGCACATCCCCAAGCAACTCGATTGTTCCATGATCGATTAGGATCGCGCCGGCGTTGTGTGCGGTAGCATATACGGTTTTTCCTCGTTCCGCAAGCACGCGCTCAATGGATGCATTCTGCTCTTCCGTGCCTTCATAATGAACCTCGAGATAAAAGCCGTGCAGATACGGGATCCCTTTTTGATAGGTAAACCGGGGATAATCCGTATCGGGAGAAAGATGGTATTCTGCAAGCTGAACAAGCGCTCCTGCGCTATAGCCCATAGCGATCCCATCATGCGCCAGCAAAACATCGTAAAGCTCCAGCGCACGAATCCGCTCCATCATCCGGTCCGGCAAACCTCCGAGAAAGTAAACGATATCCGCCATCTCCACTGTCCGTGCTGCGGTTTCTTTGGTGTCCTTAAACCAATTTAGAAACGAAATGTTTTCTTCCTGTATACCATAGGAGAGCAATCCGCCAGCGATGCTTCCATAGTATTTCCCATTTTCTTTGCTGTAGAGCGCATCCCAATCCTCAAGATTCCGAACGCGGTTTTCCTTAAAGGAAAGCGCAACAACGGCAACCCGGGAATTGGGCTTAATATACTTTTTAAGCGATCCATAAAGCCACCGCGCATCAATTTGTGTATTCTCAAGTAGTATGTTTATCACTTTTGCACATCCTCCCAAAAATCAAGCTGTACTGCCTTAAGCGACACTGCATTCCGCTTGAAAACGCGATCCTCCGGTCCAGGCACGCTGCAAAGCAAAGCAGCTTTCGGATCATACGCGCTACACTGGCGTTCCACGCGTATTCCATTCAAGTTGGCATAACAATAAACACAACCATTCTTGCAGGTGTTATATGCGCCGATGTCTATGCTTTCCAGGCACCCGCACGCAGCACGTTGATTTTTATCTTTTGCAGCGTTAAGCGTGCATTGCCCGATCCGTTCCAAGCGGCGCTTTTCGATGCACTGCGCCCGCGCGATCCCAAAACGCGTTAGGTCGATCTCTTCTGCGCATACATCCAGAGCAATCGACCGCGCGCAGGCGATCTCGCTGAAGCAACCCATCAGCTCTTCTATCTGCGAATCATTCGGCGGGGCGATACAATATGGCGCAATGCTGCGCTGGATTTTCCTATACAAATCGATAAAGCTCACCGTACAGTTTTCCGTGTAACCCGAAAGCTGATCGCAAAGCCTTAGGAAACATGCTACATGACGCTGCACCGTATACGTTGCATTGATAAAGATGGGGTCATAGCGCCAAACAACCCGCTCTTTTCCAATCGCCGCAGACAGCTTCCGAAAGGTGGCAACAATTTCGTTCTTGGGCGGAAGTCTTTTTTCTATATCCGCCCCGTATGGCGTTAAAGTAAACTGAAAGTAATAAGGATAGTCCTGCAGAGCATCCAGCCTCTTCAGCATAGGCGCCGGGTTCTTCGTCCAGAACACAATCCCGTCTACAACCTGCGGCGACAACGGCACCCGGCTGACCGCATGTGAATTCATGGGGTTGCGCACATCAACATATCCCTCTTGAAGGCGATTGCAAAACCATTCGGAATAAAAGCAAGGAATATCCGTTCTCCGACTTGCGCTTAGGATCATGGCATCAATCTCCCGCCCATTTGCGCCATAAATCCATTTTTGCGCACCCAGCGTTGGGACTGTTTGAGCCCCACGACCGTTTTTGTTTCCAAAACCACCCGGCATCCCGTTGCTTCCGCCAATGCTAAATATGCGTTTAGCTCCAACGCGCCGGAGCCGAGCGCTAAATGGTCTTTTCCATCCTGCGCATCATGCACATGCATATGGCGCAGTTTGCCTTTGTTTTGCATGATGAATGGCTCATCAAGGCCGCCGCAACTGTGGTTGTGGCCAATATCATAGGTTAGGCCAAAAGCAGGAGATTCCAGCAGCAGGCAGATCGCTTCTTTTTGAAAAGGAAGGAATCCATTGCTGTTTTCGATGCAGATCATGATACCCGAGTCGCCGATTGCCTCTTCGCACATCACCCGAAAGCCCAAAATGCTTTCCAGGTAACGATGGCGATAAGCGGAAAAGAGATACGTTTTCCCTTCTGGAAGCGTAAAATAGACGCCGCGTGGAAAATGCATTGTAAGAATGGGGATTTCAAGCGTTTTGCAGATTCCGATGGTCTTCCGCACAGTGCGCCGGTATCCTTCCGCGATGTACGGGTTAAAATCGCTTACGTTGAGGTTTTCATCAAGGTGAATCGTATAGCCGATTCCATATTGCGCAGCAATTCTTTTAAAATGCGAAACATCGATTGCGTCCAATTGGTACTGAGGCAGGTTCATATTGAGCTCTACAAAACCCAGGCCAAGTTCCCTGCAAAGCGCCGCGCACGATTCAAACGTATTGGTTTCCAACAAAGTAGGCATCCCGAACTGCATTTATGTCCCTCTCCAATTTCCGTTGGATGCGGCATTGCCGCAGCTTTTCCAAGTATTCTTTCATTTTTGAAAGCATCTAAATTATTCCTAATTTGCATCCAAGCATATAAGCACATTCTATCAGATCGCCCCTTTTCCTACAAGGTAGCTTAGCCTTTGTTGGTGTTTGCAATAGATGTTTGGCAGAAAACGCGCGCATCTGGCGGCCAAGCTTGGCTCTCCTTATCCGTTTGGTCGTAAGTTGAACATAAACCATTGTCTGGAAGATACAGGTATCAAAAGAATATAGTTTCGTGATGCATCTATAGAATGATAGAATGAATTAGGGCGTTGGCGTTGCAATTAACAGCCAAATGCTCTGCCATCCATGTGGAATCATTTGGGATACGATCAATGAAATGCCATACTATGATCTCTACAATTCCAGTTTACCGTGCTGCAAGTTCATTTCCCCTATTCCTTCGACGTGCTCAATACGCTTCTGCATCTTTAGCATTTTAAAGCACTTTACGATGCAGCCTTTTCTTGGCCTCTGGAGCATTGCCGCATCTGCTTTTCCCATGCGATAAAACCTGGGATATATCCTCCATACATTCCAAGGCATGAATGAAATTTCAGAAAACATATCATCCATAAATGCAAAATCAAAGCTGTTTCACCCATATTTCACTATATTGATAAATCTTCTGACGTTTGCCACACTTTTCTCTTTTAGCGCCCCATTGCTATGGTGCCCATATAATGTCGCAAAGCATCATTTCAATCTTGTTTGAGATATACATAGCTCGATATATCTAAACAATTTTAGCCTTAGGAAACTTTTAAAACTATATTGTTGTTTCTATCCCTTTATAGCACAAGATATGCGAATTAATAATTGACTGGCTCAATGAAAGCCATGATTGCCACACATTAAACGGCAGCATTCATATAATGCTCTATTGTATATGGAGCATTACATTGGGGGCTTGATGAATGTGCTGTTTAAGCTTGCGGCATGGTTGATCTCAAAATGATGGATTGGGTAGGGGAGATATTATTATGCAACATACTATTTCAACAATCGTTGAAAATTTATGCGAATATCGTCAAGTGTGCGCAAAAGCCGCAATCATTGGAAATATGTTGCAAATGCAAAATGATTTTCCCTGCGGGCAATACAATTACACAGCATTGAAGCAGCAGCACACTCAATTGCTTCACAAAAAAAGCATAATTGATTGTTGGCTGCAGTTGTTACCAGACGACGAACGGTTCGTGATACAGACGCACATGATCCAAGGGCTTGACTGGGCCAAAACACAAACCGAATACGATAAAGTTTGGGGGATTATGAATGGGCGCTCCTAACGAACGCTCAAACGGATGCAGGCTAAGGCCATTCGGCGTATCGCGGCATGTATGAACCAAATCGAAGCGCTGGCTTGCTCTACGGACGTGGAGGTTAAATAGGCAGTATTCCGTGCTCGTTAAGGTACTGGTAGTTGAGATCAACTTGCCCCATGCATCGTATGTATATTCTACCACCTTCGTGCCGCTGCCGTCCATTAGGCTTGCAATGCTCTCTATATGTTAAATAGCCGGCGGCCAGTTATCTGGCTGCCGGCCCTGGTGTAACTTATTCTTCCTGCTCTTTTTTCTGCTGATCTTCTTTCTCAAGCTTGCTCTCAAATTTGACTATGAGTGCAAAAACCGTTAAGTTCAATGCAGTTACTGTGCCCACTGAGACGTAGGCGATGATGTCATAAGCGATTACATCATTGTAAAACTTTCGAATTACGTTTACGACCACGATTAGCGGCAATAGCGCTAAACAGATCCAACAGAGAACCTTGCAAAGTGTAATATAC
>JABLTO010005341.1_pt1 | contig 90342 bp, 88 predicted proteins | sample 7160091 | NCBI WGS metagenome assembly JABLTO01 (sample SAMN14651225, study PRJNA627086) | human gut metagenome | isolation source: feces | host: Homo sapiens | reverse complement strand
CAAAAGCGGTAAAGGATAAAACAGTTACCTTTACTTACGATTCTGAAGGCATCCGAACCAGCAAGAGTGACGGCACAAATACGACGAAATACCTGCTCAACGGCACGCAGATTCTCGCCCAGAAAACCGGCAGCACGACCCTGAGCTTCTTCTACGACCAGCAGGGTAACCGTGTCGGTATGGCGGACAGCGGCAACCACTTCTATTATTACATCTACAATGTACAAGGTGATGTAATAGCCCTCGCCGATGCCTCCACCGGCAAACTCGCCGTAACCTACACCTACGACGCATGGGGCAAGCTTGTAAAGCTTGAGGATAGCACTGCAAACTCCGTCGGCACTCTCAACCCCTTCCGCTACCGTGGCTACTACTACGATACGGAAACAAGCCTCTACTATCTGAATAGCCGTTACTACGATCCCGATACAGGCAGATTTATCTCTGCCGACGGCCAGCTAAACGAGGGCGTTCTCGGCTACAATATGTTCGCATACTGCGAAAACAACCCCGTCATGCGGGATGACCCTACGGGACACTTTTGGGGTGTGCTATTAGGAGTCGCTTTGGTCGTAGGTATAGTTGCTTCGCTGTCAGGGTGCTCGTCAAAGAGCACTTCAAAACCACCATCCGATTATATTGACTGTAAGAATGAAAGGCAAAACTGTTATCAGTATGCTTTGTCTTATGCAGGTATGAACACTCCAGATTGCTTTGTCGATCCGGGATATAGACAGTCATATGGCGGAGGAAATGGCAATATTTCGAGCGTGAATGATTTGAAAAAAGGTGTAGAGACTGATTTGAGATCGGCTAATTTGAAATATAGCACCTATTACAATTATGATCAAGTAGGTAATGTGCCTGAAGGCTGTACATTGATTGCCGGATATACCATTCCTTCATCAAACTGGTTTTATGGCGATTATACAGATTATCATTTTGCAGTTCGTTTGTCAGATGGCTCTTGGGCTGACAAGCCTGGAAGTAATCCATCTAGGTATAATCAAGTGCTTTTTGATGGAAACTCGTGGATTGGGACTGACAAAAACTCATGTGGAAAAGCGTGTAACACGGTTTTCTTCGTGATATACAGCTGAGGTGGCATCATGAAAAAATACCGTATTTTGCTGTTGATAATCCCTGTTGGCTTGTTGATAGTCTGGATTTTATTAAGAATGAATGAAGTTGGAATACTATACGACAACACCACACCGGCGCAGGAGCTGGTGAGCGAGGTGTACGACAGCAAGCTCAAAGACACGCTGGTCGATGAAAACGGCGTGTGCCGATTTGACACGCTCAAGGAGCTTGCCGAGCGCTTCAAGGTCGAGTGCGTGCGTGCCCCGCAGGAGTACAGGCAGTCATACAAACCCTATGCGGTGCTGCTGTTTGACGACGGCTCAAGGGCGTTCGTGTTCTTTGACCCCGACAGCTTCGAGATAGCAAAGTGTCTCATTTTGGATGAGGTCGTGGGGCATGACGCCATGGTCAAAACGCTCGATGAGCTGCAAAAAAGCAATGCGACATTCGATGAGTGGCGGGCGCTCGAAAAATACAACACCGGCACGAGCACCGCATCGAAAATGCACGGACACTGCATAACGGTGAGCGACGGCGTGTTTGTGGTCGTGCTCGGCAACGGCAATAACCCGCAGGTAAAAATGACGGATTTCATGTCCGACGATGACTTGTTCGGCACTTCGCTGACCGATGACCACATCGACTGCGACCTGTACACAGTCTGGCCGCTCCTGCCGGTGGATAAGGATTTTTGAGGAGACACAATGGACTGTTTTCTTCGTGTAAAAGCGAAACTAACCACCTAGAGCAGATAGGCGTTTGCCTATCTGCTCTTCTTCTGTGTTGACAAAATCAAGGAAAATGGTACAATAAAAGCATGATTTAATCACTTCCTGTGATGAGTTGGGCATGGCAGGGTAGGCAGCTTACAAAAGCGGTAAAGGATAAAACAGTTACCTTCACCTACGATTCCGAGGGCGTCCGAACAAGTAAAACCGTAGGCTCGACTACGACCAAGTACCTGCTCAACGGAACGCAGATTCTCGCCCAGACGACCAACGGCAAGACACTGTGCTTCTTCTACGACCAGCAAGGCAACCGTGTCGGCATGGCCGACGGAAAGAATAATTTTTACTATTACATCTACAATGTACAAGGTGATGTAATAGCCCTTGCCGACGCCTCCACCGGCAAACTCGTCGTAACCTATACCTACGATGTTTGGGGCAAACTCGTAAAGCTTGAAGATACCACCGCAAACTCCGTCGGCACCCAAAACCCCTTCCGCTACAAGGGTTATTATTACGATACCGAGATTAGCCTGTACTATCTGCAAACACGCTACTATGACCCCGACACCGGCAGGTTCATAAATGCTGATGCATATGCTACAACAGATGCTGGCGGCGTTCTGAGCTCAAATATGTTCGCATACTGCGAAAATAATCCTATTTTGCGCTCTGACCCTACCGGCGAATGGGTACATATACTCGTTGGCGGCATCCTCGGCGGAGTGTCAGCCTGTATTGATTCTCTTTCGGACGATACATACGATGGTAATTTGCTGTTTGATACACTAGTGGGGGTGGCTAGTGGTGCACTTGGCGCAGTACATCCAGCGCTTGGATACGCAGTTGATGCTATGAAAACTGTATACGACATTTCAACGGCCAAGAAAGGAAAAGTTGCAGAAACAATTGCAACAAGTGCAAATTCAACAGTCTTTTCTGCCTTTTCAAATGCTCAAGAAAGCTATTTGACAACTACGAAGCTAACAGAGGATGTTGGAACCATATCTAGTTCAAAGAAAAACCTTAGGCCGGGAACACATCCGAAAAACAAGACCGCTGCAAAAAAAGCTATTACAAAGGCAAAAAATAGAATTTGGAAAAAGGGATTGGGCGATCTTGTTTCTGGCGGAGTGACTAGTTTGGCAAAGAATGGGATTAATGCTTTCTTAAGGCTCATATTCTAGCTTGGAGACATAGAGATGAGAGGACGAACAAGATCAGCTCTTCGGAGTATGTGTGAAATTGGAGCGCTGTTTTTGATGGCAGCTTTTACTCTCAGCTTTGCTCTTATCCATTATGATAATGAAGATTCTCATAACACATATACCATAAGTGGGAAAATTACAAATGTTGATTCAACTTGGTATGGACTAGGCAGTGGACTAATAACATTTGAAGTTGGCGGCACTAACTGCTACTATAGTATGGGAGATGCCGGCTGGGACGACAGAGAGCTATGTTACGACAGATACAAGCACCTCGAAATGTCAAAAAAAGTTGTAACTGCAATTATTACCGAAGATTGGCATACAGACAGTTACCAGTATGGCCTTCGAGTAATCGGGATTGACGGAGAGAATGGAAACTGCTTTTCACTGGCTTCCCACAACAGAAGGCAAACTTTTGCTAGAGTGTTTTTCTGCGCCATAACTATACCGGTTATTGTTTTAACTCTTTATGCGCAAATTGCAGTGCTTCGCAGAGAGATTATTCTCCCTGCAAAAAAGAGAAAGATGCGCAAGCAGAAAAAGTTGGAGCAACAGGGTAATAAAGAACAGTCACCATCAAAGCAAGAGAGCAATGCGTTAAAACAGAAAAAGCCCCCAAAACATAACAAGCGAAACTAATCCCCCAGAGCAGATAGGCATCACGCCTATCTGCTCTTTTTAACGCCTTAACGCCGCAGGCAACGGCTTCAAGGTCGGTCACAACTACGATTCCCTTGACAGGGAGACATCGAGGTCGTACAATGGAGCTACGAAGTTCTATTGGACTTACAATGCCGACGGCAACCTCGCACGCTACTCCGAAAACGGAAACAGGGTGCTTACCTATCTCTACGATGACATAGGCAGGCTCTTGCAGGTGAGCGGCAACGACGGCAGCTATGTCAAGACCTCGTATGACGAGCTCGACAAGTCTACCGATCTGCACTACAAGTTCAACGGCCAGCGTCGTGATGTGTATTTCCACTATTCCGACAAAGACAACCTGCCGCTTGATGTTAAGTTCGGCACCGGTACGGCGTATGCGGTCACGCTTGACAAGTGCGCTTTGATATTGTACAATGTCGGCAACAAAATATAATACAACTGCGCAGCTTCGCCACCGGGTGGAGCTGATAAGCGTCAGGTTTTCCGTCGTTAGGTCTTAGAAGAGGGAAAACGCTGGCGCTTTTTTAGGGGGTTTTACCGTGCTTACAAATCCGATAAAGAACCTGACAAAACGTGAATGGTTGCTTTGGATGGCATCGCTTGCCATCGTTATAATATCAAATGCCGTTGGAGATAAGCTCGACCTGCTGACGCTGCTTGCGGTGAGCATCGGTGTGACCGCACTCATTTTTGCAGCAAAGGGCAATGTGTGGGCGCAGATACTTATGGTGTTTTTCAGCATTCTCTACGGCATCATCTCGTGGCGCTTTCGCTACTGGGGCGAGATGATAACCTACCTCGGCATGACGCTGCCCATGGCGGTGTGGTCGACGGTCACATGGCTGAAAAATCCGGCCAAAAGCGGGCACGAGGTCGCCATTGCGAAGCTGCATGCCAAGCATTTTGCGCTCCTTGCGGTGTTCACGGCGGCGGTGACGCTCGTGTTTTACTTCATCTTAAAAGCCCTCGACACGCCAAACCTCGTGATAAGCACCGTTTCCGTCACGACCAGCTTTTTGGCGGCGTCGCTGACGATGCTGCGCTCATCGTACTACGCCCTCGGCTATGCTACAAACGACCTTGTGCTCATCGTGATGTGGGTACTGGCCTCAATGCAGGACACGGCGTACATCCCCGTCGCCGTCAACTTCGCCATCTTCTTTCTGAACGACATGTACGGCTTCATCTGCTGGAAACAGCGTGAGAGGCAGGGATGACTTGACTTGACCGCCGACGGCCTATATAATGGAAGCAAAAGGACGGACAAGAACGGAGGATAATGATGAATTTTGGTATCATAAAAAAGGAAATCGACAAGTGGGATCCGATAGAACTACTGGCTTGCACCCCGTCGGACGAATATGATATCGAGAGCGAAAAAATAGCGTCAAAATTTCAAAATGACGCAGAGCAAGACGGCATAATGATCTACGAGGTTTTCACAGAAGCATTTGAGACAGCTTTCACTAATAGCGTAGACGAATGTGTCGCTATAGCCGAAAAGATACAAGCGCTGATTCCAAAGGCAGGGATTTGATATGCTGAAACTCAAAGCGGGCTGCACTGTACCGTTTCCCGAAAAGCTGAGCGAGGGGTACACATACGACGAGCCGTGGTTTCAGGCGAATGTGGATGCGGACAAGATAGAGCGGGTCATTGCTCATTTTATCTCACTCCACAACGAGCCGCTGTTCTTCATTCTCGAACTGCCGACGAACTTCAAATACGAAACCGAGACAGTGCCGGGGGAGGTAGAGTGCTTCCACAAGGACATTTACTACATCGACGGCTGCACGCAGGAAACGGCGCTTGCCATACTCGAAGAAACAGCGGAGCTCCTGATAAACGACGGTATGGCCGAGTTCGGCTTCGGCTGCCACGCCTCAAAGGACGAGATCATGGCGGGAAAGTACAATGTCGTTGACATCTACACGCACGACAAAGACCTGTACGACGGCTTTTTCGAGACGCACGGCATCGAGCGCACAGAGCCGCTTGTGACCGCATGGCAGACATTCTCCGAGGAACACTACGGCGAGTGCTCAAGGATAGACACCGACGGCAAAAGCGTTTACGACATCCCGGAAATGCTCAAGGACCGGGGCATTTACTTTGCCGAGCGGCGGGAGCGCTGAAATAGCAACAGAAGGTTGCTTTTCAGGCAAGGCGCTGCCTGCTATAATATTTCCGAGGTGATATGGATGGAAACTAAAAATGTTATACTTGACCTGCGCACGAAAATGGGGATTTCGCAGGACGAGCTGGCCGAAAAGGTGTTCGTCACCCGTCAGGCGGTGTCTCGCTGGGAAACAGGGGAGACGACCCCGAATACGGAGACCTTAAAGCTGCTGTCGAAGCTTTTCAATGTGACGATAAACACGCTTTTGGGCTCGCCGCACAAGCTGGTGTGCCAGTGCTGCGGGATGCCGCTCGAGGACGAGACCACGAGCCGAGAGCCCGACGGCGAGTTCAACGAGGACTTCTGCAAGTGGTGCTATACCGACGGGAAGTATACATACACCGACATGGACACGCTCATTGATTTTTGCGCAGAGCACATGTCAAACGAAAGCTTCCCGCCCGAGCAGGTGAGGGCATATATGTCCGCAATGCTCCCGAAGCTTAAGTATTGGAATAAAAAATGAGATGCAACACTAATTGCATCTCATTTTTTCGTTGCATCATCCGACGAGCGCGATAGCAACATCATTCACATTTGTTCCTGTGGGGCCCGTTATGATCAGGCCGTTTACGGCCTTGAGCGCGTGATAGGCATCGTTGCGGGCAAGAACGCCAGAGACAGTCAGATTATTTTCCGCCAGCTCGCGCACGGTGTCGCCGTCGACATAGCCGCCGGCAGCATCGGTTGGGCCGTCTGTACCGTCGCTGCCGATGCTGAGGACACAGGCATTTGCTATGCCGGAAATGCATTCCGAGGCAGACAATGCCAGCTCCTGATTTCGCCCGCCAAGACCGTTCCCAACGACCCGCACAACGGTCTCGCCTCCGGCAATGAAGGCGAGCTTTTTGCCGTCAGCTGCATGGGTGCGCACAATATTGCCCAAAAATCGCCCGGTTTCCTTTGCCTGACAGTCCAAATGATCTGTCAGCATGACGGGCTCATACCCAAGCTCACGGGCGGCCTGCGCGGCAGCAAGGCAAAGCTCCCGAACGCTGCCGATGATCTGCGTCGAAACATTCGTTAGCTGCTTGGGGGTTTCCCTGTTAAGCAGCTCCCATGCAGTCTCGCTCAGCTGCAAACTATACTTTTTCGCGATTTCCACAGCCTGGACGCAGGTCGTATGATCCGGCGCAGCAGGACCCGAGGCGATCATGTCCAGGGGATCGCCAAGGATATCAGACAGAACGACAGCCTCCACATGCGCGGGAGCGCACCACTGGGCAAATCGTCCGCCCTTCACCGCGGAAAGACGCTTGCGGATGGCGTTGACCTCCACGATATCCGCACCGCTTGCAAGCAGCTGCTTTGTTATGCCTTGCAGCTCATCGCCGGATACCAGCGGCTTTTCAAACAAGGCGCTTCCGCCGCCGGACAGAAGAAAAAGAACAGTGTCCGAGCTCTTGAGCCCTTCGGTCATTTCAAGTACCGCGCGTGTGGCGGCAAAGGTGTTTTCATCAGGAACCGGGTGACCGGCTTCATAGCATGTGATACCTAGCAGGGCGTGCTCTATATGCCCGTATTTCGTGATCACGATACCGCTCTCGGGCGGGTGATCCAGGCAGGGGAGCGCGGCCTCGGCCATTTTCCACGCGGCTTTTCCTACCGCGACCAAATACAGTCTTCCGGCAAAGCTTTTTCCATCCAAAGCACGGCGCACGGCAGTATCGGGGCATACCGCAGCTACAGCGCTTCTCGCAATGGCTTCTGCATCCTTGCGGAGAGTTTTGTTCATGCTGCACTCTCCCTGTTATTCACACCGAACAAGCTCAATGCCGTTTGCCTTAAAGAGCTTATCCCATTTTGCGTCAACATCCATTTCGGTAAATATCTTATCGATGGTATTCAGATCAATGATCTTATGCGCCTTGCAGCGGCCAAACTTATTACCGTCGAGCAGCAGATAGCGATTGCGCGAGTTTTTGAGCATCATTCTTCTTATCGCGGCTTCTTCTTCACTGTTGTGGGTAATGCCGTTGTCTATGTCGATACCCGAACAGCTCACGAAAGCCTTAACGGCGAAAAGCCCCGAAAGCTGCTGGAGGGAGATAGCGCCGACAAACGAATGCGTCGCATCCGTGTAGCGACCGCCGATGCCGATGACGTTTATATTCTCGTTAGTGATCAGCTCGTTTATAATGCCCGTGCTGTTTGAAATGACGGTCACATGAAGCGAGGCCGCGGCAATGAGCTTTGACAGATACAGCGTTGTGGTGCTTCCGTCGAGCATCAGGTAGTCCCCGTCGTCGATCTCTTCAAAGGCGCGCATGGCGATACGCTTTTTTTCCTCGATGCGCGAGCCCTCCCTGAAAGCGTAGGGAGGGTCAGCGTCGGGCAGTATCCTGTACGCGCCGCCATGGACCTTGATGATCATGGGATCCTCATCGCATATCTTTTGCAGGTCGCGGCGTATCGTCTCGCTGCTGACGTAAAACTTTTCAGCCAGGTCTGCGACCGTAACGCTGTTGTTTTTCTGCAAAATTTGTTTTATAGAATTGATTCTGTCTACAGATAGCATATAAATCTCCAAAAAAATCAATATTTACGATAGCATTTTAACAAGCATTTGCAATAAATTCAAGTGTTTTTACCAAAAAATAAACGGCCAGTCTCACAAAACAACACAAACTAACATAAAAATGAGGACAAAAACTTCTTTTCAGTGTGATAAAAGGAACTTGCCCTCAAAATTTTATGCTCATTTTGTTAATAAAATCGCAAAATTGAATATGTATTATGCACTTCTGCCAATTAGTATGCACTATATTTGGGCAAATGACTGAAAATGTGATTTTGTGTTGAGAAACGTTGACAATTAGCGTTTGGGAATGGTAAAAATAAATTGTAACAATAAAAATCAACAGGAAAGTGAGAATTCAAAATGAATGTTGAAGAAGTCAAGCGCTCAATAATTGCGGCTGGTAAACAAGCCTACGACAGTCATCTTGTTTCGGCAGCCGGAGGAAATATCAGCATGCGTTTGGGAGACCGTTATTTTATAACGGCAACAAATGCGACGCTCAGAAGCCTTATGCCTGAGGACATTCTTGAGGTCGACATAGACGGCAACGTCGTGGGCGAAAACTACGGCGGTAAGCGCCCGTCAAAGGAAGCAGTTCTCCACCTGACCGTTTTTAAGCACAGAAGTGACATAGACAGTGTTATCCACGTGCATCCCGTAAATTCCATCGTATGCTCGCTGGCAATGCCTAACGATTTCCCGATCGTGACGGTATCGGCACAGAAGAAAGTCGGAAAGGTCGGCTATATCCCGTTTGCAGACCCCGGCTCCAGGGAGCTTGTCGATGGCGCAGTCAAGGCGCTGACCGAGGGCGGCGATAGCGTGAAGACGCTTATCATGGAAGGACACGGCATTATCGTGTTCGACAAGGGCATGGAGCAGTGCTACGAGCGCACCGAGCTTGTGGACGAGACGGCCAGGGTCGGTATCTATACGAAGCTTGTTCTTGCCGCAAAAAAGGTCCTCGGCGAGGAGTGATCAGTTAATATGGAAAGACAGGCGAGAAATTTGCTTACTTTGCTGATAACCGGAGATAATATGATGGATCCTGACCTGTTCAGGGAACACGTTGAGCAGGCGTTCGGAAAAGATAAATTCAACATCAAGATAAAGCGCTACAGCTTTGATAACTGCTGCTTTCCTCTGGAAGCGCAGACGACCATCCCAAGCGGCATGTGCTTTGAGGATCCCAAGGCGAAGATGGGCTATCCCGACTGCGGCGTAAACGAGTTTTACGGTGAGCCGTATTCGCTGATGGAGGATATACGGGATGTGGACATTCTTGTTATCCACGGCGCGGCGCTGCCCAGAAAGGTATTAGAAAACGCAAACAGATTAAAATACATAATATCCTTAAGGGGCGGCCCTGCGAATATCGACATGGAATATGTCAGGCAGCACGGGATAAAGCTTCTGAACACCAACGGGAAGAACGCGCAGGCTGTTGCGGAGTTTACGCTGGGTGCGCTACTCGACTTTGAAAGAGACATCACCTATGGAAACGCATATCTAAAAAACGACTATTGGTGGATAAAAGCGGTCGACGACCGAATGAGCCACGAGCTTCAAAACAAGAAGTTCGGCTTCATAGGCTACGGCAATATCGCACAGAAGCTCAGAAAGCTGCTGAGCGGATTTGATATAGAAGCCTATGCATATTCTCCGCACATTAACGAAGAGACCTTGGAAAAAAGCAATGTCAAAAGGCTTTCGCTGCCTGAGCTTGTGAGCACATGCGACTATGTGTCGCTGCACACAAGACCTGTAAAGGGACAGCCGCCGGTCATGAGCGCGGAGATGATCGGCATGATGAAAAGCGACGCTGTTCTTATAAACTCCGGCCGAGGCGCGCTTTTGGACTATGCCGCACTTAAAAAGGCTCTGGAGAAAAAGCGCATCAGGGGCGCGGTTCTCGATGTTCTCGGCAATGAGCCGTTCAGCTTTTATAAGGAGCTTCTTGACATGAGCAACACGCTCATCACACCGCACATTGCAGGTCAGTCCTATGAGACCTGCGTGAGAGCTTGCCAAATGGGTACGCAGCTGCTGCGCAGTATTCTGGGCGAGGAATGAATTTTTAGGGAGTAATGCCAACCGGCACTATTTATTAAAAGGAGGAAAACAATGAAAAGAACTATTGCACTGCTGCTTGCGCTGATGATGATCTTTGCTCTATGCGCATGCGGAAACAACGACACGCCCAAAGGCAACGATGGAGACACTGCCGAGTATAACAAGATCGAGCTCAAGTACTCCATCAACGGCACCAGCACATCTATCGAAGCGCAGGTCGCAAATCTCTTTAAAGAGAAGATCGAGGCAGCGACCAACGGCGCAGTCACAGTTACCATCTTCACCGACGCTCAGCTTGCAGGCGGCGACCTGGGAGCCTCCGTTGAAGCTGCTCAGACCGGCGTTATGGATATCTACTGCGCAGACACCAGCGTTGTCGCAGCTCTGAATCCTTCCATCGGCGCAAGCGCGATCCCGTTTGCCTACAGCAGCTATGCTGATGTTGAGAAGGCATACGACACCACCGGCGGAGAGTACATTGCAAACATCCTCAAGGATCACAACCTGAGCTATGTCACCTACGCTCACAACGGCCTGCAGTGCGTTACCTGCAGCAAGGTCCAGCTCGACACCCCCGAGGCATTCAAGAACATCAAGATCCGCATCTCCGGCACTCAGCTGAACAAGGACATGTACACTGCCCTCGGCGCTGATCCCAGTGCTCTTAACTGGGGCGAGGTCTACACCGCACTCCAGAACGGCACCTATGACGCTCAGTCCAACAGCCCCGCGACCATCAAGTCCGGCAACATCCAGGAGGTACAGAAGTATCTCGCTGTTACCCGTCACACCTACGGCGCATTCCTTATCTCCTTCTACACTCCCACTCTTGATTCTCTCAACGATGCAACAAAAGAGCTCGTGATCGCAAAGCTGAAGGAAGCATCCAAGGAAGTCAACACGAACACCGCAGCGCAGGAGGACGAGATCCTTAAGGAGCTGGCAGACGGCGGTCTTGAGGTCAGCTACCTCACCGAAGATCAGGTCAGCGCATTCAAGGAAGCTCTTAAGGATGTCATCGCAAAGTACAAGGCCGAATACGGTCAGGAAGCTTGTGACGCATTCCTCATCCCCTGAGTATCTGTAGAATTTACGGTTAATACTTGTGAAATGGCTATATGGTGATCATATAGCCATTTCCATAAGCAGACGACTGATACGAAAGGTGAATTATATCTGATGAAAAAGAAAAATGGCTCTTTGCTAATAAGAATGGCTGAGATCTTGTGCGTTGTTCTGTTGGCGGCAATGACGCTTATAACCTTCGCGAATGTGCTGTCACGCTACATCTTCCACAGCTCGATCTCGGCCTCGGAGGAGATAACGACAAACCTGTTCGTTCTCCTCAGCCTTACCGGCGCAGCGCTTGCAGCAAGGTCGCACCAGCATATTGGCTTCAATCTCCTGTCCGATAAGCTTTCGCCCAAGGGCAAGCTGATCCATGACATTTTTGAAGGCTTTATAGGTGCGGGCTTTATGGGCTTTCTTGCTTATTACGGCGCACTGCGCATTGTCCAGCAAATAAATTCAAATCAGGTTTCGGCCGGCCTCAATATGCCCATGTGGGTGTACGGCGGGCTGTGTCTGCTGGGCTTTCTCATACTTGTTGCCGTGTTTTTGGAAATTGCCGTAACGGCATTGATCAAACTCCAAAAGCATGAATACGAAGTAAAGGGGGAAGATAAATGACCGGCTTGATACTGATCGGAGTATTTGTCGTACTCCTTATAAGCGGACTTCCCGTTGCACTTTGTTTAGGTATATCCGCATTGGTATCCGTGCTGCAAATGGATCTGCCTGCAATGACGCTTGCAATAAACTCCAATGCCGCTTTGTCAAAGGTCGTTCTTGAAGCGATCCCGTTTTTCATTCTCGGCGGCAATATAATGGAGAAATCGGGCATATCACGAAAGCTTATAGATTTTGCCAGTGCCTTTGTCGGACACATCAAGGGCGGCCTCATCATAGTCTGCGTTCTGTGCGCATGCTTCTTCGCCGCCATCTCCGGCTCCGGCCCCGCGACCGTTGCAGCCCTCGGCACGATCATCATCCCCGCAATGGTAAGCTGCGGCTATAACAGGGAGACCGCCACCGGCCTTACGGCGACCGCGGGCGGCATCGGACTTATAATCCCGCCGTCGATCTCTTACGTTGTCATTGCGCCTCTTGCGGGCGTATCCACCGGCGACCTGTTCCTCGCGGGCGTGTTTCCCGGCATCGTGATGGGTGCGGCGCTTATGGTCGCCGGCCTTTGGCTCAACAAAAACAATCCGAACATTAAAGTTCTTCCCAAGGTATCCTGGAAGGAACGCTGGATAGCGTTCAAGGATGCTATCTGGGGACTGCTTATGCCCGTCATTATCCTCGGCGGCATTTACGGCGGTATATTCACTGCGACGGAAGCCGCTGCTGTCTCTGCCGTATACGGCATAATCGTCGGCATATTTGTGTACCGCAATATGAAGTGGAAAGAGATGCGCGAGGTGTTTGTGACCTCGGCAAAGCAGACGGCGGTCGTCATGCTCATCATTATGTGCGCGAACCTCTTTGCCTACGCCCTTACCGTTACTGGCGTATGCACCGCAGCGACCAACTTCCTGCTCGGCTTTGTCGGCGACAGCAAGTTCCTGTTCCTGCTTATCGTCAATATCCTCTTCCTCATTGCAGGCATGCTTATTGACGGCAACTCCGCATACTACATTTTCGTTCCGATCCTGCTGCCTGTTGCACTTTCGCTGAATATCGATCCGATACACCTGTGCGTGATCATGGTCATGAATATTGCCATTGGTCTTATCACGCCTCCTGTCGGCGCAAACCTCTATACCGCCTGCGGTATCACGGGACTGTCGTTCTCAAAGGTGGCTAAGGCCTGTGTTCCGTTCCTTATCGCATCGCTTGTCGCCCTGCTTCTTGTAACATATATCCCAGGGATATCCATCGGCATTCTCGGTTGAGGGATATAAGTGATGGATAATTGCGAGAAAAAATATATCCTGGGCTTTGACATGGGAACCAGCGGTGTCAAGTGCATTGCACTTGACACCGTAAGCGGGGCGTATAATACTGTGTACACACAGTGGGATCTCAGATCGCCCATTCACGGCTATGCCGAGTTTGACTGCGATGAGCTCTGGCAGTGTATCGTGGCAAGCGTGTGCAAGCTCAGAGACGAGCATGGTGTTGATCTTTCTATGGTCGCATCCATCGGCTTTTGCGCGCTTTGCCCGGGACTTATACCGCTTGACGAGCACGGCAGAGAGCTTTATAATTGCATTATTTTCATGGACACGAGAAGTGGCAGGGAAACTGCCGAGATTAATTCCAGAATTTCGCCCAAGGAAAGCTTTGATATCCTTGCAAACAGGATAATGTCAGGCGCTACCTCGGTCACGAGCATGCTGTGGCTTAAAAACAACTGCCGCGAGATATACGAAAAAACGGCGGCATTTGTCCACCTCCCGGGCTGGGCGGGCTATAAGCTTACGGGAAAGCTGTGCATGGATCTTTCCAATGCCGCCGGTACGGGACTATATGATATTCACCGGCAGTGCTGGAGCGAGAAGCTGGCCGACGCGGCAGGCATCGACCTTAAAAAGCTTCCGAAGCTTGCTCAGGGGGCAGACCTCCTTGGCGGCGTGCAGTGCGAAGAATTTATCAAGCTTGGCATTCCGGCAGGCACGCCGGTCTCGTGCGGAGCGGGGGACACCGTTTGCGCGCTGCTGGCTCTTTTCGGAAGGAAAAGCGGCGGGACCATGCTTATGCTCGGCACATCGAATGTCCTGTTTACCATATCCGATAATGACAGCTTCAGCGACAAGCTTCAGGGGCGTTCCTTTGTGTTCGGCGACCAGTGGGCGCTGGGCGGCGCAATGTCAGGCCCCGGTGCCATGCAGAAGTGGTTTAAGAACAAATTCTGCCCGGACTGCGTGAAGATTGAGCATGAGACGGGGATAAGCGCCTACAGCACCATAGATGCCGAGGCGGCGGCGACTCCACCGGGGGCAGACGGCCTCATCTGCCTGCCGTATATAAACGGGGAGCGCTCACCGGTGTACGACTCAAATGCAAGAGCGGTGCTGCTCGGTGTCAATTTGAACACGACCCGCGGCCATGTTGCCAGAGCAATCACAGAAGGCGCTGCATACGGCATTCGTCAGTTTATCGACCTGCTTTACGAGTGCACCGGAAGCAAACCGAAGGAACTGTCGGTGCTGGGCGGGGGAAGTCGAAGCAATTTTGTGGTGCAGACGATGGCAAATGTCACCGGCTGCGTTATGAATACGTTTGATAATCCCGATCTCGGCGCATTGGGAGCTGCGATCACCGGCGGCCTTGCAGGCGGGGTGATCGATGAAAGCTACACTGCCCCTTGCATCGTCAAGCTCAAGACGTTTACGCCTGACACCTCTCTATCCGAAGTTTATAAAAGCGGATTTAAAAGATACTGCAAGATATATCCCGCAGTAAAGGATATATTTTAAATGTGTACCCACGCATCAAAAACCAAGTGATCAGTGTTTCGAGGAAATTAAAATGAAGATTGTTGTGCTTGACGGCTATACGGAAAACCCGGGCGATCTCAGTTGGGATGAGCTGCGCCGCTTTGGCGAGCTGACCGTATATGACCGCACTCCCAATGATGACGGCGAGATCATAAGAAGGATAGCGGATGCCGAGATCGTCCTGACGAACAAGGTGCCCATATCCGAGGCGACTATAAAAGCCTGCGGCAAGCTGAGATATATCTCGGTGCTGGCAACAGGCTATAACATAGTTGATGTAAAGGCCGCCGCGGAAAAGGGGATACCCGTTTCAAACATACCGACCTATGGAACAGCGTCGGTGGCTCAGTTTGCCATCTCCATGCTGCTGGAGATATGCGCCCATGTGGGGCATCACAGCCAGGCTGTTCACAGCGGCAGATGGACTGACTGTCCAGACTTTTGCTTTTGGGACTACCCGCTGATAGAGCTCAGCGGCAAGACCATGGGCATTATCGGGTTCGGCAGGATAGGGCAGACGGTCGCAAAGATTGCGAGCAGCATGGGCATGCGCGTCATCACCCACAGCAGAAGTGTTCGAAGCGATTTCGGCGGCACCGTCGAGTATGTCGATTTTGACACGCTCTTTGCCGAGTCGGACGTGATATCCCTGCACTGCCCGCTGTTTCCGGAAACAAGGGGCATCATAAACAAAGACAGTATCTCAAAAATGAAAGACGGAGTTATAATACTCAATAACAGCCGCGGCCAGCTCATAAATGAGCGCGACCTTGCCGATGCGCTCAAAAGCGGCAAGGTGTATGCCGCTGCCGTCGATGTCGTTTCCGAAGAACCGATAAGCGCCGATAATCCGCTGCTTTCGGCTCCAAACTGCCTGATCACGCCGCACATATCGTGGGCACCGAAGGAGAGCAGGCAGCGCATCATGACCGGAACGGCAGAGAATATACAGGCATTCATTTCGGGTAGGCCGATAAATCTGGTCAATTGATCATTCTCTCCTCAATGCGGCCGGATATCTGCACCCCGGGATACGAATAAAAAACTGATATGCAATCAATTTTGCATATCAGTTTTTCTTTTTCATTTTCCGATGTGAGTTTTTATAGCTTGGAACGATTTGTCGCTTATCACATGCTCCATCCGACAGGCGTCGGCAGCGGCGGTATCTTCATCGACGCCGAGGCCGACAAGCATTGCAGTCAAAACCGTGTGCCGCTCATAGATAGTCGTTGCACGCTCAAGACCTGTCTCGGTCAGTGTGATAAACCCATCCTTGTCAACGGTGATATAGCCACCGCTTTTGAGAATACCGACGGCACGGCTGACGCTGGGCTTGGAATAGCCCATGTATTCGCCGACATCTATCGCTCGGACGAAGCGGCTTTTCTGGGACAAAACATATATCGTCTCAAGATACATTTCCCCGGATTCCTGTAATGCCATTCAAACACCCTCTTCACTAAAACAGCATAACACAAACCCGAGAATTTTTCAAGGCAAAGCTCAGCGAATATCCGTGACCGAGTAGCCTAATTTTTCAACGGTCTCCTTGAGAAGCGAATCCTCGATAGGCTGGCTAAACGAAACGGTCGCCGTCTTTTTCTTAAGATCGACCTTGCATACAACGCCGTTGTAGTGGTTTATCGCATTCTCGACCCTTGCCTGGCAATTTTCGCAGGTCATGCCCTCAACGGTCAGCACCCTTGTGCCGATGACAGGCTCGGTAAGCTCCTTGTGCGTGCGGATGGTCTTGCGCCCGGTCTCGCAGCAGCCGCCGCCCGAGAAGTGCTTTTTGGCACGCAGAAGACCAAGCACGACGACGATCAATATAACAGCAATAATTATAGCATTTTCAATACCGTTTCCCATAACAAACTCCTTTCATTCATCATAAAGAGAACTTGCGGTCGGAAGTGCTCGAAAGCTCTATGTTACCTCCGGCTAACGGAAATGATAATACATTTGACTTTACTTTGTCAAGCCCATTTTTCGTACATATAAAAAAGTAAAAAAATCTGCAAAAAAAGCTTGACAAATCAATATACTGCTGCTACTATAAAACACGGTTAGCGAGAGCTAATTAATTTTTCGTTTTTGAGTTAGCCCTACGCAACCAAATGAGAATCTGAATCAGGTGATATCTTATGAATTTGACGAAAGCAGAAGAAGGTAAGGAGTACATCATCCGGCGTATCGACACTGATGATGAGGAGCTGGACGCTTTCTTGTTCTCGCTCGGCTGTTACAGCGGAGAGCCGATAACCGTCGTTTCCCACAGAAGGGGAAGCTGTACGATATCGGTAAAAGACGGAAGATACAGCATCGACGACCAGCTGGCCGAGGCTATTGTTGTTTGATGATGCAATAGTCAGGACCAAATGGTCCGTCTTTTTGCCCTGCGGTTAGCGCAAGCTAACGAATGAGTACATACCATAAGGTAACTTGACAGAATAGTAAAGGGAATAGGAGGAAACCTAAATGAGAATTGCTTTTGCAGGCAATCCTAACAGTGGTAAGACGACCATGTACAATGCCTTGACCGGCCGCAATGAGAAGGTCGGCAACTGGGCAGGCGTTACCATTGACAAGAAAGAAGCACTCATCAAAAAGAATTTTGCCGGTGACGCTGAGCTGATCGCAGTCGATCTGCCCGGCGCATACTCCATGTCACCGTTTACCTCGGAGGAGAGCATTACAAGTTCTTATGTAAGAAATGAGAACCCCGATGCGATCATAAACATCGTCGATGCTACCAATCTGAGCCGTTCGTTGTTCTTCACCACCCAGCTGCTCGAGCTCGGTGTTCCCGTTGTTGTTGCACTGAACAAGCACGATGTCAACGAGAAGAAGGGCACCAAGATCGATGTCAAGAAGCTGTCCGAGAAGCTTGGTTGCCCTGTTTTCAACACCACCTCAACTACCGGTGACGGTCTTAAGGATGTTGTTGCAGCGGCTGCTGCTCTTAACGGAAAGGAGCAGAAAGCTCCCTATCATCAGGGTGATATCGATCTGACCGATAAGAATGTCGTTGAGGAAGCAGATAGAAAGCGTTTCGCTTTTGTCGACAAGATCGTTGCCGCAGTCGAGACCCGTAAGGTTCGGACTAAGGACAAGAACGCACAGGATAAGATCGATGCGGTTCTTACTCACCCCATTGCAGGCCTTATCATTTTCGCAGGCGTAATGTTCCTTGTGTTCCAGATCTCCCAGGGTTGGGTAGGCCCTTGGATCGCAGATTACCTCGTCGGCTGGCTTGAAAGCTTCCAGAAATGGGTCGGCGGCCTCGTTGAGAATTCCGCACCTATCCTTCAGGCTCTGCTTGTTGACGGTATCATCGGCGGTGTAAGCGCAGTTGTCGGCTTCCTACCGCTCGTCATGGTCATGTACTTCCTCATCTCTCTGCTTGAGGATTGCGGCTACATGGCTCGTGCAACTGTCGTTCTCGACCCCATCTTCAAGAAGGTCGGCCTGTCCGGCAAGTCCGTCATCCCCTTCGTCATCGGCACCGGCTGCGGCATCCCAGGCATTATGGCCTGCCGTACCATCCGTAACGAGCGTGAGCGTCGTGCGACTGCAATGCTGACCACTTTCATGCCCTGTGGCGCAAAGCTCCCCGTTATCTCCCTGTTCGCAGGCGCATTCTTCGCCGATGCTTCTTGGGTAGGTACCCTCATGTACTTTGTCGGTATCGCACTCATCCTCCTCGGCGCACTTCTCGTAAACAAGATCGTCGGTTACAAGCACCGCAAGTCCTTCTTCATCATTGAGCTGCCTGAGTACAAGGTGCCCTCGCTCAAGCGTGCGTGCATGGATATGCTCAACCGTGGCTGGGCCTTCATCGTAAAGGCATTCACCATCATCCTCGTTTGCAACACCGTTGTTCAGGTCATGCAGACCTTCACATGGAGCTTTGAAGTTGCAGATGTCGCAAGCGACTCAATTCTCGCATCCGTTGCGGGACCGTTTGCTTACCTGCTCGTTCCCATCGTGGGCGTTGTTTCATGGCAGCTCGCAGCCGCAGCTGTTACCGGCTTCATCGCAAAGGAAAATGTCGTCGGTACTCTGGCTGTCTGCTTTGTCGGCCTTGAGAACCTCATCGACACCGACTCCCTCGAGCTTATGCAGGGTGCTGGCGCAGAGGTCGCAGGCGTGTTTGCGATCACCAAGGTCGCAGCTCTTGCTTACCTGATGTTCAACCTCTACACTCCTCCTTGCTTCGCAGCTCTCGGTGCAATGCACTCCGAGATCAACGACCGCAAGTGGTTCTGGGGCGGCGTCGGACTTCAGTTCGCAACCGGCTTTACCGTTGCGTTCCTCGTATACCAGATCGGTACTCTCATCACTACCGGCGCTCTCGGTGCTGGCTTCTTCCCCGGCCTCATCGCTGTTCTCGTGTTCGCTTTCATCATCGCCATGATGATCAGAAAGACCAACAAGAGCTTCGCTGCCGAGTACGCACTGAGCAAGTAAATTAATTTAATCAGGAGCAGTTACTATGGATAACATTCTTGTAATATTAGTTGTTGCTTTGATCGTTGGCTTGGCTGTGCTGTATATCCACAAGCAAAAGAAACACGGAGTCAAGTGCATCGGCTGCCCTAACGGCTGCTCTTGCCAAAAAAACTGCGGAGACTTTAAAGATGATGCATCCAGCAAACGACCCTTGACCGATGTATCAAGCCTGAAGCATCAATCGTGATTTGAATTAAAAGTATGAGTGGCCCTCTTGACAGTAGGGTCACTCATACGACATGCTATTATTGTCAAAATCTTTATAAAATAGGAGATAGACCATGAAAATTGATTGGGAAGAAGTAGGTTTGTTCGCAGGCGGCGTGCTTTTCGGTACAGCCGGTATAAAGATCCTCACAAGCCGTGACGCAAAAACTCTTTACACTCATGTTACGGCAGCTGTTCTCCGTATGAAGGACTGCGTTATGCAGACTGCCACCAATGTGCAGGACGATTGCAGCGATATCCTCGCCGGTGCAAAGAGCATCAATGAGGCTCGTGCAGAGGAAGAGCGCAGCGCCGAAATGAGCGATACCGCAAACTGACTTTTATCAGCTTAGGCCGTCCGTCAGGGCGGCTTATGTTTTTAGGAGATTAGCGATGAAATTTAAAATAATCCACGAGACCGAGGGCAGACTGCGTCTGCAAGCACCTCAATGCAGCATGACTCTTGAGGAAGCTGACCAGCTTGAGGAGTATATCGCAAGGCTGCCCGGGGTAAGGCAGGCAACCGTTCACGAGCGCACCTGCAATATGATAGTTTATTATTCCGGCGACAGGCTTGCTGTCATAGACGGTATCCGTGCGTTTAAGTATAACTACACGACGATGGAGAAGTCCACGCTCGAGAATAGCAGCCGCTCACTTAACCGCTATTATCAGGACAAGCTTGCAAGCCTAGTCCTCGGTCGCATAGTCCGCAAGCTGCTGCTGCCTGTGCCGCTGCGTCAGATACGCACGACGGTGCACTCCGTGCGCTACATATGGCGTGGCCTGCGCTGCGTATTCAATAAGAAGCTCGAGGTCGAGGTGCTCGATGCTCTGTCGATAGGCGTTTCGATACTCCGCAGTGACTTTGGCACGGCAAGCTCCGTCATGTTCCTTCTCAAGCTCGGCGAGCTGTTGGAGGAGTGGACACGCAAGAAGTCGCTCAGTGACCTTGCACGATGCATGTCGCTGAATGTTGACAGAGTGTGGCTCAAGACCGGTGATACCGAGGTTCTGGTGCCGATAAGCGATATAAAGACCGGCGACCTTATCTGCGTGCACACCGGCAATGTCATCCCGCTTGACGGCAGAATAACCGAGGGCGTGGCGAGCGTCAATCAGGCATCCCTCACCGGCGAGTCTATCGCCGTTGCCAAGAGCATCGGCTCAGTCGTCTATGCCGGTACGGTCGTAGAGGAGGGCGAGTGCGTCATTGCCGTTGAGCAGATGCAGGGCTCGAGCCGCTATGATCAGATAGTCGGCATGATAGAAAGCTCCGAAAAGCTCAAATCCACAACCGAAAGCCGTGCTCTGGCGCTCGCTGACAAGCTCGTGCCGTATAGCCTCGGCGGCACGGTCGTTACATACCTGCTGACCCGCAATGTCACCCGTGCGGTGTCAATCCTCATGGTCGATTTTTCTTGCGCACTCAAGCTTTCCATGCCGCTTGCGGTGCTCTCGGCCATGCGTGAATGCGGCGGATACCACATCACCGTCAAGGGCGGCAAGTACCTTGAGGCGGTCGCAAAAGCCGACACCATCGTGTTTGACAAGACCGGCACGCTTACCCACGCCGTGCCGACGGTCGCAGAGGTCGTACCCTTCGGCGGCAGAGATGCCGAGAGTGTCCTGCGCATCGCCGCATGCCTTGAGGAGCACTATCCTCATTCAATGGCAAACGCCGTTGTCAAGGAGGCTGTGCAGCAGGGCATCGCCCATGACGAGATGCACTCCGAGGTCGAGTATGTCGTGGCGCACGGCATCGCCAGCCGCATAAACGGCAAAAAGGTCGTTATCGGCAGCCACCATTTTGTTTTCGAGGACGAGGGCTGCACCATTCCGGCCGATGAGCAGGAAATGTTTGACACCCTGCCCGAGCAGTATTCGCACCTGTACCTTGCCATCGGCGGGGAGCTTTCGGGCGTTATTTGCATTGCCGATCCTCTGCGTGAGGAGGCGGCCGAGGTGCTGAACAGCCTGCGCAAGCTCGGCATTAAAAAAGCAGTCATGATGACGGGCGATAACGAGCGCACCGCCGCCGCTATTGCACGGCAGGTCGGCGTTGATGAGTTCTATGCCGAGGTGCTGCCCGAGGACAAGGCTCACTTTGTTGAGCAGGAGAAGGCAGCAGGCAGAAAAGTTATCATGATAGGTGACGGTATAAACGACTCTCCGGCGCTTTCGGCTGCCGATGTCGGCATAGCGATAAGCGACGGCGCGGCAATTGCACGAGAGATCGCCGATATCACCATAGCCGCAGACGATTTGTTCGAGCTTGCAACGCTAAAGCGGATATCCAATGCGTTGCTAAGCAGGATAAACGGCAATTACCGCTTTGTTCTCGGCTTTAACGGCACATTGATAGCACTCGGTGCATTCGGCATTCTGCCGCCTGCGACCTCTGCGCTGCTGCACAATATCTCGACTATCGGCATCAGCGTCCGCAGCATGACAAATCTGCTTAAATAATGAAAAAAGGGTACGGTTCAAAACCGTACCTTTTTTTGTGATGTATTACGCTGCGTAGCCGTAGACCCAAGAGTTCGGCAGGTAGCGACAGGTAATGGCGGGGTTTGAGCATTTGGTGACATACTCGCCGTCGTACCACATAACGGCACTCGTGCCGCCGTCCATGTTCATAGCCTGATATGCATCGTAGCGCTGCATTATCTTCGTACATTCGGGAAGCCCGATGCCGAGCGAGCGGCCGACCAGTCGGCCCTCAACGACGAGCATCAGAACATCCCCGTCCTTTGACTGGCCTACAACGCAGCGGGGCTGGATGGACATGAAGCCCGAGAGCTCGTCAACGAGCGGAACACCGTCAATTATAAGTGCGGGTCTGAACTCAACGGCATCTCTCGTGCCAGGGGTAGTCTCGTTTTTGGCGTCGACTATGTATATCTTGTTGTCGTCACGCAGCTCAAGACGCTTGCGGCTGTCGGTAAAGTGCTTGCCGTACTCCGTGCCGCTGCACATGGCGTAGCCCTTGAGCTTGCCGCCGTTGCCGACACCGTTCCAGTCGGAAAAGCCGCTGCCGTTGATGCCCAAAACGCCGTTGCAGCGGGGAACAAGGCTCTCGAGCACCTCGCCAATAGAGCCGAGGTACTGCGCCGGACAGCATCGAAGATCGCTCGCATCCTTGAGTATCGCCATAACGCCCTGATAGCCCGAGCCCTTTACACGCACGAGCATGAGCTTATGCTTGCCGCTTATCGCAAGCACCTGATCGCCCTGCGTTGTCATTATCGTCGTGCCCTCGTCATTTATGCCGGCCTCGTTTATGTCCAGCTCCATGAGGTTTGCTCGCTTGCATTCGGGGTGTTCGTTAAGATAGCTTTCGAGCGAGGCCTTGTCTATCTCATCGAACATTGCGTAGAAGTCGTTGTTCGCTTTTTCGATGGGGTCGTCCTTCCACTTGCTTTCGATGCCGACCTGCTTATCCTCGGCGGCGTGCATGCGGTTCATGACCTCGTCTATGACCGACTGCGGGAAAAACCACTCGGCCAGCCACTGGTGCGTCATTGTGGACATTGCCGTCTCGATATATGCATCACGCAGGTTTTTTATAAACGAAATGTTCGTGTAGACAACAAAGAAATACGAGCCTACGAGAAATGCTATCACGCAAAACAGCGTAATGAGCCGCTTTTTCCAGCTGCGTTTCTTTTTGACCTTTTTCTTCTTAACTTTCTTAGGTTCGATATTTTCGGCCTCCGGCTCGGGGCGGCGCTTTTGTTCGGCTTTTTCCTTGGCCTGAGGTGTTCTGCTTGATTTTGAGCTTACCAGTTTGATTTTGGTTGCCTCCTCTCGGGATGGGTTATCTCTCATCTTACCACAACAAAAACAGCTTGTCATCAAAATAATACAACAAGTTACAAAATTCTTTTCTCGAAAATATTGACTGTATTTAAATAATGTAGGCATTTGTTTGACAAAGCCGAAATATGTGATATATTATGAACCTTATGGAAAATATAACTTCGAGAAAAAACAGGATAATATGCCATTTCCGCTCGGTTGCAAATGACAGGGAGTACCGCTATGCCAGTCGGGAGTATGTCTGCGATGGGTTAAAGACCCTGCGAGAAGCTCTTCATTGCGGAGCGGAGCTCGGCTGCGTGCTCTGGAAGGGGAGAGCCGAGGATATCGAGCTTCCCGAGGGTGTTATGCAGTACACAGCTCCCGCCGAGCTTTTTGAATACGCCTCACCCCTTAAGTCGAGCGGCGGCCCGGTGTTCACCGTGAAGATGCCCGAGCGGGACGGGGAGTTTAAGCTTGAGCGTGCCATCGTTCTTGAAAACCTCCAAGACCCGGGCAATGTCGGCACGGTGATAAGAACGGCAAATGCGTTTAACATCGATGCCGTCATCTTGGTCGGTGCGTGCGCAGACCTATATAATCCCAAGACCGTGCGTGCGAGCATGGGTGCGATATTCCGCCAGCGGGTGCTTACGATGAGCATACAAGAGCTTGACGAGCTCACGCAGAAGCAGGCACTGCCGCTGTTCGGTGCAGCGCTCAGCGATAAGGCCGCCGATCTGCGCAATATCGAAATTCATAGAGCTGCCGTTGCCATAGGCAGCGAGGGCAGAGGACTTTCAAAGGAGCTTCTCGACATTTGCGGCGGCGAGATAATAATCCCCATGAACCCCGAGTCTGAGTCACTCAATGCTGCGGTGGCAGCGTCGGTCATTATGTGGGAGATGTCAAGATAAAGGAGGGAGCGGCGTGTCTGCTATCGAATACTGGCTTTGGCTGTCGACCTCGGCAAAGCTCAGCCCGAGGGCGAAGGCCGTTCTTTTAAAGCACTACGGCGGTCCCGAGGCAATGTACGAAGCGCCCAAGGGCGAGATAACGAAGCTCCTCGGCAGACGGGGAGAGGGTGCGGAGGACTTGGAAAAGCGTGACCTGACCTCGGCTCTGCGCACGATAGACCGCTGTAAGATGCAGAACATTGAGGTCATCTCCATCGATGACCCACGCTATCCTGTAAGGCTCAAAAATATATACGCCCCGCCGCATATCATCTATGTAAAGGGCAGGCTGCCCAAGATAGACGATGAACCGGCCATTGCCGTCATCGGTACACGAAACGCAAGCCCCTACGGCATCAAGATGGGGCGCAAGCTTGGCTTTGAGATAGCAAAGTGCGGCGGTGTCGTTATATCGGGTCTTACAAAGGGCGTTGACGCTGCCGGAGCGGAGGGTGCACTTGTTGCCGACGGCAAATGCATCGGTGTTCTCGGCATGCCGCATGAGCTTGCCCGCGGCAAGATGGTCGATGAGCTTGCCGTCAGAGGAGCGCTCATAAGCGAGTACCCACCCGGAGCGGGAGTGTACCGCCAGTTCTTCCGTGCAAGAAACCGCATTGCCGCCGGACTATCGATAGGCGTTGTGGTCGTCGAAGCTCCGTATAAAAGCGGAACTAAGCTGTTTGTTGACGAAGCGGTAGAGCAGGGCAAGGAGATATTCGCCGTACCGGGCAATGCCGATTCTGAGAATTGTGCAGGTACGAATGCGATGCTCAAGGACGGCGCAAAGCCTGTTACCGAGGGCTGGGATGTGATGAGCGAATTTGCAAAGCTCTACCCCGATAAGATAAAGCGCTCGACTGAGCGAATACCCGGAACATGCGTGAAGCCGGAGCAAAATGAGCCTGTCATAACCGAAAAAACACACAAAGATACAAAAAAAGTCATTGACAAGCCCGACACCACGGAATATATTGACTTGAAGAAACAGCTTGAGGGCTTAAGTCAGTCGCAGCTTAGCATTGTGTCGGCTATGGACAGGGAAGCAATGCAGGTCGATGAGATAATCGAGCGCACGGATCTTTCTCCGGCAAAGGTGCTTGCGGATCTGACGCTGCTGCAGCTTAAGGGCTGTGTCAGCCAACAATCGGGCAAACGCTTTACATTGAACATAAAACGAAGTGAGGACAGCTAAATGCCAGGTGCAAAAAAGAATTTGGTAATTGTTGAATCACCTGCAAAGGCGAAGACCATTGAGAAATATCTGGGCGACGACTATAAGGTCGTTGCCTCCATGGGACACCTGCGTGACCTCCCCAAGAGCACGCTTGGTATCGATATAGAAAACGATTTTGAGCCGAAGTACATTCCGGTCAAGGATCACAAGGATGTTATAGACACTCTTAAAAAGCTCAGCAAGAGCGCAAAAACCGTCTATCTCGCAACCGACCCTGACCGAGAGGGCGAGGCTATATCGTGGCATTTAAAGGAGCTGCTTGCCCTGCCGGACGACAAGGCAAGACGAGTGACCTTTAATGAGATAACGAAAAAGGTAGTAACAGAGAGCGTGGGCAATCCCCGTGACATCGACAAGGATCTTGTAGATGCCCAGCAGGCGAGACGACTGCTTGACCGCCTTGTCGGCTACAAGCTCTCGCCGCTGCTTTGGAAGAAAATAAAGCGCGGCCTTTCGGCAGGCCGTGTCCAGTCGGTCGCAACGAGAATGGTCGTCGACCGTGAAAAAGAGATAGAAGGCTTCGTGCGTGAGGAGTACTGGCTGCTCGATGCGGTGCTCAATTGCGACGAGACCGATGCCGACTTCACCGCACGCTACTACGGCAAGGGCGACAAAAAGCTTGAGCTGCACTCCGAGGATGAGGTAAACGCCGTCATCGCCGAAACGCAGGACGAGCCGTTTGTCATCAAGACCGTCAAGCGTGGCAAAAAGCACCGCAGCCCCTCGCCCCCGTTTATAACCTCGACCCTACAGCAGGAGGCATCCCGACGCTTGGGAATGACCCCGAGACGCACAATGTCCGTTGCCCAGCAGCTTTATGAAGGTGTTGATATCGCAGGGCAGGGCACGGTAGGTCTTATCACCTACATGCGTACCGACTCTCTGCGCCTTTCCGATGAGGCGCTCATGGCGGCAAAAAATTTCATCATCGAGCGCTACGGTAAGGAGTATTACCACGGCTCGTTCCGTGTTTACAAGACCAAATCCGGCGCACAGGATGCGCACGAGGCCATACGCCCGACGAATATCGAGCTCACGCCCGAGCGTGTGCGCAAGGATCTCACACCTGAGCAGTACAGGCTATACCGCCTAATTTGGGGCCGCTTCACCGCATGCCAGATGGCAAACTCGGTGTACGACAATGTCGTTGTCGATGTTGAGTCCAACGGGCACATTTTCCGCTCGAACTACTCTGAGCTCAAGTTTGCAGGCTACACCGCCGTTTATGAGGAGAGCAAGGACGAGGAGTCGGACGAGCTTCGCAAGAAGCTGCCCGACCTTCAGACCGGTGAGCGGGTGTATCTTGAAAAAATGCTGCCAGAGCAGCAGTTTACACAGCCGCCCGCACGCTACACCGAGGCGACCCTCATCCGTGCGATGGAGGAAAAGGGCATCGGCAGACCGTCGACCTATGCGCCGACAATTTCTACGATAACCTCGCACGAATATGTCGTAAAGGACGGCAAGTACCTTAAGCCCACGAACCTCGGCGTTGTCGTGACCGAGCTCATGATGGAGCGTTTCCCCGACATCGTCGATCTTAAGTTTACAAACCACATGGAGGAGGAGCTCGACAGTGTCGAGTCCGGCAAGCTCTATTGGAAGGATCTCCTGCATGAGTTCTATGGCGATTTCTCCGTTGAGCTTGAAAACGCCGAAAAGGCGCTCGAGGGCGTGAGGATAAAAGTCCCCGATGAGCTCAGCGACGAATACTGCGATGTCTGCGGCAAGCAGATGGTCGTAAAATCCGGTAAATTCGGCCGATTTCTCGCATGTCCTGCGTATCCCGAGTGCAGCTTTACAAAGCCGCTCGTCATCGAGATGCCCGGCAAGTGCCCTAAGTGCGGCAGCAGGATATTAAAGCGTACCTCCAAAAAGGGTTACACCTTCTACGCCTGCGAGCGTGGCGCTGACTGCGGCTTCATGACATGGTATGTCCCTACAAAGGACTTCTGCCCGAGCTGCGGCAAGACCCTGTTCAAGCCCAGCGGCAAGGGACAGAAGAAGGCCTTCTGCATCAACGAGGAGTGCTCGGAATTCGTCCCCGAGGAAAAGCGGGGCTATAAGAAAAAAACGGCGGCAAAGTCTGACGACAAAAAGCCTGCCGCAAAGAAAAAGACAAGTACAAAGAAAGCCAAGGAATAAGCGTTTATGAAGAAAGTCACGGTACTCGGCGCCGGACTTGCAGGCTGCGAATGTGCATGGCAGCTTGCAAAGCGGGGCATTGAGGTAAGGCTTTATGAGATGAAGCCGAATAAGATGACCCCGGCGCACAGCTCCGAATATTTTGCCGAGCTTGTGTGCTCAAACTCCCTGCGCAGCGATGAACTGACTAATGCCGTCGGCCTTTTGAAGGCAGAGATGCGCAAAATGGGCTCGCTTATAATGGAAAGCGCCGACAGTAACCGTGTCGCCGCCGGCGGGGCGCTCGCCGTTGACCGTGAGGGGTTTTCGAGATATATCACCGATAAGATAAAGTCCTGCCCGAACATTGAGCTTGTGTCCGAGGAAGCGACCGACTTCCCCGCCGGTGAGCTTGTTGTTGCGACCGGCCCTCTCACGAGCGATGCGCTTGCCGAGAAGCTTGAGAAGCTTTGCAACTGCACGGGACTGCACTTTTACGATGCCGTTGCCCCCATCGTGACGCTTGAGAGCGTCGATATGGACAGTGCTTTTTTCGCCTCCCGCTATGACAAGGGGACGGCGGATTATGTAAACTGCCCGATGAACGAGGAGGAGTACAAGGCTTTCGTTAAGGAGCTCGTTTCCGCAAAGGAAGCACCCGTCCACGGCTTTGATGACGGCGGCGTTTTTGAAGGCTGCATGCCCGTTGAGGTCATGGCTCGCCGAGGCGAGGAGACGCTTCGCTTCGGCCCCTTGAAGCCCGTCGGTCTCCGTGACCCGAGAACGGGCAAGGATAACTACGCCGTTGTGCAGCTTCGGCGAGATAACGCCGACGGCACGATATATAACCTTGTCGGCTTCCAGACACATCTGACTTGGGGTGAGCAAAAGCGTGTGTTTTCGATGATACCGGCGCTTAAAAATGCCGAGTTTGTCCGCTACGGCGTCATGCACCGCAACACATATCTAAATTCGCCGCAGCTTCTCGACCGCTATTACAGGTTAAAATCAGACCCACGCATCAGCTTTGCCGGGCAGATGACCGGCGTTGAGGGCTATGTGGAGTCGGCAGCATCCGGCATGCTCGTCGGTATAGAGACCGCCGCAAGGCTTTTGGACCTTGAGCCGGTGAACTTTCCACAGGAGACTGCGATAGGTGCACTGGGACTGTACATTTCCGGCGGCAGCGTCGGCGACTTCCAGCCGATGAATATCAACTTCGGCATCATAACCCCGCTCGGCTATCGGGTAAAGGGCAAGAGAAACAAGAATGCGGAGATATCCGCAAGATCGCTTAAAATTATAGATGAATTGATGGAGAAGGAGGTATTCTGCCGTGAAGATAATCGTTGACGCAATGGGCGGCGATAACGCACCGGAAGCCATAGTAAAGGGAGCGGTGCTTGCAAGAGACAGACTGGGCGTTGAGCTTTGCCTTGTTGGCCGCAGGGACGATATAGAAAGATGCCTTGAGGGCGTTGACCGCAATGGCTTGAGCATAGTTGACGCACCCGAGGTCATCACGATGAACGATGACCCCAGCACGGCAGTCCGCCGTAAGAAAAATTCCTCCATGGCAGTCGGACTTACCATGCTCAAAAACGGCGAGGGAGACGCAATGGTGTCGGCTGGCTCGACGGGAGCTCTGCTCACCGGTGCAACGCTTATTGTCAAGCGCATCCACGGTGTCCGCCGTGCGGCAATGGCACCCGTACTTCCAAGCCGCGAAAACGGACTAATGCTCATCGACTGCGGCGCAAACGCAGAGTGCACTCCCGAGTATCTTCTCCAGTTCGGCTACATGGGAAGCTTCTACGCAAAGCGTATCATGAATATCGATAACCCCCGTGTCGGACTACTCAACATCGGCGTTGAGGAGACCAAGGGCGGAGAGCTCCAGCACGAGACATATAAGCTTCTCAAGGCTGCAAACGATGCAGGCAGGATAAACTTTGTCGGCAATGTCGAGGCAAGCACCATGCTTCTGGGCGGCGTTGATGTAGTCGTGGCCGACGGCTTTTCGGGCAATATCGCTCTCAAGACCGCCGAGGGAGTTGCGAAATGGCTGTTTACCGAGCTTAAGAGCGTGTTTAAGAAAAACGCCAAGAACATGCTCGCAGCTGCCGTTGTCAAGAAGGATGTCAAGGGCATCGCAAAGAGCATCGACCCCAACGAGGTCGGCGGAACGGCGCTTTTGGGCATATCCAAGCCCGTTATCAAGGCGCACGGCTCGTCCGGCGACGAGGCGTTTTTCGCCGCCATACGTCAGGCAAAAACCTTTGCCGAGTCGGAAATGATAAACGATATCGTTGAAAATGTTGAGTATATGCGTATCTCAGAGGAAGCGTAAAAATTGAAAGAGCTTGAGAAAAAATTAAATTACACCTTCAAAAACAGTGAGCTTTTGAAAAATGCGCTCACCCACAGCTCGTATGCAAACGAGAACAGGGCAGAGGGCATCTCGAGCAACGAGCGCCTTGAGTTTCTGGGTGACTCGGTGCTCGGCTTTGTGACGGCAAAGCATCTGTATTCAATGCAGCCGACGCTGTCCGAGGGCAAAATGACGAGACTGCGTGCCGAGCTTGTGTGTGAGCAGAGCCTGCACGGAGTTGCGCTTGACCTTGACTTAGGCCGATACCTGCGCATGGGTCACGGCGAGGAGAAAAACGGCGGCAGGACAAGACCGTCCATTCTCGCCGATGCAGTCGAGGCTGTCATCGCCGCAATGTTCCTTGACGGCGGCATAGCTGCACCCGAAAGCTTCATTGAGCGCATGATCCTAAGCCCCGAGAGCATCGAGGCACACCATGCGGCCGACTATAAGACCGAGCTTCAGGAGCTTGTACAGCAAAAGAACGGCCAGGTGCTCACATATGCGCCCACCGGCGAGTCCGGACCGGATCACGCAAAGGTGTTCTCGGCGAGCGTCAGCCTTAACGGCGAGGTCATCGGCGAGGGCAGCGGCAGGACAAAGAAGGAGGCCGAACAGGCGGCAGCCTGTCAGGCATTGAAGAAGCTAAATAAATGACAGCAAGAAACAGTATCATCCCCGTTTTCGTGCCGCATCTCGGCTGCCCGAACGACTGCGTGTTCTGCAATCAGAGGCGCATTTCCGGTCACACCGAGCCCGCAACGGCACAGACGGTCAAAACCGCAATAGAGAACGCAGCCGCCTTGTTCCCCAAAGGGACAAAGCGGCAATTGGCGTTTTATGGAGGAAGCTTCACGGCCATACCCGTGGCTGAGCAAACAGCCCTTTTCGAGGCCGCAAAGCCGTATCTTGACGACGGAACGATAAGTTCCATAAGGCTCTCGACCCGCCCCGATGCGATAGATGCCGAAACGCTTGCGAGACTGAAAAAATACTCCGTACAGACGGTCGAGCTCGGTGCGCAGTCACTGTGCGATAATGTGCTTTGGCTTAGTAACCGCGGCCACACCGCAAAAGAGGTCGAGGAAGCAGCGAGGATGGTAAAGCAGGAGGGCTTTGAGCTTATCCTGCAAATGATGACCGGCCTTCCCGGTGACACGGACGAAAGCTGCATCGAAACGGCAAAAAGAATAATCGCCCTACGCCCCGACGGCGTGAGGATATACCCCACGGTCATAGTGAGGGACACCGAGCTTTACGATATGTGGAAAGCCGGAACCTACAAGGAACACACCGTTTCCGATGCTGTTCGGGTATGCGCAAAGATAACGAAGCTTTTTGACGAGGCAGGTATCCCCATCATCCGCATGGGGCTTAACCCGACCGAGGACCTCTCCGGCGGCGATGCCGTGGGCGGAGCGTATCACCCGGCGCTGGGCGAGCTCGTGCGCTCCCGCATGATGCTCGACAAAGCGGTCGAGCTGCTTGACGGCATCGAGCCCGATAAGCGTGTTATCCTCGGTGTCAACAAGTCAGATGTGTCTAAAATGATTGGCCAGCACCGCTGCAATGCGGAGGCACTTAAGACGCAATTTAAGCTAAAGTCTATTAAAATTATACAGACCGACATAAATTCGGGCGAAATTAAGCTGCTTAGCCTTGATTAAGGCACTCAGATGTTATAAAATATAATGCACATTTTGAATAGAGGTAGAGCATTTGTACTTAAAAGCACTGGAAATTCAGGGGTTCAAGTCCTTTCCGGACAAGACCAGAATTACATTTGAAAAGGATATAACGGCGATTGTCGGACCCAACGGCTCGGGAAAATCAAACATTTCCGACGCCATACTGTGGGTCATGGGCGAGCAGCGCTCCAAAACTCTTCGAGGCGGCAAGATGGAGGATGTCATCTTCGGAGGCACGGAGAAGAGGGGCGCACTGGGCTTTGCGCAGGTCTCGCTCATCATCGATAACTCCGAACACATTTTTGACTGCGACAATACCGAGCTCATGCTGACCCGCCGCTACTACCGCAGCGGAGACAGCGAGTATTACATAAACCGTGAGGCTGTGCGCCTTAAGGATATAAACAGCCTGCTCATGGACACCGGCCTTGGCAGAGACGGCTACTCCATCATCGGTCAGGGCAGAATTGCCGAGATCGTGTCGAGCAAAAGCTCTGAGCGCCGTGAGGTGTTCGAGGAAGCGGCCGGTATATCCCGCTACCGCAGCCGCAAGGAGGAGTCCGAGCGCAAGCTTCAGAAAACGGAAGAAAACCTCCTGCGCATAAACGATAAGATAGACGAGCTTGAACTTCAGGTAGAGCCGCTAAAGCGCCAGTCCGAGACGGCGAAGAAGTACCTCGTCCTGCGTGATGAGCTTAGGCTTCGTGAGATATCCGTTTGGATGGCGACGCTTGAAAAGCTGAGGTCGCAGGCCGAAGCGATAAGCCGAGACTATGAAAATGCGGTGCGTGATCTAGACAACGCAAACCGCAGCTTGGAAGCGCTTTATGCGTCCTCGGGCAATATATCCGAGCGCATGCGCCAAAAGGATGTCGAGGCCGAGAGCGCCAGAGCCCGCCTTTCACAGACCGAGGGCAGAGCCGCCGAGTGCGACTCGGAGGCTGCCGGACTTAAAGCCGGCATCGCAAGCAGCATCGAGGCTGCCGAGCGTATGAAAAAAGACATTGCCGAGGCGGAGACCCGCGTCGGCGAGATCAAGGCGCAGATAGAAGAAAACAATGCAACCATCGCAAAGGTGGCAGCCGTCCTCAAGGAGCTTGACGAAAAGCTCAAGGCAAATAACAATGTCCTTGAGGGCGCTCGCATGAAACTGTCGAGCCGTGAAGCGGCGGCCGAGCAGCTTCGTGAAAAGGTCAACCGCCTGAGCGTTGACTGCCGCAGCTTGGACGCGAGGATACACATGCTTTCCGAGATGGAAAAGGAGTATGAGGGCTTCTCCAAGGCGGTCAAAACGGTCATGCGTGAATCCGCCCGAGGCAACATAAGCGGCGTTCACGGGCCGGTTGCCAACCTCGTCAAGGCCGATAACGAGTGCGCCCTTGCGATAGAGACCGCTCTTGGCGCTGCGATGCAGAATATCATCATCGACACGCAGAACGACGGCCGCAAGGCGATAGAAATGCTAAAGCGTCTCGACTCCGGCCGTGCGACCTTCCTGCCGGTGGACACCGTTAGGGGCAGCGTTATGAAGGATGCGCCCGTGAACGACCCCGGCTTTGTCGGCGTGGCGTATGACCTCGTGCATTTTGAGTCGAAGTATGACGGCATATTTGCAAGTCTGCTCGGCAGAACGGTAGTTGCCGAGACCCTCGCCGATGCCGTGCGCATGTCCAAGGCAAACGGCAACAGCTTGCGCATCGTAAGCCTTGACGGTCAGCTCATAAACGCCGGCGGCTCAATGACCGGCGGCAGCGCCGCAAAGGGTACGGGCATACTTTCAAGAGCAAACGAGCTTACCGAGCTTAAAAAGCGCAGAGTGAAGCTCGAATCTGACTACAACAACGCAAGCACCGAGCTTGACAAGGCGAGAAACGCACTTGCGGGGCTGCGCTATGAGCTTGATATGGCGCTTGAAGATCAGGCGGAGATAAACCGCTCGATCGCCGCAAACGAGGCCGAAAAGCGCACGACCGAGCTTGCCATAAACCAGCTCAAGGTGCTGCTCAAAGCCCTGTCGGGCGACAGCCTTTCACGCCGCAAGGCGATAGAGCACTCGGAAGCAGAGCGCAGCATGATAGAAAATAAGCTGCAAGAGGTGCTTGAAAAGCGCAAGCAGATACTCAAAGATGCTGACGGCATCCGAGCCGAGATAAGCGAAATTACAAACAAGCGCCTCGAACTCGAGGGCAGACGCACCAAGGCGGACAGGGATGCACAGGAGCGCAACCGTGAGCTTTTGGAGCTGCAAAAAACCTGCTCGGCTTTAGAGGGTAAGAAAAATGCCGCCGACATGGAGGAAAAGCAGATACTCGACAAGCTCTGGGAAAACTACGAGCTTTCGTATTCTGCCGCTCAGGAGCTGCGCCAGCCTGTTGAGAACCTGCAAAAGGAGACCAAGGGCATCTCCGAGCTGCGCCGCAGGATATCCGCCCTCGGCACGCCGAACATCGGCGCAATCGAGGAGTATGAGCGTGTCAGCACGAGATATGATTTCCTCACCGGTCAGCGTGACGATATCCAGAAGGCAAAAACCGAGCTTGTGGGTATAATAAACGATGTAACGAGCGAAATGCAGGAGGTCTTCACTCAGCAGTTTAAACTCATAGACGAAAACTTCCGGCAGACCTTCCTTGAGCTTTTCGGCGGCGGCAAAGCCTCACTCACGCTCGAGGACGAAAACGATCCCCTCGAATGCGGCATTGAGATAAAGGTTCAGCCGCCCGGCAAGGCGGTGTCGAATATTAGCCTGCTCTCCGGCGGCGAGAAGGCGTTCGTTGCAATCGCACTGTACTTTGCGATACTCAAGGTGCGCCCCACGCCGTTCTGCGTCATGGACGAGATAGAGGCAGCTCTTGACGAAGCGAATGTTATCCGCTATGCCGAGTACATGCGTAGTATGTGTGCCAAGACCCAGTTCATCGTCATCACCCACCGCCGAGGCACGATGGAGGAGGCCGACCACATTTACGGTGTCACCATGCAGGAAAAGGGCGTTTCAAAGATAATCGAGCTCGACCTTGAGCAGGCACAGCGCTCGATAGAAAACGATCAGTGATAAGGAGGCAATGATGGGCTTTTTTGATAAAATGTTTTCGGGACTGACTAAGACCCGCAAAAATATTGAGGACCTTGAAGAGATATTCCGGAACTACGATATGGACGACATGGACTTTTACGATGAGCTTGAGGAAATGCTCGTCATGGCCGATGTCGGCGGGGAGACTACCGCAAAGATACTATACGACTATAAGCGCATTTTGTACCGCAACAGGATAAATAAGGGCAGAGACGCAAAAAAAGCGTTCGTTTCGTACATGCATGAGATGCTCGGCGATATGGACACCTCGCTCAAGCTTGAGACCAAGCCTTCGGTCATCCTCATGGTTGGCGTTAACGGTGTCGGCAAGACGACGACCATCGGCAAGCTCTCGGCAAGACTTAAAGCCGACGGCAAAAAGGTGCTTTTGTGCGCCGGCGACACCTTCCGTGCCGCCGCAGGCGAGCAGCTCAACATTTGGGCAGAGCGCTCTGGAGCGGACATCGTCCGCCATGAGGAGGGCAGCGACCCCGCCTCGGTCGTGTATGACAGCATCTGTGCCGCCAAGGCAAGAGGTGCCGACACTATAATCATCGACACCGCAGGGAGACTGCACAACAAGGCAAATCTCATGAACGAGCTTAATAAGATAAGCCGTGTCGTTACCCGTGAGCTGCCGGATGCCGATATCGAGACGCTCATGGTGCTTGATGCTACGACCGGTCAAAACGGTCTCATCCAAGCCAAGCAGTTTCTTGAGACCGCCGGTATCACCGGCATCGTGCTCACGAAGCTTGACGGCACCGCCAAGGGCGGCATAGTGTTCGCTATCGCACATGAGCTGAACCTGCCTGTGAAATTCGTCGGCGTGGGCGAGGGCATGGACGACCTTATCCCGTTTGATCCCAAAGAATTTGTGGAGGCGCTGTTCAAGTGAAAATGATACTTGCAAGCAACAATGCAAAAAAGCTCCGTGAGTTCAAGGCTATACTGTCCGACATGGGCATCGAGCTTTGCTCGCAAAGGGAAGCAGGCTGCGACTTTGAGGTCGAGGAGACCGGCACAACCTTTGCCGAGAACGCATATCTCAAGGCAGCTGCCGTTGTCGAAGCAACGGGTGTTGCCGCAATCGCCGATGACTCCGGTCTGATGGTCGATGCTCTAAACGGCGAGCCGGGCGTTTACTCTGCACGCTACGCCCCCGGCGGCCACGATGCAAGCGATAAGGAAAAGTATGAGTATCTGCTCAAAAAGCTTGAGGGAGTTAAGAACAGAGAAGTAAAGTTCGTCTCGAGCATCTGCTGCATTTTCCCCAACGGCGATATCATCCGCTGCGAGGGCGAGTGTGCCGGCAAGATACTTTTAAGCCCGAGGGGCGAGGGCGGCTTCGGCTATGACCCCGTTTTCATGCCGACAGGCTATGATAAGAGCATGGCCGAGCTCGGCACCGAGGTCAAAAACGAGATATCACACAGAGCCAATGCGCTCAAAATATTTAAGAAAAAGCTGAGGGAATACAATGGCACTGACAAGTAAGCAGAGGGCACAGCTCAGAGGGCTTGCCATGACAGAGGATACGATAATCCAGATAGGCAAGGGCGGCATCAGTGAAAACACCCTGACGCAGGTCAAGGATGCGCTCAAGGCAAGGGAGCTTATAAAGGGCAGAGTTCTGGAAAACAGCCTGCTGACTGCCCGTGAGGCAGCCGACGCACTGGCCGAGGCCTGCGATGCCGAGACCGTGCAGACGATAGGAAGTAAGTTTGTCCTGTATAAGAGGAATGCAAAAGAGCCTAAAATAGCTCTTGTAAAAGATAAGAAGAAATGAAGATTGTTATCTACGGCGGAAGCTTCAATCCGCCGCACTGCGGTCATGTTGAGGCGGCCATGACAATATCCGAGCAGCTTGAGCCTGATAAACTTTTGATAATTCCGGCAAATATCCCGCCGCACAAGGAGCTTGCCGAGGGAAGCCCCGATGCGCATGAGCGCCTGCTGCTCACGCAGCTTGCATTTTCCGATGTGCCGAATGTAGAGGTAAGCGACATTGAGCTTCACCGTGAGGGCAAGAGCTACACCGCATCGACCGTGGAGCTTTTGATGCAGCAGTACCCCGGCGCCGAGCTTTACCTTGCCATGGGCACGGATATGCTCCTGAGCTTTGAGGAGTGGTACAGGTTCAGATTTTTGCTCGAAACGCTGACGCTTGCGGTGTTCGTCCGCAGCGAGGGCGAGGAGGCCGAGATGCTGCGCCACGCCGAGTATCTAAAGAAAGAGTACGGGGCTAAGATAATCCCCCTGCGCCATGAGCCGAAGTCCATGTCGTCAAGAGACATACGGGATATGCTCTGCCGCAGGATGGGCGCATCGTTCATGCCGGAGAAGGTCTACGAGCGGATAATCGCAAACGGAGACTATGACGCAAAGCCGGAGCTTTACTGGCTGCGTGAGAAAGCGTATGCAATGCTCAAGCCCAACAGAGTTGCGCATGTGGTCGGCTGCGAGAGCGAGGCCGTCAAGCTTGCACAGCGCTGGGGCGAGGATCCCGAGAACGCAGCCGAGGCGGGGATCTTGCATGATATTACAAAAAAACTTTCTTTGCCGGAACAATTGATATTGTGCGACAAGTATGGTATTATAAACGATACGATTGAAGAGCATAATGTGAAGCTGCTGCATGCAAAGACAGGGGCTGCAATGGCAAAGCGGCTTTTCAATGTCAGCAAAGAAGTTTATGAGGCGATCAGATGGCACACCACCGGCAAGCCTGATATGACGCTTTTAGAGAAAATCATATATATGGCCGACTACATAGAGCCGAACCGAGATTTTGAAGGTGTCGAGAAGCTGCGCACCCTTGCGTATGAGAACTTGGACGCAGCTATGGCACTCGGGCTTAAAATGAGCCTTGAAGACATAAGAAGCTATGGTCAGGAGCCGTATATTGCAAGCGTTGAAGCCTACGAGTGGTACAAGCCATTTGAGCAGTAGACCCTCATCCTTGTAGACAACAGAAGGGATAATAAATATGAAGCTATTTGGCAGCAAAAAGAGCAGCAGGCACTCCGGGGAGAGAGCCTCTGCCGATGGAAGCAGACAAGGCCGCACGGCCAAGACCGAGGCCACGGAAGAGCAGTCCGGCAAGAGCGTTGACGAGATCGTCGCCGCAAGAAACAAAAAGGGCAAAAAGAAAAAGACCGGCAAGGTCATTTTGATTATCTTGCTGGTACTCGTACTGCTTGCGGGCATCGGTTATGCGGTGCTTGAGTTTGTAATCAAGCCGCCCGATACGGATAATAAGGGCGTTACGGATAACACAAATACGCCCCATGTTGACGGCAGAAAGGACGGCGTGTATACCTTCCTCGTCGCCGGTACCGATCAGATAAGCAATAATACCGACACCATTATGATCGGCAGCTTCGATACGGTTAACCACAAGCTGAATATCGTGAGTATCCCCAGAGATACGCTTATCAACATTCAGCACGAGGTCAAGAAGGCAAACTCCGCATATCACTATGCGGCATACTATAAGAATGTCGAGGGCTCGTCGTACTATAACTGCGACCCCGTACAGAGCATGAGAAAAGAGCTCGTTAAGAGCATGCTCGGCTTTGATGTGGATAAGTATGTTCTCGTTAACCTCAATGCGGCGGCCGAGGTCGTTGATGCCATCGGCGGCGTTGAGTTTGACCTTCCCATCGACATGAACTACGACTCCAAGCGTCAGGATCTGCACATCCACCTCAACAAGGGCAAGCAGACTTTGAGCGGCGATGACTTCGTCAAGGTCATGCGCTTCAGAAGCTCGTATGCCGGCGGCGACTTGCAGCGTATCGAGATGCAGCAGAAGCTGCTGAGCGCACTTGCCGATCAGATGCTCACCATCGGCAATGTCCCCAACCTCACCAAGGTAGCTCAGATAGTTGCAGATAACATGGAGACCGATATGTCCACCGAAAACATCATCTACTTCGCCAAGGAGTTTTTGAAGCTCAGTAAGGACGATGTCAAGTTCATGACCCTGCCCAAGCTCTCGACCGGCAGCGTGTTCGGCTACAGCTATGTTTTCACCGACATCGATGCATGGCTCAAGATGGTAAACGAGAGTCTCAATCCTTGGACTACCGAGGTCACGGCGCAGAATGTCGATATAATCACCTATAAGGACGGCAATTTCTATTCCACTACGGGTGAGGTCAATAACGGTATAGAGTCGTTCCTGTCGTATAACTCATCGGACCCCATGGCATCGGCACAGGTGATTCGCTATACCGGCAGCGGGGCGAGCGATACAAATACTCAGGACAATACTCAAGATAAGGATGTAGATAATAATGATGCAGCCTAATGAAGTCGTAAAGGTTGCCGCAAAGGCACTCAGCGACAAAAAAGGTAAGGATATAAAGGTGCTCAAGACAGATAAGCTCACAACACTGTGCGATTATTTCATCATCTGCACCGGCACATCATCAACACACATTAAGTCACTCACCGATGAGCTCGACAAGCAGATGAGCGAGGCCGGTGAGCCGCCCCTGCGCCGTGAGGGTTTCCGCTCCGGCAACTGGGTGCTGCTCGATTTCGGCTGTGTGGTGGCTCATGTATTCACCGAGGACGCAAGAGATTTCTATAAGCTCGAAAGACTCTGGTCCGATGCCGAGGAGATCGAACTCTCATCCCTTATAGGCCCCTGCTAAGGGGCGTTCGGACGAATAAAAACTATAAGGGAGCAATCAAAAATGAAGTACGATTTTACAGCAATTGAAAAGAAGTGGCAGACAAATTGGGAGCAGACCAAGCCTTATGCGGCCATAACCGGCGACACGACCCGTCCCAAGTTCTACGGACTTATCGAGTTCCCGTACCCCTCGGGTCAGGGACTGCATGTCGGTCATCCCAGACCGTTCACGGCTATGGATATAGTCACCCGTAAAAAGAGGATGGAGGGCTACAATGTTTTGTTCCCCATCGGCTTTGACGCTTTCGGTCTGCCCACGGAAAACTACGCCATCAAGAACCACATCCATCCGGCCATAGTTACAAAAAACAACATAGCAAACTTCACAAGCCAGCTCAAGATGCTGGGCTACGGCTTTGACTGGGATCGCTGCGTGGACACCACAGACCCCAACTACTATAAGTGGACGCAGTGGATATTCCTTCAGATGTACAAGCACGGTCTGGCCTATAAGACCACTATGCCTGTGAACTGGTGCACCAGCTGCAAGTGCGTGCTCGCAAACGAAGAAGTCGTAAACGGCGTCTGCGAGCGCTGCGGCAGCGAGGTCATCCGCAAGGAGAAAAGCCAGTGGATGCTCGCCATCACCAAGTATGCCCAGCGCCTTATCGACGATCTCGACGATCTGGATTACATCGAGCGAGTGAAGATCCAGCAGAAAAACTGGATCGGCCGCTCCACCGGCGCCGAGGTCACCTTTAAGACCACGGCAGGCGACGATATCGTCGTTTACACCACCCGCCCCGATACGCTGTTCGGTGCGACCTATATGGTTCTTTCTCCCGAGCATCAGTATGTCACCAAGTGGCAGGATATGATCGAAAATGCCGACGAGGTCAACGCCTATGTCGCCGAGGCTGCAAAGAAGTCCGACTTTGAACGCAGCGAGCTCAACAAGGAAAAGACCGGCGTCGAGATAAAGGGCATCAAGGGCATAAATCCCGTAAACGGCAAGCAGATACCCATTTTCATTTCCGATTATGTTCTCGTGACATACGGCACGGGCGCTATCATGGCAGTTCCCGCACACGATGACCGTGACTGGGAGTTTGCAAAGAAGTTCGGCTGTGAGATCATCGAGGTCGTCGAGGGCGGAGATATTGAAAAGGAAGCCTTCACGCTCAAGGACGATACCGGCATCATGGTAAACTCCGAGTTCCTCAACGGCATGACCGTCAAGGAAGCCATCCCCGCCATGAAGAAGTGGCTTGTCGAAAACGGCATCGGCACAGAGAAGGTAAACTACAAGCTGCGTGACTGGGTGTTTAGCCGTCAGCGCTACTGGGGTGAGCCTATTCCTCTTGTCAACTGCCCGAAGTGCGGCTGGGTACCTCTGCCGGAGGATCAGCTGCCTTTGGTTCTGCCTCAGGTGGAAAGCTATGAGCCAACCGATGACGGCGAAAGCCCGCTCAGCAAGATGACCGACTGGGTCAACACAACCTGCCCCTGCTGCGGCGGTCCGGCCAAGCGTGAGACGGACACCATGCCTCAGTGGGCAGGCTCCAGCTGGTATTTCCTGCGTTATATGGATCCCCACAATGACAAAGCGCTGGCCTCAAAGGAAGCCATTGATTATTGGGCACCCGTTGATTGGTACAACGGCGGCATGGAGCACACCACGCTGCACCTGCTGTATTCCCGCTTCTGGCACAAGTTCCTGTACGATATCGGCGTTGTCAACACCAAGGAGCCTTACGCCAAGCGCACGAGCCACGGCATGATCCTCGGCGAGGGCGGCGAAAAGATGTCCAAGTCCAGGGGCAATGTCGTTAACCCCAACGACATCGTTGCGCAGTACGGTGCCGATACCCTGCGTCTGCACATAATGTTCATCGGCGACTTTGAGAAGGCCGTTACATGGTCTAACGATGCCGTCAAGGGCTCAAAGCGCTTCCTCGACCGCTGCTGGAACCTCATGGATATGTGCTCCGATTCCGAGGATTATTCCAAGAAGAACGAGAGCATTATCCACAAGACCATCAAAAAGGTCGGCAGCGACATTGACGAGCTGAAGATGAACACGGCGATTGCCGCACTCATGACCATGGTCAACGAGTTCTACACAAACGGCTGCACCCGTGGCGAGGTCAAGACTCTGCTCGAGCTTCTCAGCCCCTTTGCACCGCACATCGTAGAGGAAATGTGGGAGCTCATGGGCTATGCCAAGTCCGAGGGCAAGATGGCCATGCAGATGCCGTGGCCTGAGTATGACGAGGCAAAGACCGTCGATACCGAGCGTGAGATGGCCGTTCAGGTAAACGGTAAGCTCAAGACCACCATCGTAGTTCCCGCCGACTCCGAGGACAGCGTCATCATCGATGCCGCCTGCGCAGACGAGAAGATCAAGCGCTTGATGGAGGGCAGGCAGCTTTTTAAGACCATTGTCGTAAAGAATAAGCTTGTTAACCTGATTATCAAATAATTTTATTGACATTACAGCCAAGAATGAGTATAATATCATTCGTTAAGCCAAGAATTTGGCCCTTAAAGCGTCGAAAGGCGTTAATGGAGGGAGTGAAATAAATGTCTGAAATCTATGTCAAGGAAAATGAATCTCTGGACAATGCTCTTAAGAGATTTAAGCGTAGCTGCGCAAAGGCAGGCGTTCTGGCCGACCTCAGAAAGAAGGAGTACTACCAGAGCCCCAGCGTAAGGCGCCGCAAGAAGAGCGAAGCTGCTCGCAAGAACAAGAATAAGAGATATTATTGATCTTATGAAAAATCCCGTACCTGTCGGTACGGGATTTTTTCTTTATATAGCATACAGATCACTTAGCACACTGCAAACGCCGTCAAAGGCTTTTTCGGCGGCGAAGCGGACGTTCTTTTCAAAGCTGCCGAGACCGGCTTCGTCCTCGGTGTCGGATATTGCACGGATGCAGTTAAACGGAACATTGAGCAAAAAGCAGGCGTGCGCCGCAGCGGCGGTCTCCATGTCGCAGCACAGGGGGTCAAAGCGCTCGATAATGCTCTCACGGCCGTCATCTGCGATGAACACATCGCCCGTGACCGTTCTGCCGCAGTGCATACCGGCGGCTCTGCCGATTTTGACGATATCGTCTGCGCACTTAAAATCGGGGTCGATACCTTCGGGATGGTAGTCACATATAAGCTGCGGGTCAAGGTCATGATAGATGCAGTCTGACACCATGACGCAGTCACCGATGTGCAGCCCCTTTGCGATAGCTCCGGCAGCACCGGACATGATAACTCGCTCACAATTTAAGCTGCGGACTAGCGTGGATGTTCCGATTGCGGCGTTGACCTTGCCAATTCCGCAAAAAAGCACGGCGACATCCTTGGCGCAAAGCACGCCCTCGATGACCTTTGCACCGCATACGGTGCGGGTATCGCCGCCCAGCGCCACTCTATACGGCTCAAACTCCGGTGCACAGGCGCATAAAATTCCTATCTTCATCACTCGACCTCCCACGGCAGCTCCACGACCGTCATCTCATGTCCGACGGCAGGGAGGAGCTTGCCTGTCATGTCGGACATTTTAAACCTCAGCGTGGAGGTGTTGATGCATGGGTGGCAGCCGATGAACTCATCCTTGAGCAGGTCAGCGTCGACCAGAAGCTTGACACGGCTTTCCGTGTCGTTCATAAGTCCGAGCACGCTCACCGAGCCCGGGGTGATATCGAGATACTTCTCCATATGCTCGGCGCTTCCGAAGCTCAGACGGGCAGAGCCTATCTGCTTTGACAGCAGCTTCGTCTTAAACGGCTTGTCGCCCGGCATGAGCAGCAGATAAAAATCGGTCTGCTGTCGGTTCGTGAGAAACAGATTCTTGCAAATAGATGCGCAGAGCGTTTTCTCTATCTCGTGGCAGGCCTCAATGGTGTCGGCATGCTCATGGTCAACTCTGCCGTATTCGATGCCGAGCCTGTCGAGCAGCTCATAGCAGCGCTGCTCCTTGGGCAGACGCTCGGAAGCATTCTCCGGCCTGCCGGTCAATAATTTGCTCTTAGTCATATCTTACCTCTTGTTTGTCGGCAACCAAATTTTCTGCTGCTCGGCTGCCTTTATAAGCTCATCACGGAAGTCCGGGTGCGCAATGCTTATAAGCGCCTCGGCACGCTCCCAAGTCGAGCGTCCGGCAAGGTTCACAACACCGTGCTCCGTCGCAATGTAGTATGCCTGACTTCTCGGCGTCGTGACGATATCGCCGCTGAGCGTTGGCACAATGCGGCTTTTTAGCTCGCCGGACTTATTTTTGAATGTACTTGTCATGCACAAAAACGCCTTACCGCCACGGCTCATTGTTGCACCGGTTAAGAAATCGAGCTGACCGCCGGTGCCGCTTATCTGCCTTGTGCCGACGCTTTCCGAGCAGACTTGACCGTACACATCGGCGGTGAGGCAGCCGTTTATGGATATCATGTTGTCGTGCCGAGCGATGATCTGCGGATCGTTGACATACGAAAGGGGACAGCCCACAACGCCCGGGTTATCGTCCACCCAGTCGTATAGCTCACGGCTGCCGATGGCGATACCGAGCACGCCTTTGTTTTGGTTTATCGTCTTTCTGCGATTCGTGAGCTTGCCCTGTTTGAACATTTCAAGATACCCATCAGAGCAAAGCTCCGTGTGCATGCCGAGATCTTTGAGGTCGGACTTTGCTATTAGCTCGCCGAGAGCATTCGGCATGCCGCCAATGCCGAGCTGCACCGTCGCACCGTCAACAATGTGCGGCAGAATATATGACGCAATGCGCTTGTCCTCCTGCGTGGGAGCGGGGTTTTTCATCTCATACAGCGGCGGGTCATCGCTTTCAACGATGTAGTCGACCTCGGAAATGTGTATCGCCTCGTCAAAGCCGCCGCGTATGCGGGGCACATTTCCGTTCACCTCGACGATGACGATTTTGCTCTTGTCGGCAATGCACTTTGAAACGCCGACCGAGCCGCCGAAATAAAAATATCCGTGCTTATCCATGGGCGAAACGGTCACCATGCAGACATCCGCCTCAAGAAAGTTCTTGTAGTACCAGGCGAGATTTCTGAAAACCATCGGCGTGAAAAATGCCCGCCCCTGGTCGCAGAGCTTTCGCTCGTAGCCCGAGCAGTGCCAGGTGTTGTACACAAAATGCTCAAGCGTCGGGTCGCACTCGACGACATGGATAGGCCCGAATATCAGGTTACCCCTTATCTTGACATTTCTCAGCTCGTCCCGTCTTTCGGAAAGCGCCTTGTCGAGCGTCGGAGGATAGCCGACATTCGTTGTATACTCGACCCAATCGCCGCTTTTGACGCACTCAACGGCCTCGTGCGCCGTGCGCAGCTTAGACCTGTATTCGCTCAAATAGTCCATATTAATACTCCTACGGTATGATAGCCATATTATCGCACATATCGCCGGGATACGCAAGCGATTGAAAAACTAAAAAGTATATATTATAATAGCTGCATCAATCCTTAGAGGTGCAGTATGAAGCTCAAGCTATGCGATGCAAAAAGCCTTGATATCGTAAAAACCTTTGAATGCGGCCAGTGCTTTCGCTGGAACAGCGATGACAGAGGAGTGTACACCGGCGTTGTCGGAAGGTACCTTGCCAATGTCGAGACTGTAGACAATGAAGTTTACATAACATCTGATGCTCCGGCTGAAATGTGGGCAGACTACTTCGACCTTGCAACTGACTATGCCGCCGTGAGTACAGACTTCACGGGCGAGTACCTGCACGAGTGCATCGACTACGGCATGGGCATACGCATTCTGCGTCAGGACAGCTGGGAGGCGCTGTGCTCGTTTATCATTTCCCAATGCAACAACATCACCCGCATAAAGGGCATCGTTGAGCGCCTGTGCGAGCAATTCGGCGATAAATGCTGCGCAAACGGCGTGAGCTACTATACCTTCCCGAGCGCCGAACGGCTGGCAGCGCTCGAGCCGTCAGACCTTGCTGGGATAAGATCGGGCTACAGAGCCGAGTATATCATAGCCGCCGCCCGAGCCGTAACGCAGGGCGAGCTTGACCTCGATGCCCTCAAGACCTGCGACTACCGTGAGGCGATAAAGACCCTGCGGCAGATACGGGGCGTGGGCGAAAAGGTCGCAAACTGCGTGGTGCTGTTTGGGCTTTACCACATGGAGGCGTTCCCCGTAGATGTTTGGATGAAGCGTGCACTCAAGGAGCATTTTCCGGCGGATTTTGACCCGACGAGCCTCGGCGCATACGCAGGACTTGCCCAGCAATACATTTTCTATTACGCAAGAAGCGGAGGTAAATGACCATGGAATATAAGCTTTTAGCCGCCGACATGGACGGCACGGCGTTGGACGATAACAAAAACCTCGGTAAGCGCACCGTCAAGGCAATGGAGCGAGCCATAGCAAGCGGGAAAACGGTTTTATTTTCAACAGGCCGCAGCATCAGCCTTGTTAGGCCCTATATCGACATGGTGCACGGCATGCGCTACGCCGTGACCGCAAGCGGAGCGTCGGTTTTAGACCTTGAGACAGGGGAGAAGCTCCTGTACAAGACCATCGACCCCGAGACCGTGAAGTACATCATTGCGCAGGCAAGCGGCCGCTATGTCATGCCCGTCATGTTCATAGACAGCAAAAGCTACAGCAGCCGCTGGTGCGTGGATAGCTGCGCCGACTTCGGCTTCAGCGCCTATGAGCCCATTTACCGTGAGTGCATGAACATCGTCGACGATGTCTTTGCAATGTACATGGAAAACCCCGAGCCTGTCGAGAAATTCAACCTCTTTTTCGCAAACGACTATGAGGCTGCCGAGGTGCTTGAAAAACTGCGTGAGCTTCCCGTGACCTTCACCTGCGCAACGGACACTTCGCTTGAGATAAACGCAAGCGGCGTGAGCAAGGCCGAGGGGCTAAAGACCCTGTGCGCAAGACTCGGTGTTGAGCCTGCCGAATGCATAGCCGTCGGTGACTCGGAAAATGACGAGCCGATGCTTAAGCTGGCGGGTCTAAGCGCCGCCACGGCAAACGGAACGGATAAGGTCAAGGCCATGGCGGATATCATTGCGACCGACTGCAATAATGACCCTGTGGCGCAAATTATCGACGAATATTTACTTGCTTAGAATATTTATGTGTAGTATAATAAACAGATAAAATATGAAAAGAAGTGGCTGAAAATGGACGAGAAAATTTTGCAGCTTAAAAAGTGGATAGACGAAAGCGACAATGTCGTGTTTTTCGGCGGGGCGGGCGTGTCCACCGAAAGCGGAATACCCGACTTCCGCAGTGTCGACGGCCTGTACAATCAGAAGTATAAATACCCTCCCGAGACGATTTTGAGCCACACATTTTTTACAAGGTACCCTGAGGAATACTACAAGTTCCACAGGGAAAAGCTCGTTGTTGATGGCGTTAAGCCCAATGCCGCACACTTAAAGCTTGCCGAGCTTGAGCGGCAGGGAAAGCTCAAAGCGGTCGTCACGCAGAATATAGACGGGCTTCATCAGGCAGCCGGCAGCAAGAAAGTGCTTGAGCTGCACGGCAGTATATTGCGAAGCTACTGCTCGTCCTGCCGCAGACCGTACCCCGCCGACAAGATGAACCACGGCGAGGGCGTCCCGAGATGCATATGCGGCGGCGTTATAAGGCCGGATATCGTGCTTTACGAGGAGCCGCTTGACGATAGGATAGTAAGCGAAGCCATCAAATGCATATCCGAGGCCGAGGTGCTTATCATAGGCGGCACTTCCCTGAATGTGTATCCCGCTGCGGGACTTATTAATTATTACCGTGGAAATAAGCTTGCACTCGTCAATTTGAGCAGCACCCCCTATGACAGCGAGGCTGACCTTGTTATCCATGAGAAAATAGGAAAGGTGTTCAGCCAAATTTGAACAGAGTTGATGTTCTGGGAGTCGGTATCGACGACCTGACAATGAAAGAAGCGGTCGACCGTGCGCTAATGCTCATATCCGAGCACCGCTGCGCATACATGGTGACCCCCAATCCCGAGATAGTCATGGCTGCGTGGGATGACCCCGAGGTCGCCGAGGCGATAAAAAATGCAGACCTTGTTATCCCCGACGGCACGGGCGTCATGCAGGCTGCTAGGATACTCAAAACGCCGCTAAAGGAGCATTTGCCGGGTATCGACGCTGCGACCGAGATTTTAAAGCGTCTTGCCGAAGTTGGCGGCTCGGTGTTCCTTTTCGGAGCACGCCCCGGCGTTGCCGAAAGGGCAGCCGAGCGCATGAAGCTGCGCTTCCCGGGACTTACAGTCTGCGGCACGAACGATGGCTACGGCAGCGACGATGCGGCGGTCGTCTCCAAGATAAACGCCGCAAGGCCGGATTTTGTCATGGTCTGTCTCGGCGTCCCGAAGCAGGAAAAATGGATGGCAAAGCACGCAGGCAAGCTTGATGCCGGACTTATGGCGGGACTTGGCGGTACGCTCGATGTTTTCTCGGGTCAGGTAAGGCGAGCGCCGATAGTGTGGCAGAAGCTCAACCTGGAGTGGCTTTACCGCTGCCTTGCCGAGCCGAAGCGTTTCAGAAAGATAAAAAAACTTCCGCAGTTTGTTTTAAAGGCGTGGCGGAAGAGGTTAGGGATAAAGTGATGGAAAAAGGAAAGCTCATAGTTTTTGAGGGCATAGACGGCAGCGGCAAATCCGCTCACTATAAGCGTGTGTGCCAGCGGCTGGAGAACGAGGGAATAGAGTATGATCACATCGTTTTCCCCAGATACGATAACGAAAGCTCGGCGCTTATAAGGATGTACCTCGGCGGCGAGTTCGGCGATAATCCGGCGGATGTCAACGCCTACACGGCCTCGACTTTTTATGCCGTTGACCGCTTTGCCTCATATCGCAAGGATTGGGGCAAGATATATAATGCAGGGGGATTTATCCTCTCGGACAGATATACGACTTCAAATGCCGTGCATCAGGGCGCAAAGCTGCCTGACGAGGAGCTTGGTGAGTTCTTCAAGTGGCTGTACGACCTTGAGCATGTGAAGATGGGGCTTCCCGTGCCCGACCTTGTCATCTACCTTGATGTCGATGTCGAGACCTCGCTTGCGAGAATGCGCCACCGGCAGGAAAAAACCAACACCAGCGCCGATATCCACGAGAAGGACATTCAATACCTCGAAAACTGCCTGCGTGTGGCCGACAAGGCCGCCGATTACTACGGCTGGACGAGGATAGCTTATAAGACTGACGGCGTTGAACGCAGCATTGAGGATAAGCATGAGGAGATCTATTCCATCATCAAAGCCGCACTGTGATAAGCACATGCTTCGCACAAAAAAACGCGGCGAGCTTGAGGCTCTGCCGCAAAGCTATATAGACGAAAGCGATGCCGCCATCGAGGCAAAGCTTCTGAGCCTGCCGGAGTATCTTAGCGCAAAGCGTGTTTTTATATATTTCAGCATCGGCAACGAGGTCAAAACGCAGGGGGTTATATCCCATGCGCTTGCTGTCGGAAAACTAGTTGCACTTCCGGTTTGCCAAGACGGCGGCAAAATGAGTTTTCGTCTTGTTTCGGATCTAAGCGAGCTTCGCTCGGGCAAGTTCGGCATCCCCGAGCCTGTGCCCGATGCACCGGAGCTTGCGCCCCAGACCGGCGATATCGTGATAGTGCCCGCACTATGCTGCGATGAAAACGGCGACAGATTAGGGCACGGAGCGGGGTACTATGACCGTTATCTTGCCGAGCATGCTTGCTTCACCGTATGCCTTTGCAGAAAGCGGATGATGGAGAGCGTTATCCCGACAGAGCCTACCGATATTGCGGTGAGCCTAGTTTTAACGGAATAAAAAAGAGGCTCCTGTCGGAGCCTCGCTATGGTAACTTAGTTGCAGCCGCAGCCACAGCCGCAGCCGTTGTCGTTGTTGTTCGAGCAGCCGCAGCCGTTGCCGCAGCCGCAGAACAGGATGAGCAGGATAATGATTATCCAGAAGCAACTGTTATTTCCGTTGTTGCAGAACATAGTTTTGACCTTTCTCCGCACTAAAAAAATTCCGTGATCGGTGTCCGGTGCGGCGGACGAAATGATGCGGCAAATCAGCAGTCGATACACAGAAAACCTGTGTCTGAAACATAATATGCAAATCACTTATCAGCGGTTACAGCGCAAGGACCCACCGTGACCGCAAGAAGGGGAACCCTATGAACGAAAAGAAAAACGATAATGCAAAGAAGGACACAAGCGGCAAGATGAATGTCAAAATGTCCTCCGAGACCGGCCGTGCTCAAACTCCGGTGAATAACGCAGGAAAGAAGAGCAAGACCAAACTTGGCGGGCTGATGTACTTCGTTTTCGTCGTCAGCGTGAGCGTCATTTTGGCGTGCCTTGCGTGGTCTGCGGCGACGGATGTGTTGGCGCTCAAGTCCGATGATGTGCAGGCGACGATCGTTCTTGAAAAGGACTCGTTCGAGTATAACGAGTACACCGAAAAGGACGATGACGGCAAGGAGGTCAAGAAAAAGACTCATACCGCCGATATAAACTATGTGGCCGACAAGCTCAAGGACGCAGGTATCATCAAATATAAGTGGCTGTTCAAGCTCTACTGCGGCTTCTCAAATGCCGATCAGAAGCTTGACCCGGGCACGTATGAACTCAAGTCAAGCTATGATTACCGTGCGCTAGTCATGAAAATGCAGACCGGCTCCGGCGCAATGGTTGCTCTCAAGATAACCTTCCCTGAGGGCTACACCATGCATGATATCTTCAAAAAGCTTGATGCCGAGGGCGTTTGCGACTATGACGATCTTATGGACGCAGCGGCGAATGCGACCTTTAACTATTCCTTCCTTGACGGCATAGAAAAGGGCGATGCCAGCCGCCTTGAGGGCTTCCTTTTCCCGGACACCTATGAGTTCTACGAGGGTATGCCCGCCTCCAGTGCAATCAACAAGCTGCTTGAGACCTTCCATTACAAGATGACTGCCGAAATGCTTGAATGGCAGAAGGAAAGCGGTTACAGCATGCGTGAGATAATCACCATCGCATCCATGATCGAGAAGGAAGCGTCGGATAATGCCGACCGTTACAAGATCGCATCCGTCATTTACAACCGCCTTAGCAAGGATTGGCCGCTCCAGATAGACTCGACCTCACTGTACGAGTACCCCGACCACGAGGGCGCACCTACAAAGGACATGCTTCAGAAGGACTCGCCCTACAACACCCGTATAAAGAAGGGCTTGCCGCCAACACCGATATGCTCTCCGGGCTTATCGTCCATCAAGGCGGCACTCCAGCCGGAAAAGACCAACTATATGTTCTATGCGCTCAATTCGTCCACAGGCAGCCACGAATATTTCACCAGCAGCAACGCATTTGAGGCCTTCGTAGCAAAACAGGATTATGATTAAGCCGAAGATAGAACTACTTGCACCGGCAGGTGACTTCGAGCGCCTTGAAATGGCGCTGCACTACGGTGCCGATGCCGTGTATCTTGCAGGTACACAGTTCGGGATGCGGGCGTCTGCCGGTAATTTCACCTTTCACGAGCTGAGTAAAGCGACAAAGCTTGCCCACGCAAACGGTACGGCGGTGCACATGACCTGCAACACCTTGCCGAGGGAGGACGAGCTTGCGCAGCTTCCGGAGTTTTTGGAGCAGGCGCAGGATGCCGGCGTTGATGCGTTCATAATCGCAGACCTCGGCGTGATGGCGGCGGCCAAAAAGTATGCCCCCAAGGTGTCGAGACATGTCAGCACCCAGCTCGGCGTTATAAACAGCGCAACGGCCAATGTGCTGTTTGAAATGGGAGCCGACCGTGTCGTTTTGGCACGGGAAACGCCCATGGAGGATATCCGAAAGATTCGGGCCAACACCCCCAAGGAGCTTGAGATAGAAGCCTTTGTGCACGGCGCTATGTGCGTGTCGTTTTCCGGACGCTGCCTGCTGTCAAACTACTTGACCGGCAGAGACGCAAACCGTGGAGCATGCGCTCAGCCCTGCCGGTGGAAGTACCACCTTGTCGAGGAAAAGCGTCCGGGCGAATATTTCGAGATAAGCGAGGATAAGGGCACGCACATCATGAACTCCCGTGACATGTGCATGATTGAGCACATCCCCGAGCTTATAGATGCGGGCGTGACGAGCTTCAAGATAGAGGGCAGAATGAAATCTGCCTACTACGCCGCCGCCGTCACGAATGCCTACCGCCATGCGATAGACTATGCCCTAAAGGGCGAGGCGCTCCCACAGGTGTGGATAGATGAGCTCAACAAGGTCAGCCACAGACCGTACTGTACCGGCTTTTACTACGGTGACCCGGGTCAGCACTTTGCCGAGGCAAGCTATTTTTCCGATGCATATGTATGCGCAGTTGTCGAAGGCTGCGCCGATGACGGCTTTGCCGAGCTTACGCAGCGCAACCGCTTCTGCGTCGGCGATACGGTGGAGCTATTAACAAACGAGGGCGAGCCGATATCCTTTGCCGTGACCGAGCTTTGGGACGAAAACGGCGAAGCAATAACGGCAACGCCCCACGCAATGATGAAGTTTAAAATGCGCCTGCCGGTTAAATGCAGTGCGCTGTCAATACTCAGAAGGATAAAGTAGGAGGAGATAAAGATGAAAGCATACGGACTTAACGAACTAAGAGAGATGTTCCTCTCGTTTTTTGAAAGCAAGGGTCACAAGCGTCTGCCCAGCTTCTCGCTGATACCGCATAACGACGCGAGTCTTTTGCTCATAAACTCCGGCATGGCACCTATGAAGCCCTATTTCAAGGGTGAAGCCGTACCGCCCAGCAAGCGTGTCTGCACCTGTCAGAAGTGCATCCGCACCGGTGATATCGAGAATATCGGCAAGACCGCAAGACACGGCACTTATTTTGAAATGCTCGGAAACTTCTCCTTCGGCGATTACTTCAAGAAGGAAGCTATTGCATTCAGCTGGGAGTTTCTCACCAGCCCCGAGTGGGTCGGCATAGACCCCGATAGACTGTACCCGTCCGTTTATGTCGATGACGACGAGGCATGGGAGATCTGGAACAAGCAGATCGGTATCCCTGCAGAGCGCATCTTCCGCTTCGGCAAGGAGGATAACTTCTGGGAGCACGGCTCCGGCCCGTGCGGCCCCTGCTCGGAGATATACTATGACCGTGGCGAGAAGTACGGCTGCGGCAAGCCCGACTGCACCGTCGGCTGCGACTGCGATCGTTACATCGAGGTCTGGAACAATGTTTTCAGCCAGTTTGATAACGACGGCGAGGGTCACTACTCCGACCTTGTTCAGAAGAATATCGACACCGGCATGGGACTTGAACGTCTTGCTGTCGTGTGTCAGGGCGTCGACTCACTGTTTGATGTCGACACCGTTATGAACATCACCCACAAGGTGTCCGAGATAACCGGAGCATTTTACGGCAAGAGCCATAAGATGGACGTTTCTCTGCGTGTCATCACCGACCATATCCGCAGTGCAACCTTTATGATCTGCGACGGCGTTCTGCCTTCAAACGAGGGCAGAGGCTATGTCCTGCGCCGCCTGCTGCGCAGGGCTGCTCGCCACGGCAAGCTGCTCGGCGTTAATAAGCCCTTCCTTTACGAGATAGTCGACACCGTTATCCACGAAAACGAGTGCCAGTACCCCGAGCTTCGTGAGAAGCAGGAGTACATTACCCGTGTTATAAAGAGCGAGGAGGAAAACTTCGCAAAGACTATCGATGCCGGTATGCAGATATTTGCCTCCATCCTTGCCGAGCACAAGGCAAAGGGCGAGAGCGTGTTTTCCGGCGCCGATGCATTCAAGCTCTACGACACCTACGGCTTCCCCGTGGATCTTACGCTTGAGATGGTCGAGGACGAGGGCATGACACTCGATACCGATGAGTTTGACAGACTCATGCAGGAGCAGAGAGTTCGTGCAAGAAAGGCTCGTGAAGCACTGGGCGACCTTGGCTGGGCAGGAATTGATCTCGGCCTTGACACCACACCCACGAAGTTCACCGGTTACGACAAGACCACCGATCAGGGCACAGTGCTCGCACTTGTATACGCCGACGAGCTTACTTCCGAGATACCCGAGGGCTGCGAGGGCGTTGTCGTTCTCGATAAGACTCCGTTCTATGCCGAGATGGGCGGCCAGCTTGCCGATACCGGCGATATCGGCTTCTGCCTTGAGGATGTTTCCGAGGGCAAGTTTACCCGCTTTGAGGTCACGAATGTCAAGAAGGACAAAGGTAACAAGTACCTGCATTACGGTGTTATGAAGTCCGGCACGCTCAATGTCGGCGACGAGGTCATTGCAACTGTTGACACCGAGCGGCGCAAGGCCGTGTCCAGAGCTCACTCGGCAACCCATCTTCTGCACAGCGCACTGCGTCAGGTCCTCGGCGACCATGTCCATCAGGCGGGCTCTCTCGTCGATGCCGACAAGCTGCGCTTTGACTTCACGCACTTTAACGCTCTCACGCCTGAGGAGCTGACGGCTGTCGAAAACTCCGTCAACGAAGCCATTCTCGACGGCATGGATATAATAACGAAGGAAATGAGCATCGACGAGGCCAGAAAGCTTGGCGCAACGGCACTTTTCGGTGAAAAATACGGTGATGTCGTCAGAGTTGTCACCATGGGTGATTACAGCATGGAGCTGTGCGGCGGTACGCATATCGATAACACCGCAAAGGTCGGGCCGTTCCACATCCTCAGCGAAAGCTCCATTGCAAGCGGTGTTCGCAGAATTGAAGCCGTCACCGGTAAGGAGTTCCTGCGCATGGCAAATGAGGCAAACCTCAAGCTTGCCAAGGCAGCTGAGCTTTTGAAGACCAAGCCCTCCGACCTTTTGGCCAAGACCGAGAGCTTCGTGTCCGAGATGAAAGAAATGCGCCAGAATGTCGAGCGCCTCAAGGATAAGCTCCTGTACGGCGATGTTGAGCGCTTCCTGTTTGCTGCAAAGCAGATAGGCGGACTGAGTGTCCTGACCGCAACCCGCACCGATCTCGGCGCAAACGATCTCAGAAAGATCGGCGACTTCCTGCGAGATAAGGATCCCAAGGTCGTTGCCGTACTTGCAACGATAAACGATAATAAGGTGACCTTCGTTGCATCCTGCGGTGCCGAAGCTGTTGCACAGGGTGTCAAGGCTGGCGAGCTTGTCCGCTTTGTGTCTGCCGTTGCAGGCGGCAAGGGCGGCGGTAAGCCGGATTCCGCAATGGGCGGCGGCAGTGATGTGCTCAAGACCGATAATGCACTTGCCGTTGTTGACGATTTTGTTGCCGAAAAGCTCGGCATCTGAGTGAAAGGAGAAAACCATGAACGATTGTCTGTTTTGCAAGATCATAGCGGGGGAGATACCCTCGACAAAGGTGTATGAGGACGAGTATGTTTTCGCTTTCCGTGATATAAATCCGCAGGCGCCTGTGCATATTCTTGTACTGCCCAAGCAGCACATCTGCTGTGCCGACGAGATAAATGCAGATAACTCCGCACTGGTTGCAAAGTGCTTCGAGGCAATTGCAAAGATAGCAAAGGCAGAGGGACTCACCAACGGCTACCGTGTCGTCAATAATTGCGGCGAGGACGGCGGCCAGACCGTCAAGCACCTGCATTTCCACATCCTCGGCGGCAAAAAGCTCGGCGAGACTATGGTTTAATAATTGAAAGCAGAAAGCCCCCTGTGACTTTCTGCTTTTTTTGATTAGATAGAATAAGCATTAGTGGTGACGAGGATATGAGAAGCGTCAGGAAGCTGGCGGCCTTTTCGATTGGGTTTGGTATTTCCGTATTTGCAGCGCACTATGCTTTGCCGTATTGTCATCTCATGACCGCAGCCATAGTGACGGCGGTCACGGCAGCGTGCGGCCTGCTGTTCAAGGGGAATACAAGAAAATGCATTATACTTGCGGCGCTTGCCGCAGCAATAGGCTTTGCAGGCTATAAAATTCATTATGACAGCACGGTGACACCGTGCGAAGCGCTTGTCGGCAAGACCCTGACCGTTGAAGCGCAGGTGCTTGATTATCCGACAAATTACGATAATTGCAGCCGTGTGTATGTTAAGCTCATGGGAGATGACATCCCGCATGTCAAGGCGGCGATCTACGACTATGACCATAAGCTGACAGAGCTTGAACCCGGGGACACACTTAGGGCAAAGATACGCTTTCGCTCGGCGGTAAACAGATACGGCGAAGATGTCGACAATTACATATCCGCCGGCACCTATACTGTCGGCAATCTTGAACAAGCGGAGATAATATCGCACGGCGGCTCGTTAAAATTCCTGCCCCAACGGATAGGCAAAGCCCTGCGCACGCAGATAAAAAGCGTGTTTCCGCAGGATGCTTCGCCGTTCATGCTGGCGCTGCTGACCGGCGACAGGAGCGAGTATTACAAGGACGATGCGCTGTATTCTGCAATGGGCGTCTCGGGACTTGCACATGCCGTTGCCATTTCGGGCATGCATGTGTCGTTTTTAGTTGCGTTTTTGCAGCTCGTCATGGGCAAAAGCCGAAGAACATCCGTGCTGTGCCTGACGCTAATCTGGGCGTTTGTTGTCATGTCCGGCTCGTCACACTCGGCGGTCAGAGCGGGCATAATGCTCTCGGTTTTTCTGTTTGCTCCCGTGTTCGGCAGGGAAAGCGATCGCACGACGAGCCTGTGCTTTGCTCTTGCACTCATTTTAGCCGCAAACCCCTTTGCAGCCGGAAGTGTCTCGCTCCAGCTGTCGTTTGCGGCCATGGCGGGCATATATCTGTTCGCACAGCCCGTGTACGATTGGCTGAACGGGCGTTTGCCGGGCAAGGGCAGACTGCGCAGCTATCTCATAGGCTCGCTGTCAAGCTCGCTAAGCGTCACGGTGTTTTCCGTGCCGCTGATTGCCGTGCACTTCGGCTATGTTTCGCTGCTTATGCCGATAACGAACATTCTCTGCCTGTGGGCGGTGTCGGTGCTCTTTGTCGGCGGTTACGCCGTGTGTCTAATAGGTTTTGCAGTCAAACCGCTTGCGGTCTTGGCATCAGACGGCCTTGCGTACCTCGTGCGGTATATCGCTTTCATTGTCAAAGGACTTGCCCGGCTGCCATATTCGGCGGTGTATACCGAGAACCTTTACGCCGTTTTGTGGCTTGCGTTCGTGTATGCAGCCTTCACTGCGTGGTACTTTATCCGCAGAAAGGGCAAGAGGTTTAATCCACTGATACCGGCTGCACTGAGTCTCATTGCACTCATCGGCGTGTTTGTGCAGACGAGAGCCGATATGTTCGCCGACAACGGCACGCTCGGCGTTATGGATGTCGGCAGCGGCCAGTGCATCGCCGTGACCGAGGGCGAGCACGCTGCGGTCATCGACTGCGGCAGCAGGGGCACGATGACTAACGCCGGAAGCGAGGTAGGGCAGTACCTGCTCGCAAGCGGCAGGACGAAAATCGACTGCCTCATCCTCACACACCTGCACTCTGACCACATAAATGGTGTCGTGCGGCTCATGAACACAATAAAGATCGAAACGCTCATTTTGCCCGAGTATGTCGGCTATATCGAGGACGGTGTGCTGGCAGAGCTCGTTGCCGCCGCACACGGTAACCATGTTAAGCTCATGTACATTTCCCAAGACACCGAGCTTGACGCAGGCGGCATCAGCCTTAAGCTCTACGCACCCTTTGACAAGGGCGATAAGAACGATAGAGGTATTATGTTAACCGCAGAAGTCGGCGATGAGGATATTCTCATAACCGGCGATGTGCGTGGTGCAACAGAGCGCAAGCTTGTAAATGCGCAGGATCTATCCGATACGGATATCCTCATCGTCGGTCACCACGGCTCGAAGTATTCAACGAGCGAGGAATTGTTGGATGAGGCCGAGCCCGACAAAGCCGTGATATCCGTGGGCTACAACAACTACGGCCATCCGACGGACGAGGTGCTCAAGCGGCTCACCGAGCACGGCGTGGAGATATACAGAACCGATGAAAGCGGAAGAATAGTTATAAAATGTGGTGATTAAATGGCAAAAAAGACGAGAACCGAAGAAAAATTCAATTACGGCGAGAGCATCCGCCGACTGAGGCAGACAGGCCCGCAGCGCCTGTACCTTATCTGGGGGCCGGAGGACTATCTGGCGGAGCAGTACCTTTCCGAGCTGCGCAGGCTTTGCGTCGGCGAGGAAGCGGATGATTTCAGCTACCGCAAGTTAAATGAGCGGGATTTTTCCGCTCTTGCGCTTGCCGAGGCAATCGACTCCGTGCCGTTTCTGTCCGAGCGCAGCATGGTCGAGGTGCGAGGCGTTGACCTGAACAAGCTTTCCGAGACCGATGAGGTCATAAAGGCAATAAGCGACATTCCCGATTACTGCACCGTGGTTTTTCTGTGCGAGCCGAGCTTTGAGCCGGATAAAAGGCTCAAGCTATATAAAACCTTTGCCAAAGCCGGTGTTGAGATACATGTCACTGCCCAATTAAGCGATGCGCTCATCAAATGGATAGTCAAGCGCTTTGCAGCATCGGACAAGAGAATCGAGCTCAACGCTGCCCAGCGGCTCATCACCGTCAGCGGCGATATCATGAGCGGGCTCATCCCCGAGATAAACAAAATTGCCGCCTACGCAAAGGGCGAGAAGGTCACTATCGAGGATGTCAACGCCGTTGCGCACCACATCCCCGAGGCCGTTGTTTTCGACATGACCGAGAGCATGGCAAGGGGCGAGTATAACGCCGCCATGTCGCTTTTGGGTGAGCTTCTGGACGATAAAAATAATGACCCTATTATGATACTTGCCGTGCTCGGCAACCAAATGCGCCAGCTTTATGCGGCCTCGGTTGCCATCCAAAGCGGGCAGGGCAAGGACTATCTCATGAAAACCTGCTCACTCAAACACGATTTTGTCGCATCCAAGCTCATGACGAGTGCCCGCCGCTTCAGCCAAGTGCAGCTCAGACGAGCCGTTGAGCTGTGTGCCGAGACAGACTATGCCATGAAAAGCAGTGCAACAGAGCCTAAGGAGCTTTTGAAGGAATGCGTCATGCGCATTGCCGCAGGTGAGACCGATGCATAAGGTCTCAGAGGTCATAGTCGTCGAGGGCAGGTACGATAAAAATACCCTCTCACAGGTCGTCGATGCCGTCATCATCGAAACGAGCGGCTTCGGCGTGTTTAACAACAAGGAAAAGCAGCAGCTTCTGCGCACACTTGCCGAAAAGCGGGGCATGATAGTTTTTACCGACTCTGACGGAGCGGGATTTGTCATACGCAATTTCATAAAAAGCTGCGTTGACCCCAAGTACCTCAAGCACGCTTATATCCCCGACATTTACGGCAAGGAGCGCCGCAAGGCTAAGACCTCCAAGGAAGGCAAGTTAGGTGTTGAGGGCATGAAGCCCGAGGTGCTTTTGGAGGCACTCATTGCCGCCGGTGCGACCGTGGACGGCGTATCGGAGAATAAAGGCGGCAGCATCACCAAAGCTGATATGTACGCCAAGGGCTACACCGGCAGAGCGGACAGCGCCAAGAAGCGTGCAGAGCTTTTGACAATGCTCGGTCTGCCCGAAAAAATGACGGGAAATGCACTTTTGGATGTTCTGAATGTTATAATGACCCGTGAAGAGTTTCTTGCCCTTGTCAATTGAGGGTGTGTTGTGCTATAATACACAAGATATAGTGTTTTTGACCAAAATTTGTCCACCGGAGGAAGCATAGATGAAATGCCCGTTTTGCGGATTTCTTGAAAGTAAGGTGATCGACTCCCGTCCCGCCGAGGAGGGCTCGACCATACGCAGACGCAGAGAATGTCTTGCGTGCCAGAAGCGTTTTACTACATACGAGATCATTGAGCACCTGCCGCTTGTCGTCGTCAAGCGTGACGGCTCACGCCAGACCTTTGACCGTGTCAAGCTCATAAACGGCATGGTGCGTGCCTGCGAAAAGCGCCCCGTGTCGCTTGCGCAGCTTGAGAAGATCGCCGACGAGATCGAGCAGGAGCTGCAGAGCGCCCTTGAGCGTGAGATCAGCACCGTCGATATCGGCGAGATGGTCATGAGAAGGATTAAGGAGGTCGACGAGGTCGCATATGTGCGCTTTGCTTCGGTCTACCGCAGCTTTAAGGATATAAACACCTTCATGGAGGAGCTCACAAAGCTTCTTAGCGACAAGTGATCAGAATATACTGCCGAAGCTAAGATGCTCTATCGTAATGAGCGATTGTAGGTGAGCGTCCAGCTTGCGGTAGCTTCCCTCGGCGCCTTCTGCGTCCTTTGACGCAATGTCCGACAGCATATCGAAAAACGCATCCGTCGCCGAGTCAATCTCCGTGTGACGGATGAATATGTGTGTATACTCGTCCATGTCAAGCCACCTGTCCGCCGCCGAACGCAGCTGCCTTTCGGCATCCTCAAAGTCGCCGTTTTGGGCGCTTTCATAGGCTTTTTCCGCCTCCGTGCGCAGGGAGCCTATCTTGGTGTCCATCACATGGATATTGTATAGCGAGCCTAAAAACAGCGCCAGAAGCAGCAGATATGCGCAAATTTCTCTGTTCATTTTGCCAGCTCCTTTCGCTGGCAGAATATCTTGCCCGTTTCGGTGAGCGTTAGAAGATACACATCCTCCGTGGAGGCTGCTCCCTGACGCTTTATCTCCCTGTCGAGCCAGCTTCTGTCTCTGCCGAGCATGCGCAGATTGTTGTCGAGTATCCTGCCCTCGTTTATTATAATGTGGGCGTAGCCGTCGCTTTTGGCGGTGATGCCGAGCTGGGACGGTGTGACCGGCTGCTCGGACTTTTGCAAAATGACATTGAGCTGACCGTTCGTTTCGAGCACCGCATATTCTATCTGCGTCGTGTCCGATAAGCCTTGGTTTCGCAGCTCCTGCATCAGCTCGTCGAGCGTGAAGCGGTTTTTACGCATTTTCTCACGGTCGATCCTGCTGTTTTCTATGATGATCTCGGGCTTACCGAACACGAGCTTGCGCACTTTCAGACTGCGCATGGATAGCCCGGCGATGATTATCTCGAGCGCAAACAGCGTGAATATCGGTACAAGACCGTTTAACAGGGGAGTGCCAATATCCTGCAAGGGCGTTGCGGCAAGGTCGGCTATAAGTGCGCCGACGATAAATTCAGACAGCTCCATTTCACCCAGCTGCCGCTTACCCATGATGCGCATCGATATAAGGATGGTAAAATATAATATTATTGTTCTGACAAAAATTATGGCCAATTTTATCGCCTCCGACTGATAGCTTTTCCAAGGCGGAGACGAATTATAAAGGAAGCGTATAAAAATGAAAATTATTGTTGACAGCAAAGAAGCGATAAACAAGCTTGTTTCGTCAATGGTGAAAAAGCTTGTTTCAGAAAAACCCGATGCCTGCCTTGCCTTTACGGCGGGACACTCGCTTGAGGGCGTTTTCGCCGAGCTTGCCTCGGATGAGACTGCCGACCTTTCCGGCTGCGAGGTATTCAATGTCTGCGAATACATAGGCGCAGACGAGAGCCTGAGCTGCGCTCATCAGCTTAACGAAGAGCTTTATTCCAAAAAAGGCATTACGAAGCTTCACAATCCGCCCGAGGAGAACCCCGAGAGCTACGACGATGAGATAGCGGCCCACGGCGGCCTTGACCTTGTCGTTCTCGGCATCGGCCTAAACGGCCATATCGGCTTTAACGAGCCTGCCACGCTTTATGATACGCACACTCATGTCCAGCAGCTTACCGACAGCACGAAGCGCATGAAGGCAGAGCACTTCGGAGGTGCGGAAAATGTGCCCGACATGGGCGTCACCATGGGGCTTAAAACCATATGCAGTGCCAAAAATGTTATCCTTGTTGCATTCGGCGAGGAAAAGGCGGAGATAATCCATAAGCTGGTCTACGGTAAAACTACGACCTATGTGCCTGCCGCCATGCTCCAGATGCATATGAATATGACCCTTTGCCTTGATAAAGAGGCGGCGTCAAAGCTCGATTGAGCATAAGGGGAGTAACAGTTATGGGAAAATATTTCGGAACTGACGGCTTCCGTGGGGAAGCGAATGTTGACCTTACGGTCATGCATGCATTTGAGATAGGCCGCTACCTCGGCTGGTACTACGGAAAGGACCACAAGGCCCGTGTCGTCATCGGCAAGGACACCCGCCGTTCAAGCTATATGTTCGAGTCGGCACTGTGCGCAGGCCTTACTGCATCGGGCGCTGATGCCTATCTTCTGCATGTCACCACCACGCCCAGCGTTTCATACATCGCAAGAGCGGATGATTTTGACTGCGGCATAATGATCTCGGCAAGCCACAACCCTTATTACGACAACGGCATCAAGCTCATTAACGGCGCAGGCGAGAAGATGAGCGACGATGTGCTTGACGGCATCGAGGAGTATATCGACAAGGCAAGCTCAGGCGAGCCCGACGTTCTGCCCTACGCCAAGGACGATAAGATAGGAAGAACGGTCGACTACGCCGCCGGCAGGAACCGCTATATCGGTTTCCTTATCTCGCTTGCTACCCGCTCGTACAAGGGCAAAAAGGTCGGCCTTGACTGCGCAAACGGCAGCACATGGATGATGGCAAAAAGCGTGTTTGATGCTCTGGGCGCCGACACCTATGTTATAAACAACAACCCCGATGGCCTCAATATCAATGTCGACTGCGGATCAACGCATATAGAGAAGATGCAGCAGTTTGTCCTCGAAAACGGACTTGATGTTGGCTTTGCATTTGACGGCGATGCCGACCGCTGCCTTGCCGTCGACGAAAAGGGCAACATCATAACAGGCGATCATATTCTGTATGTCTGCGGCAAGTATATGCACGATTGCGGCATCTTGGGCAATAAGAAGATAGTCACGACCGTCATGTCGAACATGGGCCTTTACAAGGCGCTTGACGAGCTCGGCATCGGCTACGAAAAGACCAAGGTCGGCGACAAATATGTTGCCGAGAACATGCGTGCAAACGGTCATATCCTCGGCGGCGAGCAGTCGGGACACATCATTTTCGGCCGCCTTGCAAACTCCGGTGACGGCATTTTGACCGCCATAAAGATAATGGAAGCCATGTGTGAGAGTAAGCAGCCCCTTTCGGTTCTTGCAGCTCCAGTGGCCATGTATCCGCAGATTCTTAAAAATGTTGTCGTTGATGACAAGGACGCAACGCTCGAATGCGCCGAGGTCAAGGCGGCAGTCGCCGAGGTCGAGGCAAAGCTCGGCTCGGAGGGCAGAGTGCTTCTCAGAAAGAGCGGCACAGAGCCCGTCCTGCGTGTCATGGTCGAGGCACTCACGCATGAAAAATGCGAGGAGAGCGTTGATTATATCATCGATGCAATGGCTAAGTGCGGAAGACTCGTGAAGGTGAAATAATGCTTGAGATCAAAGAACTTTTAGACCTGACCAAGACCATAGCGGCGCCGCTTTTCGAGGGCAAGACCTACCCTTGGGAGGTGCTGCCCGATATAAAGGACTTCATTATTGAGCTTGGCAATGCCCTGCCGGAGGACGAATTTGAAAAGCGTGGCGAAAATGTCTGGGTCGCAAGGGATGCAACGGTTTTCCCGTCTGCTTACATCGGCAGCCCCTGCATCATCGACCACGGCGCCGAGGTGCGCCACTGCGCATTCATAAGGGGCAGCGCCATCATCGGCAAAAACACCGTTGTCGGCAACTCCACCGAGATAAAAAACTCGATACTTTTCGACAATGTCCAAGCGCCGCATTATAATTACATCGGCGACTCCGTGCTCGGCTACAAGTCGCACATGGGCGCAGGCTCCATAACGAGCAATGTCAAAAGCGACAAGACCCTTGTCGTCATCAAATCTTGCGAGGGCGAGATCGAGACAAAGCGCAAAAAGGTCGGCGCTATCCTCGGCGACGGTGTCGAGATAGGCTGCAACAGCGTTCTTAACCCCGGCACGATCCTCGGCCGAGGCGCAAGCGTTTACCCCACAAGCTGCGTCCGTGGCGTCATCCCCGAAAACGGTATTTATAAGGACAAAGACAATATAGTTATTAGAAAGTAAAAATCAGTCACCCTTTTTTGGGCGGCATAAGCTGAAAAGCAAGCCGGTTTTGAACGGCTCTTTTCCGCCCGTGCTTCATAAAAAATTCCGGTAATACACAAAGTATTGCCGGAATTTTGTTATTTTGCCTGAACGAAAAATAGCTCGCTCAAAACTAAACCCGTAAAGGGCGGCATGTTCTCATCTTATACCGCCCTTGGCGACTGATTTATTATACCAAGCTTTTGTATTCGTCGCATTCCTCAACGGCATCGGGCGGGAAGAACTCCTCAACCGGGAAGCGGATGCGCCCGAACATCGTGCACGGGTCATCCTCGCTTGCACCCACGCACTCCTTCTCCGGCAGGCAATAATCATAGGCGGGGATGAGCAGCTGCGTTGTGCGCAGAAGCCTGATTATCGAAAACTGGCCGAGCGTGACATAGAGCGTCTTTTCTGCCGATGCAAACGAGAGCTCATCATCAAAATGACTAAGTATTGCTTCGGGGATATCTCTCTGCTCTATGCCGGGGTCGGACACCGCAGTGTCGGAGAGCGTCATGTGCAGCGCAATGGGGTCTACTGCATCGACAACGGCGTAGGGCATGCTGTTGTCGGCACTGTTTACCGTGGCGTTCGACGAAAACGACTTCACACTGCCCTCACTGCCGAAGAGCATCACTCGCTTATCAAACACGGCAAGACCCGTAACGGTCTGATTTGACGGGAACACCTCGCCGGTTACCTTGTAGAAGTATGTGACATCGACGGTGTAATAGCCTCTGTTGAGGCAGATCTCCTTAACGCTGACCTCGCACTGCAAAAGCTCGGCACAGCGGGGGCGGACGCTGAATGCGCTCTGTATCAAGGTGGCCGAGTTCACGGTGGGGTAGACCCTCAGCTCCTCGACACAGTCCTTATCCCGACAGGAGTCCATTATCTTCCTTGTATCTATGCAGACGGCCTCTTTGATGCAGTCATCATTGCTAACAGGCCCCGGAACGACCCTGTCTGCCATAAACATACCTCCCTGATCATTTTTGAAGTAAAACTTCAATACAGTGTATGCGCCGAGGGTCAAATTGTGAAGTATTCATTTACAAAAACGAAAAGCTGTATTATTATGATAGTGTACGGAGGTGCGAATATGGGAAAGAGATTTGCTTTACTTATAATTGCGGCGGAGGTCATTTTGCTTGCGGCCATGCTGCTTGCCGACTTCGGCATACTGCCGAGCCGCATCGACCCGCTTTCGACAAAGAGCATCATGATGCATCTGTCGGTGGTCATAATCATCATCGGCTCGCTTATCGCAATCAAGCGTGCGGATAAGAAATAACATTTACAGTTTTGAAAATTTGCTGTATAATTTCAAGTGAGGAGTGATATCATGGACAGACTTGGATTTATCCACGAAAAGCTCGACATTAAGATACTGATACTGTTCATACTGCGCCGCCTGCCCGGCACGGTCGACCGTAATATGCTGTCTGACTTTACTCAGTGCGACGGCGGCGTCGGATATTTCGATTTTTCCGACTGCCTATCTGAGCTTGTCGACACCGGCCTTGTCACCGAGACGCCCGAGGGCTACCGCATAACCGAAAAGGGTGCGCAGGCGGGGGAGACCGTTGAGAGCAGCCTACCGTTTTCCGTGCGCAAAAAGGCCGAAAAGCTCATTGCGCCCGAGGCCGAGCGCCTTCGCAGGCTATCCATGCTCACGGCCGAGCATAAGATCAAGGACGGCAACTGCATGGTCACGCTTGCCATGAACGACGGCAAAGGCGAGGTCATGCGCCTGAAGATCCTAAGCTCCGGCGAGGAGCAGGCACAGCGCATCGAGAAAAACTTCAAGGGCAATGCAGAGGACATCTACTGCAAGCTAATAGAGCTGCTCGATAAATAATCAAAGGGTCTATCTTTAATGCCCATCGGACGATGGGCATTTTGTGTTTAGAAAGGAAGAAAAAATGAAAACTTACATTCCCGAGGGCTATGAAAGCATCCTCAGCGTTTATGACACTCAGAAGGCGATAAGCCTTTTAAAGCGCCTGTTTGAGGACAGGCTCGGTGCACTGCTGAACCTCTATCGGGTTTCCGCACCCCTGTTTGTCGAGGCAGACTCCGGCCTTAACGATAACCTCAACGGCTATGAGCGCCCTGTTACCTTCGATATCCTGCGCTCTGACGCAACGGCGCAGGTCGTGCAGTCGCTTGCAAAGTGGAAGCGCCTTGCACTCAAGCGCTATTGCTTCTTCCCGGGCAAGGGCTTGTACACCGACATGGACGCTATCCGCCGTGATGAGGACGAGCTTGATAACCTGCACTCTATCTATGTCGACCAGTGGGACTGGGAGAAGGTCATTCTGCCGGAAAACCGCAATCTTGATTACCTCAAGCTCACCGTCATGGACATAGTCAAGGCCGTCTGCGACACGCAGGACACCATGCAGTCTATCTACCCCCAGCTCCAGCGCCTCGGCAAGTTCGAGCGCAAGGTGTCGTTCGTCACGGCTCAGGAGCTTGAGGACATGTACCCCGACTACACCTCAAAGCAGCGTGAAAATGCCTACCTCAAGGAGCACAAGACCGCTTTCATCATCGGTATCGGCGGTGCACTGCGCTCCGGCAAGCCGCATGACGGCAGAGCTCCCGACTACGACGATTGGAGCCTGAACGGCGATATCATGTTCTGGTGCGATTGGCTCAACTGCGCAGTTGAGCTCAGCTCCATGGGCATAAGAGTTGACCCCGAGACCCTCGATAAGCAGCTGACCATCGCACATTGTGATGACCGCCGTGAGCTTCCGTATCACAAGATGCTCCTGAACGGCGAGCTTCCGCTCACCATCGGCGGCGGTATCGGCCAATCAAGACTTTCGCTTCTGCTTCTCGGCAAGGCGCATATCGGCGAGGTGCAGGCATCCATCTGGGACGACGATACCGTCAGGCTCTGCGCCGAAAAAGGAGTCATGCTCCTGTAAAAGGCGAATAGGTATTATTGAGGAGTTTGTATGGAGCTTATTGAAATACTTAAAGTAGTGGTCCTCGGCATCGTCGAGGGTATAACCGAGTGGCTGCCCATATCCAGCACCGGCCATATGCTGCTGGTCGACGAGTTTATCCACATGAATGTGAGCGACAGCTTCAAGGATATGTTCTTTGTCGTCATCCAGCTCGGAGCAATATTGGCTGTCGTGATGCTGTTTTGGGACAAAATGTGGCCGTTCCAGACGAAGGATAAGTCAAAGCCGGTGATCCGCAAGGATGTGTTTTCGATGTGGTTCAAGGTCGTCGTTGCCTGCATCCCGGGCGCTATAGTTACGCTTTTGTTTGACGATTACATCGAAGCACACCTGCACACGCCCACGGTCATAGCGCTTGCACTGGTTATCTACGGCGTTGCGTTTATCGTCATTGAAAATTGGAACAAAAAACGCACGCCCAAGGTACTTGCGCTTGAGGATATCTCATACAAGACTGCATTTATCATCGGCCTGTTTCAGGTGCTGTCCATAATTCCGGGCACATCACGCTCTGGCTCGACGATAATCGGCGCTCTGACCATCGGCGTATCAAGAGTGGCGGCGGCGGAGTTCACCTTTTTCCTCGCCGTACCGGTAATGATCGGTCTGTCGTTTATAAAGATACTCAAGTTCGGCCTGAGCTTCACATCCGTGGAGCTCATGACGCTCGCCATCGGCTGCGTCGTTGCGTTTTTGGTCTCGGTGCTCGTCATAAAGTTCCTGATGAGCTATATCAAAAAGCGTGACTTCAAGATCTTCGGCTGGTACCGCATCGTCCTCGGCGTAATATTACTTTTGTACTTCATGTAAATAGAAGCGACCCCGAGCAAAGCTTTCGCCTTGCTCGGGGCATTTTTATTCTTCCGTAAAAAGATCTTTTATATCGATGTCCAATACCAAAGCAAACCGCCACAAAGTTCCAAGTGAAAAGGTCTGATGATTTTTGCTCTCGATGTTTGATATAAACTGCGTGGAGTAGGACATCTTTTCGGCGAGCTGCTCTTGCGTCAAGCCCTTTTCTTTTCGTATCCGCTTCATGTTTTTGCTGACCAGTTCGTATATGTAATTCTCGTTGTTCCTGTCAAACATATTGCACCAACACTCAAATAGCATTATCACTTAATATTTTCTCATTTTTTCTAAAAAAATACTTACACTATTCGAGTAAGTATGATATACTGGTGAAAGTGGCCGGAAGGCTGAACCTGGTTAAAACTACAAAAAATGAGAAAAGGAGAAGAATAATGCCGGAGGATAGTAAGTTTTGCGAATTTTGCGGCAGCAAAGTTCACTGCGATGCTGTGCTTTGCCCAAGCTGCGGCAGACAACTGGAAAAGCTGAAAACAGAACAAAATGAAAGCAGCCCACAGATCGTTATCAATAACACCAACATGAATACAAACACAAATACGGTCAATGCGGTTGCGGCAGGTGTAAAACGCTGCGATAAGTGGGTCGCCTTTTTCCTGTGCCTGTTTTTAGGCGTTTTGGGTGCACATAAGTTTTACGAGGGTAAAGTTGGCATGGGCATCGTTTATATTTTTACGGCAGGATTGCTCTGCATTGGCTGGATAATGGATTTGATTGCAATATTATCAAAACCAAATCCGTACTATGTTTAAGATGGAGGGATATGAGCAAATGGAAGATAAGAAGTTTTGTAAGTACTGCGGCGAAAAAATAGATATAGACACTATTGTCTGTCCAAAATGTGGACGGCAGTTAAAGCTCGTCAGCAAATCGGAGCAAGAACCTGAAACTGAAGAAAAGATGTATGAGCTAAAAGTCGAAGAAGAAATTAATGTGCAGAAGACTGAAAAAACAAAGTTCTATTTAGAAAAATGGTTTATGTGGCTGATGCTCGTATTCATTGCGCCTGTTGGCATATTTCTTATGTGGAAGTACCATGGCGGCATGAAAAAGAGCGTTAAGGTCATACTGTCGGTCGTTTTCGGCCTGTTCTTTATCCTTGTATTAGTGAGCAATCTAAACAGTGAAGATTCGGCTGTTGAGGATATTGATGATGTCGGTGATAATCAAACAAAAATTACAGATGTAGTTGAAGAAAAACAGGTCGAAGTTGCAGATTTCAGCAAAATGTCTGAGACCGAGGCAACGGAGTGGTGCAAGAATAACGGTTTGAAGCTCACGGTCAAGCAGGACTATTCCGATAAGACCGACAAAGGCGGAGTTATCAAACAAAGCATAAAAGCAGGCGAAAAGGTTAATGAGGGCAGCTCGATCACTATTACATATTCATTAGGAAAAGAGCCCTCAAGGGAATATAAAAATGCTCTTATAAAAGCGAAAGGCTATGCCGAGGTCATGAATATGTCAAAGCAGGCAATTTACGACCAGCTTGTTTCGTCCTATGGCGAAGGCTTTGAAAAGGATGCGGCGCAGTATGCCATTGATAACCTTGACTATGACTGGAACAAAAATGCATTGATAAAGGCAAAGTCATACAGAGACATGATGAACATGTCAAAAAGTGCAATCTACGATCAATTGATTTCAAGTTACGGCGAAAAGTTTACCAAAGAAGAAGCTCAGTATGCCATCGACCACTTGGACGACTAAAATATTAGCCCTGCAACGCATAGTTGCAGGGCTTGTTTTTATGCCAAAGTCAGCAAGCAATTATAGTTGATAAGCACTTCAAAAATTGATATAATCACATCAAAACAAAAACAAGGAGGCACTATTAATGGCAAAGAAGAAAACCATACTTGATCTACAAAAGATGAAGGAGACCGGCGAAAAGGCCGCATGGATGGTCATTTACGACTCGTGCATGGCGTCGTTTGCCGAGGAAGCAGGTATGGATATGATACTGGTCGGCGACTCCATGGGCATGATAATCTACGGCTATGAGGGCACCGTGCCCGTCACAATGGATATGTCCATTGCCCACTGCCAAGGCGTGCGCCGCGGCGCTCCGAACACCTATATAATCGGCGACATGCCCTTCGGCGCATACCACGCAAGCACCGAGGACGCAGTTAACAACGCCGTGCGCTTCATGAAGGAGGGCGGCGTGGATGCAATCAAGCTTGAAGGCGGCGTTGCAGTCGCAGACAAGATCCGTGCCATCGCAAACGCAGGCATCGTTGTGTTCGGCCACATCGGCCTTACCCCGCAGAGCAGCGCCGCAATGGGCGGCTTTAAGGTGCAGGGCAAGACTGCCGAAGCGGCAAAGGCGGTCATCGATGACGCAATTGCGGTGTACAAGGCAGGCGCAAGAGTGCTGCTTCTCGAGGGCGTTCCCGAGGAGACCGCCGCATTCATCCACAAGATACTGCCCATCCCCGTTTACGGCATCGGAGCGGGCGCATGCTGCGACGGTCAGGTCATCTTGGCTGCCGACGCACTGGGTGTGTACAAAAGCTTTACGCCGAAGTTTGCAAAGAAATATTGCAGCATCGGTGATATCGCAACTCAGGGCATGAAGGATTACATCGCCGAGGTCAAATCCGGCGCATTCCCCGCACCCGAGCACAAGTATAAATTCACCGGCGACAGAGAGAAGTTTGCAGCCTTCACCTCCGAGCTTGAAAAAACGCTTGATATATAAGAAACACACTCGACCCGTTTTATTGAACCGCCCCAGTTTGTGCTGTCCGCACAAACTGGGGCGGTTCAGTTCTATTTTCCTACATCAGGGGGTGTTTTGTCTATTGTCCGTTTTTACTGGTCCTGTTCATTTCTTATATAAGCTGACGGGTACCGAACAACTATCGTCTGTCAGTGTACCTTCCCGTGCTTTTCCTTTTTTGTCTCAACGAAGCACCTATTCGTTTAGGCAAAGATAAAGCCCGACGGTCATAATGGACATATATGGGATAGGTGGGTTAACGAAGCATGAGCGGAAAGTTGCCCGTCAAAACCGATAGTGTTCGACTCCCATCAACTTAACCGGACCGCAAAAGGGAGAGCCAACGCTCCCCAAAGAGTTATTTACGGCTGACCGGGTAATATCCACGATTTGCGTGCCGTCTGCGCAAGATATCTGACCTCCCTGAACGAGACCGAGCAGCGCTCGCCGCTCATCCGCCATCATTCGCTTGTTCACGCCATCGGCGAGTAAAAGCTTGTCGCAGACCCCACGACAAAATATCCGGTGCTTCTCCAGCACCCTCGTGACAGACCGCACCGCATTCGTCGAAGCGTTCACGCTTCAAAAAGGGTGCCTGCACTGCTCCAGCGACGATGCCGCCGAAAAAGGATGGCCCTGTGGAGGATAACAAAGCAGGAGAAGTAAAGAGGACTTTTTCACTGTTCACTATTACTTCTTACCTCCAAAGCCCTAAAGGTTTTCTTTTAGTGAAGAGTGAAAAGTGAATAGGTAATAAGTAAAGCCCTAAAGGATCACACCTTTAGGGCTTTGGAGCGGGTGAGGGGAATCGAACCCCCGTATTCAGCTTGGGAAGCTGATGTTCTGCCATTGAACTACACCCGCATAAATTACATTATAACACCGAATTGCCCGCTTGGCAAGAGCGGACATTGCCGTTTATTGTATCTTGCATAAATTTTGCCGCCGCCGTTTTTGCAATGTGCCGAAATTTTCCGGCTCGATTGACGGGCCATGCTACAACATGGTAAAATCAATTAGACATACCACAATATAATGTATGTACAAGGAGGATGAGCATGAGAAAAGCCAAAAAGCTGCTGTGCATAATACTGGTGCTTGCGCTTGCAGTAAGTCTCTTCGCATTCCCCGCATCGGCGGATAACTCGGCATCGGAGGCCGATTACCCATTCGTTTTCGTCCACGGTCTTATGGGCTGGGGCGCAAGATCGGATCTTGACCCTATCGTCCCGTACTGGGGCATGACGACCGGCAATCTGATGAAGTACCTCAACGGAAAGGGCTTTGAAAGCTACGCTGCGCAGGTTGGCCCGCTCTCCGGCGCATGGGACAGAGCCTGCGAGCTTTATGCCCAGCTAACCGGCACAAGGGTAGATTACGGCCTCGTCCACTCCGGCGAAAAGGATCACGAACGTTTCGGCATCACCTATGATGAGCCGCTGTTTAACGGTTGGAGCGCCGATAAGAAAATTAACCTCATCGGTCACAGCTTCGGCGGCGCAACCATTCGCATGTTCCTTGAAATTCTCACAAACGGCGCACCCGAGGAGGTCGCAGCCGCAAATGCGGCGGGCGTTGAGGTCTCGCCTTTCTTTGAGGGCGGAAGGGGCGAATGGGTGTATTCACTCACGGCGGTGTCCGCACCCCACAACGGCACGACCTTCATCGAAAAATGCGACATTTCCACCGATGTAGTCACAAACTTCATGTACAATCTCGGTGCATCCCTCGGTGTCACCAAGCTCAAGGGCGTGTACGATCTCCAGCTTGAGCACTTCGGCATATATCAGAAGGACGGCGAGACCGACCTTGAGTATCTCATCCGCGTTCTCAACGACAAGGAGTTCATGAGCCACAATGACAATGCGATATATGACCTCACCATCGATAACGCCCTCAAGATAAACGACGGTATCGAGATGCAGGATGATGTATACTATTTCTCCGTGACTGGTGACGCAACGCATTACAGCAAGGTCACTAAGACCGAGGTACCAAATGCCAACATGTTCATTCTGCTCAAGCCCTTTGCGCAGATGATGGGCGGTTACTACGATAAGTACACCCCGGGTGGCGTGTATATCGACCGCACATGGCTTCCCAACGACGGCATGGTCAACGTTGTGTCCGGCCTTTATCCCATCGACAGCAGCTTTAACTGCCTTACTAACAACGGCAGTCAGGGCTATGCAATCTACGACGGCTACTCGGCAAAGCACTTCAAGGCCGGCGTGTGGAATGTCCTGCCGACTCAGCCGTATGACCACTTGAGTATCGTCGGCGGCATGCTGTCGAACACTAAATACAAGGTCAGATCCCTGTACCTTGACCTCATCGACAACATCACGAGCACCTACGATAATGTCCCGGCAGCGGGCATGAAGCCGTACGGCTTCGGCATTTGGAAAAACGGTAACCTGTGGGGATAATTAATAGTTTAGATTTAAATGTGAATTAATTGAAAAACCGTGGTTTTGCCACGGTTTTTCTGTTGAAAATGGGCTGGACTTTTAGTATAATTATAAAACAATCATTTTATAGGGGACAGCATTATGTCGGCATATGTTCAGTTTGAAAAAGTCAGAAAAGTCTATCAGATGGGTGAGGTGCAGATCGAGGCGCTGAGGGATGCAACCTTCAATATCGAAAAGGGCGAGATATGCGTCATTGTCGGCGCATCGGGTGCAGGCAAAACGACGCTTCTCAACATCATCGGCGGCATGGATGAGCTCACCTCCGGCAGGGTCATGCTCGACGGGCAGGAGATATCAAAGTATAACTCCAAGCAGCTCACGACCTACCGCAGATACGATATCGGCTTTGTATTCCAGTTTTATAACCTCATCCAGAACCTGACGGCACTTGAAAATGTCGAGCTTGCGGCGCAAATATGCCGTGACCCTATGGACGCAAGAAAGGTCATTGAGCTTGTCGGCTTAAAGGATAGAGCGAACAATTTCCCGGCCCAGCTTTCCGGCGGCGAGCAGCAGCGTGTTGCGATAGCCCGAGCTTTGGCAAAAAATCCGAAGCTTCTTTTGTGCGATGAGCCGACCGGCGCACTTGACTATAAGACCGGCAAGGCTGTCTTGCAGCTTTTGCAGGATTGCAGCCGCAAAAACGGCATGACCGTCGTCATCATAACGCACAATCAGGCGCTAACAGCGATGGCGGACAGGGTGGTGTCAATTAAAAGCGGCACCGTGACCGATGTCACCATTAACCCCAACCCCACCCCGATTGAATTTATTGAATGGTAAGGAAAGCTAAATGAACAAGCAGACGGCAAAATTGACGATACGTGAGATCAAGGGCAGCTTCGGGCGCTATATGGCGATATTCGCCATCATTGCGCTTGGTGCGGGGCTCTTTGTCGGTCTGCGCATGTCAAAGCCGGACTTTATAGAGACCTATGACCGTTACCTGCACGAGACGAATTTTTATAACTTCCGCCTTGTGTCGACCCTCGGCCTTACGCAGGACGATGTTGACGAGGTCTTGAAGCTCGACGGCGTTAAGGACGCCGAGGGCGTTGTAAGCGCAGATTTTCTTTACAATCAAAGTGACGATAAATCCATCGTCGTTGCCGCACAGGAGATACCCGAGCGAATAAACCTCATCGACCTCAAAGCAGGCCGCATGCCGGAAAAGGGCAATGAATGCCTTGCCGACCCGGAGATGTATACAGAGGACGACATCGGCAAGACAATTAAGCTTTCAAAGCAAAATTCCGAGCAGACCATGGATACCTTCGCTTACGACGAGTATACCATTGTCGGCTTGACGGAGACCGTTTTGTACATTAACCTTGAGCGTGGTTCAAGTACCCTTGGCAGCGGCAGTGTTGAGGGCTATATCTACCTGCCGTCGGACGGTTTTTCGGTCGATTACTTCACCGATATCTATGTCACCGTCGATGCCGAGGGCTATGTCTACTCGGACGAGTACAAGGATAACGCCGAAGCGTATGTAAAGCCGCTGGAGCAGTTCATGGCCGAGCGGGCGGTCATCCGATATAACAGCATCATTGACGAGGCAAACGAGAAGCTTGCCGACGCAAAGGCACAGTATCAGTCGGGACTTAATAAGTACGAGCCTGCCAAGGCAGAGTACGAAAGCGGCGTAAAGCAGCTCAAAACCGAGAAGGCAAACGCCGAAGCAAAGCTTGCAAAAGCTAAAAAGCAGCTTGATGATGCAGAGAAAATGCTGCAAGACCCGTCAATTCTGGACGAAAAGCAAGCCGAGCTCGATGCCGCCAAGGCAAAGCTCGACAAGGGCAAGGCAGAGTACGAAAGCGGCGTAAAGCAGTTTGAGACACGCAGCAAGAGCGCATATCTCGTTGTTGACCGCCAGATAACTACCTATACCAACGCAGTTGAAAGCCGCAAGGCAAATATTGCGCAGCTCAATACTGAGCTTGACGAACTCAACACGCAGCTTGACGAAGCGGTTGCGAACGGACAGATCATCAAGGCGGCAAGCCTCAGAACGCAGATCCGCCTAAGGCAGTCCCAGCTTGAGACGAACGAGCGGGAGCTTGAGCGTGCCGAGAAAAATCTAGCCACGGCTCAGGCCAAAAAGGGCGAGATAGATGCCGAGCTTGCACCATATAAGAAACAGCTTGACGACGCCAAGGCCGAGCTTGACAGCGGCTATGCGCAGGTGAACGCCGGTCAGGCTGAGCTTGATAAGGCGAGAAAGCAGCTCGAGGACGCCCCACAGCAGATAGCGCAGGGCAGGGCGCAGTACGAAAAGTCCAAACAGCAGATGGAGACCGAGTTTGCAAAGGCCGAAAAGAAGCTTGCCGCCGGCAAAAAACAGCTTGATGCGGCAAAGTCTCAGCTTGACTACGCCAAGGCGCAGCTCACCGCCGCCGAGAAGCAGATAAAGAACATGGAGCATGCCGACACCTATGTGCTCGGCCGTGACACCAATATCGGCTATGTCTGCTTTTCAAGCGACACCGATATCGTACAGAGCGTTGCGGGCGTGTTCCCGGTATTCTTTTTCCTCGTTGCGGCGCTCGTGTGCCTAACGACCATGACCCGCATGATTGACGACCAGCGCACGCAGATAGGCATCATGAAAGCCCTCGGCTACAGCTCGTCATCAATAATGCTCAAATACATGATCTATTCCGGCAGCGCAACGCTGTTTGGCAGCATCATCGGCATAGCCGTCGGAGCTTTTGCGTTCCCCGCCATTATTTGGTTCGGCTACGGCACAATTTACAACTTTTCCAGTCTTGTTTACACCATGGACTGGGCACTTGCATTCGGAATGGTGGGCGTGAATCTGCTCGGCATGCTGCTCGTTACATGGTTCTGCTGCTTGAATGAGCTCAGGTGCGCACCTTCGGATCTTATAAGACCCAAAGCACCCGAAGCCGGCAAGCGCATACTTTTAGAGCGCATCGGCTTCATTTGGAACCGTCTCAGCTTCATGCAGAAGGTCTCCGTGCGTAATATTTTTCGCTACAAGAAGCGTATATTTATGATGCTCCTCGGCATCGGCGGCTGTACCGCCCTTGTCCTTACGGCGTTCGGCCTCAACGACACGATACAAGGCGTTGTCGATAAGCAATACAGCGACATCGTTTTGTACGACTACGAGGTCTCACTTGCCTATGACATGACTGCCGATGAACAGAAAGTTTTCCTCGACGACTGCGGCGATAATGTCGCTGAGGCCATGTTCCTGTACCGCACAAGTGCCGATGTCAGTACAAACGGCTCAACAAAATCCGTGACGCTCACGGCAAGCGACGGGCAGGGGATAGGCGAGTTTATAAATCTCGTAAACGACGGCGAAGCGGTCGCATACCCCAAAGCCGGCGAAGCGATAATTAACTGTAATCTTGCGAGGATGATGGACATAGATATAGGCGATGAGATAAAGCTCACCACCGCCGACATGGACACACTCACTGTAAAGGTAAGCGGCATTTTCGATAACTATGTCGAAAACCTTGTGTTTGTGAATCTCGACACCTGCACAGAGCAGTGGGGCAGTGCCCCCGAGCTCAAGGCAGCGCTTCTGAAAGCCCCCGAGGGTGCGGATGTGTCGGCTTGCGGAGAGAAGATATCCTCCGTTGACGGTGTGCGTACGATGCAGATGAGCATAAGCTCAAGGGACAGGATAAGCAACATGATGTCGAGCCTTTTGTTCATCGTTGCGATGATCATCCTCTGCGCAGGACTACTTGCGCTTATAGTCCTGTATAATCTCACGAATATCAACATTTCCGAGCGCATCCGTGAGATAGCAACGATAAAGGTGCTGGGCTTTTATCCGCATGAGGCGGCGAGCTATGTCTTTAGGGAAAACCTTGTGCTAACGGGCATGGGTGCCCTGTTTGGTCTGCTGCTCGGAGTGGTGTTCCATGCGTTCGTCATGGATGCGATAAAGGTCGATATGATGTACTTTAAGCCCATGATATCGCCACTGAGCTTTGTTTTTGCCGTGCTTCTCACATTCGGCTTTGCGCTCCTCGTAAATGCCATCATGCGCCGCAGGATAGATAACATCGATATGGCAGGCGCACTCAAATCAATAGAGTGATTTGACATTCCACCCAAAATGCATTATATTGATAAGGATATAACATTTAAGAGTATAACATTCCGATACATATTAGGATTGGGTCAAAAATGGAGAATTTGCAGGTCTTATTGCCCGGCTGGGAGACGGTTCGCTGCATCGGCAGCGGCAGCTCCGGCAAGGTCTACGAACTGAGAAAGAAAGATGAATACGGCGGAGATTTTCATTCGGCGCTCAAGGTGATATCCATCCCCTCAACTCAAAAGGAGTACGAAGAGATGGAGGGCACAATGAGCGAGTTTGCCATGCGCTCTAAGCTGCGTGACAAGGTCGAGGAGATAAGCGGCGAGTACCGCCTCATGGGCGTATTGCGCGGCCACCCTAACATCGTCAACTGTGAGGATCAGATGATAATCCCTCATGAAAACGACCTCGGCTGGGATATCTATATCCGCATGGAGCTTTTGACCTCACTGCCGGACTATGTGCGTGAAAACGGTATGACCGTGAGCGAAGTGATAAGGCTCGGCATAGATATTTGCAGTGCGCTTGAGCTGTGCCGCCGGAACAATATCATCCATAGAGATATCAAGCCGCAGAATATTTTCGTCAGCAAGTACGGCGGCTTCAAGCTCGGTGACTTCGGTGTTGCCAAGGTCTCCAAGATAAACGACCGTGCCGATATGGTCGGAACATATTCATATATGGCACCCGAGGTGTACAAGGGCAATGCATATGACGACAGGGTAGATATCTATTCGCTCGGTATGGTGCTCTATTGGCTTTTAAATGGGCGAAAAGGACCGTTTTTGCCGCATGACGGGACGCCTACCTCGGTTCAGCTTGCCGATGCGCAGCTACTGCGATATCGTGGTGAGCCTCTGCCGCCTCCGCTCAACGGCAATCAGGCACTTAAAAATCTTGTCCTAAAGGCTACTGCATATGACAGTGCCAACCGCTTCCTTTCTCCCACGGAGATGAAGCAGGCACTCATTTTGGCGGCAAGCGGGCAAAGTCCGGTTGAAGCACCCAAGCCCGATTTCGACAGCGATGCGACCGTCCGTGAGGAGTTTCCTCGGCGTGAGCCGATAAAGCAGGCACAGACCCCGCCGCCTGTACAGGAAAAACCGAAGCCCCAGCCAAAAAAGCCGGAGCCTCCGAAAAAGGAAAAAGAAAAAAGCGACAGCAAAACAATGTCGCAGTTTGTAATAGCCATATCCGTGACAGTCATTGCGATAATTGCGGCAGTGCTCATCTTCCTCGGCATCAGCAAGGGATGGTTCAGCTCCGACCCGAGCGATGACCCGGATCCCACGGAAAGTACAAAGCCCACGCCGACGGCAACCGTTGAGCCGACGAAAAAGCCCGAGATAACCTCGGTCGTCGTTAGCTCACCGAGATTAATCATGACCGAGGGCGACTCGGCGACGCTCACCGTGAGCTGCATGCCCGAGCCAGAATCGGCGGCCGACATGCCCGAGTATGTCTGGAAAAGCAGTGACTCGTCTGTTGCGACCGTTGACGACCGAGGTAATGTCGAGGCGATAAGTGAGGGCACGGCGACTATCATGGTATATGTCAAAGATAAGATGGAGCTTCACGACGAGTGTATGGTCATCGTTGAAGCGCCGGTCGTGACCGAACTCAAGATAGAAACGATGCCTACAAAGACTGTTTACACGGTCGGTGAGGAGCTCGACACCACGGGGCTTGTCCTGCGTGCCTACTACAATAACGGCACGGCAGAGCGCATAACGAACCCCGAGGAGTACACCGCCACCTGCGACATGAACGGCTTCGGCAGCAAGACCGTTACCGTCACCTACGGCGGTCAAACTGCGGAGTACACTATAAGAATAAGCATATTCGGACAATTGGATTAAAAAATAAGCTCGTCTAATGACGAGCTTATTTTATTATTTTCTGCCGAGCTTGGCGAAGAATTTGAATGTCAGCGGCCAGATTAGACCGGCAAAGAGTATGACGATAAAATACCGCACACCGTGGGCAACGCTGTGTCCGCCGAACAGCGCCAGCAGCGGAGCCTTGAGCGCCGCCTTTATGCCGACCGTAACGCCCAGACCGACGACTACCTTGATTATCTGCGCCCACCAAACCGCCTCGGTGGGGAAGTTTATATACTTTCTATCAAGGTGGAACACCAGCAGCAGGCCGATGGCGCAAAACAGTATCATGTATGCGTTTTTAAGGCCGGAGGCGTAGTTTCCCGTGTCGAGATCGGCAGGGAAGTGATAAAACTCCACAAAGGTGACAAATGCGCCTGCCAGCACGATAAACACTGCAAACAGGATGTAAATGCTCTTTGGCTTTTCGTCCATGTCACGGAAAAACGGGTACAGCACGAACATGAGGACCAGACCGATGCCGAGCGAAACGCCGACATCAAGCGGCGTGTGGACGCCCACATACATCCTCGAAAACGCCGTCAGAACGATAAGCAGTACAAGAACTATCCGCAGCACGGTGCTTTTCGTGTATCTTGCCGGTGCACCCAGTGTCGCAAATGCATTCTGCGTGTGGCCGCTCGGAAAGGAGTAGCCGGTGGCTTCGGCTCGTGCGCTTTCGACTATTGTAAAGTTCGGATCCTTGACCCATGGCCTCGGTATCCTGAACCACAGCTTCAAAAACTGATTGATGATAGTTCCGGCAAAGCCGACGGTCATCATGTAGTAGCCGCATTTTTTACTGATGCACCAAAAGAAGATTATCGCAGCAGCAATAAACACGGTCTCGCCGCCGAGGTTCGTGACCAGCGCCATGAGCTTGTCGAGAAACGGGGTCCTAATGTTCTCAAGAGCGTAAAGCAGTTCCATAAAGCACCTCAAGTATTATTGAAAGAGCGCCTGTTTATGCAGACGCTCTGATATGTAATTTGTTTATGCCTCGTCGATTATTCTGTTGATGACCTTTATCATGCGGTCCTTGTTGTACAGAACGGGGACGGGGTAGGTGGGGTTAGCTTCCTTGAGCGCCCACTCGGCCATCTGCGGAATATCCTCCTGCTTAATATTATCAAAGCCGGTGGGGATATTCATGCGCTTGTTCATAGCACGGATCTCGGCGATGAACGCCTTTGCCTTTTCCTCATCCGTGCCGGTTGTCTTGGTGCCGGTTAGCTCGGCAAGGCGGGCAAGGTCTTTATAAACGACAGAGCCGTAATCCTCAAGAACGATGGGGAGAATGACCGCATTTGCAAGACCGTGCGGGGTGTTGTACAGACCGCCGAGGGTGTGCGCAATTGCGTGGACATTGCCGACGCCTGCACGGGTGAAGGCAAAGCCTGCCTTATATGCTGCCATGAGCATTTCCTGGCGAGCCTCCATGTCATTGCCGTCGTTGTACGCTCTTTCGAGGTACTTGAATATCGCAACGGTCGCCTCCTCGGCAAGCCTGTCGGTCTCCTTGGTGGTGAGCTTAACGGAAATATAAGCCTCAACGGCATGGGTCAATGCATCCATGCCGGTGGTAGAGGTGGTCTTGGGCGGAAGATTGCGGGTGAGCTCGGGGTCGAGTATCGCATACTTCGGGACAAGGCACAGATCCATGATGGCGTACTTATGGTGCGTCTCCTGGTCGGTGATGACGGCGGCTATTGTGGTCTCGGAGCCGGTGCCTGCGGTCGTAGGCACTGCAACAAAGGTGGGTATCTTGTGCATGACCTTAAAAAGACCCGCCATCTTGTTGACTGCCTTGTGCGGATGAACTACACGGGCAGCCGCACCCTTAGCGGCATCCATGGGCGAGCCGCCGCCGATAGCGAGAAAGCCGTTGCAGTTATTGCTCAAGAACATTTCCTGAATTTCGTCAACGACCTTGACGGTGGGGTTAGCGGAGACCTCGCTGTAGTGCACATAGGCGATGCCTGCCTTGTCGAGAGCCTCCATGGCGATGGGGGCGATGGTCTTGCCGACGGTGCGTCCGGTGACGATCATGACCTTTTTAACGCCGTTTTTCTTAAAAAGCTCGGGAGCTTTTGCAAGCGAGCCCTCACCGGTTACGGTAATGGGCTTGCGCCAATATAAGAAGCGAGCGCCGATATCGAAAAAGAACTGATATGTGCGGTAGTATGCATTTTTCACTGCATCCATGAGTGTTACCCCTTTCAAATTACTGCCTCAATTTTAATATATTGATTAATTTTAGTCAAGATAAATTAACGCTTGACAATATCGATAATCGATGTATAATGAAATTGAACATCGAATATCGATATAACGGAGGGATGGAAATGGCACGACGGAAGTTTCAAACCCTGACCGAGCCGATGTTTTATATCCTAATGAGCCTGCAAAAAACTGACCGCTGCGGCATAGACATAAGCGCCTATATTGCGCAGAAAAGCGCAGGCAGGGTCGCTCTCGGCCCGGGCACGCTGTATGCACTGCTCGGTGACTTTGAGCATGAGGGCATCATAAACTGCATTGGGGTCGAGGGCAAAAGGAAGATATACAGGATAAGCGAGCTTGGCCGCAGCCTATATGCCGAGGAGCTTAATAGGCTCAAAAGATGCATAAGCGATGCGGAAGGAGGAGACGATAATGAGTAAATTTGTAAAGAAGCTGATACCGTTTGAATCCTGCGACATTCCGGCCATCCAAAGCTGGCTAGAGGACATGGCAGAGCAGGGACTTTTCTATGTCGACTGCGGCTTTTTCTGCGCCCGGTTTGAGAGGGGCGAGCCCAAAAAGCTGCGCTATCGCCTTGATTTCTGCGATGTGTCGCTGGGGAAGATACCCGAGGAAAAGGCGGAGCTATACGAGCGCAGCTCGTGGCGTGTCGTGGGTGAACTCAAAAACGACCTTGTCGTGCTCACGACCGACGACCCCGACGCACCCGAGATATTCAGCGAGCCCGAGCATCTGATAAAACCGCTCAAGCGCCTTGCCAAAAAGCACACGGCGTATTGGATATTGTTCCTCATCATGTTCCTGCTGTCCCGTGTAGGTTCGCCGTTTATATATACCATGCTCGGAATGGACACCTTTGTCGGCGGTGTGTTGGATATCGGCACTGCGTACTACATTTTGCTGCTGCTAATGGCGGTGCTCCTGCTGTTAGAGTTTATCGTGCACCTGCAAAGCTGCCGCCACCTGAAAAAGCTCATTAAGCAGATAGAACGGGGCGGTGAGCTGCCGACAGGGGAGCGCTATAAAGAAAAATCAAAGATCGGCGCAGTGCTCATCCCGCTGACCATCCCCGTTATTGCCCTGTGGTTTGTGCATCTTGCCGTCCCAATGGGTGTTACGAACCTGCACGGCACGAACGACCTGTCCGGCCTGCCGTTCCCAACGATGCAGGAGATAAACACTGATGAGTATAACTACTATGCCGACGGAGTAAAAAAGGTTCAAGGCAGCCTAGCCGACATTTCCGAGCGCCACGACCTGCTTGCACCGACGATAATTGAGTTTTCGCAGCATAGTGATTCGTTTGAGAACCTCACCGGCGAGGGCGAAAACTCCTTCGAGTACCATGTCTGGTATTATCAGATGCGCTTTGAAAAGGACGCAAAGGAAGCGGTAGACCTTATAATCTACGACTATGAGCATTTCGATGCCGAGGAATATCACCGAAATGCCCGTGCGCTGGCAAAGAGCATATCCGAAAACTTCAAGGAGTACGAGGTAGGCTACGACGGCTATACCCCAACCTATTATATCCGTGACCTGAGCCGGGACGGGGTCGAGATAAAGCTCGTAAACGAAAAGTACGGCTACGGCGAGGACGACACCCGACAGCACCTGATTATGCGGCTTGGGAGCAAATATATCAATGTTTCCTACTCCGGCAGCAGCGATTTGGGCGAATATACAGAATTGTATATCGCAAAGTTTAAAGCGTAAAATAAGTTTTAGTCAGTTTCACGATTGACTTTTTTGGCAGATGTAATACAATATTTGCATACAAAAAAGTGAGGTACACGAAGTGAAAAAGATGACACGAGTGGCGCTCATCACCTCCGGCGGAGACTGCCAAGGGCTGAACGCCGCAATGCGGGGCATAGGGAAGGCTCTGTATAATAAAATTGAAAACCTTGAGATATTCGGAATGTACGACGGCTACCGTGGGCTCATTGACGGCGACTACATGTACATGGAACCGAAGGACTTCTCCGGCATCCTCACACAGGGCGGCACCATCCTCGGCACCTCCCGCCAGCGCTATGTCCCGGGAAAGGACATCGTCGATGAGGAGGGCAACAGCCTCATTCCGGCCATGAAGGACACCTACAACAGGCTCAATCTCGACTGCCTTGTGATAATGGGCGGCAACGGCACGCAGAAAAGCGCAAAGCTCCTGATGGATGCGGGCATGAATGTCGTGACGCTGCCGAAAACGATCGATAACGACATTTTCGGCACCGATACGACCTTCGGCTTCCAGAGCGCCGTTGACATTGCAACGAATGTCATCGACTATATCCACTCCACCGCAAGCTCCCACGGCCGCATTTTCCTTGTCGAGCTCATGGGCAGGGACGCAGGCTGGCTGACGCTTCATGCCGGCATCGGAAGCGGAGCGGATATAATCCTCATACCCGAGATACCGTACGATATAGACAAGGTCTTGGAGGCTATCGAGCATCGCCGCCGCCACGGCAGAAGCTTCTCTATTCTGGCTGTCGCTGAGGGCGCAAGATCTATTGACGACAGGCTGCTTTCCGAGGAGGAGAGCCGCAAAAAGCTTGAAAACTCAAAGCATTCCACGGTGTCGTATAAGATAGCCGATCAGATAGAAAAAGCTCTCGGCCAAGAGGCGAGGGTCACCGTGCCCGGACATTATCAGCGAGGCGGTCCTCCGTGCCCGTATGACCGTGTGCTGGCAACTAGGTTCGGAACTGCGGCAGCGGAGCTCATCGCAAACAAGCAGTACGGCCGCATGGTCGCCATCCGTGGCGGCAATATCGTGTCGATACCGCTTGAGGAGGCTGCAAGCAAAACAAAATTCCTCCCGACCGATCACCCGCTTATACAAGTCGCAAGGGATATCGGCATATCGTTCGGAGATTAAAAAACTCGGTAATACCGTTTGGTATTACCGAGTTTTTGCATAGTTACTTCTGTATTACGCCGTTAAATCCGCCCATGAGCATATTGCACAGCGAGCGTGCGAGCACCTCGGGCTCGGCCTTGATATCGTCCGCCATCCAGTTGTTGTAAACATGCATCATGCCGCCGGAGATAAATCTTGCATATATCCTTGCCTGATCTTCGCCGCCGAGCTGCCTTACAAGCTCCTCATCGGACAAAATGTACTTCGTCAGCCATGTTTTGAGGTTCCTGCCGATATCGTAGGCGTTTATAAACTTGAAAAGCCGCTTGGTGGGGTCTGCGCTTTTCGTCATGATATCCGCCATAAGGAACAAAATAGGGTAGGGATCCTTTGCAAGCTCGCTGGGCTTGTAGTTTGCGCCTATCGAGTCTGCGTAGTCAAAAAGGTCGTCTATCAGCTGCTGCCGGACATCCTCGAGATTTGCAAAATGCGCATAGAAGGTGCCTCGGCTGATGCCTGCTCTTACGAGCAGCTCGTTGACCGTGATACGGCTGAACTCCTTTTCGTACATCAGCTCAAGCATTGCGTCCTTGATATTTTTTTTTGATCTTTCGACTATTCTGCTGCTTCCGCTCATATTCTTTTCTCCCAAAACTGAATGATATATCTCTATTTGTTTAGTATTATACACTATATCCGAAAAAATCTCAACAATTAATTAGGAAAAAGGAATAAACAGTAGTCAGCTGACCTGCTTTGCGACAACAACAAAGCGGCCGTCGGTCGTGTGGTATGCGCAGGTGGACAGCGTAAGGAGCTTATCGCCGGGGTTGATCTCAACGCCGGTGTCGTAAAGCTTGTTTTTCTCGATAAAATCCGCATACTCAAGGAAGGTCTCCTCGTCGTTCGAGCTTGTGTACTCGTAATAGCGGAACACCTTTTCGCCCTTCGGGGGGATCTCCGTTTTTATCGCCGCCACGACCTCATAGGTGTGCTTTTCATAAATGGTGTCAAACTGAACGAGCTTGTGCTTGGAGTAGAAGCTCTCGTTGGCAAAACGGTCGAGCGTGCCGAACATTGTGTCATCCTTCATGTTGTGGCCGTATACGATGATGTTATCGGACTTAAAAATGTCGCAGTATTCGTCAACGAACAGGCAGCCACGGGTCGATGACTTGCCGTAAAAGTCGTTGCGCAGGTATTTGTTTATCTCGTCGGGAGCCTGCATGACGACATAATCTATCTCCGTACCGTCTATCTTCAGCCAGCCTATCGTATCCTTGTTTTCGGCATAAAGACTTGCGTATTCATCCAGCACTTCGGGTATCTTGACCTCGGTATCCTTGCCTTTGAGATCTTTTATATCATCATCGGTTTTGGCATCCTGCAAGTCGCCGATGATATAGAAGGCCAGCACGCAAAGCGATGCTATGAGCGCAATAAGCGCAACTATTCTGACGATTTTTCTTGTATCAATATTCATGTCTTATCCCTGCAATCGAGCATTCCGTATTTGACAAGCTTGTCGTAGTTCTTGTAGTACAGGTAATAGCCGCCGACATTGTGCTGCACATCGTCTATCCTTATGCGGTAGCCGTCGTGGCGCACCATGAATGTGTCGAGCACTCTGTTGGGGTTAGCCATGTACATTGCGTATTCGGGGTAAAAGTAGCCGTTTAGCATGTGGTCTGCACGCTTATAGATGGTCTTGAGGAAATACTCAAGGTCAAAGCCGTTATCAAGATAATCGACATGGATGCCCTTTTCGATCATCCTGTCGTACAGCTCAAAGGTGCTCATCAAAAGCTCGAAATAGGTGTGGTATGTGGTGTCGCGGTTATAAATCCTGTCGAGGTTTTCCTGAGCGTTGCGCAGTGCAAAGGTGTAGTACCTGTCGTCGTCGACATACTTTGTTATCTCGTTCATGGAGTATGCGACCCAGTGATCCTTAAACTGCACATAGTCGGCATCTATAAAGTGCTCGACCGCAGCCTTTGCGGCATTGAGCCACTTTTCATCGCCCGTGAGGGAATAGAGCCTGCACAGGGCGAAGGTCGCCTCGCCGTCATAGTAAACGGTCCTGAACTGCTCCTTGCGTGAGCAGTCGCCGTTGAGCACATGGTAATACTCGCCGGTGTCCTCGTTGAGCATAGTCAGAATGCCGTTGCCGAGTTTAATGGCGACATCCTTGTATTTATCCGAGCCGAATGCGTCCATATACTCGGTAAGTGCCACGACCGCAACGCCGCAGCCGCCGAGCTTTATCTCATCCGATTTTTTCTCCAGCAGGTAAGAGGTGTTGTCATCGATACTGATGACGGCGGTGTCTATCATGTAGTCTATCGCCTTGTCGATGACCGAGACAAGCTCCTCGTTGCCGGTCATCCTGTACTGGCAGATAAGGCTCCAAAGAGTACTTGCGTGGCGGACAATATTGTAGTTATCGATATTCCTGTCAAAGCGCGGGTACATTCCGTAGACAAAGCTTCCGTCGTCGTTTACCTGATCGATAAGGAACGACGATGCGTTTTTGACAAGCTCGGCGGCGTAATCCTTGTCAATAAGATCGACCTTGCGCCTTCCGTAGTCGGCATCATCGCTTATAAGGTCATACACCTTGCTGTCCTCGTCGCATATCCAGCCGATGCAGTTAAAAATAACATACTGATCGGGGAGGGTAACGATAGGCGTTCTGTCTGACTTGCTGAGGTAATTGCGCAGGTAGGTTGTGTTAACGCACTCCTCGTCGTAGTCGAGTATCTTTCCGGCGTTGAGCTCGGCTTCAAGCAAAGCTGTGTTGAAGTCCTTATAAAAGGAGATGCCTTTGCGGAAAAATTCATGCCTGTAGTGCGCAAGCTCGGTCGAGAACTCATCGATGCTCATGGTCTTAGCCTCGCCCATAAGATCAGCCTTGACCCACAGACAGTTGTAGCTGTTTTCCTCGACAAAGCTGTGCGCCTTGCTGTACGCATCGTCCCACGCAGCCTGCTTGGTGCTGCCCGTGCCGGTGAACACCTTGGCACGCTCATCGCCATTGCATATCGAGATAAACACAACGCCCTTCGGCAGACCGTCCTCGATCTCGCCGGAAAGCTCGCTGTCCCTCGTGCCGGAGACGACCTGCTCCATAAGAAGTCCGGCCTTCTTTTCAAACAGCTCGATGCTGCTCAGCTTGCTGTTTTGCGTGACGAGATAGCTCACCACAACGGCTGCAACTATCAGAAAGATTACCGAGCAAGTGATTATAAGGCTGCGCTTTGCCCGAGCCTTTTTCTGCGCCTCGGTCTCCTTGGGCTTTCGGATAAACTTTTTGCGCCTGCTTTTTCTGCTCATGACACACCTCGGATTATAAAAATAGAAGAGGGGAAACCATTTGTGCTTTCAAATATTGAAAAAATAGGAGTGGTAATACCACTCCTATTTTATATTCACTTAAGCAATAAGTCAACCAATCGCCCACACATGATCAGTTTTCTTCTCTTTTGCGGTAAGTTGAGGCCAGAACAATGAGGCTGGAAACAGCGATCATCGTTACAAGCATGTAGTCTCTTGTGTCGCCGGTCTTAGGCGGATCCTTCGGGGAATCGTCGTCATGATCGACGTCGGCATCTGCGTCGGCATCTGCATCAGCATCTGCGTCGGCATCTGCATCGGCATCAGCGTCTGCATCAGCGTCTGCGTCGGCGTCTGCGTCGGCATCTGCGTCTGCATCGGCATCAGCGTCTGCATCGGCATCTGCGTCTGCATCAGCGTCTGCGTCTGCATCAGCGTCTGCATCGGCGTCTGCATCAGCATCGGCATCTGCATCGGCATCGCTATCGCTATCGCCGTCAAGGTCGATCCACAGTCCGAGGATGTGGCCGCCTACGGGGATACCATTGATACCGCATACGCTGCTGTAGACTTCCTGATGGTTATTGTGCAGAACGGGGGGAGCACCGGTGTTGCCGTCGAAGATAACAGCACCCTCGATGGTGAGCTTCAGCATACGATAGCAGTCAACATCATGGTTGGTGGTGACATATACGGGAACACCTGCGGGAATGCGGATGTAGCCGAGACGCTCAACGAGGTTTGCCTTGGTCAGCACCTGATAGTAGTGAGGTGCAGAAAGGTCAGACCAGAGAGTGATCTCAATGTCATCGGGCAGGAACATGTAGTTCTCAATGAGAAGATACCAGTGGGGGCCGCCCTTGAAGTTGTTGCCTTCCTTGGAAGCAAAGTCATTGTCGATGGGGTCATCGCCATTGATTATGCCGTTGATGATATCGGAGATAGAACCGCCGGTGACAGCGTCCTTTGCACCTTCGACAACATCGGTAAGCTCGTTCTCCTCAACTGCGGGGAGAGCAGCCTTAACGGCGGAAGCGAGGTTGGTCAGAGCCACATCCTCAGGATCCTCAACGACTTCGACATCGTCGACTGCCTCAGCGTCAACAACCTCGATATCGCCGGCAGCATCAAGCTCATCAGCGTTTGCCGTCGTTCCGAACACGAAAGCCATAAGCAGGAAAACTACAAGTATCAGGCCGAGAGAGATCGACAGTTTACCGAGTTTTTCTGTTTTAATCATTATTTAGTTTTCCTCCTTTCTCCAATGATGCGATACTGAAGCCTGAGACTAAACGAAATTAACCGGTTGCACCGAACAATTATTCCTCGGTAAAGAACGCATGGACAGTGCGCACGGCAGCAATCATCTAACCGATTTTCCAATATACATGCCTATCATATTACATGATTGGTAAAAATGCAACAACTTTTTGTCGAAATTGTAATCATATAAAATAGATTTTATTATGAGTTTATACAATGGTTTTACGATATGAACCAAACAGGGGGTATTTGTATAAAAATTTTTGAGGCGCTTTGTTGTACTTGAATTTGGAACGGTATTGTGCTATTCTTACTATATTATAAAAGGAGGCATAAACTATGTTTACTGCTGTTGTATATAATTCCTGCACAGGCTCGTGCAAAAAGTATGCTGAGCTCATTGCCGAGCAGCTTGGCATCAATGCTGTCGAGTTTGGCAAGGCCAAGGGGCTGGGTGACGGCAAGGTCATCTACATAAGCTGGCTGTTCGCCGCTAAGATCAAGGGTTTGGACAAGGCTCTTGACATGTATGATGTTGGCGCTGTCTGCCAGGTCGGTATGGGTGCTGTAAATGAGGAGAGCGAGAAGATCGGCAGAGAAAAGAACGGCCTCAAACCCGAAATGCCTTTGTTCTGCCTCCAGGGCGGATTTGACCTCAAGAAGCTCCCACTGCATTACAGACTAATGATGACGCTTATGAATAAAAATATTGCCAAGCGCCTCAACGAAAAGGGCGAGCTCAACGAGCAGGAGAAGGCAACGCTCAAGATGGCCGAGACCGGCTGCGGTGAACCTGCATCATGGTGCGTTGACGATGTTGTCGCATGGTGCAAGGAGCACTGATAAGCTTGTATTTCATTTAATGGAAGGGCACAGCCCGACCTATTATTGAGATAGTTGCCGAGCAGCGCATGAAACCGTTTTGGACTGTGACGGGCGGCCCACACCCGCTTGTCAGCTTCCCTTTCCGAAAGGGCGTAGTTACTGCAAGGCAAAACCCGTTCCAAAAGCAAGAACGAACGCTGACGCAGACGGTGTTTGTTCTGCCAACGGAACCAATAGCTGCCGCAAGGCAGGCTGTACTGCGGAATTGAGCACTCTGCGGTGTACTGAGCTTAGCGGCAAAAACCAAGGCAGGAGTTTAAATATAACTCCTGCCTTTATCAAAGTGTGATATATGAACAAAAAACGCAAGAATAAAACCATACGAATAATTGCAGCCGTGCTTGCATTCCTGCTTGCGTCGGCGGCGTTCAGCTTCTTGACGACACCGTATAGCAAGGATTACTATGTTGAGCCTACCACGAGCGGCAAAAAGCAGATCGCACTCACCTTTGACGACGGCCCGGGAAAGTACACAGAGCAGCTTCTTGACGGACTGCGTGAGCGCAATATCAAGGCGAGCTTCTTTTTGATGGGCAGAAAGGTCGAGAAACGGCAGGAGACAGTCAAGACCATGTACGATGACGGCCATCTTGTCGGCGTGCACACATGGTCACATATCGACTTTTTCAAAAGCAGCAAGGAAGAGATACACAGCGAGCTTGAGCGCACGAACGACCTTATCGAGAGCATCACCGGAGAAAGACCGAAATTCTTTCGCCCGCCTTACGGTCACTATCTCGGCTCACAGCTCAATAGGATAGACCAAATTGCCGTGCTCTGGTCCGACTCACCGAGAGATTGGGTGCACATCGATGAGGACTATATCTGCAATTACCTTGTTGAGCATGCCAAGGACGGCGATATCATCCTCCTGCACGACACCAAGGATGCGACCGTGCCTGCGGTCTTAAGGGCTATAGACATTCTCACCGAGCAGGGCTTTGAATTTGTCAGGGTCGATGAGCTTCTTTGCCGTAACGGCGACAAGCTTGCACCGGGGCTTGCGTACAGGTTCTGCCCGTACGATAGCAGAGCATGGTATATATGAAAAAGACGGACTTCAAGTCCGTCTTTTTTCGCAGCGTGTCAAAAAAGTCTTGTGACTTTTTTGCACGCTTCAAAACACGCCACATTTTTTGTGAAGCAGAGCTTCACGAAAAATCTCGCTATGCT
>JABLTO010081944.1_pt1 | contig 90507 bp, 84 predicted proteins | sample 7160091 | NCBI WGS metagenome assembly JABLTO01 (sample SAMN14651225, study PRJNA627086) | human gut metagenome | isolation source: feces | host: Homo sapiens | reverse complement strand
GCCTTAGGTAAATAATAATCCTGACATCTTTTCAAAAAGTCATTGAAACACAAGGCTTTTTAGTAAATGTCAGGATTATATATTCCTTTGCATAACATATTCCCGTAGCCGTGGTCGATACCGATAACGTACATTTCATTAAATTTTCTCATAATTTCATTTCTCCTTTTCTTACTTCAATTTGTTGTGCTTTTTGATTTGTTCGTACAGCTCTTTATCGGCGAGTAATACTGCTTTTTTGAAGTAGTTGCAGTAAATCCCGTAGATAGAGATAAGCTGCACGCAGCGGTGTGCTTCGCCGTCGTCAAGCAGAATGCAGTTGCCGTCCTTATCACAGTTGGCGCACAGCGAATTAACAAGACGGTGAACCTTTTCCGCCTGCTTGGTTGTAATCTTCATCATAGACCTTTCCTCCTTTCGTTTTCGGGCAACAAAAAAGCCGCCGGTTTCCCGACGGCAATGCCCGTGTATTTTGTGAGGTTTTCGCTCCCTCACTTATATTAATGCATTAAAATTTCGGCTGCTGAAATAATGAGATAACAGATATAAAATCAAAAGCGTAACAAGTATAAACCCTTGTAAATACTGCGTTTTTATGATATAATGATAAAAAAGATAAACTTTGATAACAAAAATCTTTACAAAAACTTTTGAAAAATATTTTTTCGTCCTGTCAGACTAAAGGAAGTTTTATGGGACACTTCTTTTGATAGAATTAGTACGGGGGTACAGCGGAATATGGATAAAATCAGCTTTTTCAGCGCCGATTATCGTGACGGCAGAGTGCATATCGGCGGCAAGAGCTATCCTGCGGGGACTTTTGCGGCGCACCTGCTGAATCAGTATTACGAAAATGACACCGCCGCCCGTATTGGCGTTTTCACAACGGATAATTGGCAGCTTGAAAAGATGTTGCGGCTTGGGTATTTGAAAGTCAGCGACTATGTGAACGCCGGAGAAAGAATGGTAAATATCTTTACTGCACTTCCGTGGCTGAAGCCATTTGATATGCTCGGCACAGATGATGAACATAACAGAATAGCAACGTTGTTTTCTGAAGAAAACGGACATATCATAAGCGAATATTTTTCCCGTCGTGCAAAGATCGGTCAAATGGATGTGGGGCAAATAGTGTTTCCCAACTTACCGAAAGAATATGAAAAAGACTTCTTTGACCGTACTGAAGCTCTGCTTGGCGAAGTCAATGCTACACTCAGTTTCTACGATACTTTGAGTGCCGACATTCGCAATTCTTTTGAAAAGCTTAGAGTTTTCGTGAGCCGTGTAAATGAAGCTGACCGATTTGACGAGGAACATTTGCTCCCCATAGCATTAGAAGTATTCGGCTCTGTGCCGTTTCCCGTGACAACGGAATATGTACCGATCAAGAAAGCCAGCCGCAGTAAAACGGCTACTCTTGCACGCAGGCTTTATTTCGACAGCTATTACAGCTTTGTGATGACCGACTTCTTTGAAGGCTTACATTACGGTCATTATCCAAGGAGGTGCGATATCTGCAAAAAATATTTCCTTATGACCTCTGCGGCAAGGCAAAAGTATTGTACAGGTTATGCGCCGTTTAAGCTCAAGGGCAAAGCCATTACCTGCCGGAAATACGCCGCAAGAATCAACCGTAAAGAATTAGCGGCGGGCAATCCTGTTATCCGCATCTATAAAAACCGCTGCTCTGTGCTCCGAATGGAAAGAAAACGAGGTACTGTCACAGAAGAATTTGCCTCCACAGCGCTTGATCTTGCAAAAGAGCGTATGCAGCGTGCAAAAGAGGATGCCGAATATGCCAACAGTCAGTATGAGTCGGATATGAGCCGTGAAAAGCTCTACGCCGAAGTCGATAAGCAGTTAAAATAACGGTAAGTATCACAGAACGGAGGTGAGTGCCGTGACAGAAATTTATATAGATAAAGCAGATTTAAATATGTATCAATTGAAGACGGCACCGCCGAAATGGGATTTGCAGGAATATATTGTAACCTATCTGAAAGAGAAAGATAACCGCTATCTTGCTTGGTTTCTGCACTATTATGAAAAAACGCTTAACAACAATGTGCAGGAATATATGCGAAAGCTCTTTATGCCGGAGCATTTTGCGGATATGAAACAGGCATATATTGCCGGACTGCTCAAAGCATTAAAAAACTACGATATTAAGCAAGGCGCGTCGTTTACCTCGTTCAAGGAACGGTATGTGGAACGGGAGATACTGGACTATGTGCGCTCTATGCGTACAGGCTTCACAGCACAAAGCGTCGCAGAATATGCCAAGTTCCGTAAAGCAATGGCGATATGGTACAAATACGAGCGTGATTATTCAGATGAAACACTGATAAAGGTTGCAGGCGAGCTTGAGGAAACCGTTGAAAACACTAAAAAAATATTACTCGGCGGTCTGCTCAATGAAAACCGGGTGGATTTGTATCGGCAATACACAGACGATGACGGTGAAGAATGCACAGAGGAGGCACATTCCGACGGTACCTCTGACACTTATACGCTGTTTATGAAAAATGAGCTGTATACCCGACTGTGGGAAGCATACGAAAAACTGGAGTATACCGAACGGAAAATGTTATCTCAAAGACTCGGTTTTTGCTTTGAATGCCATAGTCTGTTTTATATGGATCATAACGATTTGGACGAATACGGCGAGCCGAAAAAGAAGCCAATCAAGAAGATGATGTATACGGATATTGCTACCGACCACGAATACAGCTCAGCAAATACGGCTCATAACAAGTGTGAAAAGGCGCTGGAAAAATTAAGAAAAGCAATAAAAGATTTAATATAAATTAGCAAAAAGCGGCGGCAGGAAGATTTTATTCTTTCTGTCGCCGCTTTCCATTTTGGTAGGTATGTTCCGCTAATTTAGGCTTTATTTTTTCTTAACAGTAATCAATGAGGTCTTTTTCCCGTTTTTATTTCTCCTGTGCTAATCTATAATTGTCATAGATAGTTCGAAACAGTGCTTAAATGCACTATTTCGCCCCCCAAATCTTTGATTTGGGAGCAAATTTTCAAAGAAAATTTGACTATGCCCATTGCAATGAATATCGAGTGAATTCATTATAAGCGTAAGGAGGGATTAAATATGTCAGCCATATTTAAAGCTATACACGAATTTGATAAGCGCATTGAAGTACGAGCGGAGCATTTCGCATTCAAGCATCCGTATCTGTCCTTTTTTGCGGTATTTATCGGTATGCCGATTTGTGTTCTTGCTGCCGTGTTTTTCTTCACAGTAATTATTACGGTTCCTATTGCTTTGATTTTCGGATGGCTGTAAGCGCCTTAATATAATCTTAATACGCTGTAAATTCTGCTAATCCCGATTTAATTTTTATGCTGTTAAAATATCAGACAAGGAGGTAAGACTATGAATATTATAATCGGATTTATCGGTCTTTGTGCTGCGGCACTGCTAATCTACTATGTTTACATACTGATGAAAGGGGATGAGCAAAAATGAGTGCAGTAATACAATACATACTCTATCTTGCCGTTCTTATTGTTTTGGCGATTCCGCTCGGCGGATATATCAAGAAAGTAATGAACGGAGAGAAAACCTTTCTTTCCAAAATTCTAACGCCCTGTGAAAACGCTGTGTATAAGGTTATGCGCATCAAAAAAGACGAGCAAATGAACTGGAAAAAATATGCCGTTTCCGTTCTGATTTTTTCAGGCATCGGACTTATTTTTCTGTTTTTGCTTCAGATTTTGCAGGGAGTTCTTCCCGGAAATCCGCAGGGGATTTCGGGTGTAAAATGGGATTTGTCCTTTAATACCGCAGCCAGTTTCGTAACCAATACAAACTGGCAGGCATACAGCGGCGAGTCCACATTAAGCTATCTGACCCAAGCGCTCGGACTTACCGTGCAGAACTTTGTTTCCGCAGCCACGGGTATTGCCGTGTTGTTTGCCCTGATACGGGGATTTATAAAAGTAAAAGCCGATGGATTAGGTAGCTTTTGGGTTGATATAACAAGAATCGTCATTCATATTTTGATTCCGCTGAATCTTATCATCTCACTTTGCCTTGTGGGCGGCGGCGTGATTCAAAACCTGAAAGGCGCTGAAACCGTATCGCTCGTTGAACCGATTGCGGTAAGCGCAGACGGCGAAATTCTTGAAAACGCCGAAATTGACCTTGATACAAATACCGTAACAGTTGACGGCAAAAAAATAGAAGACGCCGAAATTGTTACCGAACAGTTTGTACCTATGGGTCCTGCGGCAAGCCAGGTCGCCATTAAACAAACGGGTACAAACGGCGGCGGTTATATGGGCGTTAACTCCGCTCATCCGCTCGAAAACCCGAACGCTTTTACAAATTTGATTGAAATGCTTTCAATTTTGCTTATTCCTGCGGCGCTGTGCTTTACCTTTGGCAAGGCGGTAAAGAATAAAAAACAGGGCGTTGCAATCTTTATGGCGATGTTTATATGCCTTGCGCTGGCGCTGGGCACGATTGCCGTCAGCGAACAGGTTGCGACGCCGCAACTTGCACAGGATGGTGTCAACGTCTCAATGACCGACCAGGCGGGCGGCAATATGGAAGGTAAGGAAACCCGATTCGGTATTGCAACATCCTCTACTTGGGCGGCATTTACAACGGCAGCTTCCAACGGCTCTGTAAACTCCATGCACGACAGTTACACACCGCTCGGCGGTATGGTGACAATGCTCCTGATGCAGCTCGGCGAGGTTATCTTCGGCGGCGTTGGCTGCGGTCTTTACGGTATGCTTGCCTTTGCCATTCTGACGGTATTTATAGCCGGACTTATGGTCGGCAGAACGCCGGAGTTTTTAGGCAAAAAGATTGAGCCTTATGAAATGAAATGGTCTGTGCTTGTTTGCCTTGCAACGCCGATTGCTATTCTTATCGGCAGCGGACTTGCAGCGGTCGTTCCGAGTGTAGCGGACAGCCTAAACAACAGCGGAGCGCACGGCTTTTCCGAAATACTGTACACATATTCTTCCTGCGGCGGTAACAACGGCTCTGCCTTTGCCGGCTTTAATGCAAACACCGTATTTTTGAATGTTTCGCTCGGTCTTGTCATGCTGTTTGCCCGTTTCCTTCCGATCATAGGAACACTGGCGATTGCGGGCAGTCTTGCCGGCAAAAAGAAGATTGCAACAAGCGCAGGTACACTTTCCACAACAAACGGTATGTTTGTATTCCTGCTGATTTTAATCGTCCTTATTATAGGCGCACTCAGTTTCTTCCCGGCGTTGGCGTTAGGACCGCTCGCTGAATTTTTCAGTAATGTTATTTAAGGAGGCACTGTTATGGCATCAAATAATAAAAGTGCTTTTGCCGATAAAAAGATGCTCGGCAGAGCCATAAAAGATTCATTTGTAAAACTAAATCCCAAAACACAGGTGCAAAACCCCGTTATGCTTTTGGTATATATTTCGGCGATCCTCACAAGCGGACTGTGGATTGTATCCCTATTCGGACTAAAGGACGCTTCAAGCGGATATACCTTGGCAATCGCAGTTATTCTGTGGTTTACCTGTATTTTTGCCAATTTTGCCGAAGCGATTGCCGAGGGCAGAGGCAAGGCGCAGGCGGACGCTCTGAGAGCTTCAAAAAAAGATGTGGAGGCACACAAGATACCCTCTGCCGATAAGAAAGAACAGATAACCGCTGTTTCTTCCGCGTTGCTTAAAAAAGGCGACATTGTCATTGTGAAAGCAGGAGAGCAAATTCCGGGCGACGGTGAGGTTATTGAGGGAGCCGCTTCCGTAGACGAAAGCGCTATCACAGGCGAATCCGCACCCGTTATCCGTGAGGCAGGCGGCGACAGAAGCGCAGTAACTGGCGGTACTACCGTGCTTTCCGATTGGATCGTTGTGCGGATAACAAGCGAAGCGGGCGAAAGCTTCCTTGATAAAATGATTGCCATGGTCGAGGGCGCTTCCCGTAAAAAAACGCCAAACGAAATCGCATTGCAGATTTTTCTTGTCGCGCTTTCCATTATATTTATTCTTGTTACCGTATCGCTGTATACCTATTCCATATTCTCGGCAAAGCAGGCGGGAATTGAAAATCCTACCTCTGTTACTACCTTGGTCGCTTTGCTTGTCTGCCTTGCCCCTACCACCATCGGCGCATTGCTTTCTGCTATCGGCATTGCGGGAATGAGCAGACTTAATCAGGCGAATGTACTTGCTATGAGTGGCAGAGCCATTGAAGCCGCAGGCGATGTGGACATACTTATGCTTGACAAAACAGGTACGATTACACTCGGCAACCGTAAGGCAAGTGCTTTTATCCCCGTTGACGGAGCAAGTGAACAAGAGCTTGCCGATGCGGCGCAGTTATCCTCTCTTGCCGATGAAACGCCCGAAGGCAGAAGCGTGGTTATTCTCGCAAAAGAAAAATTCAATATTCGCGGCAGAGAGCTTTCCGACAAGAACATGACATTTATTCCCTTTACGGCGAAAACCCGTATGAGCGGCGTTGATTATGACGGCAACGAAATCCGCAAGGGGGCCGCCGATACCATGGAAAAATATGTAACCGAAAGCGGCGGAATTTATTCGGAGGAATGCGACCGAATCGTTAAAGAGATTGCGAACAAAGGCGGAACTCCCCTTGTTGTAGCGAAAAATCATAAGATTTTAGGCGTTATTCATCTGAAAGACATTATCAAGCAGGGCGTTAAGGAAAAGTTTGCGGATCTTCGTAAAATGGGTATAAAAACCATTATGATTACAGGTGATAACCCGATGACCGCCGCCGCCATTGCGGCAGAAGCGGGCGTGGATGATTTCCTTGCCGAAGCAACTCCCGAAGGCAAGCTTCAAATGATACGCGATTTTCAGAGCAAAGGACACCTTGTGGCAATGACGGGCGACGGCACGAACGACGCACCCGCACTTGCACAAGCTGATGTGGCGGTTGCGATGAACACCGGCACACAGGCGGCAAAGGAAGCGGGAAATATGGTTGATCTTGATTCGTCACCGACAAAGCTTATTGATATCGTCCGTATCGGTAAACAGCTTTTGATGACAAGAGGCAGTCTGACCACCTTCTCCATAGCGAACGATGTAGCAAAGTATTTCGCCATTATTCCCGCCTTGTTTATGGGACTGTATCCGGGTCTTTCGGCACTTAACATTATGGGACTTCATTCCCCGCAAAGCGCTGTTTTATCGGCAATCATCTACAATGCACTGATTATTATTGCGCTGATTCCGCTGGCGCTTAAGGGCGTAAAATACCGCGAGGTTCCTGCGGGAAAGCTCTTGTCACGCAACCTGTTAATTTACGGTCTCGGAGGTCTTGCGGCACCTTTTATCTTCATTAAGCTTATTGATATGCTGCTTGTACTGTTCAGCTTGGCATAAGGAGGTTTTACCATGAAAACATTAAAAAATGTACTGCCGAGAGCGGCAATAATCTTTCTTATTTTTACATTGCTCTGCGGCGTGGTTTATACGGGTGTCGTTACAGGGTTTGCGCAGCTTATTTTCCCCGACAAAGCAAACGGGAGTATTATTGAGGTTGACGGAAAAAAGTACGGTTGTGAGCTGCTCGGTCAGCAGTATACGGATGACGGACATATGTGGGGGCGCATTATGAATATTGATGTTTCAACCTACAAGGACGAAAACGGAAAAACTCTGATGTATGCCGCACCGTCCAACCTTTCCCCGGCAAGCGAAGAATATGAGGCTTTGGTTCGGGAGCGTGTGGAAAAACTGCGGGAGGCAAACCCCGATATGGACGAAACAGCAATCCCCGTTGATCTTGTGACCTGCTCGGGCAGCGGACTTGATCCCCATATTTCCCCCGCCGCCGCCGAGTATCAGGTGGCAAGAATCGCAAAAGCAAACGATATGACCGAGGAAGAGGTGCGGGAGATTATTATGAAATGCACTGACGGTAAGTTTTTAGGGCTTTTCGGAGAAGAAACCGTTAATGTTCTTAAAGTGAATTTAATGCTGGACGGAATTTTGGAGAAGTAATCACACGATGAACATTATCAAAATCATGATTCCGAAAATTTCCACCGTGTTCCTCCATGAGAATGATACGGTCCGTCAGGGACTGGAACGCTTTCGTGCGCACGGATATACTGCCATACCCATGCTGAATGAAGAAGAACAGTATGTGGGAAATGTGACGGAGGGAGATTTCCTCCGTCACATTTTGGCTGTCGGAAATACGGATTTAAAATTTCAGGAGCGTTACCGAATTGGCGACATCATGCGCAAAGAATGTTATCCTGCCCTATCCATAGATGCGGACGAAAAACAGGTTATTGCTGTTGCCTTGAATCAAAACTATGTTCCTATTGTTGACGGAAGGGGCGCACTCTGCGGTATCATTACCCGCCAGTCGTTAATTCATTATTTTGAAAATCAGAGAAATGCATGATGATTTCCAATTTAATTTGAATCATGGAAGATATGATTCCGTATCTCTTCAGTGTTTTAGCACAAATTTGAAATCCTTTATGCAATCTTAATATCATCTTTATCTTGCTTACGCCGATTTAATGCAGATTAAGATAAAATAAAGACAGTCTAAATTTGATATTAAGATTGCGAAGGTATCCGTTATGATAAAACGGCAAAATCCAAAACACAAGCACATTACATCGTTCCAGATTATTATATTAGGCTTTCTGTCTGTGATAATTTTAGGCAGCATACTGTTAATGCTGCCCGTTGCAACAAGGGACGGTAAAGGCGCTGTATGTTCAGACGCACTGTTTACCGCCACCTCCGCAGTTTGTGTAACCGGTTTGGTTATACACGATACCGCTACATACTGGTCAATGTTCGGGCAGAGCGTAATACTGTTTTTAATTCAAATCGGCGGTATGGGCATTGTCACGGTTGCGGTTTCGGTTGCGGCTTTTTCAGGTCGAAAAATAGGTCTAATGCAGAGAAGTACTATGCAGGAGGCAGTTTCTGCACATCATGTCGGCGGCATTGTGCGGCTTACAAAATTTATATTAAAAACCTCGGTGTGCATTGAGCTGATTGGAGCAGCCCTGCTTTTGCCGGCTTTTATCCGTGATTTCGGAATTACGAAGGGTTTATGGTACGCCTTGTTCCATTCTGTTTCGGCATTCTGCAACGCAGGCTTTGACTTAATCGGCATTAAAGAGCCATTTTCGTCATTAACCTCTTATTCATCACAGCCTTTTTTCAACTTCACGGTTATGGCCCTTATTATTATCGGCGGAATAGGCTTTTTAACTTGGGAAGATATTAATAACAATAAGCTTCATTTCAGAAAATACCGAATGCAAAGCAAGGTTATCCTCGCGGTTACGGGAATACTGATTATCCTGCCATCGCTTTACTTTTTCTTTTTCGAGTATCAGAACCTTCCACTGGGAGAAAGAATCCTGACCTCTCTTTTCCAGTCTGTTACGCCGAGAACAGCCGGCTTTAATACCACGGATTTAACACCCTTCAGTGAGACAGGTCAAATGCTGATAATATTGTTGATGCTGATCGGCGGTTCGCCCGGTTCAACGGCTGGCGGTATGAAAACCACCACAATCGCCGTTTTGGTTTCATCGGCGCTGTCCGTGTTTCGTAAAAAGGAAGATACACACTTTTTCAAACGGCGCATATCCGACGATACCGTGAAAAGTGCGGCAACTATCTTTTTACTGTATATTGGGCTGTTTATAGGTGGCGGAATGATCATCAGCCGTCTTGAAAATATCCCGTTGCTCCCGTCACTGTTTGAAACAGCGTCGGCAATCGGAACGGTGGGACTTTCCCTCGGCATCACCTCACAGTTGGGGATTGTTTCGCAGTTCATTCTGATTATACTCATGTTTTTCGGAAGAGTCGGAGGACTGACATTGATATTTGCGGCAATGAAAGGCACGGAGACAAACGTAACAAAATATCCGCAGGAAAAAATAACGGTCGGTTAAAGGAGAAGAAAGATGAAATCTGTTTTACTTATAGGGCTTGGCAGGTTTGGCAGACACATTGCAATGAAGCTTAACGAGATGCGGCATCAGGTTATGGCTGTTGACAAAAACGAAAAAAGAGTAAATGCGGTATTGCCCTTTGTTATGAACGCGCAAATAGGCGACGCAACAAATGAGGAGTTTATAGAGTCGTTGGGAGTAAATAATTTTGATGTTTGCATAGTCGCAATCGGGGACGATTTCCAAAGCTCGCTTGAAACAACATCTCTTTTAAAGGAGTTGGGTGCAAAAATGGTAGTTTCCCGTGCAGCACGGGATGTGCACGCAAAATTCCTTCTGAGAAACGGGGCGGATGAAATCGTATATCCCGAAAGGCAGCTTGCGGATTGGACGGCTATCCGCTATACTGCCGACCATATCCTCGATTACATAGAGTTGGACAGCGATCATGCAATTTTTGAAATTGCCGTACCCGAAAAATGGATAGGAAAAACCGTTATTGAAGCAGATGTGCGTAAAAAGCACGGTATCAATATTATGGCGATTAAACGCGACGGTAAAATGAATCTAAATTTTGCGCCTGAAACAAGCTTTATACCAGGTGACACTATTTTGGTGCTGGGTGATACCAAAAACATACAAAAGTGTTTTCACATATAAATTCCGAAAGAAGACGGAAAGCATGAAAGAATTATTGTTAGTGTGCGCAGTGGCTGTCATGATTGTGTTCGGTTACTTTATAATGAAAAGGCTTGACGATTTTTTAGTAAATAACCACCACTTAATTGACGAAGAAATTGCAGAAAACAGCCTTTTTATTGCGTTTGATAATCCTATGATCTTGGATTCGCTGATACCGCTATTTGAAAAGTTTTCAAAAGGAAAGCCGGATTGTCAGCTTCATTTCCTGTTTGGAAATACAGAGAATATATATGATAAGCTAAACAAAAATCGCATTGACTTTGGCTTTATTGAAAACAATGCTTCTGCAAATGACGATACATACCGCTGTCTTATCATTTCTACAAAGCAAAATAGTATTATCTGTGAGAAAGCAGGATGTACGATAGAACCGCTGGATCCTTCCGTAATTCAGACCGCTGTGATATGGAAAAAGGCTTCAAATAATGCCTTTGCAAATAACTTTTCAGATTTGCTTTTGTCAAATCAAGCGGCGATCAATGCGGAATATGGAAAGTAGGAAAAACTTTCATAATGTGGTATAATAATGAACGGAAAGGAGACGCTATTATGCAATACTTTATTGATTCACAAGACGGGAGTCTCCAAGCCGCTCAGAATTGCAACGATAAAGAGCCGTTTTTCACGGTTATGAGCACGGCGGAATTTCACGAATGTAAAGAGCAGCTTCCGTATTATAAAGAACTTCTTCACTGCCTCGGATCAATTCGTTATTGTAAGGCAGAGGTTTTCAAAAACTGCATCATCGGAACATTACGCCTGCCTCAAAAAAGCGAACAGCGTTTACCGCAACTTTCCTTCAGCTTTTATTTGACGGGACAGTCGCTCTTATTTGTCGAAGATGTAGGCGATTTGAAATTATGGGTAGACAAACGGATAAGTATGTTTCAGGAGCTGAACAGTCCGGCTCATCTTCTTTTGCAGTTTATGGAGCAAATGATAGAGGATGATGTTCTCTATCTTTCTCACATCGAGTCAGAAACAGAAAAAATGGAAGAAAATATCGGCTCCGGCGGTTCGGCAGACTTTTTCCCGTTGCTTACAAAACACAGGCAAAAGCTGTCCGAATTAAATGCTTACTATGAACAATTGACAGATATCGGAGAGTTGTTTCAATCCCGCGCGTGTTCTGCATTTGCAGACGATACCGGGGACTGGGAAAAATTTACCCACCGTGCCGAGAGATTGCAAAATCATGTTCAGTTGCTTCGTGAAAATATGCTTCAGCTTCGTGAGCTTTATCAGTCAAAGCAGGATGCACGGCAAAATAAGATTATGGGCATTCTCACAATCGTCACCACCTTTTTCCTGCCGCTTACTTTACTCACGGGATGGTACGGTATGAACTTTGCCTATATGCCTGAGCTTAAATGGCGGTACGGTTATCTGTCGGTGATTATTGTTTCTCTTGTTATCGCAATAGGAGAAATCATCTACTTCAAAAAGAAAAAATTCTTTTAATCAGGAGGTGTTTTTATGGACGAAACAAGGCAAAGCCCGGAACAGATTTTAAAGCAAATTGAAAAGGAAGAGCAAACTCTTAATCGCGGGCATTTGAAGATATTTTTTGGATATGCCGCAGGTGTAGGTAAAACCTATGCAATGCTGAAAGCCGCACATTCGGCAAAAAGGCGAGGTATTGATGTCGTTGCGGGTTACATTGAGCCCCACGTCCGTCCGCAGACCTCCGCGCTTGTAAACGGATTGGAATGTATTCCGAATCTTGTTTCGGAATATAACGGAATTACTCTTTCGGAATTTAATCTGGACGCTGCACTTGCCAGACATCCACAGTTAATTCTTGTGGATGAGCTTGCCCATACCAATGCCCCCGTGTGCCGACATACAAAGCGTTATCAGGATATTGAAGAGTTACTTAATGCGGGAATAGACGTTTATACCACGGTAAACGTTCAGCATATTGAAAGTCTAAATGACACTGTTACATCTATAACGGGCATTATGGTACATGAGCGAATCCCCGATTCGGTATTTGATAACGCAAGTCAGGTTAAGCTTGTGGATATTGAGCCGCAGGAATTGATTGAACGGCTGCAAGCGGGCAAAGTTTATAGCCCGACTCAGGCTGAGCGTGCTACAGAGAATTTCTTTACCGTGGAAAATCTAACGGCGCTTCGTGAAATTGCTTTGCGACGCTGTGCAGACAGGGTAAATCTTCTTACCGAAGCCGTAAGAATAAAAAGCCACAGTGATTATCATACGGATGAGCATATTCTTGTATGCCTTTCGTCGTCACCGTCGAATGCAAAAATAATTCGCACTGCCGCCCGGATGGCGAATGCCTTTAAGGGCGCTTTTACCGCGCTGTTTGTGGAAACTCCTGATTATCAGGTTATGCCTGAAGAAGATGTAAAACGCCTGCGAAGCAATATGCGTCTTGCAGAACAATTAGGCGCTAAAATTGAAACCGTGTACGGTGAAGATGTTTCCTATCAAATTGCCGAATTTGCAAGGCTTTCGGGAGTCTCAAAAATTGTGATAGGAAGAAGCTCCGCAACCCGAAAGAGCATATTTTCTAAACCTACTCTTACAGAAAAACTGATTGCAAGAGCGCCGAATTTAGATGTGCATATCATACCCGATACCGGCGGTAAAAACACCGCATACCGCGCCAAAAAAGCAAGGAAGAAAAACGGAATCGTGTTTTCGGTTTCCGATCTTTTAAAAAGCGTTGCCATTTTAATTTTGGCAAGCTGTATAGGAATGCTGTTCAGGCAATTGGGGTTTGCAGAGGCAAATATCATCACGGTATATGTTCTCGGCGTTCTTGTGACCTCGGTCGTTACAAGACATCGGGTTTACAGCCTGATTTCTTCTATTGTCAGCGTTTTGGTTTTCAACTTTTTCTTTACCGATCCGCAGTTCACACTTCAGGCTTACGATCAAGGATATCCTGTCACCTTTTTAATTATGTTTTTGGCGGCACTGCTCACAAGCTCGCTTGCCGTGAAGTTGAAAGAGCATGCGAAACAGTCTGCAAAGGCGGCTTACAGAACAAAGGTGCTGTTTGATACAAATCAGCTTTTGCAACAGGCAAAAGACAAAAACGAAATCGTTTCCGCAACGGCAAATCAGCTTATAAAACTGCTCGGAAAGGATATAGTGTTTTATCTGACTGAGGGCGAAACGCTCGGAGAACCTCATATTTTTACAGTTTCGGGAGATAAAACAGACAAAGAAATAACGGGTACAAAAGAAGAGGCGGTTGCGGAATGGGTGCTAAAAAATAACAAACACGCAGGTGCTACTACCGAAACACTTTCAAACGCAAAGTGCCTATACCTTGCCGTAAGGGTAAACAGCCGAGTTTACGGCGTTGTAGGTATTTATATAGGCAATGAGCCGCTTGATGCGTTTGAAAAGAGTATTCTTTTGTCTATACTCGGTGAGTGTGCTTTGTCGCTGGAAAACGAAAAGAATGCAAGAGAAAAAGAAGAAGCGGCAATTCTTGCAAAGAATGAACAGCTCCGTGCAAATCTTCTGCGGGCTATTTCGCACGATCTGCGAACACCGCTTACTTCCATTTCGGGAAACGCAAGCAATCTTATATCAAACGGTAATTCCTTTGACGAAGCGACAAAGAATCAGCTTTATACAGATATTTACGATGACTCTATGTGGCTTATCAATCTTGTGGAAAATCTACTTTCGGTAACAAGAATTGAAGAGGGACGGTTGAATCTTCATATTACAGAGGATTTAGTGGACGATGTCATTACAGAAGCACTTCATCATGTGAACAGAAAAAGCGTAGAACATCATATTACCGTCCGGCATAAAGAAGACTATCTTCTTGCCAAAATGGACGCAAAGCTGATGGTGCAGGTTGTTATAAATATTGTGGACAACGCCATTAAATACACGCCGAAAGGCTCCAATATTCTGATTAAAACCTGGAAGCAAGGAGATAAAGCCGTTATATCCATTGCCGATGACGGCGACGGGATACCGGATGAAATGAAAGAGCGGGTGTTCGATATGTTTTACAGCGGAGCGAATAAAATAGCCGACAGCCGCCGCAGCTTAGGCTTGGGATTATCTCTGTGCCGTTCCATTGTAAATGCGCACGGCGGCAAAATAACCGTTTCGGATAATACACCGCACGGCACGGTGTTTACCATTACATTATCTGCCGGGGAGGTAGAAATTCATGAATAAACCATTGATATTGGTTGTTGAAGATGATAATTCGGTTAAAAATCTTATTACGACAACCCTTAAAGCACACGATTACAGATACTTAACTGCGCCAAACGGCGCCACCGCCATTTTTGAAGCGTCATCGCACAATCCTGATATCGTCCTCTTAGATTTAGGACTTCCCGATATTGACGGTGTTGAAGTAATCAAAAAAATCCGCACTTGGTCGAATATGCCGATTATAGTCATAAGCGCACGAAGTGAAGATACCGATAAAATTGACGCACTCGATGCGGGGGCCGACGATTATCTGACCAAACCGTTTTCTGTGGAGGAATTATTGGCAAGGCTCAGGGTAACGCAAAGGCGGCTTAATATGATACAGAACGAGGCCGCCGCCGAAGCGTCTGTTTTCACAAACGGTCAGCTTCGTATAGATTATGCCGCAGGATGCGCCTATCTCGGCGACGATGAACTGCACCTTACACCTATTGAATATAAGCTTTTATGTCTGCTTTCAAGAAATATCGGCAAGGTTTTAACCCATACCTTTATTACCCAGAACATTTGGGGCAGCAGTTGGGATAACGATATTGCTTCCTTGCGTGTTTTTATGGCAACGCTCCGCAAAAAGCTGGAGAAGGACGCAGATTCTCCCCAATATATCCAAACGCATATCGGCGTTGGTTACAGAATGATGAAGGTTGAATAATCTGTTAAACAGAAAATGCATACGCAAAAACGGTGCTGTAAACCCTTTTGATGTTTACAGCACCATTAATCTTTTATGAAAAAATCAATTCATTATTTATGACTTCCTTTGCTCTGCTGCGGATGTTATTCATCCGCCCGACCCATTCCATTTTGTTGTTGGCTTTCAGTGCTTCCGTAATGCCCTCTGCATCTGCCATTTGCTTTACCAGCCGAAGAAAAAGTTCTTCTGCCTGTCGGTCAATATCCACAAGATAGGCATTCAATTCACCGCTGGTCAGCAAATTGGCATATCGTCCACGGTGGTACCTCTTGAGATAGCGGAGATGCCGCTGTCCCCATATACCGACCGGCTCGCGTTCTTCCGGCTCATCTTCTCCGGCAATCAGATAATAGTCGCCAACCAGCTCATACTTCAGCCCAGTGTGTTCATCCGTGACAAATCTTTCCATTCGTATAACCTCCTGTTCCTTTCTGCAATCATTGTAGCAGTAGGAATAGCAGAAATCGAATGTGTGGACAGCAAAAAATCGCCGTCTCGGGATCACTCCCAAGACGGCGATTTTCTGTTGTGGATCAGAGCGAACATTTCACGGCGAAACCGCCGCTGAAGAAATAGGTGTTCGTCCAATACCTGTTTGGTGGACCTGAAGGGGATCGAACCCTCGACCTCTTGAATGCCATTCAAGCACGCTCCCAACTGCGCTACAGGCCCATATGAGAAACACATTTTAACTGATTCAATTTTTTGCAACATCGGGGGTGTGTAACCGAGTGAGTTACGCTCCCAACTGCGCTACGCCCCCAAGCAACAAATATTATATCATGAAATAAAAAGAAAATCAAGATTTTTTTCAAGAAATACCGAATAAATTTTGCGGATTGGATGATAAAACGGCTGTTTGCATTCAACAAGGGGTAAATCACCGTCATTCAACGATTTATATCACTCGCTTTTCGTTATATGCCAGTTAATGAAAAACAAGGTTGTCGACGGACAACCTTGTTTCTGACATTTATGCAGTCGTCTTTGATTGTCGCGGCTTCTGATGACGAGAAAATCGACATACAATCAAAAGAAATCCGCCTGACCGGTAATTAGTCCTCCGGATTCGGAGCGCCAACCGGGCAAACACCGGCACAAGCACCACACTCGATGCAGGTATCCGGATCAATTACGTATTTGCCGTCGCCTTCTTTGATCGCGTCAACAGGACATTCAGCCTGGCAAGCACCGCAGCTGATGCAATCATCGTTAATACAATAAGCCATTGATATACACCTCCTTACAGCGATACGATTACATTATCTGTTTCATAAAAATAACCGTTATGAGTTCATTTTACCACATAAATCTTATTTTTCAAGACCTTTTCTCAAAACAAATTATAAACAATATGAATTTATCATGTTTTTCGCTGAAATTGTGCAAATCAACGGTAACCAAAGCAAAAGCACATATGCTTTAATTATCTTCCAAATCGGATAGAGCTTTGATTTCATCTTTTTCCACTCGGATTACTGCATCCCGAATGACTTTCAATTCTTTTTTGTTATAAATGCGCGGCGCTGCATCGGGATTTTTGTCCAGCCGCACTTTAATCATACCGGTGAGCAGATTGGAATCAATCACTTGTCCTTTTCCGTCGGGGGAATTGACAATTGCGCCGACTTTAGGAGTGATCTTTAATAATTGTTCGTAAACATCCTGCTCATATTTCAGACAGCACATCAGTCTGCCGCAGGTCCCTGATATTTTGGTAGGATTGAGCGACAGGGATTGTTCTTTTGCCATTTTGATAGATACCGGCTGAAACTCTCCTAAAAAGGTCGAGCAGCAAAACGGTCTTCCGCAGATGCCTAAACCGCCCAACATCTTGGACTCATCCCGGACACCGATTTGACGCAATTCGATTCGAGTCCGGAAGATCGAGGCCAAATCCTTTACCAACTCGCGAAAATCAACTCTTCCGTCCGCTGTAAAGTAAAAAAGAATTTTATTGTTGTCGAAAGTGTATTCTACATCAACCAGCTTCATGTCCAACTTGTGTTCATTGATTTTTTGCTGGCAGATTTCCAATGCTTCCTGCTCTTTTTTCTTGTTTTCGGTGATTTTTTGTAAATCTTCCGCGGTAGCAATACGGATGACCTTTTTGAGTGGGGATACGATTTCGCTGTCATCCACGATCCGATTGGGCAGAGCCACCTCTCCGCACTCCACGCCGCGGGCTGTTTCCACAATCACCTGTTGACCATTGTTGATTTGTTTGCCGTCGGGATCAAAGTAATAAATTTTTCCGACATTTTTAAAACGGACACCTATAATTTCTGCCATATTTGTAATCATTTCTTTTTCCTTTCGCCGGCTTATGCGAGTATTCCGCTTCCGGAAAGGGAAGAAATGCGCCACACCTCTTTTCAATCAATATTATAAGCGATTATTTTTCTGTTATGTCCTTTATTTTACCGCCCAGCGCCAGTAACGTAAGCGGGATATTTCCGTTAAAATCCAGTTGTTTTTTTATTTGAGAAAACAGCTCATTAAGCTGAACTCCTTGTGATACCGTGATACAATGAGTCAGCTTTTCCGCCTCGGCAGGGAAAGAACTGATGAGATCGTTTTCCCCCGACTTTAAGATGACAGCATCCCGCACTGTTTCGGATAAACAGTCAAGCAGATTGTAAATCTCTTGCTTTTTTCCCTCGTATGCCGACAGCGCTTTGATTAGGGCATACTCGTTTCCCGATACCATTGCCGTTAGTACAGCTTGCTGTCGATCGGCTTCTGCCTGGTAAGCCGCATCAGTCGCCGCATCCAGTGCCAGTCCGATGTTTCCGTGGAAGCGCTCTGCAAGTTCCTTTGCAATCGGCTGTGCGATGCCGTTTTCAATCAGTGCCGTTTGACATTCCTCTTCGGTAACAGAAGATAAAGCAATCGGAACACAACGGGAAATCACCGTTGACGGGATTTTCATACGATTTCGGCAGGTGATAAAGAATACGGTATCCTCGGGCGGTTCCTCTAACATTTTCAATAAAGCATTCTGCGCCTCGGCAGTCATGTCTTCTGCACGGCATAGGATATAAACCTTATAATCTCCATCATTGGGGCGGGTATATACGCTTTCTTTGATATCCCGTACCATTTTAACATGGAAGCTGTTTTTTTTGCTGTCGGACAAATAGAGATGCAGATCGGGATGAATCAGCCGCTCGGTTTTGTAGCAGGCAGAGCAAATACCGCAGGGCTTGTCTCCCGTGCCGGTGCAAAGAATGGCAGAGGCAAACCAGAGCGCAAATCCGGTTTTACCGACGCCGTCCTCGCCTTCGATCAGATAGGCATGACACAAACGCCCACCTTGTATTGCCGCAGTGAGCGTCTGCTTGGCTCTTGTATTTCCGTAAAATTTCTTTGCCATAAATCAGGCTGCCAATCGCCGGCAGATAAGCAAATGCCGGTCGATTATGCACTCCTTTTTCCGTGATAAAACAAAAGTCGCCGCGTTGGGCTTAAATTTTTTCAAACCGTTCGATATTAGTTACAAATACGGTAGCACCGCCGACCGAAACTTCAACCGGGAACGCACTGTATGCACCAACGCCGTATGCCGTAGAGGTGGGAACCATCTGACTTCTGCGCTTGCTGTATTTTGTAATGATCTCAATAACCTTATCAACGTTTTCGTCCTCGGTAGCCACCATAAAAGTGGTGTTTCCCGCCATTAAGAATCCGCCCGTTGAAGCGAGTTTAGTGACAAAAAAGCCCGCCTTTGTTAAAGATGAGGAAACCATAGAGCTGTCATCGTTACTTACAATCGCATAAATCAGTTTCATAAATTCCGCACAGGTTCTTGCTCCTATTGAAAGCAAAAAGTATCCTGTGACCGCACCCCGCTTTCTGTAATTTTAATAGAAATCCCATAAAGCTTATCTTTACAACTCTATTTTACCACTTTTACCATAAAAAAGCCACTGTTTTTTAAAATATTTTCCACTTGCGCGTTGATTTTCTCACCCGGAATCACAATCGGCACTCCAGGGGGACAGGAAATGGCAGTTTGAGCGGCAATTCTGCCGTCTGCGGATTGGACAGAGACCGATTCGGAAAGGGAAAATGCGGCCTCTCTCGGAGAGAGAATGACCTCGGGAGGATCATATGTAAACGGGACGGGAGAAATCGGCTGCATATCCAGTTGAGCGATTGCCGAATCCAAGCGTTCCCAGTCGGTCGATGTGTTAAAAGGCGACGCCATGAACACCGAGTACCCGCCGCCGATGTATTCCGGTTCAATTTGATGGGAACGAAAATAAGCTCCTGCCCGGTCATCGGAGTAACCTGCCGCGCCGGTGGATAAGCTCAGTCGAAACGGATCGGATGGTCCGTCAATGATCGGTATTTTTTTGCTGCGGCATTGTTCTTTCAGGCATTTTATTTGCCGTGCCGTCTGCAAATACGCCGCTTTGCCTTCTTCTTTGAGCCATTCCATGCAAAGCTCAATAGAAAGCATAATCAGATAGGACGGACTGGTGCTGCCGAACAGCGCCATTTTGTCTTTCAGTGCGTCGGCAGAGAAGCCGTCGGATAGATGGAGAAAGGCGCCGCCCGTAAACACCGGCAGCGTTTTATGAGCACTGTCACAGCAGAGATCGGCACCCAGCGTCATAGGATGCTGCTGCTCAGACAATACCAGAGCTGCACCGTGAGCGTTGTCTACTAAAAGAAGCAAACCGTTGCGGCGGCATATTTCAGAGATTTGGGCAATGTCGGCAATTCTGCCCAGATAATCGGGTGAGGTGAGATAAACCGCTTTTGCGTGCGGAAATGCAGAAACAGCCTCCGCGATTTGTGACGGCTCTACCGTGCCGCTTACACCGGCAGTATCAGAATATTTCGGGAACACCCAGTGCGGTGTAATGCCCAGTAAAATACAGCTGTTAATAAAGGAAACATGCGCATTGCGCACTGCGATAACCTCGTCGCCGGGATTTAATGCGGCGGCAAGCATTGTTTGAATGCAAAGGGTACAGCCGCCGGCACTGATAATGGTATCGGAAACGCCGTAAAAGTCGGCAATCTGCCGCTCCAATTGACGAATTGCGCCGTTTGCCTGATAAAGAGAGTCTGCACCGGCAATTTCGGTTAAATCAAATCGCTGGATATCGGTCAGCCGGAATGCCGGAAAGTTTCCTTTATGTCCCGGCATATGGAAACGAGACCAGCCGTCCCGGTTATATTGATTCATAAATTGAAGAAGCTGTGTCATGATGACCATACCTTTCCGAATCGCGCGGAAACGATTCTTGTTTTGAGGTTGTATCTGTATCTATATCGGTAACACCGGTTTTATTGAATCATGCTATCTAATCATATCATAGTTTTTCGGTTTTTTCTACTTTTGTTTGCGGCGGGAGATTTTTTCCTGCCGATATTTGTCGGTCTGGCGGAATATGATGGGGCTGAGCAGCAGCAATGACGCTACATTGGGCAGAAACATCAGCAGATTCAGACTGTCTGAGGCCGCCCAAACCAAATCCAGGTTGGCTGTGGCACCGGCGATGATTGCTGCAAAGAAAGCCAATTGATAAATTCGGGTTGTTTGTGGTTTTACCGACAAATACTGTAAACAGCAGACGCCGTAATAATACCATCCGAGCATCGAAGCAAGCGCAAAAAAAGCGGTGCTGACAGCAATAAATCCGGAGGCATATTTTCCGATTGCCGAAGAAAATGCCGCAGTGGTCAGCGCGGCTCCGTTGAGGCCGCTGTCCCATAGTCCCGAGGTCAGAATCACCAAGGCAGTCAGAGTACACATGACTACGGTGTCAAAAAACACTTCAAAAATCCCCCACATTCCTTGCTTTACCGGACTTTCTGCAGCGGCGCTTCCGTGGGCGATCGGCGCGGATCCCAGACCTGCTTCATTGGTAAATATTCCCCGGGAAACACCGAACCTGACTGCGCCTGCAAAAGTATATCCAAGCACACCACCGGCTGCCGACCGAAATTGGAATGCGGAATGAAAAATAACGCCGAAAGCGGTTGGAAGCTGACGGTAATTTGCACTGACGACAAACAAGCAGGCACCCAGATAAAAAAGAGCCATAAAAGGTACCAGTTTTTCACATATCTTCGCGATTTGAACCACTCCGCCGAAAGCGGCTAATGCAACAATCACTGCAAGTGTAATGCCGATTATGGTTTTATTCCAATGAAAGGCGCTTTCCAAGGCGGCAGAAACGGAATTGGATTGTGTCATATTGCCGATGCCGAAAGACGCAAATACGCACACTCCGGCAAACAAGGCGCCGAGTTTCGGAAATCCCAAACCATTTTTCATATAATACATCGGTCCGCCCCGTAGCTGTCCCCCTTTATCTTTCACCTGAAATTCAACCGACAGCAAAACCTCCGCATATTTTGTAATCATTCCTAAAAAGGCGGTGACTACCATCCAGAAGACGGCGCCGGGACCTCCGCTGACAATTGCAGTGGCAACGCCGACGATATTGCCGGTTCCAAGCGTTCCTGCCAATGCGGTTGACACCGCTTGAAAAGGAGTGATCCCGTTCTTTTTCTTGTTTTCTCCCTTTTCCCCGAACAGGTGAATCACCGTTTCTTTCAGCATATCGCCAAAATCCAGAAATTGAAAAAAGCCGGTTCCGATTGACAGGTAGATGCCTGCCGAAAGAAGAAACAACAGCATAAGCGGGCTTCCCACCCGATTTATTTTTTCTAAAAAATCCAGCATAGCTACAACCCTTTCAGCCCTGTTCCTTTTGACACTGTTACATATATATGCAAATACGGCTGATTTTATTTAGATTGATACCAGATATGTGGGGAGACATCGATTCCCCGTTTGTTTTATGCTGAGATTTTTTGATAGAAATTTGATAGAAAAAGGATAATTTTCTTTAAAAATATACTGGACAAACCAAAGAGAAAGTGATATAATTTATCACAGACATTTTGAGATTTACTGTTTGGGGGTATAGCGCAGTTGGGAGCGCGTCTGCTTCGCATGCAGAAGGTCAGGGGTTCGAATCCCCTTATCTCCACCACGTCGGAATGGACTACGCTCCATTCAAAATCCCCAGCCGAATGGCTGGGGATTTTTCGTACCGCTCTGTCATTCCTCCTCTCCGCAAAAAGTCACACTTCGCCTTTGCTGCTCGCTTGCAAGCGCGCTCACGACGCTCCGGCTTGCTGCCAACTTTTTGCGGGTGCGCCTTCGGCGTATAGTATCTTTTTGTTCCCGGTAGACAAATAAAGAAAAACCGTCTTGCACAGCAAACAGCCGCCGTGAAAATCATTCACGGCGGCTGTTTGCTTGTAATATTTTTTGTTTTCACAATAACTGCGCCCGTTTTTTAATAGCATTATCCTGCTTGATGGGGAAACGATCAAATACTTTGGTAAAGTTTGATATTGTTCTCCGAGAAGTTACGGCATCTATCATTATTCTACAAAATATTTTGACATATCTTCTTCGGTATGTTAAAATATTAATATTATTTCATGTTAATTGTGTTAATGCAAGGCTTTCGTTGGTTTCATTATAACATAAATTACATCAAAGCAGAGTTTTGATGACCGTCGTAGACGGAAATGCCGCTGTGCAGCACGATTTATCCTTGCAATAGAAAAGCAGACGGTGCAAAGCACCGTCTTAACCGTATTTTATGCGGTGTGCAGATCTGCAATATCTGCTTGTGTTTGCGTTATAACAAACTAAAGAGGACAATAATGGGGGAGTTTGATGAAAAAGGTTATCATTATAGGCGCAGGTCCCGGAGGGCTTACCGCCGCGGCTGAAATTTTAGAACAACCCGAAGACTTCAGTGTAACAGTGCTGGAAGCGTCTGATGCGATTGGCGGTATCTCTCAAACAGTAAGACATAACGGCAACCGCATGGATATAGGAGGACACCGCTTTTTCTCGAAAGACGATCGCATTATGAACTGGTGGAGCGAAAGAATGCCGCTGCAAGGCGCCGATTCATACGATGATAAAAAGTTGGGACGTTCTAAGCCTCTCGTCAGTACCGGTCCTGACCCGGAAACACAAGATACCGTTATGTTAATACGCGATCGAGTATCGCGTATCTATTATTTGAATAAATTTTATGATTATCCGATCAGCATGAAGATGCAGACGTTTAAAAACATGGGTTTTGCTCGTACGATGAAGGCAGGATTCAGCTATTTGAAGTCTGCAATGTTCAAACTCCCTGAAACTTCGCTGGAAAATTTTTATATCAATCGCTTTGGACGGGTATTATACAGCATGTTCTTTGAAGGGTACACCGAAAAGCTGTGGGGACGTCATCCGCGGGAAATTTCGGCGGATTGGGGTGCGCAGCGTGTAAAGGGATTGTCGATACGCGCTTTGATAAAGGATATGTTTAAAAAAGCGTTTGGCAAGAAAGATAATGATCGAAAGCATGTTGAAACCTCTTTGATTGAGCAGTTTTGGTATCCGAAATACGGTCCCGGACAGTTTTGGGAACAGGTTGCAGATGAGGTAACAGCAAAAGGCGGATCTGTCCTGCTTGAGCACTGTGTCAAGCAAATCATTTGTGAAGAAGATAACATTGTTTCTGTTGTCTGTGACACGCCGGAGGGAGAAAAGACATTTACAGGGGATGTTTTCATTTCCACTATGCCGCTTAAAGACCTTGTGCTCGGCATGAAAGGCGGCAGGCAGAGCGATGAAATAACTGCCATTGCCGCAGGATTGCCTTACAGGGACTTTGTGACGGTAGGGTTGCTGGTTGAGCGGATGAACCTTAAGAATGAAACAGACATCAAAACGCTTGGCAATATCGTTCCCGATTGTTGGATTTACGTTCAGGAAACCAATGTAAAACTCGGAAGAATCCAAATTTTTAACAATTGGTCGCCTTATATGGTGAAAGATCCGGAACATACTGTCTGGATCGGGATGGAATATTTCTGTAACGAAAATGATGATTTTTGGAATATGAGTGATGACGAATGTGTAGCATATGCGGCGGCGGAACTGGAAAAAATGGGCGTGATACATAAAGCAGATGTAAAGGACTCCTGCCGCAAACGAGTGCAAAAGGCATATCCGGCTTATTTTGATACTTATGCTCAGATTGATAAAGTAATTGATTATGTAAATAGCTATGGCAATCTTTACTGCGTTGGGCGAAACGGTCAGCACCGTTATAATAATATGGATCACTCTATGCTTACTGCAATTTATGCAGCGGAATCGATAAAATCAAATACAAAAACCAAGGCTGATATCTGGAACGTTAATACCGAAAAAGAATACCATGAAGAGAAATAAAGAAAGTCAGTTTGCTGCTTTGCGGCAATAAACCGTGGTTTTGGATAAGGCGGTCCGCCTGCTCAAAACCATACAGTAACCGAACAAGGAATGGTCATATATATGAATAGAGCGAAAAAGTTCGGATTTTTCGGCGTGGTTGCATATGCTGCGCTTGCTTGTGCGTCCTTTGTCCCGGCATTTCTTTTTGATTTTACAGCGCCTGCATTGCTTTCTCAAACGACAGGCAGCGTTCTTTGCAGTTGCCTGTTCGCCGCGTTGATTGCATGGTGCATCTTTGCAAAAGTAAAAAGTAAAATTTCAATGCCGCAATTCATTTTTTATCTTTCGGGCGGATCTGCTTGTGTTCTGTCTGTCTGGTCGCTGACATTTTCCGAAGAGAATTCGCCGCTTTTGTTAATTATTGTCTGCCTGATGTGGCTTGTTTTTGCAGCGGTTGTCATGTATGAACGAAAGATGCTGAACACATCCCATATTATTCTTATCATTGCTATTGCCGGTTTTATATTGCGGCTTGGATATATTGCTTATACCGCGTATAATCAGCGGCAGCATGATGTCTATGATTTTGGCGGAGGAAGCGGACACTCGCAATACATTCTTTACTTTTTTGAGAATGCCAATCTTCCGGATTTTGACCCGCGCAACATATGGCAATTTTATCATCCGCCGCTTCATCATATTATTGCCGGTTTATGGATGCGCTTTCTTGATTTGTTCGGCATGGATTTTGCGCGTATTGTCGAAAATATTCAATTGCTCACACTGTTCTATTCTTCAAGCTGCATGGTAATTTGCTACCGTATTTTAACTGAATTAGGGCTGTGCAAAGGTCCGCTTATTTTGTCGTTTTCACTGATCGCATTTAATCCGTCCTTTATTATTTTTGCCGGTAGTATTAATAACGATATTCTTTCTATCACCTTTATGCTCGGCGCAATACTGTGGACGCTGCGTTGGTACAAAACACGCACGATGCGAAATATCATACCGATAGCGCTTTGTATCGGCTTCGGCATGATGACGAAGCTGTCGGTAGCATTGGTGGCTCCGGCGGTTGGATTGCTGTTTTTGCTCTGTTTCATCGTGAATTTTAAAAAAGAGTGGCTGTCGCTTGTGAAACAGTATGTCGTGTTTGCCGTGATCTGTATTCCGTTGGGACTTTGGTGGAGTGTGCGCTGTTACGTCCTTTTTGACGTGCCTTTTGGATATGTGCCGCTTATTGGGGGAGCGGCGGATCAGTTTGTCGGTTCTTACAGTGTGAGAGACCGATTGCTTGATTTTAGGATAAACGATGTATTTATGGCATGGGGAGAAAATCGGGGCGGCTTTTTTGAGCATAACCCGATATTGGGGCTTTTAAAAACTTCGCTGTTCGGGGAATTTCGGCTGAATGAAATGTCCGGATGCAGTGAATTAATCCTTTTCTTTTCTACCCTCTTGTTTTATATAAATTTGGTTCTTGTTGTGATGGCTTTGATTTCAATGTTTTCATTGATTTTCAGGAGAAAAAATGCCGTGGACAGACTGGAAAAGGTATTTTGGATTACACTTTTTGTAACAGTGTTTGGTTCTTATATCAGATTTTGTTTTTCTTTTCCGCACACTTGTACGATGAATGTACGGTATGCTATGCCCCTTATTGTAACAGGGATTATTAGTTTAGGCGTGTATATGCAACGGAAGCAAGGAGAATTTCAGGCAGCTATCAGTTTGTCCGCTGCTGTTTTAATTCCGGTATTTTCATTGTTTTCGGGTATCATTTACATTTTATTAGGATGTTAAAACAGTGTTTTGACATTCTAAAGGCTGCATGGCAAATTTGTCAGCGAAAAAGCCCTCCGGTAAGAATTTTCTTACCGAAGGGCTTTGTTTTGTTTCCGGGACATTAAATTAAATCAATCGGAGCCAGAGCACTCAATCTGGAATGGAGACGCAGCATCATGTTCTGCTGTAATCCGTCAAACTTTTTGGCAATACGGTTTAGAACCATGTTGCCATCTTCATAAGTAGTCAAAGGCAGCATGATTACCAGCTGTGCCGCGCTGTAAGGAGAGACAACGTCTCCTTTACGCAGGCTGCCGACAACACAATCTTTGAGCCTTTTCATTCCCATTTTCAAAGAGGAAGTGCTGGGGATGTTGCCATGTCGATCGGTAAGGGTGAGTAAAGCAACATGGATGGATAAGCCGGTACGGCGAACCGACCTTGCCTGCAATTGATAGATTTGCTTAAAAATATTGTAATCACAGAAAAAGGCACCCGGTTTCTCGCCTGCTTCCTTTAAATCTTCCAGAATGACGGCCAGGTCCAGCTCTACATTGTGCATTTCTTTTATGATGTCTTTGTAAATTTTAGTGGTTTCATCAGACAATTGAATACCAAATTCGTCATAGAACACCTCGGAAATGTGCTGATAATGAGCAATTGCCTTTTTCTTTTGCCGGGTTTTTCCATAGGAAACCAGCAATGCCTGATGAATATTTTCCTCGTAAGGACAATGCACGATCGCAGCTTCGCAAAGAAGCACCGTTTTTTCATAATCGTTTACTTGGTTGTAAAGCGGGATCAGATCCTGTACACAATCAAGATAAAGGGAAGCATAGTAAGCACTTTTCCCAATCACCCAGTCAAGATAGGACGACTTCGGCAAAAACTCACCGCTATATAAGGTGATTGCTTTTTCGTAATCGGCAATGCGTTCTTCGATGTTCCTGCTTTTGTCGGATGCCGATTTATGTAAAGATTCCATCTGCTCAATATCAATTTCACAAGATAATTTCGGGTTCCATGCATAGGTATTTCGTTCAAACAGAATAAAGTCAAGGGGAAGATCCGGCGGGCAGATTTCTTTCAATGCAGTACGAGCGCGATAGACTAAATTCTTCAGCGCGTTGAGTGGATTGTCGTATTCTTCTCCCGGCCATACCGCTTCAATCAGTCTTTCCTGAGAAACACTGGTGCCGTAATTTGCAAGCAGATATTCGATTAATGTCCAAACCTTCTTGGTTCTTCCTTGGTCGTCGGTTAATTCGCGGTCTTTAAAAGAGATGGAAAAACCACCCAGCATCTTCACTTTTACGGTGTCATTCTGATTATTAACCATAAACATTCCATTCCTTCATGAAGTTTGTCTTATTGATCTGTTGTATTTGCGTAAAAGAAATAAACAGAGTATGAAAAATTACATTTTCATGATACCTCTCTTTGTTGACAATAACAGGTCAAGTGAAGTCATCAACACAGCGGTGTAATGGCTAATTTAAGATTATCTTAATAATATTGTAACATTTCAAGTACGTTAAGACAAGCAATATTCCCAGAATTAACAATTAGTTAAAAAATAAAAACAAAAATATAAAACATATACAAAAAATAATTTTAATTAATATACAATAAACACAAAGATAGTGATAAAATCAATAATAACCAAGTAGGTTTTGTGACCGAAAAAAACCGGAGCAACACTGGCATCAGATAGATGCCATATTGCTCCGGCGATTGTTTTTTTGCCAAAACGCACAGCCTTCTTGCAACGTGCAGTTTTCGCATAATGGCTTGCGCGCTTTGCAGATCTCTCTGCCGAACAAAACTAATCGATGGCAGAAATCACTGGATTCATGGGGGGGGAGTATTTTTTTCAGTGCGATTTCCAGCTTGTAAGGATCTTCTCCCTGAACCAGACCTAATCGGTTTGTGATTCGGATGCAGTGCGTATCGACTACAACAGCAGGCTGATGGAAGACATCGCCCATAATGAGGTTGGCAGTTTTTCTGCCGATGCCGGATAAAGAGGTCAATTGCTCAATTGAGTCAGGTAATGTAGAATCGAAGTCTTGAATCAATTGCGTGCACATCTCTTTAATGCTTTTGGCTTTTGTTTTATACAAACCGCATGGCTTCACGACAGCTTCGATATCGGCAATATCCGCATCGGCAAAAGATTGCAGTGTAGGGAATTTCTGAAATAATTCTTTTGTTACAATATTGACCCGTGCGTCAGTGCATTGTGCTGATAAACGCGTGGCAATCAGCAGCTCGTATGGCTTTTGATATTGGAGAGAGCAGACTGCATCCGGGTATTTTTCCTTTAATTTTTGAACGGCGAATAAGGCGCGCTCTTTTTTTGTCATCATGATCATCCTTTCTGGACTGATTTGGACTAGCTCCTATTTGAGCAAAAAATCAGAAGCAGGTAATCAGAGAGATTTATGCCCGATTAACCTGCTGCCATAATTCATCCGGCTTTGAAATAATAACATCGGCATGGTTTTCCCTTAGTTCTTTTTCGTCTCGAAATCCCCATAATACACCAACCGTCCATGCGCCGGCGCTTTTCCCGGTTTTCATATCGGCAGCAGTATCCCCGACATATACTGTTTCCTCCGCTGTGACACCGAGTTCTTTCATAATATGGAACAGTGCGGCAGGATCCGGCTTCAGCGGAACGCCCTCCTTTTGCCCGCAGACCAGATCGAAGGTATCGCCGCCAAACAGCGCTTCTGCTACTTTACTGGTGGTAGGGTGCGGCTTGTTGGAAAGAACCGCCAGTTTTATTCCTGCGCCTTTCAGCTTGGCAAGTATCTCCGGAATGCCGTCGTAGGGGGCCGTTAAATATAAAAAGTTGTCGTCGTAGGTTTTGTTGTAAAGAGGATACACTTTCTGAAAGCTTTCGGGAGAATCATCGCCATTTTCATGCAGCATACGCTGTACCAAAATTTTGGCGCCGTTTCCTACCATATAACGATATTTTTCTTTGGAAATTGCTTGAAATCCGGATGCTTCCAATGCTTGATTAGCAAAATAAGCGATGGTGGTGAGGGTATTGGCTAAAGTACCGTCTAAATCAAATATGACAGCTTTTTTCATGGGTGGCAAATTCAATCCTTTCATTTTCCTGCTTGTTTTATTGGAGAGAGGACTCGGCAAATTGATAGGCATATAGTTCTGCATAAATTCCGCCCTTGTCCAACAATTGCTGATGGGTGCCCTGCTCTTTAATTCCGTCATCGGTAATGACAACGATCTCATCTGCATTTTTTATGGTGGATAACCGGTGAGCCACGATAATAGAAGTGCGGTTTTGGGAGAGTTGCTCTAGAGATTTTTGAATCATCATTTCGGTTGCGTTATCCAGCGCGGAAGTTGCTTCGTCCAGAATTAAAATAGGAGGATTTTTGAGGAAGGCACGCGCAATGGAAATGCGCTGTTTTTGACCGCCCGAAAGCTTAACGCCCCGCTCGCCGATGTAGGTGTCATAGCCATTTTCCATGGTCATAACGGTGTCATGGATGTTTGCTTTTTTCGCGGCGCTTATAATCTCCTCCTCCGAGGCATCCGGTTTCCCATAGGCAATATTGTCCCGAACAGTACCGGTAAACAGGAAAACATCCTGTGCAACAATTCCGATGTTTTTTCGCAGAGCGTATCGGGAAATCTCCCGGATATCATGTTCTCCGATTGTGATGGATCCGGCACTGATTTCATAGAATCTGGGAATTAAGTGGCACAATGTGGTTTTGCCGCCTCCGGATGGTCCTACCAGCGCAATGGTTTTCCCCTGCGGAATATGAAGGGAAAGATCTTTCAGAACCAGACTCTGGTCGCTGTTATCTGTTTTATACCGGAAATTGACGTGACGAAAATCAATATCTCCGCTCAGTTTCGGCAGTTCGATTTCGGAGCCTGTTATCGGCTCTTCGCTTCCGGTCATGATCTGTTCAAAACGTTCAAATCCGGACATGCCGTTTTGAAATTGCTCAAAAAACTGAATCAGCTTTTTGACCGGATTCAAAAACATGTTGATATAAAGCAGGAAAACGGCGAATTCTCCCACATCAATCCATTCTTGAAAGAAGAAAATTCCACCGGTGACCAGTACGATAACATACAGCATGTCCATGCATAAATCCATGCCCGAGAAAAATCGTGCCATAACGCGATAAGCAGCGGAACGTGCCTGAACAAACCGACCGTTGCAAAGCTCGAATTTTTCGGTTTCCTGTTTGTCGGCGGTGTAAGCGCGGGAAACTCGGATTCCGGAAATTGCGTTCTCAATGTTGGCATTTACTTCTGCGATTTCTTCACGGGTGCGCTTGAAGGCAATGTGCATATCCCGCCGCATCTTGACCGTAAAAAATATAATAAACGGCAGCGCGGCATATACAATCAGAGTCAGTAAAGGGTTGATTGTGCAGAGAATCACAAAAGAGCCGACCAGTAAAATCAGAGAAAGAAATAAGTTTTCAGGACCATGATGAGCAAGCTCGGAAATATCCATCAAATCATTGATCATGCGGGACATTACCGTTCCGGTTTTGTTTTCGTCAAAGTAGGAAAAAGGCAGCTTTTGCAGTTTTTGAAACATATCCCGCCGCATATCCGACTGCATTCTGACACCGACGATATGACCGTAGTATTGAATAAAATAATTCAGCCCTGCCTTGAGCAGATAAATGCAAACGAGAGCCACAGCCCAGACAAGAAGTAACCGCAGATTACGGTTGGGCACATAATCATTGATAATATTTTTGGCTATCATGGGATAAAACAAGTCGCAAATCGCTACTAAAAGGGCGCAGAACATGTCAGCGAAAAAGAGCTTGCGATGCGGTTTATAGTAGTGAATGAACCTTTTTATCATTGTATTGGTATTCCTTTCCATAGTAATGATATATAATGCTTTTGAAGAATACTCGTGTATTCCAAAGGTTATTAACGCCGTAGCTTGTCAGCTGACGGCGTTTTGCTTCGCCCTTGCCGCCAAATATCACCGACGGCATTTCGGCAAAGCCGAAACCGTGCAAAGCCCTGCTCGGTTTAGAGTTGATTTGGAAATCTGTGATTTCGTGTATTCCAAAGGTTATTAACGCCGCTGCTTGTCAGCCGACGGCGTTTTGCTTCGCCCTTGCCGCCATATATCACCGGCGGCATTTCGGCAGAGCCGAAACCGTTCAAAGCCCTGCTCAACTTACAGTTGATTTCGAAATCTGTGATTTCGTGTATTCCAAGGTTATTATAACCTTTTTTGCAGAATCAGGCAATAGCTAAAAATGAAAAAAGACCGTAAAGCAGTTGCCTTTACGACCTCTCTCAATGTTTATTATAGATTGCACAATATGATTGTTTTATAGCTTTTTCCTCTGTTGTTCATTATGCCCAGCAAGTCTTTCTTTGAGTCATCATTGTAACATATTCGGCAATTTCAGCGATAAATTTCGCATTGGAAGGTTTGACACAAAGGTTTTTGCTGCTGTTCCCGAACAGCTTGTTTAAAGTTTCAATGTTACCGCAATCCCAGGTGAGCTCAATGGCGGTACGGATTGCCTTTTCAACAGCGCCGGCGGTAGTATTGTATTTTTTAGCAATAGAAGGATACAATTCTTTGGTAACCGCGTTTGCAAGACTTTTGTCTTCTATAACTTTCAGAATAGCGTCCTTAACATAATGATAACCTTTTAGTTTTACTGTCATTGGCATAGTACGCAAAACTTTGGCGGTAAATGCTTCTATTTGTTTATTTGAAACATCTTCATAATAATAGTCTTGGTACAACCCCGAATTTGCCGAACGGACATCTGATCTGTCATTTTCAAGATAACCTGTCAGATCATTGACACGGTCTACCAGTGCAGGCAAATCAAAAGGTTTTAGAATGTAATATTCTACGCCTTGTTTCATGATTTCGCCTTCCATGAATTTGCTTTCAAAGGAAGAGGTGACAATGCAAGCCGGTCTTTTGGATTTGCCTCTATGATTTAATTGTTTCATTACTCCGATTGCGTCCAAGCTTTTCATGTATGCATCCATAATTACGACATCGGGCATCTCTTTATCAATTTGTTCCAATAACTGATTGCCGTCTTTTTCTGTTGTGTTGGCTGTAAATCCTGATTGCCGCAGAATATCCATACAAATTTGTCCAAACTCTGCCGAGTTGTCACCTATGATGACGTGGGAGTGCATCATACCTTTACCACCCTTTCATACGGTTAATAAAACAGTTAAAATATAAATATAAAATCAATCGGGCTAATATCGATTAACTTAACATTTATCTATTAAAAAAACAATGTTACAGGCAGGAGAATTTATCTGCAATTTACACTTGCCGGATAAAATGAAAACATCGTTTAATCAGGTACACACATATGAGGCTGAAAAAATAAAAACAAAAAATAACAATATTTTGTGGTAAAACGGGAGATTTTGTCAATATATACGTTCTGTTTATGATTTTAACATAATGGAAATTGATAAGCAAGGCGGAAAAGGTCGAACAGGAAAATACTGTCAACTAAAACAGAGTTGACTTGACATTATTGTGTAAATTGTCTAAATTTCAGTAAATTTTTAAAGAAAACAAGAAAAAATAGATTTTTTAAAAAACAATAAACAAGGTTGAAAAAGGCAAAGTGTACAGTTTCCAAGAATTTGCCAAAAAAATAATGTGTATAACATAATCGGAAAGTAATAAAGATAAATAATGCAGATAAAAAAATTAAAAAATATGACTGATTTTATCTTAAAAAAGCAATTCGTGTTAAATCTACACAGAGTATAGTCTGTATATTGCAAGAAATATTGATATTGTAAAAGTATGATTGTTAGGGTAAGCGAATAAAAAATGCAGAAAGATTTTAAAAGCTTCTCTGCGCAAAGAGCCACAAGGCATCCGGCTTTTGTTCCCGTTTGACAGCATGCAATAATTTTTATTTTATTAATAGCTTTTTCCGGTAAGATGTAGTATAATAAATGCAACAGTACGCAGTGCCGTCGTGTTCTGCCATCTGCATTATACAGGTTACAGCGCAACCCAAGCAAATGCGGTTGTCATATCCGTTCCGGCAAATGGATGCCGGAGGATCTTAAAGGGAATGGTTTTGATGGAAGTTTATTTGGATAACAGTGCAACGACCAAGGTGTGTGCGGCAGCGTGCGAAGCAGCAGTTTCGGCAATGAAGACGGTTTACGGAAATCCGTCCTCTCTTCATCGGTTGGGTTTTGATGCCGAAAAGCTGGTTACGCAAAGCCGAAAACAAATTGCCGGTGCATTATCCTGTTATCCGGATGAGCTTTATTTTACGTCGGGTGCAACTGAAAGTAATAACCTTGCGATACGGGGGCTGACAGGCGCTTATCCCCGCATCGGACGAAAAATTGTGACAACGGCGATAGAGCATCCGTCGGTTGGAGAAACAGTGGAGTCTCTCTGTAGTGCAGGTTACGAAGCTGTCAGGCTGTCTCCTGACAGAGATGGGAATTTTTCTCCCGATGCTTTTGCACAAGCAGTAGATGAGAATACGGTACTGGTCACTTTTATGTTGGTGAACAATGAAGTCGGGGTATTGCTGCCGGCGGCTGAGATTTGTAAAGCAGTCAAGCGAAAAAATCCAAATACACTGATTCATATTGACGCAGTTCAGGGATTTTGCAAGGTTCCGTTTCGGGCAGATCGCACTTTGGTCGATACCGTCAGTATCAGCGGACATAAGATATATGCACCCAAAGGCGTCGGCGGTTTGTATGTGAAGAAGGGCGTTCGTTTGAAGCCGATACAGACCGGCGGCGGGCAGGAAAAGGGGCTGCGCTCGGGGACGGAAAGTGTTCCGTTGATTGCAGCATTCGGCGCGGCAGTCGCGCAGACTTATCCGGAAATTCAAAAAAATCACGCGCATTACTGTCAACTGCGAGAGCATTTGATAAAGAATCTCGTAAACAAAAAAGAAATAACGATGAATTCTCCTGAAAATGCCGTTCCATATATCTGCAATTTTTCGGTGCAGGGGATTCGTTCCGAAATCATGCTCCACTTTTTGGAACAGTCCGGCATTTATGTATCCAGCGGGTCGGCGTGTGCAAAAGGTAAGCCGAGTTCGGTGCTGGCGGCGATGGGGCTTTCTAAGGAGCGGGCAGATTCGGCTGTTAGAGTCAGCTTTTCCCCCGAAACGACGATAGCGGATATTGATATCCTGCTTGACGGATTATACAGCGGCATCTCTTCTTTGCAAAAAATGCGGTAACAAAAAGCATTAGCGTGAGCAATAATATTTTTCAAACACCATCTATTTATATTGTTGTTCTCGGTCGGACCAAACCGATTTAAAAGAAATTTACGCTTATCATTATGCGGTAGACGAAAATTTGCAGATTTCTTTTTTAGCCATGGAAAGCGGTGAGGCTCTCGCCTCAGATATTCCGGGCGTTACTTAGATAAAGGGTTCCGCCTTAATTGGCGGCAAAATTCATGTGAAAAGAACGGAGATTTGAATGAAAGAAATTTTACTGATTAAAAACGGAGAAATTGCACTCAAAGGACTCAACAGAAACACCTTTGAATCTATTTTGATCAAAAATATTCGTTTTCGGCTGAAGGATCTCGGAAAATTTAATATTCGGATAGCGCAGTCGACCGTGTACATTGAGCCATTGGAGGAGAACATTGATTTTGAAACCGCAGTAGAGCGGATTCGAAAAATTTTCGGAATCGCGGTTTTTTCCCGCGCCGCCGTTGCCGAAAAAAATTATCAGGATATCAAAAAGACGGCGTTGGAATATTTGCAGGATCTGATGCCGGATGTCAAAACCTTTAAAGTGGACGCCAAGCGCTCCGATAAGCATTTCCCGATGAAGTCTCCCGAAATCATGCGGGAAATCGGGGGAGATATTCTGGAGGCGTTTCCGCATTTAAAAGTAGATGTCCACCATCCGGAAGTAACGGTAACGGTAGAAATTCGGGATTATGCGGCATATATTCATGCGAAGCGGATTCCCGGTGCCGGCGGTTTGCCGGTTGGCTCGGGCGGGAAAGCGATGTTGCTGATTTCGGGCGGAATTGACAGCCCGGTAGCAGGGTATATGATGGCAAAGCGGGGATTGGAGTTACAGGCAATTCATTTTGTCAGCCCCCCTTACACCAGCGATCGCGCCAGAGAAAAGGTAGAAAGCTTATGCGCAAAAATGGGTGAGTATTGCGGACGGATTCATTTTTATTGCGTGCCCTTTACCAAGATACAGGAAGCGCTGCGGGATCACTGCGCGGAGGAATTATTCACGTTGCTGATGCGGCGGCTGATGATGGAGATTGCCCAGCATTTTGCGGACAAGGAGGGCGCGCAGGCGCTTGTTACCGGAGAGAGCTTAGGTCAGGTTGCAAGCCAGACATTAAGCGCACTTGCCTGCACAGATGCGGTTTGTCGGATGCCGGTTTTGCGTCCGCTGATCGGCATGGATAAAAGTGAGATTGTAGAAATATCCAGAAAAATCGACACCTATGAGCTTTCCATTCTGCCATATGAGGATTGCTGTACCGTTTTCACGCCCAAGCATCCGAAAACCCGTCCTTCTGTGGAGGAGGTCACTGCGGCGCAGGAAGATTTTGATTTTGCCCCGTTGATCCAAGAAGCAATTGAAGGCACAGAAGTAAAAATGATACGGCCGTCTTATTAAAGACAGTAGAAAACGGAAAGCGGCTGTTACGATAATATTAAAATAAAAGATTGATATCGTTTTGTTTCGGAAAGGATGATACCGTAATTATGAACGCTGAAATTATTGCCGTCGGCACCGAGATTCTGCTGGGAGATATTATGAATACTCACGCCCAGTTCTTAGCGAAAGAATTGGCGGCGCTGGGCTTTGACCTTCATTTTCAGTCGGTGGTGGGGGACAATCGCGAAAGATTGGTTTCTTCTTTGAAGGAATCGCTTGACAGAAGCGATATTGTGATTCTAACCGGCGGTCTCGGCCCCACGAATGATGATTTGACAAAGGAAACTGCCTGTGAACTGCTGGGAGAGAACATGGAGCTGAATCAGGAGGCGCTTGACCGTATTCGCCGGTATTTTTCACGACGCGGGCAGGAAATGCCGGAAAACAATATTAAGCAGGCAATGCTTCCTCCGGGCTGCACCGTGTTTTTCAACGATTACGGAACGGCGCCGGGTGCTGCGATTGAAAAAAACGGAAAATGTGTGATCCTGCTCCCCGGGCCTCCCCGGGAACTGATACCGATGTTTCAGGAGCAGGTACGCCCTTATCTGCAAAAGTTTTCTAACAGCAACATCCTGTCACACACCTTGACGGCGTTCGGAATCGGAGAATCCGCAATCGCTGAAAAGCTCGGCAGAATTTTAGAAAATCCCAATCCGACCGTAGCACTTTATGCGAAAGACGGAGAAGTTCAGATCAGGGTGACTGCAAAGGCGGCAACGGCGGAGCTTGCCGACGGTATTATTATGCCGATGATACAGGAAATCACCCATCGACTGGGTGACTATATTTACGGAGTGGACGCACCGAATATTCACAGTGTGGTCATTGGCTTGCTCCGTGAACAGCGGATGATGATAGCAACGGCGGAAAGCTGTACCGGCGGTATGCTGTCACAGAAGCTGACCGAAATTACCGGCGCATCTGAAGTGTTTGAGTTTGGAGTTGCCTCCTATTCCAATCGAATCAAAGAGAAGATATTGGGAATCCCGAAAGAGATTATTGATCGCTGCGGTGCGGTCAGCAGCGAGGTTGCCATGTTGATGGCAATCGGCGCACAGAGGGAAGGCAATGCAGACATTGGAGTGGGCATCACCGGAATTGCCGGCCCCGGTGGAGGAACAGCGGAAAACCCGGTGGGACGTGTTTATGTCGGCGTGACCTACAAAAATAAATACTGGGTGGAAAAGCTGACCATCGGTCACGGAGCCTCCGACGAGCGAGATTACATTCGCAAAATCGCCACCATGCATGCATTGAATATGGTGCGGCTGATATTAGAGGGCTCGCCTCGGGCAGTGGAAGCGCTTGCACCAATTCCGGAGATTCCGGCAATCGCACCGCTCGGAAGAAACGGTGTTGCTTTTTCGGGAGAGGTAAATCCGGAGAAGGCAGGTGCAGGTGAAATGACATTTGTTTCTGCCGACAAAGAACTTGCCGCTGAGGTTTCACCTGACGGAACAGCGGCGGTAAAACGTCCGTGGTATCAACGGCTTGCAATGTATATTTTCCCGTGGAAGGGTGATTCGGCGCAGGAAATCATCCGCAAGATAATCTTCTTAATTGCTTTAATTACACTAATCGGCTCTTCGATTTATATCCTTGATTATTTAAAAGCACAGGTTCAAATTGACAGTGTGTTTAAAGAAACACTGAGTCTTTATGACAGAGAACCGACTGAGGAAGAACTTGCTAATCTGCCCGACGGGTACTTAAAAAAATTCGCAGCTCTTTACAATCAGAATCAGGAAATCAAAGGATGGATTACCATTCCCAACAGCAGAGTAAATTTCCCTGTTATGCAGACCGATAACAATGACTACTACTTAGATCATAGTTTTAACCGTACCTCTAACCGTTACGGAGCGCCGTTTGTGGATTGGCGCTGCACGGTCGGCGCAAACGGACAGTTAAGCACAAACACCATTATTTACGGACATAACGGCTCAGGCGGAAAAGTGTTTTGCGATGTAAAAAACTACGCGAATCTCAGCTTTTACAAGGGAAGTCCTACGATCACCTTTGATACTGTTTATGAAGAATCACAGTGGAAGGTGTTCGGTGTTATTTTAACCAATGGTTCCCCTGACGGCGGATACTTCTTCCAATATCATAATTTCATCAATGCGGAAAGTGACGAGCATTTCGAATGGTTTATTCGCCAGATTGAGCGGCGCACTTTAATTAATACAACCGTCGATGTCCTGCCGACCGATCAGCTGTTGACGCTGTCTACCTGTTCTAAAAAGTCGGATTTGGATGACGGACGTCTGGTTGTATTTGCGAGGAAAGTACGTCCGGGCGAGTCCGCTTCGGTTGATGTGAGAAATGCAACGGTAAATCAGAATCCGCTGTATCCGCTTTCCTGGTACAAGCAGCATAATAAAACCGCGCCGGATTTCCCGAATGATCCGGATCCGAGCGGCGGTGACAATACCATTACGCCGGCACCGGGTGACAATACCACTTCCACTTATTCCAGACCGGATAATACCACCAGCAGCAGACGTCCGGATGATCCGATTCGCCCCTCTTCCAGCAGAGTATCAAGCAGCGGGACGTCCTCAACCGGCAGTACTTCTTCAGGAGGTGCTTCAAGCGGCGGGGTAACTTCGAGCGGCGTATCAAGCGGCGGAACTGTTTCCGGCGGTACTTCCAGCGGTGCAACCTCAGGAGGCACCTCAAGCGGAAATACTTCCTCGGGTGACGCCTCAAGCGGTGCCACAGCTTCAAACGATACCTCGAGCAGCGGAACGTCTTCGACTGCTTCGGAAAATGAATCATCTAAACCTGATGCGTCTTCCGCAGCAAGCACACCGTCAGAAACTCCGACTCCTGAGCCGGAACCGACAGAATAAATATTTTTGAGATAGTCCCCGACGGTAAATACAGACTGCACAATATTTTATTGTGCAGTCTTTTCCTAAAAATTGATTGATGATTGTCAGGCTTGTTAACTGTATAGGCACAGGGAAAGGATTGTTTCGATGAAAAAACTATGGATACAGTACATAATGGTGATTTTGTCGGCGGCAATGATGATGGCGGTTGTCCCTGATTTTTCCGATTCTATTAAAAGTGTTCAGGCACAACCCGATTGGCAGACGGATATTCCGTCAGAGGAAGAAACCGAGTTCGGAGATTTTGTTCTTCCCATTCCGGATCAGGATCAGTTATCTTCGACACAGTCTGCCGCTGACATCGAGGATATGTCCTCTATGGTTCGCTCATTGTTTTCTTCTATGCCGGTTTCTTCCAAGAACAGCCAAAGTACAAGCCGTGTTTCGAGCAGACGGTCTTCTTCCGTGATACAGGATCCGACTGCCAGTATGACGCCGATTCCTTCCTCTAAGCCGAGCAGTGCATCTTCAAAATCGAGTAGCGCGTCTTCAAAACCGCAGTCTTCCTCAGCTTCTGTAACCTCTTCTGCTCCCCCCCTAGTAGAGAAGAAGGTTTGGGTTACCGTAAACGGCAAGGCACAGGAACTTGCCTTACTTGAGGTTTTGCCTCAGATTGTGGAGAACGAAATCGGGAGCAGCGCTGAACCGGAAGCACTAAAGGCGCAGGCTGTTGCAGCACATACTTACATTCAGTACTATAATGATAGAGGCAATGCTCCGGCTGTTTCTTTAAAGGCAGTATATCCTGCCAATCAAGCAAAAATGGATGCTGCCATTCAAGCAGTCGCGGATAAAATTATAACTGTGAACGGTAAAGCTGTGTATACTCCTTACTGTGCCGCCAGCGCCGGGAAAACCAATTCCTCCGTCGATGTATGGGGCGGTCCGTTATCCCATTTAGTCAGCGTAGAAAGCAAATATGATAATCAAGATGCAAAAAACTGGGGCACCAAGAAAACAATACCGGTGAGCGAAGTAAAAAGTCTGTTGGAAACCAAGGGCGGCATAACAGTATCCGGTAAGCCGGAGGAATGGTTTAAGGTAATAAATTATACCGTCGGCGGTTATAATAAAAATATGTCTGTTTGCGGGCAAACGCAATGCACGATTAACGGAAAAGCACAAACAATAACAGGCAGAGTGCTGCGGGAAAACATTCTGTCCTTAAAAAGCGCCAAATTTGAAGTAAAGGTAGAGGGCGATCAATTCATATTCACCACCTACGGATATGGGCATGGCGTGGGGATGCCTCAAATCGGGGCAAATCTCTATGCAAAAAACGAAAAATGGAGCTATCAAAAGATTTTAACCCATTATTATACAGGTGTAACGATTACAACACTGAAATAACATAAGGGGATGTTGTTGGATTGGAACGGATTGCGCAAAAGACGGTTCAGAGTAAGAAAACGATTGCATCACGGATCGGCTTGATTGATGAAGTTCGTGGATTCGCTATTTTGTGCATGGTAGTTTACCATGGCTTTTATGATGCAGTGTCGATTTTCGGAGCGGATATTCCGGCATTTGACCATCCGGTGATGAATTTCATTCGGGACGCTTTCGCTTTTGGGTTTATTTTTATTTCGGGTGCGGCATCTCGTTTCTCCCGGAACAATCTGAAACGAGGTGCGCTCTGTTTCGGATGCGGATTGGCAATGACCGGAGCAACCGCATTGTTTGCCGCAGATCAATTGATTTTATTCGGGATTCTGCATTGTCTGGGTATTTGTATGATGTTGTTTCCGCTGCTGTCAAAGCTGTGTGATAAGGTGCCGGTTTGGCTTGGTACAGGGATATTATCCGTGCTGTTTTTGTTGACGTTTCGGCTCAGCAGCGGTTATTTGGGTTCTGAACAGTTATTTGTCTTTGCATTGCCGGGTTCCTGGTATTCGACAAACTGGCTGTTTTGGCTGGGATTACCGCGCGCTGATTTTTATTCGGCTGACTATTTTCCGCTGTTGCCTTGGATTTTTGCTTTCCTATTAGGCGGATATTTTGGAAGATGGCTGAAAAATGGTAATCCTCCCGTGTGGATCAAAAAAACACACATTCCCCCGCTGGCGTTCGTCGGGCGCCACACGCTTTGGATTTATTTGTTTCATCAACCTGTGTTGTTGCTGTTATTTGAGCTGATAACCGTGATTATAAGGTGATCATAGCCCATTATAGTTTGTGCGAAGTAAAGCAGCCGTTTCAAAACCCTTCCGGATTTTGAAACGGCTGCTTTACAGTAAGAAAAAATTTCCACACTTCTATTGACAGGGTGGGATGTTCATGATATAATCCTCTTATACCTATCGACAAAGTAGGAAATAGATGATTTCAATAGAAAGGAACCGCCTTGTCATGCAGCGTCATTTTGAATTGTTGGTTCGTGCGAATTATCGGTTCGGGCGAATGTGCCTTATGATATCCAATCAGTTTTCATCATGCGGACGAGGAGCGCCGTACAAACTTTAAAAAGGAATGATCATCATTATGGCTGAAAAAAATTATAAATTTGAAACAAAACAACTTCATGTCGGGCAGGAACAACCGGATCCGACCACCGATGCGAGAGCAGTTCCGATTTATGCAACAACCTCTTATGTGTTTAAGGATTCCGCGCAGGCGGCTAACCGTTTCGGCTTGACGGAAAACGGAAATATTTACACACGGTTGATGAATCCGACTTCTGATGTGTTCGAAAAAAGAATAGCGGCGCTTGAGGGCGGGGCTGCGGCGCTTGCGACAGCTTCCGGCTCGGCTGCAATTACATATGCGATTCAAAACATCGCCAGAGCGGGAGATCATATTGTTTCCTCCTCCTCTATTTACGGAGGCACGCACAATCTTTTCGCCAACACATTAGCGGATTTCGGCATTGAAACCACTTTTGTAGACGGCTCTGATCCGGAAAATTTTTCCGCTACGATTCGTCCCGAAACCAAAGCGGTCTATCTGGAATCGCTCGGCAATCCGAATGCGGATATTATCGATATGGAAGCAGTATCGGAGATTGCACATCGGCACGGGATACCGGTTATCGTGGATAATACCTTTGCGACGCCTTATCTGTTTCGTCCGCTGGAGCATGGTGCAGACATCGTCGTTCACTCCGCTACCAAATTTATCGGCGGACACGGAACGGTCATGGGCGGCGTCATTGTGGACGGAGGACATTTTGATTGGGAGCAGAACGATAAATTTCCGGGACTCACCAAGCCGAATCCTTCTTATCACGGCATTGTTTTTTCAAAGGCATGCGGAAATCTCGCTTATATTTTAAAGGTTCGCACCACTTTGATGAGAGATACCGGCGCCTGCATTTCGCCATTCCATTCTTTCTTGCTGCTTCAGGGATTGGAAACCCTTTCCCTGCGGATAGAACGCCATGTAGAAAACACATTGAAAGTTGTCGAATATCTGAAAAGTCATCCGCAGGTGAAACAGGTTCACCATCCTTCTCTTGCAGCAGGGAGAGAGAAAGAATTGTATGACCGATATTATCCAAACGGCGGAGCATCGATTTTTACCTTTGAATTAAACGGCACCGAAGAGCAGGCGAAAAAATTCACCGAATCGCTGGAATTGTTTTCGCTGCTTGCAAACGTGGCAGATGTCAAGTCGCTGGTTATTCATCCGGCGTCTACCACCCACTCTCAGCTCAGTACAGAGGAATTGCTGGATGCCGGTATCCGTCCGACAACGATTCGGCTTTCGATCGGGACAGAGCACATTGATGACATTATCGCAGATTTGGAGCATGGCTTCCTAGCAGTAAAAGAATAAAAATGAAAACAAATATCCGCCGGCTGCGCCGGCGGATATTTGTTTTGGGTAAACGGGTTTATTAAAACATCATACGGTCAATGTATCGGTCCATGAAATAAGAGTTGCTTGACAGCTCCACATCCTCTGCCAAAGCCGCAATGGACTCGCTTCGCCTCTTTTTGTCTGCAGACAGCAGAATCATCGCGGCGCCGCTGCCTGCGCCATTTCCGATCACCGAAACACAGGAGACGACTTCTTCGGGAATCAATCCGATGGCGACTGCGGATTTTTTGTCAATAAAGCTACCGAATCCTCCGGCAATGTAAAAAGTATCGATTTGCTGAACCGTAATACCGCACTCGTGGATCAAAGTGTCAATACCGGCACAAATCGCAGATTTGGCGAGCTGGATTTTGCGAATATCGCTTTGGGTAAGGAAAACCTCGCTGTTTCCGATTCTCAAAGCCGTTTCATCTTGGTCGATCAGGTATTGCGCACCGTGTTCGCTGTCTTGGTTTATCAGTCCGGTCTCGTCAATCAGCCCATATTTAAGGAAAACCGCGACTGCGTCAATAATCGCGGATCCGCAGATACCTACTGCTTTTTCTTTGCCGATCACCGAGTAAGCAATTTCTCCGTTTTCCACCCAAACCCGATCAATCGCTCCGGCATGAGCGGACATCCCCATCCGAATGCCGGCGCCTTCAAAAGCGGGACCCGCGGCAGTGGAACAGCATTTTAATTTTCCGTTTGCCATCAGCGCCATTTCTCCGTTGGTGCCGATGTCTACAATAAAACTGTTTTCCTGCTTGTTTGCCATGCCGCTTGCAAGAATGGCGCAGGTGATATCTGCCCCGACATAAGAGGAAATCGAACGCGGAAGATAGAGCAGACAATGCTCGGGCAAGGACAATCCGATTTGCTTGGCCGAAAACATTTCTCCGAACAGGCTCTGCGGAGTAAAGGGAGCAACGGCGATTCCATGTGGATCGAGTCCGCAGAGAAGGTGGAGCATGGTGGTGTTGCCGGTGATAACGCAGCCTTTGACCGAATCCATTGATATGTTTTGTTTTTGGCACAGTTCGGAAAAGCTTTGATTCAGTTGACTGACAATCGCCTGCTGCAGCGGCAGAACACCGTTTTGATTGCTGTACTCAATACGGGAAATCACATCGGCGCCGAATTTTGACTGCTGATTGTGAGAGGAAACAATTTGAACAGGCTTTGTGTCATGGAGCGGATAGAGATAAGAAACGACGGTGGTCGTTCCGATATCTGCCGCGATGCCGTAGCCCTCCGTTTCCCTGCAGATAGGATCAAGGGTGAAAGATTCCATTCTGCCTGCGGTCAAGATGTTTTCTGCCTTTCCGGAAAGGAGGGTGACAGTTGCATCCCCTTCGATTTTTGCAAAGCAGGCAAGCCGGATGTGTGCATCGATTTCTTCCGGCAGCAATCGTTTTTTTTCTTCGCTGTTCATCGGGGAAAGACAGCCGGTTGCCATGACCTTGCATTTTCCGCAGGTATGATTTCCACCGCAAGGCATGGAAAAATCTGCTTTGCAGTCATGCAAAACATCAGCGATCGTGACAATTTCCCGATATTCCCGTTGTATCATCTGCTCGTTTGTCTGTATTTTCACCAAACCCATCTCAATCACGGTTCCTTTTGGAAATTATTATTGGTTATCCTTATCAGTAAGGATAATTCAGTGATAAAAACAATAACATTATACAAAAATTTAAAAAATAAGGCAATAACTATTTTGGCATTTTTGGTATTATAATCTTATCATAAAATGAGATTTTTTTGCTGTTATGAGCGAAAACCTTCCTTTTTTTGACGGAACAGGATTTCCTACCGGGTAAAACCGGCGCGTTTCAGGAAACCTACGGGGGAGGCAGGAAAAGAAGAAAGGTGCGGATGGATTTGAGATTGGCAATGATTGCCTGTGAAGTAATGGTCAGAGAGGTTTCTTTTTTGACCGCGCAGTCGGAACATATCATATCTGTTCGTTGGATGAAGCAGGGGCTGCATGATAATCCGTCTATGCTCAATCGGATGCTGAAAGAAAAAATCGCCGAGATCGAAGAGCTGAATGAACAAATGTCCGCTGATAAAAAATTTGATGCCATCGTTCTGGGGTACGGTTTGTGCTCCAACGGCGTGATAGGGATAAGCGCTGAAACATTACCGCTTGTGATTCCGAAATGCGACGACTGCATTGCCTTGTTTTTAGGTTCTCAATCTCGGTATTTGGAGCTGTTTCGTCAATATAAGGGCATTTATTGGTATACACCGGGATGGGTAGAACGCGCATTTACTCCGTCGCCGGAATCTTATCGGCGAAGACTGCGGGAATATGAAGAAACATACGGGGAAGAAAACGCCGCATATTTATTGGAACAGGAAAACAGCTGGATTGCGAATTATCGTTACGGTATTTTTATTGACTCTCCGATCTGTCGACGGAAAGATTATGCGGAGTATTCCAAAAATGCCGCAGAAAGCTTTGGATGGTCCTACCTCGGCGTTATGGGAAGCATGGATTATTTTACGGAATTATTGAGCGGAACATGGGACAACGCACGTTTTCTTGTCTGCCCGCCGGGATATGTCACAGAGGCTTCTTATGATGAGTCTAAAATAAAGGCGATTCCGAAGCATTAAATCGGGTTTATCTAAGATTTATCGCCAATACCATTGAATTATTTTACAAAAAAGTGTAAAATAATTATATCTTTATCTGCTCTGTTTTATTATGATTAAAGTAGGTTCCTTATGAATGATTCATTATATCAGGATTTAAAGCGGTACAGTGAACACATTTCCCGTTGCTTTGATGTTTCCTGCGGGATATATGATTTGTATCAAAACGAGATCGGTTATCAGAATCGGTCTGTCTTTTGCACGTTTTGTAAATCCTGTGCGTATCAGAGTACTCATCTGTACGGATGCTTTGAGGCGGAACGCTGGAACGGTAAATATATTTATTATTGTCCGATGGGAATGATATTTATTGCGAATATCGTCCGTTCTTACCTCGGCACCGAAGCGGCGTTGATAACCGGCCCCATTTTAATGGGTGAACAGGAAGATTTGGACATTGTTCTTCCGCCGGATATAGAAGCGGACGCTGCGCCGCTGCCGAACATTACCACCTCTAAAGTCAATGACATTTGCGAGCTGATTCACGGAATCACGTTGCTGTTGTCGGAGTCCGATCAGGAGGATTACCTCCAGGCGGATAAGCTGACAATGGATCTGAATAACCGCCTGTATGAAATCGGAGAAACCGTTGATGCAAACGGAAAAACGCAATATCCGATTGAAGAAGAAAAGGAACTGCTTTCGGCGATATCCACCGGGGACAAAGAGACTGCTCAGGAATTGCTGAACCGCTTGCTGGGACATATTTATTTTAATTCAGGCGGAGAGTTTAATATTATAAAAGCCCGTGTAAATGAACTGCTTGTGCTGCTGTCCCGCGCGTCGATTGACGGCGGAGCTGATGTTGAACAGATTTTCTGGACCAATAATACAGTGATCGGTGAATTGCAGACGCTGAGAGATATTAACGAGTTGAATGTCTGGCTTTCGTCAATGATGCATCGCTATATCAGCTATGTATTTGACCTTACCGACATTAAACATGTTGATATTATACATAAAGCTACCGGTTATATTAAACAGCATTACACTTCCAAGCTGACATTAGATGAAGTCGCAAAATTTGTTTATCTGAGCAAATCCTATCTGAGTAAAATTTTTAAAGAGGAATTGCATTGCAATTTTGCCAACTATGTGAATAATCTGCGGGTAGAAAAAAGTAAAATTTTGCTGATGGATCAAAGTATTAATCTGATCGATCTGGCGGCTATGGTGGGCTTTGAAGACCAGAGCTATTTTACAAAGGTGTTTAAAAAAGTTGTGGGGGTTTCTCCCGGAAAATACCGGGAAAATCGCGGCAACACTTTATATAAGAAGGAGAAATAAAGATGGAGATTTTAAATGATATCAGCACGCTTTTGCAGCAAGGACGCGCCCCAAAGGTAAAAGAAAAAGTGCAGGAAGCATTAGATCAGGGAATATCTGCAAAGGATATTCTGGAAGAGGGCTTGCTGTCAGGCATGAGCGTAATCGGTGAAAAGTTTAAAAACAATGAGGTTTATGTTCCGGAAGTGCTGATTGCCGCCAGAGCAATGAACGCAGGTGTAGCGCTGTTGAAGCCTTATCTGGTGGACGCCGGGGTGGAAGCAAAAGGAACGGTCGTTATCGGTACGGTAAAAGGTGATTTGCATGATATCGGCAAAAATCTGGTGAAAATGATGATGGAAGGCAAGGGTTTAAATGTAGTGGATCTCGGCGTTGATGTTTCTGCCGAGCAGTTTGTATCTGCTGCGAAAGAAAACAATGCGGATATTATCGCTTGTTCTGCATTGCTCACGACAACGATGACAGAGATGAAAAATGTAGTTGACGCTGTTAAGGCGGAAAGCCTTGATGTAAAAGTCATGGTTGGCGGCGCACCGGTTACCCAGAATTTCTGTGATTCCATCGGCGCTAACAGCTACACCGCTGACGCGGCAAGCGCCGCAGATGCTGCGCTCGCTCTTTGTATGTAATTTTTGTTTTGTCCCGCAGACATTTATAAACCCCGCAGATGCTTTTGTAAAAGCACCTGCGGGGTTATTTGTGTTTTATTGATAACGGCGGGTATTATAATTACTGCGTTTTCCTTTCAGATTACGATAATCCTTTCGGGAATGCTCCCGGTCGTCATAATGATTGCCTTTTCCCGCAAATTTTGATTTGTTTCCGCTTTGCGCAGTAGTGATCGTCGGGAATCCGCAGATTTTGCAGTCCTTCATTTCCTTTACGACTTCACCGATTTCACTTTCCGGAATGGCAATCAGGGATTTATCATCGAAAATCTCAATTTTTCCGATGTCACTTCCCGAAAGATGAGTGCGCTCTGCAATTGCTCCGACCAAATGATTGGGGGCAATATGGTTGTCCCGTCCGATATTGATGACAATTTTGCCGTATCTGCCGCCTTTTCCGGGCTTTACTCTGTTTTCATTGCGATCGTACCGTGTAGGAGTCGGCACAATATCCATGATTCCTTCTGTTTCATTGATGTCACCGAAATGTAATTCCAATACGGCGGCAGCGATCTGCTCGGCTGACCAGCCGTTGCTGACAATGGATTCTACCATTTCCAGATAAGGAAATTCTCTTTTTTCGGTCAGTAGTTTCTCGACATCCTCTCTGTTGCGGGAGTAAGTGCGGGAAGTGATGTCTTTGGCGTTAGGAATCTGTTGGCGGATGATGTTGGATTTTGCTTCTTTCCCAATTTGGAACAGATCTCCGACCTGCCGTCTGCCGCTGCAAATCGTGATTGCCTTTCCCGTTTTGCCGGCACGTCCGGTTCTGCCGATGCGATGTACATAATATTCGGTATTTTGGGGTAAATCATAATTGATGACATAGTCGATATCACTGACATCAATTCCTCTTGCGGCAACATCGGTTGCAATCAGCATCGCAGTTCTTCCCTGCTTGAAGGCTTCCATTACCTTGGTGCGCTGAGATTGTTTCATATCTCCGTGCAGACCTTCGGCAGAAAAACCGCTTTTATTGAGGTATTCGCTGATATCATCTACCATTTTTTTGGTATTGCAGAAGATAATACAGCGCTGCGGATTATGGTAGCGCAACACCAGGTTGAGCGCATCCATTTTTCTGCCCATCGGTACGTCGTAAAAATACTGCTCAATTGCCGATACCGTTACCTGATCCCGATTGATTTGAACGACCTGCGGATCATGCTGATACTTTTTGGTCAACTGCATAATGGCAGGGGGCATAGTTGCAGAAAACAGAATGGTTTGGCGTTCCTCCGGTGTTTCCTGCAAAATGGTTTCGATATCTTCGCGAAATCCCATGCTCAGCATTTCATCTGCTTCATCCAGCACCACCATTTTAACATGATCCAGCCGAAGTGTCTTGCGGCGCATGTGATCTATGATTCGTCCCGGCGTTCCGATTACAATGTTTGCTTTTTTCAGTTTAATGATCTGCCGATCCATCGGAGCGCCGCCGTAGACATCTACTGCTTTAATGCCGTACATAAAGGTGGATAGTTTTTTGATTTCTTCACAAGCCTGTACCGCAAGTTCTCTGGTCGGGCAGAGGATTAAAATCTGTACCTTGTTTTTGCTTTCGGTATCGGTTTCAATGGCTTCCAAAGCAGGAATGCCAAAGGCAACCGTTTTTCCGGTTCCGGTTTGGGAACGACCGATTACGTCGTAGCCCGCTCTGATAAGCGGGATGCTTTGCGCCTGAATATCGGTGGGGGTTTCAAATCCCATCTGCTCGACGGCGCGTTCCATTTCGATCGGCAGATTCATTGCCGAGAAGGGAATTTGGATTTTCTGATTCATTCAGTTCCTCGTTTCAAAGTTTTTATCATTTATTCTGTGATAGTGCATAACATAAATCACCGGTGTAACGGAATGTGGCATTCAATAGCAACATTTTTCGCTGAATGAGGCTTGGATAAAATGCCTTTTCCGGCGGTTGAAAGGATATCCCGTAGATACTTATTGATTTTTCCGGTGTGGTAAACTTATTATTTACATAAAAAAACGAGGATATTTATCCTCGTTTCAAAATCAATTATGATAAAGCACTCAGTAAACAACTTATTAAGTATAACACAGCAGAAAGCTTTTGTCAACTGATGGAAAACGGGAAAAGGCGATAATTTTCAATTGGCAATTTCTTTAAAATGCAGGAATAAATTTCCGGAAACAGCAAAGGATATATTGAGAAATAGATATACCGTTTAAAATACGCAGGACAAACTTCGGAAAGGAATGATGATTTAGATGAAGAAAGAAGAAACAGATGATTTTCAGCCGTTTATACCGGCGGATAAAATAGTGCCGGAATTTACGGTGACTTCAATTGTTTTGGGGGTGCTGCTGGCAGTCGTTTTCGGCGCTGCAAACGCATATCTGGGCCTGCGGGTCGGCATGACGATATCAGCTTCGATTCCGGCAGCCGTTATTTCAATGGGCATCATTCGGATGGTTTTACGAAAAGACTCCATATTGGAAAACAATATGGTGCAAACTATCGGTTCTGCAGGTGAATCTATAGCGGCAGGGGCAATCTTCACTCTCCCCGCTATGTTTATTTGGATGCAGGAATGGGGAGAGGGAACACCGTCATTGTTGGAGATTACTCTTATCGCCCTGGTCGGAGGCATTTTGGGTATTTTGTTCATGATACCGCTGCGAAAAGCATTAATTGTGGAGGAGCATGCAGTTTTACCTTATCCCGAGGGTACCGCGTGCGCCGAGGTACTGCTTGCCGGAGAGGAGGGAGGATCCAAGGCATCTGCGGTTTTTACGGGACTTGGCGCGGCTGCGGGGTACAAGTTGATTTCTGACGGCTTTAAGTTGTTCCCGAGTTCGCTCAACTATGATATTACCGCATATAAAGGAAGTGCAGTGGGAATTGACCTTTTACCGGCGTTGGTCGGTGTCGGATATATCTGCGGTCCGCGAATATCCAGCTATATGCTGGCGGGCGGAGTGATGAGTTGGCTGGTTATGATGCCGATGCTCAGTATGTTCGGAGGGGATCAGATATTTTTTCCGGCAACCGATCCGGTCAGCGCCCTTTCTCCATCGGGATTATGGAGCAATTATATTCGTTATATCGGAGCGGGTGCTGTTGCGGCGGGCGGAATTATCAGTTTGGTAAAATCTTTTCCGCTTATTATTAAAACTTTCGGCAAAGCAATGAAAGGACTGTTTCGAAAAGACGGTCAGGCGGATGCAGGGCTTCGCACCGGACAGGATATATCGATGAAGATTATAGTACCGGCAGTGATTGCTATCATACTGCTGATATGGGCACTGCCGGTTTTTCCCGTTCCGTTGGCAGGCGCTTTCATCATTGCGGTATTCGGTTTCTTTTTTGCAACGGTATCTGCAAGACTGGTCGGACTGGTGGGAAGCAGCAACAATCCGGTGTCTGGTATGACCATTGCAACTCTGTTGTTTTCCACCTTGTTGTTAAAACTGACTGGCATGACCGGGCATACCGGAATGCTGGGTGCAATCGCCATCGGCTCTATCATTTGTATGGTAGCATCTATTGCCGGGGACACTTCTCAGGATCTGAAAACAGGATATCTTTTAGGCGCAACTCCGCGAAAACAGCAATATGGTGAAATAATCGGCGTGGTTGCGGCATCTCTGGCAATCGGTGGTGTTTTATATCTGCTGAATGCCGCCTGGGGATATGGTTCGCAGGAACTGCCGGCTCCGCAGGCGATGCTGATGAAGATGGTGGTAGAAGGCGTTATGGAAGCAACATTGCCGTGGACGCTGGTGCTTATCGGAGTAGGGTTGGCGATTGTGGCAGAGATTGTGCGTATTCCGGTACTTCCCTTTGCAGTGGGATTGTACCTTCCGATTCATTTGAGTACCGGCATTATGGCAGGCGGTTTGGTACGGCTGTTTTTTGAGAAACGCAAAAAGGTTTCGGAAGAAAAACGGAAAGAGGAAATCAACCGCGGAATTTTGTACACCTCGGGATTAATTGCGGGCGAAGGGTTAATCGGTATTCTGCTTGCCGTTTTTGCAGTCATACCGATCGGCACCCGAAGATTAAGCGACATCATTGATTTTTCAGGAGTTTTTGCTTTTGACAGCGGCGGTGCACTGCAGGTGATACTGGCAATTGTTATTTATGGGTTGTTGATTTTCAGCTTATTTCAATCATCTTTTTATCGCAAAAACAGAAAGGAACGGTCGTCATAATGGCAAAATCTAAAAATATGTTGGAATTTGTTCCGAAACGGAGCAAAAAAATCAACTGGCAGATTCGGGAAACCGGTTTGGTACGAATCTGCGTGAAACATCGCGGATTTTATAGCAAGCTGGCTCAGATGTTGGTGAAAGCTCCGCCTATCAGCAATATTGATATGGATCAATTCGGGAGCTTTATCTGGAACGCAATAGACGGGCGGCGTACTGTTGCAGAGATTGCCGAAATGGTGAAGCAGAGATTTGGAAAGGATGCAGAACCGTTGTATCAGCGACTGACTGCGTTTTTCCGTATCCTCTACGCAAACCGGTTGATTTCTTTTGAAATACCGAAAACCGGGAATCCGGCTAAGGCACTCCCGGCAGATATTATGAAAAAAGGAGCTTAAGACTATCATGTGGCAATTTGTAGGATATTTTATCTTGTTTATATTTTGTTCTGCGGTTGTTTACACATGGGGATTGTTAAAAAGCCGAAAGGAACAGCAGCAATTGACAGAGATGCTGACACGGAAATGCCGACGGATCATCCGGAAAAAACTGAAGCAGGAAAAGACCATTACTGTTTGTCAAGCGGCGAAGGCGATAGAAGGGGTAACGGTGTCTCTTTTTTACAGCCGAAAACGGTTTGGTGTGACTGATGCGATGCTTTTTGCCGGGCAGATGCTTGATCAGATGCAGCAAGAGGGGCAGATTTGTTTTATGGATCCAAAGAAAAAGATATTTTCCGGGAACCCGTATTGATGCGAAGTGCGGTCACTTCCAGAAAATTAACGTTGCTTGGGTGCAGCCATTTTGAGTGTTCACGCTGTCGAAAAGCACAAACCGATCTGCCCGAATCATCTGCCGTACATTTATTTCCGACAAAACACTGGGCAAATGCGGGAAAAAACATTGACAAATCATGAATAAAATAGTATTATTATAAGAAATTATATCCTTATTTCAGCCAATCCTTTTGTAATTTTGATTTGGAGAAACAAAGGTAAAAAATAAAAAAGAAAGTAAGGTATGCAGTATGAAAAAAGCAATGTTAAAAGCGGCTGCTCTCGGTATGACTGCAGCTATGGCTTTGTCTGTTATGGCCGGATGCGGCAATAACGGCGGAAGCAGCGACGCCGATTACAAAACCGGCGTAAAATTTAAAGTGGGAGATACTTTCAAAATCGGCGGTATGGGACCGCTCACCGGTGAGAATGCTTCTTACGGCATTTCTGTAAAGAACGGCGCGCAGGTTGCAGTAGACGAAATTAACGCCGCAGGCGGCATCAACGGCATGAAGCTGGAGCTTTTCTTTGAGGATGATGAAGCAAGCCCGGAAAAAGCTGCTACCGCATATAACAAATTAATGGATAATGAAATTGTTGCGATGCTCGGCGCTACTACCAGCGGCGCGACGATTGCTTTGGGCGAGCTGACAAAGCAGGACGGTATTTTACAGCTTACTCCGAGCGGCTCCGCACAGGATTGTACGAAATACGGCAATGCGTTCCGCATTTGCTTCACTGACCCGCTGCAAGGCAAAAACATGGCGGATTACATATACACCACATTGGGTAAAAAGAAAATCGCTATCATGTATGACGTTGCAGAGGATTACAGCAAGGGTGTCACCGATGCATTCGAAGCAAGATACAAAGAACTCGGCGGCACAGTTGTTGCAAAAGAGTCTTTGGGTAATGAACAGGATTACAATACTCAACTGACAAAAATCAAGGCAACTGATGCAGAGGCTGTTTTCGTACCGGCTTATTATCAGAAAGTTTCCTATGTGCTCAAGCAATCCAAGCAAGCCGGCATCACCCTTCCTTATTTTGGATGTGACGGTTGGGACGGCGTTTTGAAACAGCTCGGAGATGATGCTGCTTTGGCAAACGGAGCTCAGTTCCTGACTCCTTTCGTGGCAAATGACCCGAACGAAGCCATTCAAAAATTTGTAACTGCTTATAAAGCGAAAAACAATGCGGATCCTGATCAGTTCGCTGCTGATGCTTATGATGGTGTTTATGTTATCAAAGCGGCAATCGAAAAAGCAGGAATTAAGGCAAACAGTGAGTTTGTAAACGATGATCTGATCAGCGCTATGACGCAGATTTCTGTCGCAGGTCTGACCGGCGACATGACCTTTAACGCTGACGGCGAGCCGAACAAAGGCACCAAAATCGTTGAAATCGTAGACGGTAAATATACTGCGAAAAACTAATTCAAGAGATAAAAAAGATAGTCGGGGGAGGGAATCTTCTCTCTCCCGATTGTAATTTTCGGATAGATTCAGTGGTTTTGAAAGACAATTTCAGTTGATAAAAATTATTTTGCCCGACGCGGATGGGATGAAAAATATTTTTTATCAGCTGAAATTTTAGTGTTTTTACCGGGAAACAGCAGGGACGATCACAACTGTCATTTTGAGGCTGCATCAATGAAGCCATGAAGTGAGTTATCCCTGTTTTATTCGGCAGAACGGAAGAAAAACGGGCATTTTTTATACAGACAGATATATTGAGGCAGACAATACCGGAAGCGGGAGGAAGAAACGTTACATATGGAATGGATTACACAGTTTATTACACAATTGATTAACGGCTTAAATGTCGGTAGCGTATATGCGTTGATCGCACTTGGCTATACAATGGTATACGGTATTGCAAAAATGCTTAATTTTGCACACGGCGATGTGATTATGGTCGGCTCTTACACAGTGTTTATCGCAATCAGTTCGCTGAAATTTCCACCCTACCTATCCATTTTGGTGGGCATCATCGTTTGTACGGTGCTGGGCGTTGTGGTGGAGAAAATTGCCTATAAACCTTTGCGGAACACCTCTCCTTTAACGGTGTTGATTACTGCAATCGGAGTAAGCTATTTTCTGCAAAGTTTGAGTCTGCTTATTTTCGGAGACCAGCAGCGTTCTTTCCAATCTTTAATTTCTTTTGCCGGATTTGAGGCGGGCGGAATTAAAATGAGCGGAAACCAGATTGTGACGTTGGTTGTAACCTTGCTGATTATGGTTGGCTTGACTTTGTTCATTAATAAAACCAAAACCGGAAGCGCTATGCTTGCCGTTTCGGAGGACAAAGGCGCAGCAGAGCTGATGGGCGTTAATGTTAATAAAACGATTTCGCTGACCTTTGCGATTGGTTCAGCGTTGGCTGCGGTTGCAGGCGTACTGTATTCCAGCTCCTATGGATTTATCGGGCCATACATGGGCGCAATGCCCGGTATTAAGGCGTTTATCGCGGCGGTGCTCGGCGGAATCGGCAGTATTCCGGGGGCGATGCTCGGCGGTATTTTGCTGGGAATCATCGAAAGCTTGTCCAAAGCGTATATTTCAACGGAGTTGTCCGATGCGATTGTATTCGGTATCCTGATTCTTGTCTTGATTATCCGTCCGGCTGGGCTGTTGGGTAAAAACAGGATGGAGAAAGTGTAAAAGCACTTTTGATTGAGAAACACAGGATGCAAATTGTTCGGAGTATTTTAGTTTAAGCGGAAGGTGGTTTTCCTCCGATTGCGGCGGAAAAACAAGAAACTATGAGAAAAATTTTGACAAAGAAAAACATCATTACGCTGATTTTAACCATCGCATTGTATGCGGTGCTGTTTGGATTGGTGGAGGGCGGCGTTTTTTCCCGCCATATGAAAAGTCTTCTTGTTCCGATTGGAATCAATATAATATTAGCGGTGTCGCTCAACCTTACGGTCGGCTTTTTGGGAGAATTAACCTTAGGCCATGCCGGATTTATGTCGGTGGGTGCATATGTCGGATGTATTTTCAGCGCAACCTCGGGGCTGCCGGACTATCTGTCCTTTTTTCTGGGAATGATTGTCGGCGGACTTGCCGCGGCGGTGGTCGGTCTTGTCATCGGAATTCCGGTACTGCGGTTAAAAGGTGACTATCTCGCAATCGTGACATTGGCGTTCGGTGAAATTATTCGTTCCGTTATGGAAAATCTGACGGTCACCGGAGGCGCATCGGGCTACAGGGGAATTCCGATGCTTTCGGATTACACGATTGTGTTCATAGTTGTAGCGATTACCATCTTTATTATCGCTAATCTGGTAAATTCCCGTCACGGACGCGCAATTTGTTCTATCCGTGACAACGTCATTGCCGCGGAGTCGGTGGGAATCAATGTTACATACTATAAAATATTTGTTTTTGTGATTGCCGCGTTTTTTGCCGGTGTTGCCGGTGTTTTGTATGGGCACAACCTGGGTATTTTGATCCCCGCCAGATTTGATTACAATAAGTCAATCGAAATATTGGTTATTGTGGTGTTGGGCGGAATGGGAAGCCTGAAAGGCTCAGTTATTGCGGCAACACTGATTACCTTGCTGCCCGAAGTGCTGCGGGGCGCGGACAACTTCCGGATGTTGCTGTACTCAATTGTATTGATTGTCATGATGCTGCTCAACGCTTCTCCGAAGTTTGCTTCCTTTAAGGCGAAGCTCAGATGGGAAAATTTATCCGCACTGTTCGGCAGGAAGAAAGCAGTGAAGCAGAAATAATGCAGTGCTGAAAATCTTGATAAAGGAGTCGGGGCGGCTTTCAGTCCCGGTATGATACAATGGCTTTATTAGAAGTAAAAAATCTGGGAATATCCTTCGGCGGTCTGCGGGCGGTTGATGATTTTAATGTTGCAATTGAAAAGGGGCAGCTTTACGGGTTGATCGGCCCCAACGGAGCCGGAAAAACAACTGTGTTTAACCTTTTGACCGGGGTTTATAAACCGACCAACGGATCCTTTTCATTGGGCGGCGTCAACCTTACCGGAAAAAATCCGATACAGATTAACAAGTCAGGGATTGCCCGTACGTTTCAAAACATCCGCCTATTTAAAAACATGTCGGTAATAGATAATGTAAAAATCGGATTGCACAATGAGAAAAAATACTCTGCATTAGAGGGCGTTCTGCGGCTGCCGCGATATTTTAAGGAAGAAGCAGAGATGGACGCAAAGGCAATGGATTTGCTCAAGGTGTTTGATTTGGACGGAGAAGCAGACTATTTGGCGTGCAACCTGCCTTACGGTAAGCAGAGGAAATTGGAGATTGCCCGGGCGCTTGCCACCGATCCGAAACTGCTCTTGCTGGATGAACCTGCGGCGGGAATGAACCCGAATGAAACCGATGAACTGATGCAGACGATTAAGTTCGTCCGGTCTCATTTTGATATTGCAATTTTATTGATCGAGCACGATATGCGATTGGTTGCCGGTATTTGTGAGGAGGTAACCGTTTTAAATTTCGGTACCGAATTGGCGCACGGCGCCACCGATATCGTTTTAAAGGATCCGCGGGTCATCACGGCTTATTTGGGAGAGTAACGGATCCGGCTTATGCCTGACAATGCGGCAAGAAAGGATTTTGAACAAATGGCAATGCTTACAGTTACCGATTTACAGGTATATTATGGTGTGATACAGGCGATTAAGGGGATTTCGTTTTCGGTTAATCAAGGAGAAGTCATCGCACTTATCGGCGCAAATGGAGCCGGGAAAACGACGACGCTCCATACGGTGACCGGCTTGATTCAGCCGAAAGCCGGAAAAATAGAATTTGAGGGCAAGGATATCACGAAAATGCCTGCTCATAAAATTGTTTCGCTCGGGATGGCACATGTACCGGAGGGACGCCGAATTTTTCAACAGCTTACAGTGCTGGACAATCTGAAACTTGGCGCCTATACCCGAAAGGACAAGAAAAAAATTGCTGATACGCTGGAAATGGTTTATCGGCGTTTTCCACGATTGGAAGAGCGAAAAAAGCAGATTGCAGGCACTTTGAGCGGCGGCGAACAGCAGATGCTGGCAATGGGGCGGGCTTTGATGTCAGAACCCAAAATCATCGTGATGGATGAGCCTTCCATGGGGCTTTCCCCGCTGTTTGTTACCGAGATTTTTGATATCATTCGGGAAATCAGCCAGGGCGGCACCACGGTTTTGCTGGTGGAACAAAATGCGAAAAAAGCGTTGTCCATCGCTGACCGGGCATATGTACTGGAAACCGGAAAGATCGTGCTTTCGGGAAACGCACAGGATCTCATGAATGATGATTCGGTGAAGAGAGCGTATTTGGGTGAATAAACGCTCTCTCAAACGGATAATTTCAGAAAGGAAGGGTAATTGGTATGGATCATTATGTAATTACGATTGCCAGGGGTTATGGCAGCGGCGGAAAAACAATCGGGAAAATGCTGTCCGAAAAGCTGGATATTCCTTTCTATGACAGGGAATTATTGCGAATGGCATCTGATGACAGCGGGATACATGAGCGACTTTTCGGGCAGGCGGATGAACGGGTAAAGCCGGGACTGCGCAAGCCGTTTGGCAAGGTGTATAAGGGAGAACTGCTGCCGCCGGAAAGTGATGATTTTGTATCGGATGACAACCTATTTAACTATCAAGCCAAGATCATCAAGGAACTTGCTGACACCTGCTCCTGTGTGATTGTGGGGCGCTGTGCCGATTTTATTTTACAGGGCAGAACCAATGTGGTCAAATTGTTTGTTCATGCTCCGTTTGAATCTTGTGTGAAAACGGTAATGGATATGTATGCGCTGCCTCAGAAAGAGGCTGAAAAGAAAATACAGGATACTGACCGGCATCGCAGCGCATATTATAAATACTATACCCGCAGAAACTGGGATAACGCACAAAATTATGATCTTTGCTTAAACAGTGCAGAGCTGGGATTTGATAAGTGTGTGGAAATTGTCGAAGCGTATATGAATATCCGGTTTCAGTAAATACAACAGTGATAAAAATTACTCAAAAAGGCAGGCGTGCCATCCGAAATTCGTTCGGATGACACACCTGCCTTTTTCAAATGATCAACAATTAATTGTTAAAGAGCGTTACTCCAGGTTTAATTTTTTGGATAAGATCACGTTGGTAGTAATATAAAGGAGAATCGATTGTATCAGAGAAATGATCAAGATTCCTGCCATAAAGAGCTGTACTTGATGAACCGACTGTAATCCGCCTACCCAACTCACCAGCGGATGAATGGAAGCCAATATGATCATGCCGATGCTCATCAGTGTTTGCCAAATCATGCTGATTACCAGATACGCGACAAAGGAGAGCAAAACGCGGTGTTTGCCCGCAAGATGACCCAGCGCCAGAGAGGCATAGATTTGAAGAACAAAAACAACCAGAGCGGCTAAGATTACGAGCAGAAATAAGCCGCCGGTCAACAGGATAGGGCTGCTTCTTTCCAAAGGAAGTTTGAAAAAGTCAACGATCAGCGTGCCGATATCTCCGAAAATCCCCTTGCGATATCCCAGAACAAGCACCGACAATACAGCGGCGATGACGCTAACGACCGCCCATAAAATCGAAACGATCATTTTAGAGATGATATGTTTGCTTGGCGTCACCGGTATAGTGAACATGAGGTATCCTTCATCTGAAAGTAAGTTCTTGTAAAACCGCTGGATCATGACAACCAGTGTAATGATAAAGGTCGCTACGATAATAAAGAAGTAAATCATGCCGGAGATGGCGGATAGAAATGCCATCTTGGTTTGTAAAAGATTAATTTCAATAAAGACTTTGTTGATTAAGGCAAACAGCAGCAACCCGGCATACAGCGGCAAAAATATCCTAGCAGTCGCCTTGATTTCGTATTTTGTCAGTTTCCCTAGCATCTGAATACCTCCCTGAACATTTCATCTATTGATTTTCCTTGCTTTTCTCTGATGTCATCGACCGATGCAGCCATCTGAATTTGACCTTGTGATATGAATACAACTTCATCAAGCACACGCTCGATATCATAAATCAGATGGGTAGAAATAATAATAGTTGCATTTTCGTTATAGTTTGTAATGATGGTGTTTAGAATATAATCTCTGGCTGCGGGGTCCACACCGCCGATAGGTTCGTCGAGCAGATAAAGCTGGGCTTGGCGGCTCATCACCAGAATCAACTGTACCTTTTCTTTGGTACCTTTGGACAGCGTTTTCAGCCGGTCTTTTGGATTGATATTCAGCCGTGCCAGCATATCATATGCTTTATCGGCACGAAAATCCGAATAGAAGTCCTGAAAGAAACGAATAATTTGCTCTACGGTCATCCAATCGTTGAGATAGGTTCGCTCCGGCAGGTAAGAAACAATCTTTTTGGTTTCTATGCCGATGTCTTTTCCGTCAATTTGCAGACTGCCCGAGGTAGGAGTCAAAATCCCGCTGAGCAGTTTAATCAAAGTGGTTTTTCCGCTACCGTTGGGACCTAATAAGCCAATGATTTTACCGCGCTCTAAATTCAGGCTGATGCCGGACAGTGCATATTTTCCAGAATAGGTTTTGACAACATTATTGCAATTTACAAGTGTATTCATATATTTTGCTCCTTTGCTGTGGATTCGATCAGATGAATGGCGTCTTCCTTTGTGAAGCCAAGCCCGTTCATCTGAAGAAAAAATTCTGTAATGACTTCCTGAGCCAACATGGTTTTCAGTTGTTCAATCATGTCCTCGTCCTCCGTTATAAATCTGCCGCTGGTTCGCTGGGTAAAAACCAGCCCCTCTCGTTCCAGTTCCGAAAACGCCTTCTGCATTGTATTAGGGTTAACCGCCGCTTGTTCAGCGAGGGCTCTTACCGGCGGGAGCTGACTTCCTGCCGGAAATTCGCCCGACACAATTCTGCGTTTGATTTGTTCAATCAGTTGAAGATATATCGGTCGATCTGTCTTCATTTCCCATGTCATTTTACAAACCACTCCCTTCTTCCTTTTTTGTCTGTCAAAATTAATTCAATCTGTATTATTGTATTAAGTGATTAATACAATAATACAACTTCCTTTTTATTTTGTCAAGTACTTTTCAAAAAATAATCAGAAATATTTCAGGGAAAACGTCTTGCATACTGATTCCCTTTGCTATATAATGAAAAAAAGGATATACTTCCTGAATTTACAAAGGAGGATTGACAGATGTATAGCTATGATTTTAGTTACGAGTATCCCATAACGGGGTCAGGAGCAGAAAGGATGGAAGCGTTTGCAATTTTTGCTTCGATTTATGCGATTATGCTTCTGGTTTTTGCTGCAATCGGATTGACAATTTATGTTCTGCGGTCAATTGCACTGACGCGTTTATCTCAAAACCGTGGGTTTAACAATCCCTGGATCGGGTGGATTCCGTTTTGCAGCGGGTATGCACTCGGCAGGATATCTGACGATATCAACATCAAACGGGGAAAAACCACCAATCACCGAAAAATATTGCTTGGCACAAATATTGCGGTGGGTGCGTTGGAATTGATTGGATTGGGTGTTATGATTCCGGCAATAGTGTCATTGATACAACACAGTATCAACTATGGCTCATCCAATGCTGATGCGGCAGTGGCAGCTCCTGTTTTGGCAGGCTGTTTTTTGATTATGATTGGAGCCATTGTTGCTATTGTGTATGCCGTTTTCAATTATATCGCCTTGTACAATGTTTTCAAGGATTATGCGCCGAATAATGCGGTATTGTATCTTGTTTTATCGCTGTTAGTAGGAGGAAGCGATACGATCATCCTCTTTATTATCCGCAATAAAATGCCGGTACCGCCTATACCGCCATATGGTGGATATCCGTATCCGCCGCAGCAGTATGGGCAGTATATGCCCCAGGCAGGAACACCTAACGGACAACCGCCGCAGCCGGGACAGTTCGGACAATACATGCCACCACCACCGCCGGCAGGAACACCTAGCGGACAACCGCCGCAACAGGGACAGTTCGGACAATACATGCCACCACCGCCGGCAGGAACACCTAGCGGACAACCGTCGCAACAGGGACAGTTCGGGCAGTATATGCCTCCGCCACCGCCATCAGCGGAAACGCCGAAAGAACCATCCTCACAAGATTTTTCTGATGAACAATAAAATAACAAGTTTGGTTTCAATGAAATTTAACAGCTTGTGCTTTTTGTTTTGCGCATGAACACTTCTGCATGGTGTAATAAAAAATTTGAAAAACCTATTGACAAACAGAAAAGATGAGATTATAATATAGTCAAAATTAGGAATAAAACCGATGATTAAGAAGAGTAGGTACAGATCCTTCCCTTTCAGAGAGCCGCAGGTGGTGTGATTGCGGTAGTTGTAAGGCTGTATTGAATGGACTTATGAGGGCAGGACGAAATGCAATCGATATTCCATCGTTGCTTAGTAGTGCCTGACGGGATCTCAACCCGTTATCCAGTGAGCATACATGATGGTGTATGAAATGAGTGGACATGAAAATGTCAATTCGGGTGGTACCGCAGAAGGATTGAGCTTTTGCCCCGGCAGTTGCCGAGGCAAGGGCTTTTTTATTTGCATTCATTTCGCTTGCCGCATTTATTCCTGATTTCATGCAATAAAAACGGAAAGGAAATGATTGAAATGGCAAAAATCCCGCACAGATATTATTTAACAGAGGAGCAAATGCCGAAACAATGGTACAATCTTCGCGCAGATATGAAAGAACTCCCCGATCCGCTGATTAACCCTGCAACGATGAAACCGGCAGCAGAATCCGATCTTTATCCGGTGTTCTGTAAAAAACTGGCGCACCAGGAAATGGATAGCGAAACCCGATATGTTGATATCCCCGAGGAAATACAGGAGATGTATAAAATATATCGTCCTTCTCCGCTGATTCGTGCCTATAATTTGGAAAAGGCATTGGGTACTCCGGCGAAAATTTACTATAAATTTGAGGGGAACAATACTTCCGGAAGCCACAAATTAAATTCCGCCATTGCACAGGCATACTATGCAAAGGAGCAGGGATTAACGTCTTTAACCACCGAAACCGGAGCAGGACAATGGGGGACAGCGCTGTCAGAGGCTTGTTCTTATTTTAATCTTCCGCTGACGGTATATATGGTTAAAGTGTCTTATGAGCAGAAGCCGTTTCGAAAAGCGGTTATGCAGACGTTCGGCGCCGAAGTAATACCGAGCCCCAGCAATACAACTCAGGTCGGACAGCAAATCCTTGCGAATGATCCCAACACCGGAGGCAGCCTGGGATGCGCAATTTCTGAGGCGGTTGAAAAGGCGGTAACCACCGACGGATGCCGTTATGTACTTGGCTCAGTGCTGAATCAGGTGTTGTTGCATCAGTCCATTATCGGGCTGGAATCCAAAACAGCCATGGATTTTCTGGGAGAATATCCGGATGTTGTAATCGGCTGTGCCGGCGGAGGATCCAATCTCGGTGGACTGATTGCGCCGTACATGCAGGATAAGCTGACAGGGAAGGGAAATCCTCGGATCGTTGCAGTAGAACCGGCGTCCTGCCCGTCTTTTACACGCGGAAAATATGCCTATGATTTTTGTGATACCGGAAAAATCACCCCGATGGCGAAAATGTATACTTTGGGATGCGGCTTTATTCCGTCTGCAAACCATGCCGGCGGACTTCGGTATCACGGGATGTCCCCGATTTTATCCAAGCTGTATCATGACGGTTATATGGAGGCTGTTTCCGTAGAGCAAAGCAAGGTGTTTGAGGCTGCGGTGTATTTTGCTAAACATGAAACCATTCTGCCGGCTCCCGAATCTGCACATGCCATTCGTGCAGCAATGGATGAAGCCATCAAATGTAAGGAAACCGGAGAGGAAAAAACCATTCTGTTTGGCTTGACTGGCACCGGCTATTTTGATATGACTGCATACAGCAGCTACAACGAGGGGACTATGACGGATTTCATTCCGAGTGACGAGGATCTGCAAAAGGGATTTGACAGTCTGCCGAAAATCCCGGGAATTCAGGAGTAACCCCCTGCTTATCCGAAATCATGACGTGTTCCGTCATTACTGCCCAATGCTTCGAATATACAAATAATTTCTTCAATCTTCATAAAACATTCATTGTCTGTCAGGCTGTCATCATGGATGACAGCCTTTATTTTTTGCAGTGCTTGATAACTTTCTGATTGTATTATTACGGTTGGATTTATGTTTAGATTCGGAAACGTAATATGTATTTCTTGGTTTGATAAAATTTGGGTAAGAATTTCTTTGTATAATTGCATATTTAATCATCCTTTCGTAAAGAATTATACCACCATATTCATAATTACGCAAGTGCGTATACGCAAGCGCGAATATTAGATTAAAATGATGACTAGGGTGATATGATTATGACTGTCAAAGAAGCCGTTGTAATTCGCTTTCAATATTTGTGCAAGCAAAGAAGTATCAATTACAATGAATTGGCTGTATGCGCGGGTGTCACGCCGTCAACAGTATACAGCATGATGGACGGCAATCGAAAAGATGTGTCGGTAATTACAATTAAAAAATTATGTGATGGACTGGAAATATCAATATCTGATTTTTTTGATTGCGAAATTTTCAGAAATTTGGAACAAGAGATTAAATAACGGCTGTTATTGCATTGTCTGCCGTGATAATCGCCAAGACAGGAATAAAACCGTAATTTTCTTCAATAACGTACAAAAAAGCTGTCTGAAGCTCACTACGAGCTTCAGACAGCTTAATTCATATCAATCAATATTGTTTTCCCCAGAACACCATCTTTTTGGCAGGCTTGCCGCAGCAAACACAGGTGTCTGCGATCTGTTCCTCATGGAATGGAATACAGCGCGATTTTACGCCGGTATCCTCTTTGATCCTCTCCTCACAAGCAACATCGCCGCACCACATTGCTTTGATGAAGCCGTTTTTCTCGTTGGCAATTTGCAGGAACTCGTCATAGTTGGCAGCGGTATAGGTACGGTTTTCCCGGTTTTCCAGCGCACGCTGATATAATCCGTCGTGTACTGCCTGCAATGTTGCCGGAATCGTGCTTTCCAACTCGTCAAGAGAAACCGTGATTTTTTCGCGATCATCCCGTTTTACCAAAACGCATTGATTCGCTTCAATATCTTTCGGCCCGATTTCCAATCTTAACGGAACGCCTTTCATCTCATACTGTGAAAATTTCCATCCCGGAGAATTGTCCGAATCATCCAGTTTCACACGGCAGAACTTGCTCAATCGGTTGTATAACTCGTTTGCCTTATCCAAGACACCTTCTTTGTGCATCGCAATCGGAACAATAACCACCTGAACCGGTGCAATTGCCGGAGGAAGCACTAAGCCGTTGTTATCGCCGTGAGTCATGATAATGCCGCCGATCAGGCGGGTGGATACACCCCATGAGGTTTGATGAGGATAAGCGAGTTTGTTATCTCTTCCCGTAAAGGTGATGTCAAACGCTTTGGCAAAGCCGTCGCCAAAATAGTGAGAAGTACCTGCCTGTAAAGCGATTCCGTCATGCATCATCGCTTCGATGGTATAGGTAGCTTGTGCGCCGGCAAATTGCTCTTTTTCGGTTTTTCTTCCTTTTAAAACGGGAATGGCCAGGCTTTGTTCGCAGAAATCCGCATAAACATTCAGCATCCGGAGAGTTTCCTCCTGTGCTTCTTCAGCGGTTTCATGCATCGTATGACCTTCCTGCCATAAAAATTCTACGTTGCGCAGGAACGGACGGGTTGTTTTTTCCCATCTGACCACAGAGCACCATTGATTATATAGTTTGGGCAAATCTCGATAAGAATGAATGACATGGGCATAATGATCGCAAAAGAGGGTTTCGGAGGTCGGGCGAACGCAAAGCCGCTCTGTCAGTTTTTCGCTTCCGCCATGGGTAACCCATGCCACTTCGGGAGCAAATCCCTCTACATGATCTTTCTCCTTTTGGAGCAGGCTTTCCGGAATAAACATCGGCATATAAACATTTTCATGTCCGGTTGCTTTAAAACGGGCATCCAAATCCTTTTGAATGTTTTCCCAAATTGCATAACCGTAAGGTTCAAACACCATGCAGCCTCTCACACCGGAATAATCTACCAATTCCGCTTTTTTTACGACGTCGGTGTACCATTGTGCGAAGTCTTCCTCCATGGAAGTGATCGCCTCAACCATTTTCTTTTGATTTGCCATTTGATACAGTCTCCTTTTTTATCGACGAATCAATTTGATTCTTGAGAATGAATACGTTTCTTTTCATTATCTTTTAGTTTCCATTTTGTCAGCGGCGCTTCGGCAGGGCTCTCTGAATCAAAGGTATAGCGCGCGCCGCAGGAATCACAAGTGGCTGTGCCGGGTTTGTTGACGCTTTGGCATTTTTTGCATATCCAGCGTTTTTGAGATTCCATTTTCGGCAGTTGAGCATCGTGAAAGATCCGGCTTTCCTGCTCCGGATCGATACCGTTTTCCGCTTTTTCATGGGCACGGAATTTTTGCCGCAATGTGTCAAGATCAATTTCCAAGTTATCAATTCGATCCAAACACTGAATCAGCATAAATAGCGGAACCAGAGAAATCGCCGAGCCCACAAGCGAAAGGCAAGCTAAAATAATACTGTTTGCCAGCAGGGCAAAGAAGCTGAAAACTGCGATAATGATGTCGAAGACGACAATTCCATACAGTGCTTTTTTCATGCAATCAAGTCCTTTCTGCGAGGGGAAAGATTCGATGATGCCATATAGGAAGGTATTGCCGCAATTAATAATAAGTATAACATGTCTAGCGGCGTATCGTCAAGGTGTTTCGAGCGGATATGCAAATAATTTGCATAAAAAACGGCTGAACAAGTAAATGTTCAGCCGTTTAAAAATACAGACTCAATTAGAAATCAACTTTGTTGCCGTAATAGGTGCAGGACAGCAATTTTTCCATTTCGGCAGGGGTAATTGCTCTCGGGTTAGAGCCGGTGCAAGCGTCGCCGACTGCCAATTCCGCAATCTTCGGAAGTTTTTCATTGAACTCCGCTTCATTTACGCCGAAGTCTTTCAGTGTTTTCGGAATATTCAGCTTGACGTTGTATGCGTCTATCTTCGCAATCAGTGCGGCAACCAGCTCGGAATCGGTTGTGCCGGTCAGACCGACAGCACGCGCAATATCAGCATAGCGTTTCATGGCAGTAGCGTCTTTTGCATTATATTGGATTACATAGGGAAGATAGATCGCATTTGCGCATCCGTGCGGAATGTGCCCCGTGCTGAATGCGGCTCCGGTTTTATGTGCCATAGAGTGAACAATGCCCAGCAATGCATTAGAGAAAGCCATGCCGGCAAGGCATTGCGCATAGTGCATCTGCTCTCTGGCTGTCATGTCCCCGTTATAGGAATCAGGCAGATAGGTGAATACCATTTCGATTGCCTTTAATGCAAGCGGATCGGTAAAGGGAGAATTGAGGGTGGACACATAGGCTTCAATTGCGTGCGTTAAAGCGTCCATACCGGTATGCGCCGTCAGCTTGGCAGGCATGGTTTCCGCCAAATCCGGATCGACGATAGCGATATCGGGAGTAATATTAAAATCAGCAAGCGGATATTTGATGCCCTTTTGATAATCGGTAATAACCGAAAATGCGGTTACTTCTGTTGCAGTTCCGGAGGTAGAAGGAATTGCGAGAAATTTTGCTTTTTGGCGCAGGGTGGGGAAAGCAAACGGGGTGATCAAATCTTCAAATTTTGTATCGGGGTATTCATAAAAAGCCCACATTGCTTTGGCTGCGTCAATCGGTGAGCCGCCGCCCATTGCAATAATCCAGTCGGGTTCAAATTCCCGCATGGCTGCTGCGCCTTTCATAACGGTTTCAACAGAAGGATCCGGTTCTACGCCTTCAAACAGTCTGGTTTCTATTCCGGCTTCTTTTAAGTTCTCTACGACACGATCCAAAAATCCGAAACGCTTCATTGAGCCGCCGCCGACTACGATGATTGCTTTTTTACCGGACAAATGTTTTAATTCATCCAATGTGCCTTTGCCAAAATAAATGTCCCGCGGTAACGTAAATCTTGCCATAATAACAACTTCCTTTCATTTTAGCCGGGATGCACCAGATAACTGTGTTGTGCGGTTATAGGAAGCAACCGGTTGTTGAATATCATTTCATGATAAGCACTCAACATCTTGTTAAATATTTATCAATCTAAATATATTATAAAGGTTTCCTTTTTAAAAATCAATATATGAATTGTATTTTTTGTGTTAACATGCGATCAAAAAGGTAAAAGATAAAATAAAATGGGAATATATGTAAATAATAGTAAATATAAAAAATAGGAAAGGAGCATCCGAAGATGCTCCGAAGAAGGACTTTATTCTGTTTACTTGTTCACACAAATAACATGGAAAAAGTGATTTTTTCTAATATGCCGCCTCAGCTAATTTGGCTGCAATTCTTAAAAGTTCTGCTGAGTATTCCAGTGCCTCTTGTGTGTCCTTTAATTCTAATTCGATTTCGTCGGCTCTTGCAGACCAATCGGCAGCCTTGGATGCCATTTTTGTGTAATCAGAGAGTATAGACATATCAGTAGGATTCACTTTATATTTTTTTATAATCTCTATGTAATCATCAACCCATACTTCATAGTCTTTCAAAAATTGTTTCCATTCCTGATGGCTAGAGGAAACAGCGGATTTATTTGATGAGGTAATTGAACTTATATGTTTTGACGAGCTATTATTTGTTCCGGGCGTACTTTTGGCATCAGAAGTATTATCCGGTTGATTGATTTCAATGGACATGACATTGTTTCCCATATATCGCAGAGAAAGGCGGTAACCGTTTGCATTTTTTGCGTTATAAAACTTATCCCCTTTTTCGTAGTCCACAGTGAATCCTTTCCCTGCGCATTCATTTGCATAAGCGTTAAAATTATCTATTGTAGTTTCTCCTAAATAAATAAAAAATCCAGAAGATTTTTCCCAATTGATTGTTCCCACAGTTGATTTAGGCTTGGGCAACAAAGCTGATATTTCATTTTGAGGCCATTGCATCTGTCCCATTTTCATAGGAGCATTAAGCTCAATAGATAATTTTCGATCGTAATAATGCAATTCCAATTTATAACCGTCTTGATTAAAAGCATTGTATGTACGGTATGATCCCCCGGATTCCTCGCTGTCCACTGTAAATCCTTTTTGCCTGCAGGCGTCTAAATAGTCTTTGTATTGTTTTTCGGAAACTTTAAAAATATCGAGCCATAGTTTTGTGGAAGAGTCAGTGTATATTTCTCCTTTAGACGATTCCGGCTGCGGAAGTACTGTGCTAAGGCTGATATCAGCCCATTCTAGATTTTCTCCGCCGCAGGCAGCCAAAGAAAGAATCATCATTGCTGCAAGTAAAAGTGCTATTGCTTTTTTCATAAGTAAATACCCCTCCGTTTTGCATTTTTGCAAATTTAATTTTATAGCATTAAAACAGAACAGAAATTCTGATTTAATGCAAGTATATCATGTATAGCTTAATTTGTCAATTAAACTATACATATAATGATAATTTATTATCGTGTTACGCAATCTATAATAAACAAGAGGAGGCGTGTAATATATGATATCTGATACAATTAAAACATTGCGGGAGCGGGCAAATATGTCTCAGGCAGCACTTGCAAAAAAGTTAGATGTAACTCGTAGCAGCGTAAATGCATGGGAAATGGGACTGTCAACACCTACAACGCAATATGTTGTCGGTATAGCAAAACTTTTTCATGTATCCGCTGATTATTTGCTTGGAATGGAAGCTAAGGCAAGTATTGTTTTAGATGGTTATACGCCAGAGGAGATAGAATTACTTTATAGCCTTATAAAATATTTTGACAACCAAAGATAATTGCGTTAAAGGTATATTCCAAAATTTAAAAGTATTTTACCAGTATTTTTTCAATAAGGTCAAAGACTCATCAATCAACGTTCCGGTGATTGATTGTACTACCACCGGAAAAAGTGAGTGGAACCCGCCTTTAGAGGCGGGTTCCACTCACTTTTTCGTTATATCCGGGTTATCCTAAATCACATACGTCTGTCAGAAGCACTTCATTTGTGACGCAATGTTCTAACTCCAATACGGTGATATTATTTTTGCCGGTTTTCAGCAAAGGCGCCGGAATATACAAAGTCTTTTGAGGCCCTGCAGTATTCCAATATCTTCCGATATTAAATCCATTTACAAAAACAACACCTTTTGTAAATCCATCCAGTCGGATAAAAGTATCTGCTGTTTCATTGATGTCAAAATCTCCCGATAAAAAGGTCGGTACTTGTATTTCACCGTCAAAAGGAGTGTATTGCAAAGTTGAAAGATCTTCCAGCGGCAGAGGATAGATCGTCCATCCGAAATGACTTTGCTGACCGATTCGCACGCCGTGCAAAATGCCTTTTGCATCATACAGCTTCGGACCGTAGTTCACTCGTCCCATGTTTTCAACTAAAATGTCAAGCTGTATTTTTTCGTTTTCCGCCAGTTCGATCAGAACCTCATCATTTCTGCGGCGGGTACGTTCCTTAATTCCTTTTAAAGTTCGATTGACGAAGATTAATGCGCGGTCATGCAGTCCGTCGATTTCCAGAGGGAGTTTTTCCATCGGACCGCAAACAACGGTGGAATATAGAATAAAACCAAAGTCCTGATCCAGTTCTTCCATTGTCAGCGGAGCAGTGCTTTTTGTAGGAGCAGACAAATTTTCCAGATGATCCAATAAAGAAGCTTTTTTGGTCAAAGCCACTTTACCGTATGCTTTTTTGGGAAGATTAGATACCGTTAATGCAGGGGCTTCCCCAAAATGTTTTTCCAGTACCGATTTTACCTCGTAATATTTCGGAGTCAAATCTCCGCATTCACTGACCAGACAGTCATAATCATAACTTGTAACGATAGGCTGGTACACACCGTCATAATTTGCTCCATTGGTAAAAGCAAAATTTGTACCCCCGTGGAACATATAAAAGTTCACCGACGCTCCGGTACAAAGTATTTCATCTAAAACTTGAGCAGTATCTTGCGGTGAGCGGGTATGGTGGTCTTCGTACCAGTGGTCAAACCAACCGTTCCAGCACTCCATACACATCAACGGCTGATTCGGGCGAAATTCTTTTAATGCCGCAAAATTCTCAGCAGGTCTGCTCCCGAAGTTTACGGTTGCCAACACATCGTCAACGGAACCCCCGTGAAGCATAAATTTTTGCGCTCCGTCAGAGGTAAACAGCAAGCAGTCCACGTGGTTGCTGTTTAAAATTTCGGTTAATGCCGTTAAATATTTTTTGTCGTTCCCATAGCCTCCGTATTCGTTTTCGACCTGTACGGCAATCACGTTTCCACCGTTGGTAGATAAGCGCGGTACAATATGTGAAAACAACACTTTATAATAATTGCTGATCTTTTCCAAAAACAACGGATCATAGCATCGGAACTTCATGCGCGGGTATTTCATCAGCCATGAAGGCAGTCCTCCCATCTCCCACTCTGCACAGATATACGGACCCGGACGCAAAATAACATTTAAGTCGAGACTTTTCGCGATGTCTAAAAATTTACCAATATTAAGACCGCCGGAAAAATCAAAAACTCCTTCCCGCCGTTCGTGCAAATTCCAGCAAACATAGGTTTCTACGGTATTAAAACCGCACGCCTTCAGCTTTTTTAAACGATCTTCCCAATATTCCGGAACAACCCGAAAATAATGTATGGCTCCGGATAAGATAGTAGTAGGTTGACCGTCTATCAAGAAGCGGTCATCTTGAATCGTTAGTATTCCCATAAGCAAGTTCCTCCGTTGTTCTGATTTCATACAACATGGATTTCCGCATTTTTCGAGAAACCCATATTAATGTTTGAAGTCTGTAAAAGTAAATGCGAGAACAATTATTTGACATTTCGGAAATTTGGGATAACGCGATACTGCTTTTTCGGAAGTCATTTTTGCTTCTTCCGGCTTTATATGGAAGTATAACGAAAAGCGAGATGTCCTCCGCCTTTATAGGCAGAGGGTTTCATTCACTTTTTTCGGTGGTGCAATCCACCACTGGAACGTTGAATGATGGGGATTTAACCCTTTTGAATACTGAATCTTTTCATTTGGCTTTTTACAAATGTTCGATATTATCATTAATAGGACCGTATTTCAAGGTTTTTAGTCGTTTGGCAAATCTTCTTCATTTTCCAGATTGTGCCATACGTTCTGTACGTCGTCGTTGTCCTCCAGTGCATCCAGCAGCCGTCCCATCTTAACCAGGCTGTCCGGATCTTCCAGACGGGTATAAGTGGCGGGAACCTGCGCTGCCTCTGCCGAGCTGATGTCGTAACCCTTCTGTTCCAATACCTCTCTGACGTTGTGCAGGCTTGCAGTGTCGGTGGAAATTTCCAAAACACCGTCCTCCAGTTTATAATCATCGGCGCCTGCTTCCATGACGTCATCCATTACTTTTTCTTCATCCAAACCGTCATCCTCAACCAAAATAATGCCCTTGGGGGAGAACATAAAAGAGACGCATCCGGGAGTGCCTAAATTGCCTCCGAATTTATCGAAATAGTGACGTACATCCGATGCGGTGCGATTGCGGTTGTCGGTCAGACACTCGACAATCAAAGCAACGCCGTTTGGTCCGTATCCTTCATAAACGATGTTTTCATAATCGTTTTTATCCTGTCCGCCGGCAGCTTTTTTGATAACACGATCGATATTGTCGTTTGGAACGTTATTGGATTTTGCTTTTGCAATCAAATCACGTAATTTGCTGTTTACAGCAGGATCGGGGCCTCCTTCGCGAACGGCAACCGTCATTTCCCGCCCGATTTTAGTGAAAACCTTGGCGCGCTCTGCGTCGGTTTTTCCTTTTTTGCGTTTGATGGTACTCCACTTGGAATGTCCTGACATGAAAATCTTCCTTTCAAAACTTAAACTTACTATTTCAGACAGCGTGCCTATTTTCAAACGTCCGCTGAATAAGCGGTTGCTTCAGTTCAAGCGGGGCGCTGTCTAAGTAATCAATGTTTCTTTTTATCGTAAACGGCTGTCTAATATTTTCTTAAAAAAATAAGCATATCCGTAAACCTGTTCCATATAATAATACAGCGGAATGATAATTCCGTCAATAAAAAAACGAAAAATCAAGAAGCATATCTTGACTTTTCGATGCTTATTGTCCCGAAAACATGAGAAAATAAGCAGATTGCTGCTAAAACCAAGTTGTAGAAAAGGATGGTGAAAAACAATGGCAAAAAGAAATCAAAATCAATCCGAAAACAGACAGCAACAACAGTCCCAAAACAATAACAACAATAATCAAAATCAGCAGAAAAAACAGCAGAATCAGTTTTCAAACCAGCAGAATAACAAACAGCAGCAGAATGAAAACGAGTGCAGATAAAATAGGACGCGATGAATGCCCGATATAGGGCAGCTCCATTTATCAAAAATGCCGATAGCCAGTTGGGAGTAATCAAACTGCCAATTGGCTATCCTTCTATTTTCTTGAATCCTTCGCCCAACACTTCACCCGCATTGGTGACGATAATGAAGGCTTTGGGATCTACCAGGTTAACAATTCGTTTGATCTTATAAAACTGATGATTGCGGATCGCGCAGAGAAGTACCTCGCGGGGATCGCCTGAAAAAGCGCCTTTTGCCGGAAGAATAGTACCGCCCCGGTGAACTTCTTCAATAATTGCCTTGGAAATTGCAGGGCAGTGATCCGAAACGATAAACACCATTTTTCCGACATCTAATCCGTAGATAATGCTGTCAATTACTTTGGAACAAACGAACATGGCAATAATTGCGTATAATGCAGATTCCAGATTTGCGAAAACCAAAGTTGCAAAGGAAATTATGATTAAATCCGAGAGCAGAACAATTTTACCGATCGGAAACTGGGGAAATTTACTTTGAATGACACGGCTAGTGATATCCGTGCCACCGGTGGAGCCGTTTCGGATAAAGGTAATTGCCATACCGGCGCCGATCATTGCTCCGCCAAACAGTGCCGCAAGCAGCATGTCTCCGGTATAAGGTGGAATGTAAACGAATAAGACATCTACCATGGCGGTGAACAAAATGGTGGAAATCAGCGTTTTAATAATAAAGTCTTTTCCGAGAAATTTGAGCCCCAGCAACAGCAGAGGAATATTGATCAGTGAAAAAAAAGTACCGATCGGAATGCCGGTTAAAGCATTGATTGCTGTCGCCAGACCGGTGATGCCGCCGGGTGCAATCTGGTTGGGAACCGTAAAAACATGGACTCCTAAAGCATAAATTGCCGTTCCTACTAAAATAAACAGATAATCAATGATCATGTTTTTGATTTTGCCGCGTGTTTTCATAACACCGCCTCCCAAATATACATTAAGCTTCCTAAACATTAGTTATATGCAGTAAGACGCGTTATATTACTTTGCGGCTGTAAGTTGTTTCTGTTTTGGACGCGGCAATGTGTTATTCCAGATGTTCCCAAATATGATCGAATAAAAATCGGATACGGGCTTGTTCTCCTTTCAGGTAAAGGTATCCGAACAATGCTTCCAGACCCGTCGCCCGCCGATATTCAACCGGATCGGCATTTTTGGGCACATGGTGACCATTGGCGTTTCTGCCCCGTTTATAAATATCGGTTTCCTCTTCGGACAGCAGCCCCTCAAGCAGAAAAATTGCGCGGGACTGCGCTGAAGCACATACGACCGCTACCGTTTTTTTATGTAGCTTGGCGACGGGAGCATTGCCGTCTGTAACAAAGCGTTCCCGCACCAGCAATTCAAAAACGGCGTCACCGAGAAAAGCAAGGGTCAGCGGGCTTAATTGCTTGGGATGATTCATATGTTCATTTGTCGCCAGGGTAACATCACATCTTTTCCCGGTATGACTGAAAATCCTTTGTAAGTGAACTTTTCAGACACACCTTAGTTAATAAAATCAAACTGAAATCCGAACAGCTCTACGGTATCGCCTTCCTGAATTCCCATTTCTTCCAGTTTATCAATAATACCGCTGCTGCGCATGACGCGCTGAAAATACTGCAAGGATTCATAGTCATCCATGTCTACCGTGCTGAGCGCCTGCTCCAGCCAAGGCGCGTCAATGACATAAACGCCTTCCTCATCCACGGTGATATCAAATTTTCTGCGGTCATTGTTTTCCAGTTCTTCCAGACTTAACGGTTCGGGTTCATACCGTTTAATGGGAGGCAACTCTTCCAGCTTGTGGGAAACAGCGGCGATCAAATCTTTGGTTCCGGCAGTCGTTGCCGCTGAGATTTCAAAAAACGGATAGCCGAGATTTTCAATATAACTGCGAAACGCAGAAATTTGTTCGGGGGTTGCCATATCGGATTTGTTTGCCGCTACGATTTGAGGTCGTTCGGCAAGTTCTTCGCTGAAATTTTCAAGCTCCCGGTTGATAATTTCAAAATCCGCAATCGGATCGCGTCCTTCTACTCCCGATACATCTACTACATGGACAATCAAGCGACAGCGCTCTACGTGGCGCAAAAATTCGTGTCCTAAACCGATGCCGTCGCTGGCGCCCTCAATCAATCCGGGAATATCTGCCATCACGAAGGATTTGCCTTCTTCTATTTTTACCACGCCCAGCACCGGAGTGAGAGTAGTAAAGTGATAATTGGCAATTTTGGGCTTGGCAGCGCTCACCACTGAAATCAGGGTGGATTTCCCGACGTTGGGGAACCCGACCAAGCCTACATCGGCGAGCAGTTTTAGTTCCAGTGTCAATTCCATACTTTCGCCCTCGAATCCCGGCTTAGCAAAACGGGGAATCTGGCGGGTAGGGGTGGCAAAACGCGCGTTGCCCTTGCCGCCGTTTCCGCCCTTGGCAATGACAACCGGTTCTTCTCCCGAAAGGTCGGCAACCACCCGCCCGGATTCAGCATCACGCACCAGTGTCCCGCGGGGCAGTTTAACAATGAGCGGTTCTGCGCTTTTTCCGGTGCAGTTTTTAGAACTGCCGTCCTGTCCGTTAGGGGCAACATACTTTCGTTTATAGCGGAAGTCAATCAGAGTGGATAAATTATCATCTACCTGAAAGACGATATCACCGCCTCTGCCTCCGTCACCACCGTCGGGACCGCCGGCAGCGACATACTTTTCCCGATGAAAAGAAACAGCACCGTTTCCGCCGTTTCCGGCTTTAATTAAAATTTTCGCTTTATCTACAAACATGTTTATTCTCCATGATCCGGCGGATATAAAGTGGGCTTTTTCTGCCGCCGGGACAGAATTGCCTGTTACAATGAGAAGCCTTTGTTAGTGTATCCGCAAACATCGGTTTCGATACAACAAAAGCCTTGCGTTTTCGCAAGGCTTTCAGACAAGCTTCCTTATTAGTCTGCGTAAACGCTGACTTTTTTGCCGTCACGTCCGACGCGCTCAAATTTCACCTTGCCATCAATCAAAGCGAACAACGTATCATCGGATCCGCGACCTACGTTTTCACCGGGATGAATATGGGTTCCGCGCTGACGAACTAAAATGTTGCCGGCGAGTACGAACTGACCGTCCGCACGTTTTGCGCCGAGCCGTTTGGATTCGGAATCACGGCCGTTCTTGGTAGAACCGACACCTTTTTTATGTGCAAAAAATTGCATGCTGAGTTTTAACATATCAGTTACCGTTCCTTTCAGTTTATGCCGGTCAATCGGCAAAACAAATTAATCATCATGTTTAAAGTTTCCTTTGCCCGTTTGATACGGGGAAAATCAAACTATGGAGTGCGAAAATGATATTTTTCACACGATTCTTCCGATAAATCAATCGTTTTTTCAAATTCCTCCGAAAGCAGCTTCAAATGCAGCTGTAAAGCGTCTAAAAAGGGCTGAGCAGCAATCATATCCGATTCTTTCGTCAAAGAAAGCCGAATTTCATTTTCCTGCAAATTCAATTCCGCGGGCAGTCCGAGAATTTCGGTAATCCCGTTAGCAGTTAATTCCACTGCCGAAGTTACGCTGGCACAGGCAATATCCTTACCATAGTCGGCATAGCCGGCATGTCCGGAAATGGAAAAGCCGGAGCAAAGCTTTCCGAATTTGAAAAAATGAGCGTATATCATGATATTATGCGTTGATTGTTTCGATACGAACCTGGGTGTAAGCCTGTCTGTGACCTTTTTTGCGGTGAGAATCTTTTTTCGGTTTGTAGGTAAAAACAGTAACCTTTTTGCCTTTTCCGTTTTTCAGCGCGGTTGCGGCAACGGTTGCACCGTCAACATAAGGAGCACCGACTACGATTCCGTCGTCTTTTCCCACAGCGATAACTTTATCAAAGCTAACGGCTGCATCTGCTTCAACATCCAGTTTTTCGATGAAAATTACATCGCCTTCGCTTACGCGATACTGTTTTCCGCCTGTTTCAATAACTGCGTACATAAATTAGGCACCTGCCTCTTTCTATTAAACTCGCTATCTTAAACGAGGCGGCGCAGGCAAAACTGCGCACTTATAGCCCGAGATAAGCGGCTTTATTATTTTATCATACCGCAATTCCTTTGTCAAACTATTTTGAACAAAAATCAGAATTTCGGCAAAGTTTAACAAAATGTTTACAAATTGATCTATAAGGATATCTCTGCCGTATCTTCGCAGCGGTACCGACATCATTTCAAAAAATAAAAGACAATGCTTCAGAGGTTGGGAAGCATTGTCCTCTTTATTTGAGAAATTAAGCGGTCTTACGCTTTGTTGAGCTTGCTGACCAGATTGGATTTCTTTCTTGCAACATTGTTTTTATGAAGCAAGCCTTTGGCACCTGCCTGATCCAAACGTTTCACAGCCAGTTTTACAACAGCCTCTTTGTCAGCGGAATTCTCAGCGATAGCTGCATCAGCTTTCTTTAAGATTGTTTTTAAATTGGATTTCATTGCTTTATTGCGAAGCGCTTTTGTAGCGTTTACTTTTACTCTTTTTTTCGCGGATTTAATATTTGGCATAAATCGCACCTCCTTCTCATATTTGGCACCGTGCAGGAAACACTAAATGCCGGAAGTAACGTCACAGAAACAAAAAACCTGCGGGTTAACAGGTCTTTAGACACAATGCACCCATGACAACAGATATTATATTACCATGAAATGAGAAAGATTGCAAGAGGATTTTTGAATTTTTTGAAAAACAAATCAGAAAAGCAGAAAGGAAGAAAAATCAGTATGTCTATCAGAACCGATTTGGCAGTAGAAGCGGTAGAATTTGCGGGGGAGCAGATGCCGGAGGGCGTTGTACGCAGTGAAGAAGAACGCAACGGAGTTAAGATCACCAGGGTGGAGGTGGTCGATGAAACGGCGGCACAGCAGGTCGGCAAGCCGATTGGAAAGTATGTGACTGTTTCGGTGTCTTCCTTTGAACGTGCGGCACAAAACTACGAAGATGAAATCACTGCAATTGCAGAGGAAATAGAGGCAATGCTTCCGAAAGAAGGATTGGTTTTGGTGGTTGGGCTGGGAAATAATGATATCACTCCTGATGCGCTGGGACCGAAAACGATTGATCATACTCTGGCAACCCGGCATATTTCTTCGGAAATGGCAAAAAGTATCGGATTGGAGGGCTTGCGCAGCGCGGCTGCCATTGCTCCCGGCGTGTTGGGACAGACAGGAATTGAAACCGCTGAAATCATTTTATCTTTGACTGACAAAACAAAACCCGCCGCTGTCGTGGTGATTGATGCCCTCGCTTCTAAGAGTATCGACAGATTGGGTACGACGGTACAGATCAGTAATACCGGCATTGCACCGGGAGCCGGAGTGCAGAACAAACGAAAAGAAGTAAACCAGCATACATTGGGGATGCCAGTAATTGCAATCGGTGTTCCCACCGTAGTGGATATGAGTACCATTGCACATGAGTTGTCCGGCGAGGGACAAAACCCTTTGCTCTCGGCAAAGGGGGAAACCATGATGGTGACGCCTCGGGAGATTGATGTAATTATAGAAAAGTCTGCCAGAACCTTATCGCTTGCCATCAACAAGGCGTTGCAGCCGTCTCTGTCAATAGAAGATATTACTGCGTTGGTTTCTTGATAAGAATCCTTTTTTGAGTTAACGGATACCCGCCCTGTACACTGCAATACAATTGACAGTGTGCAGGGCGGGCGTCAGAAGCCTATTCCCAAAAATCAACGTTCCGCAGCCGGATCACGTTCTTGTATTTTTACCGCAACGGTGTCACCCGGCTGTTTTTGAATCTTTGCCCGGATATCTTTGCGGATTCCGATGATATGGCAGGGTGTTCCCATTCGCACCAAACTGCCGTAATACAGAATGCCGTCAAACCAAGCTTTGACGGGAACCCGCCCTTTGCCGAACTCTTTTTTTACATCAAACGGAATTTCTACATAAGCACCGTCTATATCGGGTACCTTTTGAATCTCGGCATCAAATTCATATATTTTAAGATTCATCTGCTGACACTCCTTTCGGTATTATTATGAAGTACCGCTCAGCCAAATATGCGCCACGATGTTTTGCCGGCGTTGATGAAACAGGTTCTGCTGTCTTTTGAACGCTCAGACAAACCTGCATAATCTGTCAAAATATTGCAGTCTTGCGTTTCATGTGATAAAATATTAAAAAAAGGGTTGACATTCTCGTTACGTCATCGTTTATACTGACGCTGAGGAGGTGAGAAGATGACTTATTCCATTAAAGAACTTGCGGACTTGTCCGGTATCAGTACCCGCGCATTGCGTTATTATGATGAAATCGGTTTGTTGACACCGAAGCGGGATGAAAAGAATCTTTATCGGGTATACCGAGAAGAAGAAGTTGACAGATTACAGCAGATTTTGTTTTATCGGGAGTTGGATGTAAACCTGGATGAAATTCAGTTGCTTTTGTCTTCGCCGGATTTTGATCCAAAAAGCGTACTGCAAGAGCATCTGCTTGCACTCCTTCGAAAAAAATCGCAATTGGAGCAGTTGATTCATAATCTCAATAGCACCATTGCGGCAATGGAAGGGGAGATAATAATGACTGACAGCGAAAAGTTTGCGGGCTTCAAAAAAGAATTGATTGACTCTAATGAAAGAAAGTATGGAGAAGAAGTTCGTGAAAAATATGGAGAAGACAGCATCAAAAAAACCAATCAGCGTATTTCCGGATTGAGCGAAAATCAATGGGAACAGGCAAAAACGTTGGAAATCAGGTATCTTGATTTGCTCAAAGCCGCAGAGAAAAAAGGAGATTCTCATTGCGCCGAAGCAATAGAAGCTTGCCGATTACACAAAGAGTGGCTGCTCCATTTCTGGACACCCGAAATGTATTCTCCGCAGGCACATATCGGTTTGGTGGAAATGTACGGCAGTGACGAGCGTTTTCAAAAATATTATGAAGGCATTTCACCGTCATTCTTTCTGGAAGCCGTCAAGCAGTTCTATCAGGTTTGATGGAAAAATTCGATTTTGGAGGCAGGTTATTGTTTCAAAATTTCGACTGTTTGCCACCGCTGTAACAAAAACCGCGTCAGCGCTGTATATTGCGCCGACGCAGTTTTTTTATTTGATTAATCGATTGTAATAATTTCGCCGCCGTCATTTTTAAACGCGTTTGCGGCATTTGACTCATCGGTGTCAATATGCATTGCAAGAGCAAATTTCGGACTGACACGAACAACGACATCGCCAAAGACGATGGAGCGTTCCGGCGTGGCAACCTTTACCCAAACGATATCTTTGTCTTTCACCTGAAACGCTTCTGCGTCTGCGGGAGTCATGTGAATGTGGCGTTTTGCGACAATAACGCCTTCCGATAATTCTACTTCTCCGCAAGGACCGACTAATTTGCAGCCGGCTGTTCCGGCAATATCACCGGATTCCCGAATGAATGCGGTGACGCCCAGTGCTCTGGCATCGGTTGCAGACACTTCAATTTGGGTGGCAGGACGTACCGGCCCTAAAATGCTGACGTTTTTCAATTCACCCTTTGGCCCAACGACATTGACCCGTTCTTCACACGCAAACTGACCGGGCTGCGACAAATCCTTTTTATTTGTTAGTGTTGCGCCTTTTCCGAACAGTATTTCCAAATCCTCCGCAGTAACATGGACATGTCTTGCAGAAGTTTCAACGATAAAAGTTTTTCCCATTACAAACTCCGTTCCGCCGTCTGATGCGGCAAAGTATTTTTATGTATTTATTATAGAAAGTTAGGATACAGAAGTCAACACACGGACAGAACGAAAACAGATTATTTTATAAAATTAAGGCATTTTGTTTATTTTTTTCGGTAAAACACAGAAAACAGTATCAAAAATGTCTCCGAATGAATAACATAAATCAGGGTGTATTTGACTGCAAAAATATTTTCAGACATCATTGCAGTTTGGATTTGTCCTGCAAAAAAATCGCTTTTCCGCAGAGAGGCGGTTTGAGTCTTACGGATACTAGCATCTGCGGAGAAATGGGGATTTATTTATGGAAACCGCTAAATCGGCAGATTTTTTTCTGGGAGCAAATTCTCCGAACGGATTTTCCTCTTATTTTACCGAAATTAACGATCCGAAGCTGACCGACAATTGTTATGTCATTAAAGGCTGTCCGGGCAGCGGAAAATCAACCATGATGAAAACGATTGCCGAAAGATTGTCAGAACAGGAAAGTTTTATTGAAAATATTCATTGCTCCTCTGATCCGGATTCTCTGGACGGAGTTATTTTGCATGACAGCAGAACGGTCATTGCGGATGGGACACCGCCCCATGCCATTGAACCCAAACTGCCGATTGCGTATGAAACGATTGTGAGTTTGTATGGCAGTTTTGACTATCCTAAGGTTGCTGCACACCGGGCGGAGGCGGCTGATCTTGATCGAAAAATCAAGGAATGCCACCATCGTTGCTGCTGCTATCTGAGCGGTGCAGCCGCCTTGCTGGGCGATAACTACCGCACTGCGGCAGAGTGTACCGATTATGCAAAGGTAATCAGACTGGCGCAGAAACTGGCGCAGAAAGAACTGCCGGACAAAAAGATCGGTTCCGGGACAGAGCGCAAGCGCCTGCTCAGTGCCATTACTCCCAAAGGAATTCTTTCTTATACAAACAGCGTCACCGCGATTTGCGACAGAATCTATGTGATATACGATGAATATTCGGCGGCTTCCCGCGTTTTGCTTGGCGCATTGCGTTCCTTTGCGCTGGATAACGGATATGACATTTACAGCTGTTATTGTCCGCTGGCACAGCGGGAGAAGCTGGAGCATCTTTTCATTCCTGAATTGAGGCTTGGTTTTGTCACTCAGAATCAATACATATATTTTAATGTCCAGCCATATCGTGTGATTCATTCTTCACGGTTCACAGACAAAGAAAAGCTCAAGCTGAGGAAACAGCGTATGAGCTTTAACAAGCGGGCGGCAAAGGAAATATTGCAGGAGGCGGTAAAGTCTTTACAGACCGCAAAACAGCTGCATGATGATTTGGAGCGGATTTATCGGTTGGGAATTGATTTTACCCGGGTAGAGAAGATACAGGAAGAAGTAATTGCGGAAATGAAGAGATATTATCCTGCCGCACAGCACTTATATCAATGATGAAATGTTTTTCTTTCTGGGGTAGGGTTCTTTTTCATCTGTCATATCTAATAAATAATCAATACTGGTGTTGAAATATAAAGAGAGCTTTTTTAATATTTCAATGGGAATATTAATTTTTCCCAATTCATAATCGGAATAGGTTGTTTGTCCGATGTTTAATAATTCTGCCATTTGTTTTTGAGATAAATCATGATCTTCTCTGATATCCCGTATATGCTGGTACATAGAATCACCTCTGCTACAATTAAATCATAACGGAAATACCGTTATTGACTTTTAACGGTATTTCCGTTATGATATATTCATGAGGTGATACAATTGGAATTATACAAAGAAATTCTTGCCGGAGTTTTGGCACATCAAGAAATACAAATCAATTTTCCGAATCTGCAAATAACCCCAACTGAAATAGTGGAATTAAAAAGCTATCAGGCGTTGCAGAAAATCAAGGCGGTCATCACAGATGACAGCCTTAGCGATAGCGAATGTTTTATGAAAATTGAAGAGATCATCAGCATATTTGAAACGTTGGGCTGTAACGGCGGAACACGTCATGACTTTGGATAGGTCTTATTAAGCCCTCTGTTTTGGTGAATATTGAGCCGGTTTGATAAATCCTTTGAAACATCGTTTTCTGTTACAGTGTATTTTCCGATTTTTGGCATATTCTATCAATGAATACAACCGAAATCGGAAAGGATGAAAACAAATGGAATCGATATGGAGTAAAAATACACATTTGCCGGAAAGAGCTCCGCTCTCCGGCAATATTTCGGTACAAGCTGCGGTGATCGGGGGCGGAATGGCAGGTATTTTGACAGCATATCTGCTCAAAGAAAAAGGAATTGACGCAGTGGTCTTGGAGGCACAACGGGTGGGCAGCGGACAAACCCGCAATACAACTGCAAAAATCACTTCACAGCATGGTTTGATTTATGATAAGCTGCTGTTGGAATTCGGGGACTTAGCGGGGCAATATGCCGTATTGAATCAAAAAGCAATCGCAGAATACCGGCGGATTGTGAATCAGTTAAAGATCGATTGCGCCTTAGAGGAGGTACCGGCATATCTGTATTCCATTATGGATGCCGAGCCGCTTCGCCGAGAGGCAGAAACCGCAAGCCGCCTCGGAATTCCTGCTTCTTTTGTGACAGAAACCGAGCTCCCGTTCTCGATAAAGGGGGCTGTACGCTTTGACGGGCAGGCACAGTTTGATCCTCTGAAATTTTTAAAGGCAGTATCAGAACGGCTGACTGTATTTGAGAATACTGTTGTCAGACAGGTAAAAGACAATCGGATTCAGACCGACAAGGGAACCGTTGAGGCGGAACAGATTGTTTTTGCCACCCATTATCCGTTTCTGAATGTTCCCGGGTATTATTTCATGCGAATGCATCAGGAGCGGAGTTATCTAATCGCTTTGAAAAACGCAATGAAGCTAAACGGAATGTATTTGGGCGTCGATCCCGACAACAGCTTTTCCCTGCGGTGTGCCGGAGAATATTTGCTGTTGGGAGGCGGGGAACACCGTACCGGGGAAAACCGTGCCGGAGGAAAATATGAAAAACTGCGGCAAAAAGCGGCGGAGCTTTGGCCTGACAGTATCGAAGAAGCGCACTGGTCGGCACAGGATTGTATGCCTATGGACAGCGTTCCGTATATCGGGCAGTATGCCGCTTCGACGCCGAGTTGGTATGTTGCAACCGGATTTCGCAAATGGGGCATGACTTCTTCCATGGCGGCCGCAATGCTATTGTCAGACGCCATTGCCGGACGGGATAATCCCTATGCGGAGATATTTTCACCTGACCGTTTTACGCCGTCGGCATCGGCAAAGAACTTTTTTAAGGACAGCGGACATGCTGTAAAAGGCTTATCCAGACAGATATTTGCGCCCGCGAGAGCGGCAGTGGCGGATATGCCGGAAGGACATGGCGGAATAGTAGAGGTTGACGGTGAAAAATTGGGGGTATATAAAGATGATGACGGAAAGCTGTTTGCGGTATCGGCTCGTTGCCCGCATTTAGGCTGTCAACTGGAATGGAATCCGGATGAAAAAAGTTGGGAGTGTCCTTGCCATGGCTCTCGGTTCAATTATCTCGGAGAGCTGATCAACGGTCCGGCGCAGGACGGTCTGGAACACGAATAAACTGATATTCCGATGTGATCCCTCTTGCACCAAAATACAGCGGAGCTTCTTTTGACGCGGTTGTCTTGATTGTAAAAGAGAAGTGTGCTATGCTGTTTAAAGAAAGAAGATGCAGGAGGGATGGCAATGCTGGATGAGCTGTACTTGTCCAAAGCAAGTTTAACAGAGAAAGAGCAAATCTCGGGATATCTTCGAAAATTACCGGTAGTGGCTTATCTGGAAGAAATTAACTTTTGCAGACCGGTTACTTTTCTGGTCGGAGAGAACGGCACCGGCAAATCAACCTTGATTGAAGCGCTGGCAATCAAATGCGGATTTAATCCGGAGGGCGGAACAAAAAACTTTCGTTTTGCCACTAATGAAACCCATTCCGAGCTATATCGGTATTTAAAGGTCACCCGCGGATACAAACGGGAGCGAGACGGCTTTTTTCTTCGGGCGGAGAGTTTTTATAACGCGGCAAGCTATATTGAGGGGTTGGACGAAATACCGGCGCCTTCGCCGAAGATTCGGGAATCCTACGGGGGAGATTCCCTACATCGTCAATCTCACGGAGAAAGCTTTATGTCGTTGGCGCTCAACCGTTTCGGCGGAAAGGGATTATACATTTTGGACGAGCCGGAGGCGGCGCTTTCTCCTGCAAGACAGATGGCGCTGCTTTCCAGAATCAATCAATTAGTTAAGCTGGATTCCCAATTCATTATTGCAACACACTCGCCGATATTGATGGCGTATCCGGAGGCGGATATTTACAGCTTAAGCGGGGATGGAGTACGGCTGACTCCTTATCAGGAGACCGAACATTATCAGATCACAAAGCAATTTTTAGACCATCCGGACAGGATGCTGCGTTATTTATTGGATTAGACAGAGGGTGTATCAAACATCATGTGGGTAGTATATGCGTTTGGGTCGGCTTTTTTCGGCGGCATTACGTCGATACTTGCGAAGTGCGGCATCAAACAAACCGATTCCAATGTCGCCACGGCGATTCGAACGATTGTAGTGTGGGTTTGTTCCTGGATGATGGTATTCCTGGTGGGCTCTCAAAAAACGATTGCCGATGTCGATATGAAATCATGGGTGTTTTTGATCTTATCGGGACTTGCGACGGGTGCGTCCTGGCTGTGCTATTTCAGGGCGCTGCAATTGGGCGATATCAACAAGGTGGTTTCCATTGATAAATCAAGCACGGTACTGACCATGTTAATGGCGTTTGCTTTTTTGAACGAAACCGTGACATGGCTAAAAATATTGTCCATTATATTGATCGGCAGCGGAACTTATTGTATGCTGGAACGCAAAAAATCCGTTTCAATTGAAAAGAGAAGCAGAATGTGGATGGTGTATGCGTTGCTTTCAGCGCTGTTTGCCGCCTTTACCGCTGTTCTGGGAAAAATCGGAATCAGCGGAGTGGAATCGAATCTCGGTACGGCAATTCGCACCGGAGTTGTTTTGGTCATGGCATGGGTAGTGGTGTTTGTCTCCGGAAAGCAGCATACTGTTTGTCGGATTCACAAAAAAGAGCTGTATTATATTTGCCTTTCCGGAATTGCGACCGGCGGTTCCTGGCTCTGTTACTATAAAGCGTTGCAGGAAGGGGCGGCGAGTATAGTGGCCCCGATTGACAAATTAAGCATTTTAGTGACGGTTGCATTTTCTTGTTTTGTTTTTCATGAAAAGCTCTCTAAAAAAGCAGCCGCAGGGCTTGGCTTGATTGTTGCCGGAACTTTTTTGCTGTTAGTTTAGATAAAATAAGCGTGGAACATCACGTTCGGTTATGATGCGACCGGCGGCAGCCCGGGACTTGTTTCACAAGAAATGATATATATATTCTCGGCTTCTCCTTTTTAAGAAACGAAGATGTCTTCTTTTAATCAGAATAAAAGCAGACACATGGTTTTTCATGTGTCTGCTTTCGTTTTACGATTATATTCAATCAGCGGTCATGTTGCATTTTGTTCCCTGCTCAGCAGGTCGTGCAGGATATTATAGTGAATTTCTTCATCCTTTGCGATGCGCAGAAGCTGCGCGGATATGAGAGGGTCTTTGATAGATTGCGCCTGTGCGGTGTATTCGTGAGCAGCGGCAAGCTCTAAAGATAAATTGTGGGCAAGGATCTGTCTTTTTCCGGTAGAATATTGCAGCATATTGCCGTTCCACGCCGAACTGCAATTGTGCGGGTTGGTGCGGGCAACCGGATTGCCGCCCAGTTTAATAATCAGTTCTCCCAAAATATTCATATGATGCATTTCCACACGCGCAATACGGGAAAATAAATTTGCCAGTTTGGGATCCGCATCATGAATCACCCAATGGTGATAGACATATTGATGCACGGCAGTGATTTCACCGCGGACAGCGGAAAGATCCTGAAGCAAGATAGCGGCATATCGTTGGTTGGGTTCAGTGACTTGTATCGGTGGATAGGCTAATTTGTCTGCCACCGGGATTTCCGGGCAATTCATAAATCAATCTCCTTTGTATTTAATCAGGCATAAGACATTATATGCCTTCATTACCTGAAACATACCGCTGCAAAGGGATTTTTGACCGTATGTTATCGTCGGCTGCGCGCATATGCCTGAGGAGAGACTCCCATTGCTTTTTTAAAATGCCGGATAAATTGAAACTCATTCGGATACCCTACCGTAGTTGCTATCTCCGCATTTGTATATCTTCCGACAGAAAGAAGGTAACGAGCTTTTTCCATTCTGGCAAGCAGCAAATCGTTATACGGTGAGATGCCGAACATATTTTTATAAACAGCGAAAAAGCGGGATTCGCTTAAACGGACGCATTCTGCCATTTCGGAAACGGTCCAATTTCGGTTGAGGTGAGAAAACATTTCAATTCGAAGCTTTCGAAAGGCGTCCGCAAAAGGATAATTCGGCATCGGAATATTGTTGCGATGTATTTTTCTGCCGAGCTGAATAAACCATTCCTGCAGTTTTGCATCACTGAACAATTCTTTATATGCTCGTTCGGCAAAAAATTCAGATTCCAGTTCAGCAGTCAGCTCGGTTAGAATATGGGATTCCTGCGGTGTGTATAAAGTATCCGGAGCTAAGCCAACACTTGCCATCATTTCAGGAATGTTTCCCTCTAGGTGCATCCAGTCGTGCAAAATCGGTTTATCACTGAAAAACCACTGCGGGTGTCCCGGAGAATAAATGATACAGGAGCCTGCCGGAACCATCTGCTTTTTTCCGTCATGCAAAAGAAGGAGCGGTGTGATAAAATGCAAAAGCACATATTCGGGGCAGCCATTCGGTCGGTCTATGAGGAACGGCGGATTTTCCGGCCAGTTATGGCGGATGGATAATATTTTCATCTGGAACAGCATCCTTTGCATAGTATTTTGTTACTGTTGCAATATAAAAGCGCCGGCACAATGTACCGTCACAACCGCAATTTATGCGGCGCGTAGAGGCTTTGACTTTGCTTTTCTTTTTATTATAATACAATAGGATATAGCAATATTGCAATAGCATTTTGAATTGTTTTTTGCTTGACGATTTACTATAATATCGTTATAAATTTTTGTTGCCGAAGTGTTATTCCGGAAAAAAACGGCAATATGATTGGGAGGATTTTGCAATGGAAACAATTCCAAGAGCGGAGTATCCACGTCCGCAATTTCGTCGGAAAGAGTGGATGAACCTTAACGGAAAATGGCAATTTGAGATAGACTGCGGCCAAAGCGGTCGTGCGCGGGGAATGTCGGAAGGCAAACATTTTAATCGGGAAATTTTGGTTCCGTTTTGTCCGGAGAGCAGACTTTCCGGAGTAGAAAACAAGGATTTTATGGAATGTGTATGGTATCAGTGCGAGGTGGAGCTGTCTGCAGAATGGCTGGAAGCCAATCGACGTACCTTACTGCATATCGGTGCCTGTGATTACTATACCGAAGCGTGGGTAAACGGTCAATCGGTAGGACGGCATACCGGCGGATATATCTCTTTTTCTTTTGATATCACCGATGCATTGCAGGAGGGAAGCAACTGCATTGTAATTTGTGCGGAGGATCCCCTGCGGCAAGAAAATATACCGAGCGGAAAACAATCGCGCGAGTATTTTTCCGGTGGCTGTATGTATACACGCACTACCGGAATTTGGCAAACAGTTTGGCTGGAAAATCTGCCGAATAGTTATATTGATAATGTAAAATACACTCCGTATTTAAACGCGCAGACATTGCATATTGATGCGCATTGCAAAAATGCAGATGGAAAAGTTTTGAAAGTAATTGCCTTTTTTGACGGAAAACGGATGGGGCAGGCAGAAATGCGGGTGAAGGGAACAAGCGCAAGCTGCGATCTTCAACTCGATGAATTGTATACATGGTCAACCGAAACGCCAAATTTGTATCAACTGCAATTGCAGTTGGAGGAAGATGTGGTGGACAGTTATTTTGGTATGCGGGAAATTGTCTATGCCGACGGGAAAATGCTACTCAACGGAAAACCGGTATTTCAACGATTGGTATTGGATCAAGGTTTTTATCCTGATGGTATATACACTGCTCCGAATGAGAGTGAACTAATTGCGGATATTGAACGCGCCATGCAGATGGGTTTTAACGGTGCAAGACTTCATCAGAAAATTTTTGAGCCTTTGTTTTTGTATCATTGCGATCGGCTGGGCTATCTTGTGTGGGGAGAATATCCGAATTGGGGGTTGGATTTAAGCCGTCCGGATGCTTGGAAAAATATGCTTCCTGAGTGGCTGGAGGCAATACAGCGGGATTATAATAGTCCGGCTTTAATCGGTTGGTGTCCATTTAACGAAACGCAGATGGATCAAGACGCATCGTTACTGGAAATGACGGTAAAAATGACAAAAGCAATCGATAAAACACGTCCGATTATTGATTCATCGGGCTGGTATCATGTGGACGGTATAGGAGATATTGTGGATATCCATGATTACGACCAAAATCCGGAAACTTTTAAAGAACGATATGACGCGTTGTTAGATGAAACTAAAAAAGTGCGTTGTCCTCATGCTCAAACAGATACCCGTCCGGTATTTGTCAGTGAGTATGGCGGCATTTACTGGAATGAAAAAGATCAAGACGGATGGGGATATGGTGAATCGGTAAAGAACCCGCAGGAATTTTTAGACAGATATCAAGGATTAACACAAGCACTTTTGGACAACCCCAAAATATCTGCGTTTTGCTATACTCAGCTTACCGATGTAGAGCAAGAGAAGAATGGATTATACACCTATGACCGCAAAGCGAAGTTTCCGCCTGAATTAATTGCTCAAATCAATCGACACCCTGCTGCAATTGAAAAATAGAGGGCTTTGGCAATCCCGATTCGGGATTGCCTTTTTATATATAATATAGTAAGCAAAAAACTTTCAAAAAAACTTTCAAAAAAACGAAAAAAGGACTTGACAAAGGGAGATAGGATGTGGTAATATATTAAAGCTGTCCGATGAGGGCAGAGGTCAGAGAAGGAAAGCAAGGAAAAAAACGAAAAGAAAAATCGAAAAAGTACTTGACAAGAGAGCTCTGATGTGGTAGAATTAAAAAACGCTCCGGAAATCGACGAAAGCCGACAAAGAGCGGAAAATGGATCTTGAAAATTAAACAATGTAAAAGAAACAAAGTTGTTCGAAGTAAATCAAGCCCTGATTTAATTCCAGTTTCGAAAGAAACAAAAAGTAATGAACAATCGTTAGTGATTGGAATGAGTGAAGACTCAAAACTTAATTTGATTTAGAGCAGAAATGCTTTAGATACCATAAAATTAAGAGTTTGATCCTGGCTCAGGACGAACGCTGGCGGCGCGCCTAACACATGCAAGTCGAACGAAGTTTCATAACGGAAGTTTTCGGATGGAAGATATGAAACTTAGTGGCGGACGGGTGAGTAACACGTGAGCAACCTGCCTTTCAGAGGGGGATAACGTTTGGAAACGAACGCTAATACCGCATAACGTAGTCGATCGGCATCGATTGACTACCAAAGGAGCAATCCGCTGAAAGATGGGCTCGCGTCCGATTAGATAGTTGGCGGGGTAACGGCCCACCAAGTCGACGATCGGTAGCCGGACTGAGAGGTTGATCGGCCACATTGGGACTGAGACACGGCCCAGACTCCTACGGGAGGCAGCAGTGGGGAATATTGCACAATGGGGGAAACCCTGATGCAGCGATGCCGCGTGGAGGAAGAAGGTTTTCGGATTGTAAACTCCTGTTGAAGAGGACGATAATGACGGTACTCTT